>Ga0101945_1000342_pt1 | contig 87295 bp, 87 predicted proteins | sample DewCreD2012metaG_2_FD_75246 | JGI IMG/M metagenome (GOLD analysis project Ga0101945, IMG submission 75246) | Hot spring sediment bacterial and archeal communities from British Columbia, Canada, to study Microbial Dark Matter (Phase II) - Dewar... ... | reverse complement strand
CCGCACCTTGCCGTGCCGCCCAACCCGCAGTACCTTACGCAAGGGAGCAGCCTCCTTCCGTGGTGGTTTGGGTTTTACCCCTTATTCCATTCCCCACCGGGAGCGCTGCTCCCTCGTTTTTCAACTAGCCCTGGGACACCCTCCCACATTGGGACCTGGGCCATGGACAAGCTGGTGCGCTTCTGCCTCCTGCCCCAGGACCACGAACCCATCCTGTGGGACTTCGGGTCCGCGGCCCGGCACCACCAGCTGTACTGCCCGTGGCTGGGGGAGCGGTCCCGGGCCGGGATCTCCACCCTGCAGGGCGCCTACCCGGAGCGGGCCCGGGACGTGGCCCGCAAGATCCGGGTGGAGCTGGAGGCCCGCGGGCTGCACCGGGAGCCGGTGGGGGTGGACGTGGTGGAACCTCCTGTGCTGTTCGCCCTTCAGGAGGAGGGGCTGCGGGTGGTGGACGGCCAGCCTCTGATGCAGGAGGCCCGCAAGATCAAGACCCAGGACGAGATCACCCTGCTCACCACCGCGTGCATGATGGTGGACGCGGCGTACGAGGAGCTGTACAAGTTCCTCCGCCCCGGGGTACGGGAGAACGAGTGCGTGGGGCTCGTGGCCAAGGTCCTGTACGACCTGGGGTCCGAGCACGTGGAGGGCGTCAACGCCATCTCCGGGGAGCGCTGCAACCCGCACCCTCATGTGTACACGGACCGCGTGCTGCGCCCCGGAGACCCCGTGTACTTCGACATCCTGCACAGCTTCAACGGGTACCGGACCTGCTACTACCGGACCTTCGTGGTAGGGAGCGCCTCCCCCGCCATGGTGGACGCGTACAAGCGCTGCCGGGACTACCTGGACGCGGCCATCAGTCTGATCAAGCCCGGGGTGACCACCGCAGACGTGGTGAAGGTGTGGCCCCGGGCGGAGGAGTTCGGTTTCCCGAACGAGGAAGCGGCCTTCGCCTTGCAGTACGGGCACGGGGTCGGGCTGTCCATCTGGGAGAAGCCCATCTTCAGCCGCCTGGTGTCCTTCGAGAAGCCGGAGGTCATCGAGGAGGGCATGGTGTTCGCCCTGGAGACCTTCTGGCCCGCCCGGGACGGCTGGAGTGCGGCCCGCATCGAGGAACAACTCGTGGTCACCAAGGAAGGCTGCGAAGTGATCACCCGGTTTCCCGCAGAGACTCTCCTCGTGGCGGGGACCCGGTACTGGACCGTGGACGGGCCGCTTCCCACCACCCGGGAGGTGCAGTCGCAGCTGAACCGGAGCACCCCGCCCTTGGAAGCGGTGGTGGCCTCCGCAAGGTCGGAGGGAGTCCGGAGCTAGGAGCTGTTCCGGAAAGACCTCCGGTCGGGAGGGAGGGGAGGCGGGGAAGCCCTCCCCAGAGCAGACGAGGCCAGGGAGGAGAGCGTTGCCGAAGCAACTCATCATGCCGGCCTTGGGTATGGCCCAGGAGACGGGGAAGGTCCTGCGCTGGCTCCGGGCGGAGGGCGAGGAAGTCCGCCAGGGCGAGCCCGTCCTGGAGGTGGAGACGGACAAGGCCAACGTGGAGATCGAAGCTCCAGCTTCCGGCGTCCTGGCCAAGGTGCTGGCACGGGAGGGCGACGAGGTGCCTGTGGGCCAGGTGATCGGCTGGATCCTGCTCCCCGGAGAGCAACCCTCGGAGTTGGCGGAGCCGGTGGCGCCTTCTCGCGCGGCGAAGGCCGCCACGGTGGAGACCCAGGGAGTGCAGGCGGCGGAGTCCGCTCCCCCTCCGCCACCAGCCGCAGCGCCGTCCCCCAGGCCTCGGGCGTCTCCCAAGGCCCGCAGGCTCGCCCGGGAGTTGGGGGTGGACCTCCGGTCAGTACGCGGCTCCGGACCTGGCGGCGCGGTGCTGGCCGCGGACCTGGAGGTTCTGCATGCGGGAGGGCAGGCGCTGGAGGTCCCGCACGTGTGGAAGCTCATGGCGGAGCGGACCCTCCGGGCGTGGACCACGGTGCCCCACTTCTTCCTGCAGCGGGACGTGCGGGCGGACCGACTGGTAGCCTGGCGGGAGGCTTTGGCCCGGCGCACCCAGGGAGAGCTCACGTACACAGACCTCCTGGTGAAGCTGGTGGCGTCTGCCCTGCGGGCTCACCCCGAGGTGAACGCGCGGTGGGAGGACGGGCGCATCCGCAGGCTTCCCGAGGTCAACGTGGGGGTCGCGGTGGCCACGGAGGAAGGCCTCGTGGTGCCGGTGATCCACAACGCGGAGAGTCTTTCCGTGGAGCAGATCGCCCGGCGCAGGGCGGAGATGGTGGAGCGGGCTCGGGCAGGCAGGCTGCGCCCGGAAGACGTGGAGGGAGGCACCTTCACCCTCAGCAACCTGGGGATGTACGGAGTGGACCGGTTCCTGGCGGTGGTGAACGCCCCGCAGGCCGCCATCCTCAGCGTGGGGCGCGTGAGCGAACGGGTGGTGGCGGAGGACGGGTGCCCTGTGGTCCGGGCCTGCCTGACCCTGGGGCTCTCCTGCGACCACCGGGTGCTGGACGGCGCCCGCGCCGCGCGGTTCCTGGACACCCTGGCGGGCTTCGTGGAGGAGCCCTTGGCGCTGTTGGGGTAGGCGGGAGAGACCATGGAGCGCATCGGCTTTGTGGGACTCGGGGCCATGGGGTCCGTCATCGTCCCGCGACTGATGGGGGCGGGCTACACCATGGTGGGCTGGAACCGGACCGAGGCCCGGGCGAGGCCCCTGCTGGACGCGGGAATGCGGTGGGCTCCCAGCGCGCGGGCGGTGGCGGAGCAGTGTGCGGTGGTCTTCAGCATCGTCACCGACGGACAGGCGGTACGCGAGGTGGCGTTGGGACCGGAGGGCGTGCTCAAGGGACTTGCTCCCGGCGGCGTCTACGTGGACATGAGCACCATCGACCCCGAGGTCAGCCGAAGTGTGGCCGCGGAGTTCCGCAAGGCAGGTCGGGCCATGCTGGAAGCGCCCATCTCGGGGGCACCCCCGACCGTGCGGGAAGGGAAGGCCTCTCTCATGGTCGGGGGAGATCACACGGTCTACGAGCAGCTGCGGCCCGTGCTCCTGGCCATCGCCCCGAAGGTCCTGTACGTGGGACCGCACGGCACGGCCTGTGCCATGAAACTGGCCGTCAACCTGCTCCTCATGGTCGAGGTCATTGCCTTCGGAGAAGCGGTGGCCCTGGCGGAGAAGGCGGGGGTTGGGCGGAAGACCGCGGTGGAAGCCATCCTCGGGAGCGTGGCAGCGTCCCCGGTCCTGGCTTACCGGGGCCCCTTCATCCTGGAGGGCAACATGCCGGACCAGCCCCTGGCGGACGTGAACCTCCAGCAAAAGGACATGCTTTTGGTGCTGGAGCTCGCCCGGAGGCTCGGCAGCCCCGTTCCCCTGGCGGCAGCCGCCAACGAGATGATGAACGCCTGCCGGGGCCTGCGGCTCGACCACCTGGACTTCGTGGCGGCGCACCGCGTGTACCGGAAGCTGGGAGGTGAAGGGTAACGTGTTCCGGACGAACGTACGGGAAGCGGCCCCTCGGGCGGGCCTCGCACGGGAAGACGGCTGGGTGGACATGGTGGTGCGGTTCCTGGTGGACGAGGCTTCCGCGGGGGCCAAGGACTTCACCCTGGGCTGGACGGTGTTCAAACCGGGGGCCCGTCACGAGCGTCACCTGCACCGCAACTGCGACGAGTTCTTCGTGGTGCTCAAGGGCCAGGGGGAGATCTACACCGCGCAGGGGCGGGAGCCTGCGGGGGAGGGAGACGTGGTGTACGTTCCCCGCGGCGGGTGGCACGGATTCGTGAACACAGGGCAGGAGGAAGCGGTCTTGGTGTGGGGCTGGATCGGCGCCGGGTCCCTGGAAGCGTCCGGGTACGAGGTGGCGCCGGAGCGGACGTAGGACATGAGCTCGGAGAGCAGGGAGCCCGCGGTACACAGAGGCCTGGCGGCGCTTTTGGCGAAGCGGCGGGCCCTCCTCGCGGAAGGATACCGGGCGGTGGGGTGGAAGGCGGCCTTCGGGTCCGTGGAGGCGCAGCGGCGGCTGGGCCTTCCCCACCTCCTGGTGGGCTTTCTCACCGACCGCAGCGTGGTGCCTTCCGGGGCGGTGCTGTCCGTGGAAGGCTGGATCCGGCCTGTGGCGGAGCCGGAGGTGGCGGTGCGGCTGCGGGATTCGGTGCGGCCGGGAAGCTCCCCGGAGGCGGTGGCGGGCGCGGTGGGCGAGCTGGGCCCTGCTCTTGAGCTGGCGGACGTCCACCGGCCGCCGGAGGAGGACCTGGAGGCGGTGGCCGCGGACAACATCTTCCACCGGTACGTGGTGGTGGGGGAGATGCGAGCCGCTTCCTTCCCCGGGAGCCTCGCGGGAACGGTGGGGCGAGTGTTCCGGAAGGGCAACCAGGTGGCGGTGGTGGAGGACCTGGAGGCCGTCCCGGGCCGCGTGGTGGACGTACTGGCAGAGATGGCCCGGGTGCTGGAGGGGCTGGGAGAAGCGTTGCGTTCCGGTGACCTGGTAATCTGCGGGTCGGTGATCCCACCCCTGTTCCTGGAGCCCGGGGACGAGTCCGTGCGGTTTCACCTGGAGGGCTTCGGCTCGGTGTTGGTGCGTGTGCGGGTAGGGGACGCGAAGCGGTAGCCAAGGGAGGTGACGCCATGGCCACGGTGACGGTCCCGCGGTGGGGACTGTACGTCGACGGGAAGTGGCGAAAGACAAGCCGCTTTGTGCCCGTGCTGCACAAGTACCGGCAGGAGGTAGTGGCGGGAGGTCGCGGAGGCGGACGAAGGGCTCGTGGACGAAGCCGTCCGGGCGGCCCAGCGGGCCCTGGAGGAGCGGCCCCTTTCGCCGTACCAGCGGTTCGAGATCCTCCGGCGGGCTGGTGACCTGTTGAGCCAGCGGAAGGAGGAGTTCGCGCTCACCATCACCCGGGAAGCGGGCAAGCCCCTGAAGTACGCCCGGGTGGAGGTGGACCGCGCCGTCCAGACCCTCTCCCTCAGTGGGGAGGAAGCCAAGCGGATCCACGGGGAGCAGGTCCCCGTGGACGCCGCCCCGGGCGCAGAGGGCAGGATCGCGTTCACCATCCGCGTCCCCGTGGGAGTGGTGTGCGCCATTGCGCCCTTCAACTTCCCCCTGAACCTGGTGGCCCACAAGGTGGCGCCGGCCCTCGCCGCGGGCAACGCCGTGGTCCTCAAGCCGGCTACCTACACGCCCCTCACCAGCCTGATGCTGTGCCAGCTGCTGGAGGAGGCGGGACTTCCCCCCGGCTACCTCAACGTGGTGGTGGGCGGGGGGGCGGACGGTGGGGGAGGCCTTGCTGCGCCATCCCGGCATCGCCCTGTACACCTTCACGGGGAGCCCGGAGGTGGGGGAGCGTATCAAGACGGCCACGGGCCTGCGGCGCGTGATCCTGGAACTGGGGAACAACTCCCCCAACATCGTGGCGGAGGACGCCGACCTGGACCACGCGGCGGAGGTGCTGGCCCGGTTCGCGTACTTGTACGCGGGCCAGTTCTGCATCTCGGTGCAGCGCATCTACGTGGAGCGGCCGGTGTTCGAGCCCTTCCTGGAGAAGTTCGTGGAAGCCGCCCGGGCCATGAAGCTGGGGGACCCGGAGGACCCCGACACGGACATCGGGCCTCTCATCTCCGAGGAGGACGCCAGGCGCGTGGAGGCGTGGGTGGAAGAGGCGATGCAGGGAGGCGCCCAGCGGGTGCTGGGTGGGCCGCGGCAGGGCGTCCTGTACCCTGCCACGGTGCTCGTCGGCGTGCGGCCCGAAATGAAGGTGGTCTGCCAGGAGGTCTTCGGGCCCGTGGCTTCCGTGGTGGCTTGCGACAGCTTCGAGGAAGCGTTGGCGCGGGCCAACGACACGGAATACGGGCTTCAGGCGGGGGTGTTCACCAACGACCTCCGCAAGGCCATGCTGGCGGCCCGCACGCTCCGGATGGGCGGGGTGATCGTCAACGACGCCTCCGGCTTCCGGGTGGACCTCATGCCGTACGGTGGCGTGCGGCGCAGCGGGATGGGCCGGGAAGGGCCGAGGTACGCGGTGGAGGAGATGACGGATCTGCGCATCGTCGTCCTGAATCCTGCGGGGGGTCGGTGAAGACCCGTGGCCGAGGCTGGCGTGCCGTGGGAGCCGTGGCCCGAGGGTGGTTTCCCCCAATTTTCGGACGCGGAGAGGGAAGCCCGCCGGGAGAAGCTGGCGGCGTTGATGGCGGAGAACCGCGTCGACCGGCTGGTGGTGTACGGCACCTGGGGCAGCGGCGACGCAGTCCACTGGGTTTCCAACTGGCCCGTGAGCCGCGAAGCCGCGGCCGTGTGGGCTCCCGGCGAAACCGTGAAGCTGTTCGTGCAGTACCGCAACCACGTGCCCACGGCGCGGCGGGCGGTGGCTTCGGAAGTGGAAGTGGCGTGGGGCGGACCTTGGACGGCGGAGGCGGTGGGCGGAGAACTCCTCCGTCGGGGTGGCCACAGTCAGCGGGTGGGGATCGTCGGGCCGCTTCCGGGTCCCGCCTGGAACCACCTTGCGGCACAGGTCCGGGAGGTAGTGGACTTGACCGCGGGCTACACCCGGCTTCGCTTGGTGAAGTCCCCCGCGGAGGTGGCTTGGCTGCGGAGGGGTGCGGCGCTCACGGACCAGGCGGTCCGGGCCCTGGAGGCAAACCTGCGGCCCGGGGTCTCGGAGTTCGAACTGGTGGACGCAGTCCAGCGTGCCTACGTTCCCCTCGGGGGCATGACGCACATCCACTACCTCTCGGTGACGTCGCCGTCCGCGCCGGACCGTTGCGCGCCTTCGCAGTTCCCGTCCCCGCGCAGAGTCCGTCCCGGGGACGTGGTCACCTGCGAGCTCAGTGCCTCGTACTGGGGCTATCCGGGCCAGATCCTGCGGACCTTTGTGGTGGGGACGGAACCTCCGCCGGAGGTGCGGGAGCTCCACCGGGTGGCGGAGGAGGCGTTTGGCGCGGCGCTGCGCGCCTTGCAGCCCGGGCTGCGGGCGGAGGGCCTCGGGCAGGCGCTGGAGGTGGTTCGGGACAGCGGGTTGGCGCTCTGCGACGACTTGGTGCACGGTTTCGGCGGGGGATACCTGCCCCCGATCCTCGGGGCGGAAGGGTTCTGGACCCCGGCACACGCCTCCTTAGAGCTACAGCCGGGCATGGCCCTGGTGGTCCAGCCCAACGTGGTCACCCCGGACGGGCAGTTCGGGGTCCAGACGGGAGAGTTGGTGGTCTTGGGCTCCGGTGGACCGGAGTTCGTACACCAGTACCCGCGCGGGCTGCGGCTCGTGGGGTGAAGCGAAGAGGGACAGCATGCCGAGGATTCCGTACGTAGACCCGCAGGCCGTCTCCGACCCCCGTGGGGTTCGTGCGGTCCGCGGGGCTCGGTGCGGAGACAGAACCCCGGGTCCTGGGGGGCAACGCGGAGCGGATCCTGGGGCTTGAGGTGCGCCGTGCGCACGGGTGAGGGAGTGGACCCCCGGATCCAGGCGGCCATCCAGAACTGGGCGCCGCGGATGATCGCCCAGGGGGTGGACTACAACGACTTCGTCCGGACCACCTCCGCCGTGGAGCGCTGGGAGGACTGGCTGGACGCCTGGGTGCGGACCGGGGACGTGCACGCGCACCTGGCCCAGGAGGCGGAGTCCCGGGGCAGGCGGGTCACCGCGGGCGAGGCGTGGGTGCGTGCGGCGCTCTGCTACCACTTCGCCAAGTTCGTGTGGACCCTGGACGAGGTCCGCTACCGTGAGACGACCCTCCGTGCGGTGGAGGCCTTGCGGTCGGCCCACCGCCACCTCGACCCCACCGCCCGGCGGCTGGAAGTCCCCTTCGAGGGCGCAATGTTGTTCGCCAACCTGAGGCGCCCCGTTGGCGTCCTGCGGCCTCCGCTGGTGGTGCTGGTCCCGGGGCTCGACTCCACCAAAGAGGAGTTCTTTCACTGGGAGAACACGTTCCTGGCGCGCGGGATGGCCACCGTCTCCGTGGACGGCCCAGGGCAGGGCGAGACAGGCTTCCACACCCACATCCGGGCCGACTACCAGGTGGCGGTACGGGCTCTACTGGATCGCCTCGAGGAGGACGCGGAGGTCGACACGGAGCGGGTGGGTGCCGTGGGCGTGAGCCTGGGTGCCTACTATGCTCCCCGCGCCGCGGCCTTCGAGCCGCGCATCCGCGCGGTGGCCGCCATCGGCGGACCGTACAACTTCGGGGCGGCCTGGGAACGGCTGCCGAACCTGACCCGCGAGACGTTCCGGTACCACGCGGGCGCTCAAGACGAGGAGGAAGCGCGGCGCCGCGCTCTGGAGCTGGACCTGGGCCCGGTGCTGCCTCAGCTCCGCCAGCCCCTGCTGGTCGTGTTCGGCCAGCAGGACCTGCTCTTCCCCTGGCAGGACGCAGAACGGGTCGCCCGGGAAGCTCACCGCGGCGAGTTCGTCCTGTACCCGGAGGGCAACCACGTGTGCAACAACATCCCGTACAAGTACCGTCCTCTCGTGGCGGATTGGATGGCGGAACAGCTAAGCTGACGAAGGAGGGATTGGGATGGCAGAGGGGAAGGTGGTGGTCCCGCACGAGGCCCTGGCGGAGGCCGAGGCGGTAGTCGGTCGGGGATCCGGCTCCAAGGTGTTCCACCTGGAGGAGGTCCCTGTGTTGGCCTCGGCCCACGACGGGCGGCGCAAGCAGGTGCTCTTGAACCGAACCAACACCGGGGCCCCCCTGCTGGTGGACGTGGTCCGTCTGCCTCCAGGTGGTTCGTCGCCGGTCCATTTGCACAGGGGTACGGAGCACTTCTTCTACGTGCTGGCAGGCCGTGGGCGGATCGGCATCGGCCAGCAACTGTTCCCGCTGCGGCCGGGGTCCGTGGTCTGGGTCGCGGAAGGTGACGTGCACCAGCTGCTGGCGGACGCCGACTGCGAGCTCACCCTGCTCGAGTACTTTTCGCAGGGGCGGCACGAGACGGTCTTCCTCGGACCGGCCTGCGCCTGGGAACGGTGACGCGCAGGCGCGGTATCCTGGGCCTGTGCACCTCACAGTTTGGGAGCGGAGGAGGTCCAGTTCGTGACCAGCGAGCACGCGCTCCGTGCGTCTAGCTGGATCGGGCGGCCGCTGAAGCGCAAGGAGGACGGCCGGTTCCTGCGGGGGCAGGCGCGGTACGTGGACGACCTGCAGCTCCCCGGCATGCTGCACCTGGTGGTGGTGCGCAGCCCGCACGCCCACGCCCGGGTGGGTGCCATCCGAGTTGAAGCGGCCTTGGCCGTCCCCGGCGTGGTGCGGGTGATCACCGCCGCAGACCTGGCGGGGAGGGTCGGCCGCTACGCGCTGGGCGCTGCGGAGGGGGCACAGGTGGCCCCGGTGCCACACCCCGTTCTGGCCGAGGGCCGGGTGCGATACGTGGGAGAGCCGGTGGCCGCCGTGGTGGCGCAGACCCGGGCCGCGGCGGAGGACGCGGCGGCGCTGGTGGACGTGGAGTACGAGGTGTTGCCGGCCGTCGCCGACCCGGAGGAGGCCCTACAAGGCGCAGTGCGGCTCCACGACGACCTCCCGGACAACGTGCTGTTCCGGTGGGAGGGCCGGGGCGGAGACCCGGAGGGGGAGTTCTCCCGTGCAGACCACGTGGTGCGCCAGAAGTTCAGGATCCCCCGGCTGGCTCCCGTCCCCATGGAGACCCGGGGTGTCGTGGCCGCCTACGACCCGGGCACGGACCTGCTGACCGTGTGGTCGTCTGCGCAGGGTACCCACCGCCCGCGGGAACAGCTCAGCCGGATCCTGGGTCGGCCCGAGGACCGCATCCGGTTCGTGGTGCCCGACGTGGGCGGTGCGTTCGGCAGCAAGTTCGGCGTCTCGCCAGAGGCGGTGCTTGCCGCGTGGGCCGCGGTGGAGCTGCGCAGGCCGGTGAAGTGGGTGGAGGACCGGCGGGAGAACCTGCTCGCTAGCTACCAGGGCCGCGGCGTCGTGGCCGAGGTGGAGGTGGCGTTGCGGGGCGGACGGATGACCGCGGTGCGCGCGCGGCTGCTGGCGGACGCAGGCGCCTACCTGTACCCTTCGACCCCGGTGCCGCCCGTGAACACCGCCATGTTGATGACGGGTGCCTACGACATCCCCCACGCCCACGTGGAGCTGCTGGGCGTCGCCACCAACAAGGTCCCCACCGGCCCGTACCGCGGCGCCGGCCGCCCGGAGGCCGCCTACCTGGTGGAGCGCATGGCGGAGCTGGCGGCGCGCGAGCTCGGAGAAGACCCCGTGCGGTTCCGGCTGCGGCACGCGGTCCCGCCGGAAGCCTTCCCGTACCGGAACCCGTTGGGCTACACGTACGACTCGGGCGACTACCCGCGCGCCCTGCACCGCCTTTGTGAGCTCATGGAGTACGACCGCGCGTGCGAGGAGCGGGAACGCGCCCGGGCCGACGGGCGGCTCCTGGGGGTTGGGGTGGCGCTGTACGTGGAACGGGCGGCGAGCCAGGTGTGGGAGAGCGCCGCCCTCCTCGTCGAACCCTCCGGCCGGGTGGTGGTGCGGACCGGTTCCATGCCCCACGGCCAGGGCCACGAGACGACGTTTGCGCAGATCGCGGCAGACCTGCTGCAGGTGCACCCGGACGACGTGGTGGTGGAGTACGGGGATACGGCCCTGGTGGGCCGCAGCATCGGCACGTTCGGCAGCCGGTCCACGACCCTGGGCGGGTCAGCCCTGGTGGTGGCCGCGCGCAAGGTCCAGGAGAAGGTCAGGCGCATCGCCGCCCACCTGCTGGAGGCTTCCCCGGAGGACGTGGAGTGGCAGGGCGGCATTTTTTGGGTCCGCGGCGTCCCGGAGCGGGCTGTGTCGTGGAAGGAGGTGGCGACGGCCGCGTACCAGCCCCACCGCCTGCCGCAGGACCTCGAGATGGGGTTGGAAGCCTCCGGGTACTTCGCCATTCCGCGGCCTGTGTTCCCCTACGGTGCGTACGGGGCCGTGGTGGAGGTGGACCGCGAGACCGGCCAGGTGCGGGTCTTGCGGTTGGCGGCGGTAGACGACGCGGGCCGCATCATTAACCCTCTGTTGGCGGAAGGGCAGATCGCCGGCAGCGTGGTGCAGGCCATCGGGCAGGTGTTCAGCGAGGCTTTCGAGTACGACCCGAGCGGGCAGCCGCTGTCCGCCACCCTCGCGGAGTACGGAGTGCCGCGGGCGGTGCACGCCCCGCCGCTAAGCAGCGAGTTCCTGGAGACGCCCTCTCCCCTGAACCCCCTGGGCACCAAGGGGTTGGGCGAGGCCGGCACCATCGGCGCTCCCCCTGCCCTGGCGAACGCCGTGTTGGACGCGCTGGCGCCCTTCGGGGTGCGGCATCTGGACTTCCCCTTCACCGCCGAGCGGGTGTGGCGGGCCATCCACGGCCGCCAGGCCTGACAGACAGGACCCGGCCCGGAGGGCGGGGAAAGGCTTCCTTGGCATGGCGGACCGGCCCGCCCGCGTGGCGCTGTTCACCACGTGTCTTGTGGACCAGTTCTACCCGCAGGTGGCCGAAGCTACCCTGCGCGTGCTGGACCGGGTCGGCGTGCGCGCGGACGTCCCTGGTGGCCAGACCTGCTGCGGGCAGCCCCTGCTGAACGACGGGTTCCCGAAAGAGGCCGCGGCCCTGGCGCGCCACTTTCTACGGACCTTCGAGCCCTACGACGCCGTGGTCGCGCCCTCGGGGTCGTGTGTGGCCACGGTGCGGGAGTTCTACCCGCACCTGGCACAGGAGGCGCGGTGGCGGGAACGCATCCGCTCCCTCGCCCACCGGACCTACGAGGTGTCGGAGTTCGTGGTGCGGGTCCTCGGGGTGGAACGCGTGCAGGCCCGGTTCCCCCACCGGGTGACCTTCCACCCCTCCTGCCACCTGCTGCGCGGGCTGCGGGCCGCGGAGTGCGCCCGGAGGTTGCTGCTGGGCGTGGAGGACCTGGAGCTCGTGGACCTCGCACACCCTGAGGCCTGTTGCGGTTTCGGCGGCGTGTTCTCCGTGAAGTTCCCGGAGGTGTCTAGGGCGCTGCTGGAGGACAAGCTGGCCGACGCGCAAGCCACCGGCGCGCAGCTGCTGGTCTCCACCGACGCGGGCTGCCTGATGCAACTGGAGGGCGGGCTGGCACGGCACAGGATCCCCCTGCGGTGCGTGCACCTGGTGGAGGTGTTGGGGCAGCCGTGAGGCCCACCTCCGCGGGGTTCAAGGACGCCAGCGCCCGCGCGGTGCACGACCCAGCCCTGCGGGAGGCCATCGTACGGGTCACCGGCTCCCTGGGCGTGCGGCGGGCGCAGGTGACCGCAGAACTCCCACACTTCGACGCCCTGCGGGACCGCGCCAAGCGAATCAAGGAGCACACCCTGGCACACCTGGACCGCTACCTCGAGCAACTCGAGGAAGCGGTGCGGTCCCGCGGCGGCCACGTGCACTGGTGCCGGGATGGGGAAGAGGCGGTTGGGTGCGTGGTGCGCATCTGCCGCGAGGTCGGGGCGAGGGTCGTCGCCAAGAGCAAGTCCATGGTGACCGAGGAGCTGGAGCTGAACCGGGCCCTGGTGCAGGCGGGTATGGAGGTGGTGGAGACCGACCTGGGTGAGTTCGTGGTGCAGCTGAGCGGCGACCGCCCGTCCCACCTGATCGCGCCCATCATCCACAAGCGGCGGGAGGACGTGGCGGAGTTGTTCTCCCGGCACCTGGGCACGCCCCCGGACGCGCCCGTGCAGGTGCTGACCGCGGCGGCCCGGGCCCACCTGCGGCGGGCGTTCCTCCGTGCGGACGTGGGCATTACCGGCGCCAACTTCCTCGTGGCGCAGACCGGAAGTGTGGTCCTCGTGGAGAACGAGGGCAACGCCCGCATGGTCACCACGCGGCCGCGGGTGCACGTGGCCGTGGCGGGGCTGGAGAAGGTGATCCCGCGGCTCGCGGACCTTGCGGTGTTCCTCCCGCTGCTGGTGCGCAGCGCCACCGGCCAGCGGCTGTCCGTGTACGTGTCCCTGCTGTCCGGGCCCCGCCGGCCCAGGGAGCTGGACGGGCCAGACGCCTTCCACCTGGTGCTGGTGGACAACGGACGCACCCGCACCTGGCTGGACCCCGACCTGCGGGAGGCACTGCAGTGCATCCGGTGCAGCGCGTGCCTGAACGTCTGCCCGGTGTACGAGCGCGCGGGCGGCCACGCCTACGGCTCCGTGTACTCCGGCCCCATCGGTGCCGTGGTCACGCCTGCGCTCGCGGGCGGGCGAGGCCTGTTGGACCTGCCCTTTGCTTCCTCCCTGTGCGGGGCCTGCCGTGATGTCTGTCCGCTCCGCATCGACATCCCGCGGATGCTGGTGGCGCTGCGGGCGAGGGCCTCCGCGGCGCCGCAGGCGCGTTGGGAGAGGCGGCTGGCGCGCCTTGCCGCGTGGGTGCTGCAGCACCCCACGGCCTACCGGTGGGCCTCCGCCCTGGGGAGGCTGGGGGAACGTGGCCTCAGGCGGAGCCGGTGGCTGCCAGAGCCTTTGCGGGCGTGGGCTCAGGCGCGGGAACTGCCACGCCTGAGCTCCAAGCCCTTCCACCGGAGGGTGAGGCCGTGACCGCACGGGAGGCCGTCCTGCGGGCGCTGCGCTCCGGCCGGCCCGAGGGGGTGGACCTCCCGGAAGGCGCGCCGCCTGCGGAGGCGGCCAGCTACCGTCAGGCGTTGCACACGGACGCCGTACGGACCTTCTGCGGGCGGGCGGAGGAGCTCGGGGTGCGGGTGCACCGACCCGGGGCCCCGGAGGCACTCTTGGCGGTGCTCACGGAAGTGTGCCGCGACCGGCGGGTGTACGTGGAGCCTGCGCTCGGATGGCTCGCGCCCGCGCTGGAGCGCGCGGGCGCAAGGGTCGTCCGGTGGGAAGACCTTCCGGAGGCGGAGGTGGGGATCACGGTCGCGGACTACGGACTCGCGGAGACCGGGACGTTGGTCCTGCTGGCAGCGCCGGAGCGGCCTCGCTCAGGGTCCCTGCTCCCACCCGTGCACGTGGCGGTCTTGCCGGAGGACCGCGTGCTCGGGGACCTGTTCGACCTGTGGGAGCGGGTGGACGACCTGCCGAGCGCCCTGACCCTGGTGACCGGGCCCAGTCGGTCCGCCGACATCGAGATGAGCCTGGCCGTGGGCGTCCACGGCCCGGGCACGGTGCACGTGGTGCTGGTGTCCGCAGGGCTGTTGGAGGAAGCGACACGGGCGCCGGCAAAGTAAGGGCTGTCGAGCCCCGGTGAGGAGGGAGGCGTGAGCGACCGGTACAGCCGGATGCTGGCGGAGTACGCGGCGTCGGCGCGGTGGGAGGAGCTACCGCCGCCGACGGTGCACGAGGTGAAGCGGCGGGTGCTGGACAGCTTCGGGGTAGCGCTCGCGGCGTTCGCGGAACCCGCGCCGAAGGCAGCGCGGCACTACGCGTACCGCTGGCCGCAGCCTGGCGGTGCCACCCTGTGGGGGACGCCGTTCACCTCCCCCGCGGACGTGGCGGCGTTCGCCAACGGGGTGCTGGTCCGCTACCTGGACTTCAACGACACGTACCTGTCCCGAGAACCCCTGCACCCCAGCGACGTCATCCCGGCCTTGTGGGCGCTGGCGGAGTGGAAGCGGCTTCCGGCCCGCGACTTCCTCCTGTCGGTGGCGGTGGCGTACGAGATCGGGGTCAGTCTCTGCGACGCCGCGAGCCTGCGCCGGTGGGGCTGGGACCACGTGAACTACATCGGCGTGGCCACCGCCGCGGCCGCGGGTCGGCTCCTGGGGCTCCCCGCAGAGGTGATCGAACACGCCATCAGCCTGAGCTGCGTGCCCCACGCGGCCATGCGCCAGACGCGGGCGGGGGAGCTGTCCATGTGGAAGGGGGCCGCGGCGGCCAACGCCGCGCGGAACGCGGTGTTCGCAGCGCTCCTGGCGCAGGCCGGGATGACCGGTCCCTACCAGCCCTTCGAGGGCGAGATGGGGTTCTTCCGGCAGCTGCTGGGCGGCGGCGGATTCGAAGAAGCCCCACTGCGGCCGCTGGCCGACCGACGGCCGCCGCGCCGCATCCTCGACACGTACGTGAAGTACTGGCCGGTGGAGTACCACGCCCAGAGCGCCGTGGACGCGGCCCTGCAGGTGCGGGCGGAGCTTCAGGACCCGGCGCGCATCGCCCGCGTGCGGATCGCCACCTTCCGGGCGGCGTACGAGATCATCGCCAAGGACCCGGAGAAGTGGGAGCCCAAGACCCGGGAGACCGCAGACCACTCCCTCCCGTACATCGTCCTGGTGGCCCTGCTGGACGGCCGTGTGGACCGCGCCTCCTTCGCGCCGGAGCGCTTCACCGACCCTGCGGTACGCCAGATGCTGCGCGAGCGCACCGAGCTGGTGGAGGAACCGGAGCTCACCGCGGGCTACCCGGAGGGGATCCCGAACCGGGTGGAGGTCTGGACCCACGACGGCGGCCACTTCGTCCGCGAGGTCCGCTACCCGCGCGGCCACGCCCGCAACCCCATGACCGACGACGAGGTGGCGGACAAGTTCCGGCGCAACGTGGAGGGGCTGCTCACCGCGGCTCAGGTAGACCGGCTGTCTGACGCCGTGTGGCGCCTGGAGGATCAGGATCTGGCCAGGGTGGCGGAGTTGGCCCGGCTGTAGGAGGGTCCGTTGGACGCCTGGCTGCTCCAGAGAGGGACCGAAGAGCCTGCGGGCCTTCGGCTGCGGCGCCGGCTGGAGGCGCAGCCAGTGGTCGTGGCGCCCGGGGTGTTCAGCCCCCTGGCGGCGGTGGCGGCCCGGCGGCTGGGGTTCGAGGTGCTGTACGTGTCTGGAGCTGCCTTCTCCGCCAGCCTGGCGCTGCCGGACCTGGGCCTGTTCACCCTGACGGAGCTTGTGGATTTCGTGCGCAAGGTGTACAGGGCGTGCGGGCTGCCGCTGGTGGTGGACGCCGACACCGGGTTCGGCGAGGCGCTGAACGTGGTGGCCGCGGTGCGGGAGCTGGAGTGGGCCGGCGCGGCCGCGGTACAGCTGGAAGACCAGCCCCTGCCGAAGCGGTGCGGCCACCTCCTGGGCAAGTCCGTGGTGCCCGCGGAGGAGATGGCGCGGAAGGTGGCCGCAGCGGCCTCCGCGCGACAGCACACCCTGGTGGTGGCCCGCACGGACGCGCGGGCGGTGGAGGGCTTCGAGGGCGCGGTGCGGCGCGCCCTGCTGTACCGGGAAGCCGGCGCGGACGTCATCTTCCCCGAGGCCCTGGAGTCCGAGGAAGAGTTCGCGGAGTTCGCGCGGCGGGTGGGAGGCTTGTTGCTCGCCAACATGACGGAGTTCGGCCGCAGCCCATACCTGTCCGCGCGCCGGCTGGGTGAGCTGGGCTACCGCATCGTCATCTTCCCGGTCACCGCCCTGCGCGCGGCCATGAAGGCCGCGGAGGACGCGCTGCGGGTGCTCCGGGACGAGGGGACCCAGGTGGGGATCCTCGACCACCTGCAGACCCGGGCGGAGCTGTACGACCGCATCGGCTACCACGACTACGAGCGGTGGGACGCCGAGCTGGCCCGGCGCTTTCGCGAGGGAGGGGAGGAGGGATGACGCAGCCTGCGTACAGCCCGGGGCTCGAGGGAGTCATCGCGACGGCCACGTCCATCTCGTACCTGGACACGGAGCACGAGCAGATCGTGCTGCGGGGCTACGACCTCATGGAGCTGGCCCGGTCGAAGCGCTACACCGAGGTGGCGTACCTGACCCTGTACGGCCGGCTCCCGGAGGCCTCCGAGATCGCCACCTTTGAGGACCGGCTGCGGCAGGAAGCGGAGCTGCCGGAGGAGGTCTACCGTCTGCTGGACCTCTTGCCCCCGCGGATGCACGTCATGGACGCGCAGCGGACGGCGCTGTCCTACCTGGCGGGGCTGGAGGACCCGGCGGAGCTACAGGACACTTCCCCCGAGGCCGACCTGCGCAAGGGCGTGCGGGTGCTGGCCAGGATGCCGGCCCTCACCGCGAACGCCTACCGGGCCCTGCGGGGCCTGCCCCGGGTGCGGCCGGACCCCTCCCTGGGGTTCTCCGAGGGCTTCCTGTACATGTTGCTCGGCACCCGGCCCGACCCGGAGGCCGTGAGGGTCTTCGACCTGACCCTGACCTGCTACATCGAGCACGAGATGCCCAACTCGACGTTCGCGGCGCGCGTCATCGCCTCCACCCTCTCGGACCTGTACGGAGCCTTGGTGGGGGCTGCAGCCTCCCTGAAGGGTCCGCTGCACGGCGGGGCCAACGAGGCGGTGGCGCACATGCTGTTGGAGATCCTCGAGGCGGGCGGGTCGGCGCGGGCCGAGCAGTACGTCCTGGACCGGCTGCGGAGGGGCGAACGGATCATGGGGTTCGGGCACCGGGTGTACATGCGGCGCCCGGACCCGCGGGCGGTCCTCCTGCGGGAGGCGCTGCCGGGCCTGGCGGGCCGCAGGCCGGAGGGGGAGGAGTTGCTGCGGATCTACGGCGTCGTGGAGACGGTGATGCGGCGGGAGAAGGGGCTGTACCCCAACGCGGACTACCCCGTGGGGCTCGTCTACTCCCTCCTCGGGATCCCCATCGAGCTGTACACGCCCATCTTCCTGGCGGCGCGCACCGCAGGCCTGGTGGCGCACGTGGCGGAGCAGCACGGGGACAACCGTCTCTTCCGGCCTCGGGTGCTGTACCAGGGCCCCCGAGGCCTGCGGCCGTAGAACTCACCACCACGAGTCCACCTGGGGTCCGTACAGGGCCCGCAGGGCCCGCCGGTCCTGCGGACGCCCGCGTGCGAGCCACCGTCGGTAGCGGCGCAGCACCCGCTCGTGGCGCCGGTCGGAAGTCTCAAGCCGCCGGTGCGGCATCCTCCGCAGCGCCCGCTCCACCGCCCACGCGTGACCTTCCCCCAGCCGCCAGTCCACCCGTACGAGCTCGTCCAGGTCCGCCACCCCGTAGCCCACGATGCGGCCGGAGCCGTCCACGTAGGGGTCCACGTAGCTGTAGGCGAGGTCCCGCAGCGTGCGGAACACCGGCCGCCGGCCGTGGAGGCCCGCGTCCCTCGACTTGGCCACCGCGCCCCACCGCCCGGAGTGCTGGAAGACGAACACCACGTGGTCCAGGCCGTCCTGAGACTCCAGGTCGAGCACGAGGGGCGGGTAGCCGTGCCAGTCCAGCACGGCGGCGGCGGCCAGCACTGCCTCCAGGCAGTGAGCCTCCCCGTATCGCACGACCCCTCGGAAGGTCCGGAGGGTGGGACCTTGCCGCTCCCAGTTGTACGGCAGCGACCGCAGCCAGGCCTGGACCTGGCGGGGCGTGCGGTACTGCCGCAGGACCGCCCGCTCCTCGGCCGTGAGGCGTTCCCACGGAGGCGTCCTGCGCATCCCTTGCCCCATCGCGCACGATCTGGATAAGATTCTACATGAGAATGAATCTAGATTCCGGACACCTGGCGGCGCTCCGGGAGCGCCTGGCCCGCGCGGGCCACCGGCTCACGCCCCAGCGGTGGGCCGTCTGGGCGGTGCTCCAGCGCCTAGGCGATCACCCCTCCGCAGAAGGTCTGTACCGGGCGGTGCGGCGTCGGCACCCCATGGTGAGCCGCGCCACCGTGTACAAGACCCTGGAGGTGTTGGTACGGGTCGGCCTCGTGGCCCCCCTGCCCACCGCGGACGGGGTGACGCGGTTCGATGCGGGCGGGCGGCACGTGAACTTTGAATGCCTGCGCTGCGGGCGGATCGAGGACGCCCACGACCCCACAAGCCTCCTGGCGCTGGACCGCCTGGCGCGCCGGGTGGGCTTTACGGCGTATCCGGCCGTGGTGGTGCGGGGGGTCTGCCAGCGGTGCCGCACCGGGTCTGGCGTGGCCCGGGGTACCCGCCTGCGTGCCCGGAATCCACAGGGGAGGGTGTGAGATGGGTGAGAAGGCGCGTGCCATCGTAGACCTGGACGTGGAGGAGCTCATCGGCGAACTGCGGCGTGCGTACCTGGACGAGCTCCTGGCCTTCTACTCGTACTGGATCACCGCGCAGGTGGCGGAAGGCTGGCACGGCGAGGAGCTCGTGGAGCACTTCGAGGAGGAGGCGAAGGACGAGCTCGGGCACGCCAGCAAGCTGGCCCGCCGCATCGTGGAGCTGGGAGGCGACCCCGTGGTGCACCCGAAGGAGTGGGAAGCGGGGGCCAACGGACCCTGGACCGCGCCCCGCAAGGACTGGAGCGACGCGGACGGCATGGTGGAGGACCAGATCCGGGCGGAGCGCAACGCCATCGAGGCGTACCACCGGCTGGCCAAGCGCACCTTCGGGAAGGACCCGGTGACTTACCAGCTCGCGACCGAGCTGCTGGCGGACGAGGTCCGGCACGAGGAGTTCCTCGAGAACCTCCTGGGGCGGCAGAACCGCAGGCGCTGAGCCCCGTCTGCGGCAGGGAAGCGGGCGCGCTCGGGCGAAGCTCCCCGAGGGCCGGACGAGGCGTGGACGAAGAGCCTGCCCGGGGCAGGCCCAGGAGCGTAGACGCACGAGATGGCCCGACGGAGCCGTCCTGACCGGCGGTCGAGGGTCCCCCGGCTGCTCGCCGGGGGGCTGGTCCTCGCTCTGGCCGGAGTCCCCGCGCTGGCTCAGCCCGCGCCGCCCAGCGTCGTGGTCAACGGCCGCACGGTGGCCACGGACCCTCCCGCGAGCTTCCAGGGCGGGGTCCTCTTCGCGCCCCTAGAAGGCCTATTGGAGCCTTACGGAGCCCGCTCCGAGTGGGACCCGACCACGCGCACCGCACAAGTGCACGGCCCCCGGGGAACCCGGGTGGTTCTGCGCAGCGGCGACCGCTACGCCACCGTGGACGGAGAGCTGCGGCCCATGCCCGCCGCGCCGCAGGTCCAGGGTGCTAAGCTGCTCGTGCCCGTGGAGTTCCTGTTCCGCGCCCTGGGTGCGTGGGTCAAGTGGGAGGAGTCGGAGCGGACCCTGCACGTGGCGTCCCAGGTCCTCCGGCTGGTCTTCGAACCCACGCCCGGGGGCCTGCGGATGCAGGTGGACGCCACCGGCCCGGTACAGGTCCGAACCACCAGCCTCAGCCAGCCGGACCGGCTGGTGGTGGACCTGGTGAACGCCGTGTCCCGCATCGAGACCCGGGAGGTGACCCTGGGGCAGCTCGGGGTCCAGCGGGTGCGGGTGGCACAGTTCCAGACCAAGCCGTACGTCACGAGGGTCGTCCTGGATCTGGAGGCGGCGCTCGACGTGGAGGTGGCGTCGTCCGCGCCGGCACCCGTCCTGATGCTCCGGCCGCGGGCGGCCGCGCAGACCACGGGGCCTTCCGCGCCCGCGCCGTCGGCGGCACCCTTCCAGAGCCCTACACCGGCTGCGCCGCCTTCACCACCCCCGAGCCCAGAACCGGCTGCGGGGACCTCTGGCCCGCGGATCTTGGAGGTGGCGGTCGAACGCCAGGTCGGGCGGATCCGTATCGTCGTGGTGGGCGACCGGCCCCTGGACTACCAGGTGCGGGAGCTACCGGACCCCGACCGTCTGGTGGTGGACATCCCCGGCGTGTTCGTGCCCGTCAAGCAGGAGCTGAACCCGGGCGGGCCGGTGGAGGTGGTGCGGGCCGCGCAGTTCCAGACGGACCCGGACGTCGCTCGGATCGTGGTGCAGTGGCAGGTGCGGAGCCGGTACGAGGTGGTGACGGAGGAGGGCGGGAACCGGCTCGTGGTGGTCGTGGACGAGCTGCCGGTGGCGGTCGCGCGCGGAGGCCACCTGGTGGCCATCGACCCTGGGCACGGCGGCAAGGACCCGGGCGCGATCGGCGCCACGGGGCTTGTGGAGAAGGACGTGGTGTTGGACGTCGGGCTCCGACTGCGCGAGGCCCTCCACCGGCAGTCCGTGCGCACGGTGATGACCCGGGAGACCGACGTGTTCGTGGACCTGGCGGACCGCGTGGCCATTGCCATGCGCTCCGGGGCCACGGTGTTTGTCAGCGTGCACGCCAACGCCACCACGCGAGGGGTGATCCGCGGCGTGGAGACCTACTACCTCAGGCCCCACAGCCTGCTGCTGGCCACATGGGTGCAGGAGGAGCTGGGCCGCAGTCTCGGCATCCCCGACCGCGGCGTGCGCACCGCGAACTTCAAGGTCCTCCGCGACAGCCCGGTGCCTGCGGTGCTGGTGGAAGTGGGTTACCTGACCAACGTGGAGGACGAGGCGCTGCTGCGCACCGCGGCTTTCCGACAGCGGGCCGCGGAGGCCATCGCACGGGGCGTGGCGCGCTTCGTGTCCCACGTGCCGGCTCCGCAGCCCTGAGGAGGAGGGAGCGGTGCGGTTGACGGTGCTCGGCCGGTCCGGAGGCTATCCCCGCCCCGGCGAGGCGTGCTCCGGGTACCTGGTGGAAGCGGTGGGCCGGAGGGTCTTGCTGGACCTGGGCCACGGCGTGCTGTCACGCCTGCTGCTCCGGACGGACGCCTTCGGGCTCGACGCGGTGGTCCTCTCGCACCTCCACCCTGACCACGTGGCGGACCTACCCGCCCTGCGGGTGGCGTTGCGGTGGGGTAGGCGCCCGCCGGACGCGAAAGCGCGCCTGCGGGTCCTCGCGCCCGAGGCCACGCCTGCGTACCTGGCGTACGTGGCGGGAGAGGAAGCGTTGGAGGAGTTCGAGTTTTGGGCTATCCGGGAGGGCGGACCTGTGGAGGCGGCGGGGCTGCAGCTGACCTTCGCCCGCACCGACCACCCCGTGGAGACGTACGCGGTCCGGCTGGAGGGCAAGGGCCGCGTGCTGGTGTACACCGCGGACACCGCCCTCGCCCGGGCCGTGGCGGAGCTCGCGAGGGGCGCTGACCTGCTGGTGGCCGAGGCCACCCTCTCGGAGGCGTACCGGGACCGCGCGCCGGCCGCAGGGCACATGACGGGCTCCCAGGCGGGCGAGCTGGCGCGGCAGTCTGCCGCGCGGCGCCTGCTGCTCACCCACTTCTTCCCCACCACCGACCCCGAGGAGTCCGGCCGCGCCGCGCAGAAGGCGTTCGCAGGTGCCGTGGAGTGCGCCGAGGAGGGGAGGACCTACGACGTCTAAGGGGCCGAAGCGACAAGACGGCCGGGCCCCGGACGAACTCCGGCCCTGCCGGATCGTCCGCCGCTACCTGAAGTACGCCGAGGGCTCGGCCCTCATCGAGCTGGGCGACACGCGGGTGGTGTGTGCGGCCAGCGTGGAGGAACGGGTTCCCCTGTGGCTGAGGGGGAGCGGCCAGGGGTGGATCACCGCAGAGTACGGCATGCTGCCCCGGTCCTCCAGGGAGCGCATCCCCCGGGATCCCGGGGGCAAGCCTGGAGGCCGCGCGGCGGAGATCCAGCGGCTGATCGGCCGTTCACTGCGCGCGGTGGTGGACCTCAAAAAGCTCGGGGAGCGGACCATCTGGGTGGACTGCGACGTGCTGCAGGCCGACGGCGGGACCCGCACCGCGGCCGTGACCGGGGCCTTCGTGGCCCTGGTGGACGCCCTGGGGCTCCTGCACCGGACCCAGGCCATCTCCTCCTGGCCCGTGCGGAGCTTCGTGGCCGCCACCAGCGTGGGGGTGGTGGGCGGGGTACCGATGCTCGACCTGGCGTACGAGGAGGACTCACGCGCCGAGGTGGACATGAACGTGGTCATGACGGAGTCCGGCGAGCTGGTGGAGGTGCAGGGGACCGGGGAGGGCCGTCCCTTCAGCCGCCAGGAGCTCACCGAGCTGTTGGCGCTGGGCGAGGCTGGGGTGCGCCGGCTGGTGGAGCTGCAGAAGCAGGCGCTGCAGGGCCCGTGAGGCGCATCGTCCTGGCGACCCGGAACGAGGGGAAGCGTGCGGAGCTCGAGCGGATGCTCGCGGACCTCCCCTTCGAGGTCCGCACGCTTCGCGACTACCCCGACGTCCCCCCGCTGCCGGAGGAAGGGGAGACGTACGAGGCCAACGCGCGGTCCAAGGCACTCACCGTAGCCCGGTGGGTGGGCGAGCTGGCCCTGGCGGACGACTCCGGGCTCGAGGTGGACTACCTGGAGGGCCGGCCGGGGGTGCGGTCCGCGCGTTTCCTGGGCGAGGACGCCACGGACGAGGACCGCAACCGCGAGATCCTGCGCCTGCTGGAGGGAGTCCCGCCCGAGAACCGTACCGCGCGCTACCGGGCGGTGGTGGCGGTGGCGTTCCCGGACGGCCGTGTGCGGACCTTCGAAGGCACGTGCGAGGGTGCCATCGCGCTGGAGCCCCGCGGCCGCGGCGGGTTCGGCTACGACCCCATCTTTTACGTGCCGGAGCTGGACCGGACCGTGGCCGAGCTCACGCCGGCGGAGAAGGACTGGATCAGCCACCGGGGACAGGCCCTGCGCAAGGCCCGGGAGTTCCTGCGGTCCCTGGTAGAGGAACCGTCCTGACCGCTGGTACACTGGCGGCAGGACGGTCGGGAGGGTGACGTGTCGAACGTCTTCTTCAACAACCCCTTCTGGACGTACTGGGCGCTGACCTTCGCGGTCTTCCTCATCTTCGCCTTCTCCTTCGTCGTGGCGGCCATGGACATCCGGGAGGAGGTGGCGGAGGCTTTGCGCAAGGCGCAGCGCAGGGGCAAGCCCAAGCCCAGGTTCGAGAACCCGCTGGCGGACCGCACCGTGGCCGCCACCCTGGATCCCGGGGCGAACCGGGCGCTGCCCCCCCAGCTGCAGTGGGTGTACGACCAAGTGGCCCCCATCGCCCGCCGGCTGGGCATCGAGGCGCGCATCCTCGTGTACGAGGACTCCAAAGGGCACCCGCTGGTCCACCTGACCGACGGCAGACGCCTGGTGAGCTACCGGCTGGACCGCACGCTGGCGGAGGAGGCGCGGGGCGGGAACGAGGCATCCCTGGCGGAGGCGCAGCGCCGGCTGGAGGCGTTCATGCGGCTGGAGTGGCTCGGCGACCAGACCGCCATGCAGCGCACCACGGAGCTGGCGAAGGAGGCGAAGGCCACGTCCCGCACGGAGGCGAAGGCCGCGGAGCCCGAGGCGAGCCCCACCCCGGAGCCCGCCGCCGCGCAGGCCCAAGACCCCAAGGCCGCGGAGCGCCAGCGGCTCATCGAGGAGGCGAAAGCCCGGGCCGCCGCCCGGCGGGCCCAGCAGGCCGGCTCCGGGCAGGAGAACCCGGAGAGCTGAAGCGGACTACAGCGGGTCTGCATTCTCTCCGAGCAAGGCCCCTCGGGCCAGGACGAGGGGCGGGGCGCCCAGGTCCAGCAGGCGGTCGTGGAACGCCCGCAGGGAGAAGGAGCTCCACCGCTGCTCGCAGTCCTTCCTGAGCTTCTGGACCATCTTCTTGCCGAGGGTGTAGTGCAGGTAGCCGGGGTCGAACGTCCCGCGCTCCGCCTCCTTACGGGCGGGAAGCGGCTCCAGCGCCGCGTCCTGCACGAACCGGCGGGCGGCCTCCTCCACGGTCCAGCCCTCGGTGTGTAGGCCCAGGGATGCCCGGAAACGCACCGCCCGGGTGAGCGCGTCCACCAGCTGCGCGACCCGCAGGCGCGGGTCGCCGTCCCCGTAGCCGCACTCCAGCACCATCTCCTCGCAGTAGTGGGCCCAGCCCTCCACGAACGCATACGAAGTAAATACCTTGGCCACCCGGGACGGTGCCTCCCGCAGGCGCAGGAAGTGCACGTGGTGACCGGGGTACGCTTCGTGCACGCTGGTGATCCTCAGGGTGTGCAGGTCGAAGCGGGAAAGCCACGCCTCCTTCTCCTCCGGAGACCACCGGGGGTCGGGCAGCGTGACGTAGTAATACGACTCCACGGAAGGGTCCTCGAAGGGGCCCGCGGTGTCCATGAGGGCGAACGCCCACCGCAGGAAGGGCGGCGTGGGCTCCACCAGACAGTCCGCCGGCTCAGGGACCCTGACCACCGGGTGGTCCCGCAGGAAGCCCCGCAGCTCGTCCAGGATGCGGCGCACGCACGGCAACAGGTCGGCTTCCGAAGGGTGCTCGGCGGCGAGACGGCGGACCACCTCCGCGGGAGGACTGCCGGGGTCCACCTGCGCGGCGGCTTCCGCCAGACCGTCGCGCAGGCGGTGGACCTCCTCGTCCGCAATCCGACGTAGGAACTCCAGGTCCACCTGCAGCCGTTCCCCGCACCACAGCAGCTGGCGGTAGCGGTCCGGTCCCAGGGCGAACCCTTCGGAAGCGTGGGGCAGCAGGTCGCGGCGGAGGAAGTCACAGAAGGCTTCCAACGCACGCGTGGCCTCGCCGAGGGCAGAGGCGAGGGCGCCGTCCGCCGTCGGCCACCCGCGGACCAGAGCCGGCAGGTCGTCCCGCAGGAAGGTGAGCGCGCCCTCGAACATCTCCAGTGCGGTGGCCACGAACACCCGCGGGCAGACGCGGTCGAGGTTCCGGCGTGCAGCGCCGAGGGCGGACGGGACGGCCCGCAGGTGGTCGGCCAGCCGCCGGACCCGCTCCTCCAGCGGGGCGTAGTTGCGCCTCACGTAGAGCGTGACGTCCACGGCGTCCGCGTAGGTCATGGGGTTGCGGTGGAACGACCGCAGCTCCTCCAGCTCGAACCGTTCGCGGTCCACGGCCGCCAGGAGCACCTCCCGGTCAAGTCGCTCCTGAGGGCTGAGGCGGTCCGCCGGGTGCGCCTCCAGGGCCGACTGGAACCGACCCAGGTCGCGCACCCGCCGGTCCAGGGCTTCCTCCGAGAAGTCGCCGGGGCGGCCGTCGTACTCGTGGAGTCCGAGCCGCGCGGCCCACGTGGGGTAGAAGTCGAACAGGGCGGAGAGGAGTTCGTCCACCGTCCTCTGGAACTCACCGCGCATGGCGCTCCTCCGTCGGGCCGTGACGGAGGTTCGCGGGGGCGGGGCCGGATTCCTGGCCGTTGACGCTGGGAGGGAGCCTCCCTACAGTGGAGGCGCGGGGCGTGGCGCAGCGGGAGCGCGTCGGCTTTGGGAGCCGAAGGTCGCCGGTTCGAATCCGGCCGCCCCGACCACCGGATCCCTTGACGTCGCCGCGGGCGTGTCGGATGGTTCGGTTGTGCGGGTGGTGACTAGACGTCTAGACAACAGGCGCCCCAAGTACCTGGCCATCCGGAGCGCGCTGGCGCGGCGGATCCAACGCGGGGAGGTACCGGAGGGCGCACGGCTCCCGTCGGAGCTGGAACTCGCGCGGCAGTTCGGATGCAGCCGCATGACCGTCCGGGCCGCGGTGGCGGCGCTGGCCACGGAGGGGCTGGTGCAGCGCCGCCACGGGCTGGGCACCTTCGCCAGCAAGCCCAAGGCCCTTCGCCGGTTCTGGACGGTGCTGTCCTTTACCGAAGAGATGCGCGCCCACGGGGTGGAGGTGCAGAACCAGCTGCTCAGCGTCCGACGGGAGCAACCCCCAGAAGCGGTCCGGGCCGCCCTGCGCCTACCGCCCCGGGAACCCGTCTACCGGGTCCGCCGCCTGCGGCTGGTGGCAGGTCACCCGGTCGCCTACCACGTGTCACACGTGCCCGTATCGCGGTGCCCGGACCTCGACCGGCTGGACCTGGAGTCCGACTCCCTGTACCGCCTCATGGAGGAGCGCTACGGCTTGCAGTTCACCCGCTGCGACCGCACGTACCGTCCCGTGCGGGCGCGCGCTGCCGAGGCTCGCCTGTTACAGATCCCTTCGGGCACCCCCGTGCTGTTGGTGGAGGGCGTGGCGTTCGTGAACGACGGGTTGCCGGTGGACGCGTGTTACGAGGTGTACCGTGAGTAGACGCCTGCACATCGGCGTGGTGGGCGAGCAGGACGCCCGGCCAGAGACGCGCCGGTGGGCGGAGGCGGTGGGGCGGGAAGTGGCGCGCCGGGGCGGGGTGCTGGTGTGCGGCGGGCTGGGTGGGGTGATGGAGGCGGCTTGCCGGGGCGCCGCGGAGGCAGGGGGCCTGGTGGTGGGGATCCTGCCCGGGACCCGGGCGGACGACGCGAATCCCTACGTGACGATCCCGGTGGTCACCGGCCTCGGGGAGGCCCGCAACGTGATCGTGGTCCGGTCCTCCGACGCCCTCGTGGCGGTGGGAGGAGGGTACGGCACGCTGTCGGAGATCGCCTACGCCCTCAAACTGGGCGTCCCCGTGGTGGGGTTGGGGACGTGGGAGCTGTCGCGTCCCGGACTGGAGGCCGACCCGATCGTACGAGCACAGGACCCCGCGGGGGCCGTGGCCCTGGCGTGGGAGATGGCACAGCGGGCCAGGAGCACCGAACAAACTCGGACCGGAAGGGAGTGACGGCTCATGTGGTGGACGCGAGGGGCGCTGGTGGTGGTGGTGTGGGTGGTGGCTCTGGTGGGATTGGGGGCCGCCCAGTCCCGGGCGACGCTGCAGGTGGCCATCGCGGCGGACGTGAACGTGGTCGAGGCGCACAACAACTACCTGGGCGTGGCCTTCGCGCGGAACAACCCGGGCGTAACCGTCCACGCGGTAGGCACGGGGACGGGGGAAGCCGCCAGCCGCGCGGTCTACACGAAGATCAAGGCACAGGCGGACGCGGGGCGAAGGCCGTGGGACCTGGACGTGGCCCTGGTCTCCATGCGGTACGCGGCGCAGATGGTGCGGGAGCGGTTGCTGTACCGCTTCGTGCCCCAGATGCAGTTCGGCCGCTACGTGGTCGGTCCTGACACGGAGCGCGCCTTCGGCGTCGAGGTCAAGGGGTACGTGGTCCCCATGTTCAAGAACCAGATCGCCATCGCGTACAACCCCACGTTCGTGCAGCGGCCGCCGCGCAGCTTCGCGGAACTGGAGGCCTGGGTGCGGGCGAACCCGCGGCGCTTCGGCTACAACGGCATCAAGGGCGGCGTCTCTGGGATCGGGTTCGTCATGGCGTGGGTGTACTACAAGACGGGCCGCTACGAGCTGCTCACCCAGGGCCCGTACGACCGCAAGCACGACCCCATCATCCGGCAGGCGCTCGAGCAGCTGCGGGAGTTCAACCGCAACGTGGTGCTCACCTCTGGGAACGCGGGGACCCTGGACGCCCTCAACCGGGGTGAGATCTGGATGGGTGCGGTCTGGGTGGACCAGCTGGTGGCCTGGAAGAACGAGGGCCGCATGAACCCGGACATCACACCCGTCCTGATCGCTCCCGGTCTGCCCATCTACCCCCTGTACCTGGTGGTGCCACGGGAGGCGGCGAACCGGGACTGGGGCGTCCGGTACGTGGACTTCGTGGCGAACCCACAGATCCAGGCCAAGGTGATCGTGGAGCAGTTCGGATGGTACCCAGGGATCGACCCGGACCGGGTGATGCCACTGGTCTCGCCCCAAGCCCGGGCGCTTCTGTTCAAGGGCGTGACGCCGCAGGACCTGGCGCGGTACTCGCTGCAGATGCCGCTCGGCGAGTACTACGACGCCATCCTCCTGGCCTACGAAGAGATCGTGCGATAGGGGCGGACGAGGTCCGTGAACCGGTGGGAGCGCTGGGGCTGGACGCTGGCGGCTCTGCCCGCGGTCCTCGTCCTCCTGGTGACCTTCGGCCTCCCCCTCGCCCAGTCCCTGGCCGCTTCCTTCGTCCGCGACGGGCGCCCGACTCTGGAGAACTACGCCCTCGTCTACCGGTTGTATCGCCAGGACGTCCTGTACACCCTCGGGGTCGCGGCGGCCGGCGTCCTCCTCACCTTCGCCTGTGGCATCCACCTGGCGGGCTACTTTCGGCTGCGGGCCTGGCCCTGGGTGGAGTTCCTCCTGAAGGTGCCGCTGTTCGTGCCCTTCGTGGTCACCGGGCACGCCATGCGCGTGTTCCTGCAGCCCAGCGGGACGCTGTCCCTGGCGCTCGGCGCGCTGGGACTGGTGGCGCCTGGCACGCGGCTCGGCCTGGGCGAGGGATGGCTTGGACTCGTCCTGGCCCTGACGTGGAAACACCTGGCGCTGGTCGTCCTGCTGCTGGTGGGTGCGTTTCGGGCTGTGGACGACAGCTACCTGGAGGCGGCCCAGGGGTTTGGCGCAGGCTACCTCCGCCAGACGTGGGCGGTCCTGGTACCCATGTCCGCGACGCCCCTCGCCCTCGCCTGCGTGCTCACCCTGACGTCCATGCTGGGGTCGTTCTCCATCCCGCTCTTGATGAGCCGTGGCTCCGGGCCGCAGATGCTTATGATCGACCTGTACTACCGGTTCGGCCAGCACGGGGACTTCGGGGTGGCGAGTGCGCTCGGCGTGATCTCTTACGTGCTGGCGTCCGGAGCGGTCTATGCCTACCTCCGTTCCGTGGCCCGATGAGGTCCCCGTCCCCATCCCTCCTGGGGCTGGTGGGGCGAGCGGCTCTCGGCGCCCTCGTCCTCGTGGCCGTGGTCGGCCCGTTGCTGAGCCTCGGGCTGTGGTCGGTGGCCGAGCGGTGGCACTGGCCCGCGCCGTTTCCCCAGCAGGTCGGGATGAAGTACTGGTCTCGCATGCTGCAAGGGGACCCCCTGCGGGCCCTCACCCGCGGGGTGACCATCGCCAGCGTGACCACCGTGCTGGCCCTAGCGATGGCGGTGCCCGTCGCCTACCTGGCCGCGCGCAGGCGGTTGCCCGCGGGTCCCCTCGCCCTCGCCCTCTTCATCCTACCCCAGGCCTTCCCGCAGCTCCCCGTGTTCGCCAGCGCCACCGTGCTGTTCTACCGCTGGAACCTGGCGGGGACCGTGCCCGGCGTCGTCCTGATCCACCTAGTGGGCGGGCTCGTGTACGCCGTGTGGACCCTCACCGCGGCCTTCCGGTCCATCGGGCCGGAGCTGGAGGAGGCGGCGCAGAACCTGGGCGCCTCCACGACCCGCACCTTCTTCCGGGTCACGCTGCCCCTGGCCATGCCCGGGGTGGTGGCCAGCGCCATCCTGGTGTTCCTGCACTCCCTGGACGAGTTCAACGGGACGCTGTTGGTCGGGGCTCCCTACGTCACCACGCTGCCCGTGTACATGTACACCGCGAGCCTCGGGTACGAGCTGCAGATCGCTTCCGTGACCGCCCTGGTCCTCATGGTCCCGGGAGTGGTCCTGCTGCTGCTCCTGGAACGGTTCCTGCGCGCAGAGTATCTGGCGTTCTTCGGCCACCTGTAAGGAGGTCTGTGTGGAGGTTCGGGTGGAAGGGCTCGTCAAACGGTACGGTCGCGTCCTCGCGCTGGCCGGTGTCAACCACGTGTTCCCCTCCGGAGCCCTGACCGCGGTCGTCGGGCCGTCGGGCTGCGGGAAGACTACCCTGCTGCGGGTGTTGGCGGGGTTCGTCCAGCCGGAGGAAGGGCGGGTGTGGATGGACGGCCGGGACGTCACCGGCGTACCGCCGCAGGCGCGGCGCTGCGCTTTGGTGTTCCAGAACTACGCGCTGTGGCCGCACATGACCGTCTTCGACAACGTGGCGTTCGGCCTCCGGCTGCAACGCCTTCCGGCTTCGGAGGTGGAACGCCGGGTCCGGGAGACCTTGGCGCTCGTGGAGCTGGACCGCGTGCCGGGGATCGAACGGCGCAGGCCCAAGGAGCTGTCCGGCGGCCAGCAGCAGCGGGTGGCCCTGGCCCGTGCCCTGGCAGTCCGGCCCGGGCTCCTCTTGCTGGACGAGCCGCTCAGCAACCTTGACGCGAAGGTGCGCCAACGGGTGCGGGGAGAGATTCGGACCCTGCAGCGTCGCACCGGGATCACCACCGTCTACGTCACCCACGACCAGGAGGAGGCCCTCAGCATCGCGGACGACCTGGTGGTGATGGACGGCGGTCGGATCGTCCAGTCCGGCCGGCCCGAGGAGGTATACGCGCACCCCGAGGACCCGTTCGTCGCCGAATTCCTGGGGTCCACGAACGTGCTCAATGGCACTGTGGGCCCCGACGGCCGCATCCTCCCTTCCTCGGAGGGCCGTCTCCTGTTTCGCGCGGAGGACACAGCGGTGTGGCCAGCCGGGCAGTCCCTGCCGCCCGACTATGCGTGGGCGCCGGCAGAGGTTGTGGACTGCCTGTTCCTCGGACACGTCTATCGGGCCTACGTCCGCTTGGGCGATACGGTGGTGCTTGCGGACACGAAGGCCAGGGTGGGGCCGGGCCAGGTCGTGGTGGCGGTCCCCCGGGACCGGCTTCTGATCTTCTCCGGGTCCGAACCGGCGGCGAGGCGGTAGGGGTACCCAGTGGAAGTGGGGAAGGGAGGCCTGGGAACCCGCAGGGCCTGCGGTGCGTACAGGACGGTGGGCCCCTAGGAGCCTGTGCCGGAAAATCTCTCGGACAGACCGATGGACCGGGGTCCCCAAAGAATCGCGCAGCGACTCTTTGGGGTAGTCTAGCGGGGACGGAGGTGTGGCGATGAGGACCGTGCGTGTGGTGGCGGTAGCCCTGCTGGCCGTTGCCCTCGTGGCGCCTGGGGTAGGGGCCGGCCCCAAGTTCCGCCGGGTCAAGCACTACCGCGCGGGAGAGATGTTCTGCGCTAGCCACGCCCTGGTGGCCGTGGGCAACGGTGTGGTGATCCGGGAGCGGTGCTACGTGGTCGCGCTGCTACGCGACGGCCGCGGCACCTTCCTCGCGTTCCTGGACCCCGGCGCGCGGATCCCGCCCGGCCAGCTGGTCCGGCTGAGCACGCCCGCGGGCGCGAAGCTTCGCGGCCGGATCTTCTACCTGGTGCCGGTCCAGGCCGCGGTGGCCGTGCCTATGGACACCCTGGTGGTGGTGCCCATGCGGGTCGAGGACGAGGGTTCCCGCCTGGTCGTGGTCCTGAGCGGTCCGTCGCAGCCGAACCTCACCGTGGTATTCAACGTGCGTCTGTAACGCGCCCCCGGGGTGCCCTGCGTCCAGGTCCACGGGTCCACCGGGACCCCGTTGACCCGCCGGCCGCAGTGCAGGTGCGGGCGACCGGCAGTGCTGCGTCGTTCGCCCACTTCGACGCGCCGGAAATCCCCCCGGCCAGACAGAAAACGAGCCCAGCCAGGCCCGCCGCTGCGGAAGCGGCCCGTGCTGTACCTAGGTGCCCCTCTATGATATATGATATAGACACACGGCAGGACGCTTGGGGGTGTGCGATGCGAGGAGTCGTGGTGGTGTTGGCACTGCTGGTCAGTGCGGCCCTTGCTGCCTCTGCCCTCGCGGGGGCGGCGAACCCGAGCAGCATCAAGATCGGGATCCTCCTGCCGCTCACCGGCCCGTTCGCCGCGGTGGCGGAGACCCAGCGCAACGGGGCCCTGCTGGCCATCGAGCAGGTGAACCAGGCTGGCGGTCTGCGCATGCCGTGGGGACGGGTCCGCGTGGAGGGCGTGGTGGCGGACGACGAGGCGAAGCTGGACGTGGGGGTTCGACGCTACCGCTACCTGGTGGACCAGGGGGTGGTGGGCGTGATCGGGCAGACGTGGGCGCCGTTGGCCTACGCCATCAACGCGGTGGTGAAGCGGGAGCCCATGCCCTACTTCCCCGTGTGCGTGATGGCGAAGGAGGCGTTTGAGGCGGGCAAGCTGGCGGACACCACCTTCGCGGTCACCTACAGTCCCTGGACCGTGGGCTACATGGCAGGGTCTGCGGCGGTCCAGGTGCTGAACAAGCGGCGGATCTTCTTCCTCGCCCGCGCGGACTCCTGGGGCTGGGACATGCGGGACGGGGTGCGCGCGGCTGCGGAGCGGTTCGGCGCCCAGGTGGTGGGCTACGACGAGGTGCCCCTGGGGACCACGGACTTCACCACCGTCCTCCAGAAGGTCCGCGCCGCCCGTCCGGACGTGTTCATCTCGGCCCAGTTCGCCGCGGACGCGGTGGCGCTCTTGAAGCAGGTCCACCAGATGGGGCTGAACCGGGAGATGACCATCTTCAACGCCTTCATCACCAACGTGGTGGCCAAAGGGCTCCCGCCGGAAGCGCTCAAGGACGTGTACGCCATGCACTACTTCTACTACGACCTGGGGCGGTTCCTCGGGAACTCGCCCGTGGCGAAGAGCGCCGACGAGTACAACCGGCAGTACCAGGCCCGCTACCGCACACCCGCGGACGCCTACGCCACCATCGCGTACACCGCCATGCAGGAGATGTTCCGGGGGTTCCAGCAGGCCGGGTCTTTGGAGCCCCGGCGGGTGGCCGCGGCTCTGACCTCCAAGCCGCAGTTCCAGACGGTCAAGGGCCCGGCCCAGTGGCGCCGCGACCACTCCGTCATCTACCGCTACGCGGCGTTCTTGGTGAAGGGCAAGGGGCCGGGCGAGCAGCGCCACGAGTGGGACCTATTCCAGGTGGTGGGCGCGCAGGGCGGTGAGGGCGTGCTGCCGACCCTGCGGTCCCTCGGGTACTAGTCAGGCTGGGGCCGGGCCACACCCGCGGCCTGGCCCCCGGTTCCTCCCGTGACGTCTGAGCTCCTGCGCACCGTGGACCTCGTCAAGCGGTTCGGCCAGTTCGTGGCCGTGGACCGGGTGAACTTCTCCCTCGGGGACCGGCAGCGGGTCGGCATCGTGGGGCCCAACGGCGCGGGCAAGACCACGTTCTTCAACCTGGTCACCGGCTACCACCTGCCCGACGCGGGCAGGATCCTGTACGCGGGCGCGGACGTGACCCACCTGCCGCCCCAGCGGCGTGTGGCCATGGGGCTCGTACGCACGTTCCAGCTGGCCTCCACCTTCGACGCCCTCTCGGTCCTGGACAACCTGGTCCTGGCGCTGTTCTCCCGGCTCCACACCGGAGCCCGCATCGGCCGCATGCTGGCCACGCCCCGGCGCCGGTACTACGACGACCCCAGAGTGCAGGAGGCCCTGGAGCGCTTCCAACTGACACCCCTGCGGGGCCGACTCGTCCGCCACCTGAGTTTGGGCGAGAAGCGGCGGCTGGAGATCGCCATGGCCATCCTGTCGGAACCACGGATCCTGATGCTGGACGAGCCCCTGGCGGGGCTGAGCGAGGCGGAGATCCAGCGGGTGATGGAGGTGCTGCGGGAACAGGCCGGACAGCGGGCCCTGGTGGTGGTGGAACACAAGGTCTCGCACCTCCTGGGCTTCGTGGAACGGCTGGTGGTCCTGCACGAGGGGCGCGTGATCGCGGAGGGCACGCCGGAGGAGTGCCTTCAGGACCCGGAGGTCCGGCGCAGCTACTGGCGGGTGGGAGGCGAGCCGTGACCGCAGACGGTGCCCTGGTGGTGGAGGGGCTCCACGTGGCCTACGGCGAGGCGCAGGTGCTGTTTGACGTCTCCCTTGAGGTTCCCCCCGGAACCCTCGCGGCGTGCGTGGGGCGCAACGGCGCCGGCAAGACCACGCTGCTGCGCACCATCGCGGGGTTCCTGCGGCCGCGCAGCGGCCGGGTGCGGTACGGGGACGCGGACCTGGTGGGCCGCAAGCCCTACGAGGTGGCCCGGATGGGGATCCGGTACGTGCAGCAGGACAAGCGGGTGTTCGCGGACCTCACGGTGCGGGAGAACCTGCGGCTGGCGAGCTACGCCACGGGCGACTCCGACTGGAGCGTGGTGTTCCGGTACTTCCCGAAATTGGAGGCGCTGCTGGACCGCAAGAGCGGGTACCTGAGCGGTGGGGAGCGCCAGATGCTGATGCTGGGCCGGGCCCTGCTGGGCCGGCCCAGGGTGCTGCTGGTGGACGAGCCTACGGAGGGCCTGGCACCCGCCGTGGTCGCGCAGCTGGGGGAGGTGTTCGCGGAGCTCAAGGGCAAGACCACGCTCCTCGTGGTGGAGCAGAACCTGCCTCTCGTGGCGAAGGTGGCGGACGTGGTGTACGCGGTGAAGGAAGGTCGGGTGGTGGCGGCGCTGCGAGACCCGGAGGCCATCCGCTCGGGGACCGTGGAGGCGTACCTGTGAACGGCCGGGTGCGGTGGTGGGCGGGCGTCCTGGTGCCCTTCGGGCTCTTGGCGGCCGGCCGGTGGTTCCTGCCGCTTCCCTTCCTCGTGGAGGTGTTGGTGTTCTCCGTGTACACCATGGCCTGCAACTTCCTGCTGGGCCGGGTGGGCTTCATCTCCTTCGGACAGCCCGCGTACCTGGCCGCGGGAGCCTACGGGACCGCCTTCTACCTGTTCTACGCGGGGCGCGACCCGCTGCTCGGGATCGCCGCAGGCGTGGCCACGGGCCTAGCGGTCTCGGCCCTGGTGGGGCTCGTGTTCGTGCGCCTGCGCAGCGACTACTTCGCCCTCGTGAACCTGGCGCTGGCGGTGATCGTGTACCACCTCCTGCAGAAGGTCCTGGCCCCGTGGACTCGGGGCGACAACGGCCTGTGGTTCCTGGATCGCATGACCGCCACCCCCTGGGTGGATCTCACGCGGCCAGAGGGGTTTGTGTGGTTCGCCTGGGGTGTGGCGGTGGCGGTGTGGGCCCTGTACAAGTACCTGGACGACACGGTGTTCGGCGCCTGCTGCCTCGCCACGAAGACCAACGAGGACAAGGTGAAGTTCCTCGGCTACCACGACTTCGCGGTCCGCTGGGCGGCCTTCGTGCTGGCCAACACCACTGCGGCCCTGGCAGGGAGCCTGTACGGGGTGTACTTCGGGTTCGTGAGCCCGGACATGGCCAGCGCCGCACGGGCGGCGGACCCGGTGGTGGTCACCATCCTGGGAGGTACTGGCACCCTGTACGGGCCTCTCGTGGGCTCCCTGGCGTACGTGGGCATGAAGGACCTGGTGAGCGGGGTCGTGGGGAACTGGGAGTTCTTCGTGGGCGTGCTGCTGGTGGTCATCATGCTGGCGGGCGAGCGGGGCATCTGGGGCACCCTGGAGCCGTGGCTCAGGCGGCGGTGGGCGTGGCGGCGCCCGGCGCCGGCGCTGCAGGAGTGAGCCGTGGACGGGAACCTGTGGGTCTCCGGCGTGGTGTACGGCCTCAGCATGGGGAGCATTTTCTTCCTGCTGGCCGCGGGGCTGTCGCTGTGCTTCGGGTTGATGCGGATCATCAGCCTGGACCAGCTCCTGTACTACTCGCTGGGCGCGTACGTGGCCTACCAGGTGAGCGTGAGCACCGGGTTGGTCTGGCCCGGCATCCTCTGCGGGGCGCTCGCCGCGGGCCTGGTGAGCCTCGCGGTGGAGCGGTGGGTCTTCTACCGCATCTACGCCCGGGAGATCACCTTCACCATGATCACCTCCTTCGGGGTGCTCATGGCCGGGGTGGGCGCCATCAAGTACCTGTGGGGCCTGGTGCCCCGGCCCATGGGGATCCCCATAGAGGCCCAGGTGGCGGTCCTGGGCGCGCCCGTGCCCGTGTACCGGCTGCTGGTGATCGGGGTCGCCGTGGCGGTGTACGGACTCATCCAGTGGGTCCTGAACCGGACCATCGTGGGCACCGCCATCCGGGCCGCGGTGGAGGACGTGGACCAGGTGGAGGGGCTGGGGGTGGACGTCTACCGGCTGTTCACGGGGACCTTCGTGGGCGCGGGCGTGCTGTCGGGGCTCGCCGGCGCTCTCCACGGCCCGCTGGTGATGGTGGACCCCCAGATGGGGTTGGAGGTAGTCCCCTTCGTGTTCATGGTGGTGATCATCGGAGGCCTCGGGAGCCTCAAGGGGACCCTGGTGTCGGCCTTCCTGGTGGGGCAGGTCGTCTCCTTGGGGTCCCTGGTGTACGCGCCCCTGGCCCAGATGGCGCCCTTCGCCGCCATGCTGCTGATCCTGCTCTGGAAGCCCACCGGCCTGTACGGCAGCGCCCTGGTGCGCCGGTAGCCCGCAAGCGGCTGGGAGGAGGAGATTCCGGGTCCGTGTGGAAACCCTTTTCCACAACTCGGCGCGAGGAGGGGATCCCTTGTCCACGTCGCAGCCTGCCTACCACCGGTACTTCGCCGCGGACGTCCCGCCGGACGGCCGCAAGCGCAACCTGCTCGCCATGTCCTACGCGGAGGTGGCAGAGCGCCTGCGGGAGCCGGGCCAGGACATCGTGCTGGTGCCTTTAGGGAGCACCGAGAAGCACGGCGCCCACATCCCGCTCGGCACGGACAGCTACATCACCATGACGGCCGTGGTCATGGCCTCCGAGATGGCGGACTGCCTGTACGCGCCCCTGGTCCCCTTCGGGTACTCCCCCCACCACATGGGCCGGCTCCTGGAGGGCGCGGGCACCATCACCCTGCAGGCGGAGACGTACCGGCGGGTCATGCACGACGTGGCGTTGAGCCTGGTCTTCCACGGTTTCCGGCGGGTGATCTTCGTCAGCCACCACGGGTCCAACACCAAGCCCATCGACGAGGTCCTGCGCTACCTGCGGTACCGCACGGGCGCCTTCTTCGCCTTCTACAAGACGCCCACGGAGCGGGAGGTGAACGTGCTGCGGGGCGTACTGGAGAACCCGCCCGAGGAGACGCCCGGGTGGCACAGCAGCGAGCTGGAGACCTCGTGCGTGATGGCGGTCCACGAGGCCCTGGTGGACATGCGGCGGGCCGTCTCGGACCGGGCCCACGCGCCCCGCTGGATGGGCGAGAAGTTCTCCAAGGTGGACGGCACCGGGACCGTCATCTTCCAGGAGTCCGAGAACATCTGGGTCCCCATGGAGCACCACGAGTACTCGGACACCGCGGTGATCGGCAACCCCTTCCGGGCGAATCCGGAGAAGGGCATGGAGATCTTCCGGCGGATGGCGCGCCACCTCGCGGACTTCGTGGAAGAGGCCCGCAAGTTCCCCGTGGACGTGGCCCAGGCGGACTTCCCGGAGCGGGCGTGGCAGCCGTGACCGACCTGGAGCGCTTGCGCCGGCAGGTGGCCGCGGTCTCCCGGCGGGCCGCGCGCATGGGGCTCGCGCCAGGGATCAGCGGAAACGTGAGCTGCCGGGTTCCCGGGCAGGATCGGGTGCTCATCAAGGCCACGGGCCTTCCCCTCGCGCGGCTCTCGGCCCGCGAGGTCCTGTTGATGGACCTCGACGGCAATCTCCTGGAGGGCTCGGAGTTGCGGCCGTCCAAGGAGCGGCACTTCCACCTCGCGGTGTACCGACGGCGGCCCGATGTGGGCGCGGTGGTGCACCTGCACCCGCCCTACGCGCTGGTCTTCGCCGCCGCGCACCGCCTGCCGCCGCTCCACACGGGGGCGGCCCGGACCTTCCTGGGCGGCCGCATGGCCCTCGTCCCGCCCGCGCCGTCCGGAAGCCGCGAGCTGGCGGAGGCGGTGGGAGAGGCCCTGGGGGCGGAAGGCATGCGGGCCGCCATCCTGGCGGAGCACGGCACGGTCACCGTGGGAGCGGACCTGGACGAGGCGCTGTCCGTGACCGAGTACCTGGAGGACGCGTGCCGCACCGCGCTGTGGCTGCGGCTTCTCGGGAGCGGCTAGGGGATGCGGATACCAAGGGGCGGGTGGGTCGCGGTGCTGGCCACCGTGGACACCAAGGCGCAGGAGGCGGACTTCCTGCGGCGCTGGTTCCAGGAACGTGGGTGCGAGGCACGGGTGGTGGATCTCGGGCTGCGGCCTCCCCCAGAGGGGGGGCCTCCGGCCAACGTGCCGCGGGAAGCGGTGGCACAGGCCGCGGGCGCGGGCCCGGCAGAGGTGGGGCAGATGCGCCGCGACCGGGCCCTGGCAGCCATGGGCGAAGGCGCGGGCCGGCTCCTGCTGGAAGCCTGGCGTCGCGGCGAGCTCAGGGGGGCGCTGGCCATCGGAGGGAACCAGGGCACCGCAGCCGCGTGCATCGCCCTGCGCGCTCTCCCCCTCGGGGTCCCGAAGGTGGTGGTGTCCACGGTGGCCTCCGGCAACCTGCGCCCCTACATCCACGCCAGCGACGTCGCCGTGATGTTCTCCGTGGCGGACTTCGTGGGCGGTCCGAACCGCGTCAGCCGAACGGTGCTCTCCCGCGCAGCGGGGATGCTGCTCGGGGCCGTGGCCGCGGAGCCGGAACCGCAGGACGGGAAGCCCGCCGTGGCGCTCACCGCGCTCGGCAACACCCACGGGGCGGTGAGTTCCCTCGCGGCGTGGCTCCAGCAGGAAGGCTACGAGGCCGTCGTCTTCCATGCCTCCGGGGCAGGCGGGACGGCCATGGAGCGCCTGGCGGAGGAAGGGGCCTTTGTCGCGGTGTTGGACCTCACGCCGCACGAGTTGGTGGGCGAGGTGTTCCCCGAGGACATCTACGCGCCCGTGCAGGCCGGCCGGCTCACGGTCGCAGGGCGGCTGGGCCTGCCGCAGGTGGTGGCGCCTGGGGGGCTCGACTACTTCATCTTCGGCGCACCCGAGACCGTGCCCGCACCCTACCGGGAGCGGCCCACGCACCACCACAACCCCTACAACACCAACGTCAAGGCCCAACCGGACGAAGTGGAGCGCGTGGCGGAGGAGCTGTGCAGACGCCTGGGGACCGCGCGGGGGCCCGTGGCCCTGGTGGTGCCGCTCCGGGGCTGGTCGTACATCGGGCAGGAGGGTGGGCCCCTGTGGGACCCTGAGGTGCCCCAGGCGCTGCGCCGGGTGGTGCGGGCACAATTGCCGGCTTCGGTGCGCTACGTGGAGGTGGACTGCGCCATCAACGAGGCGGGCTTCGTGCGCGCGGTGCAGGGGGTGTTCCGGGAGATGCTGGTGGAGGAGGTGCGCTCATGATGCAGGCGGTGGCGGCCCTGCCCCAGACCATGCGGGCGTGGGCGTTGTTCGGGCCCGGGGACCTGCGGCCGGTGACCAAACCGGTCCCCAGACCCGGGCCCGGGGAGGTCCTGCTGAAGGTCGAAGCGGTGGCCATCTGCGGGACGGACCTGGAGATCCTGCACAACGGCCTGCCCGCCTTGGTCGACGGGCAGCTCCCCTTCAACGGCCAGCACGTGATCGGGCACGAGTACGTGGGGACCGTGGCCGCGCTGGGCCCGGACGTGGACGAGTTCCACGTGGGCGACCGGGTGGTGGTGGAGGTGCACGCAGGCTGCGGCCGGTGCGAGCGGTGCCGGCACGGCATGTACACCTCCTGCTTGAACTACTCGCGCCGGTCCAAGGGCCACCGGGCCAACGGCTTCACCACCGACGGAGCTTTCGCGGAATACGCGGTGAACCACGTCAACACCGTCTTCCGGCTGCCCGACCACATCCCCTTCGACGAGGCCACCCTCATCGTGACCGCGGGAACCGCCCTGTACGGGCTGGACGTGCTGGGCGGGTTGGTGGCGGGCGAGACGCTGTTGGTGATCGGGCCGGGCCCCATCGGGCTCATGGCCGTGGCCTGCGGGAAGGCCCTGGGCGCCACCGTGATCCTGGCAGGCACCCGGGAGAGCCGCCTGCGTCTGGGCCGGGAGCTCGGCGCGGACTGGGTGGTGGACGTGCGGACGGAGGACCTGGTGGAGCGCGTGCGCGCGCTCACCGACGGCCTGGGGGTGGACCTGGTGATGGAGTGCTCGGGCGCGCCGGACGCGGTGAACCAGGCGCTGTACGCCACCAAGCGGGGCGGCAAAGTGTGCCTGGCGGCCTTCAGCCGGGAGCCCGTCCCCTTCGACGCCGCGCACATGGTCCGCAACAACATCTACCTGTACGGGATCCGGGGTGAGGGCAAGGGTGCGGTGAAGCGGGGTCTCGCGCTCATGGCCCAGGGCAAGATCTCCGGCAAGCCGTTCATCACGCACCGCTTCTCCCTGGACGAGCTCCCCAAAGCCCTGGAGACCGCGGAGAAGCGGATCGGCGACGCCATCAAGGTGGTCGTGTTCCCGTGATCCGCGCGCGGTCCCCCGCGGTGACCATCTGGGACGTGGCGCGGCGGGCCGGTGTGTCCCCGGCCACGGTGTCCCGGGTCCTAAACCCCTCCGACCACCCGGTGCGGGAGTCCACCCGGCGCCGCGTGCTGCGGGCGGTGGCCGAGCTGGGGTACACCCCGAACCACTTGGCCCGCAGCCTCCTGCGGCGGGAGACCGCGGTGGTGGGCCTGCTGGTCCCCGACGTGTCGAACCCCTACTACGCGGCCATCCTGCGCGGGATCGAGGACGTCGCCCACCAGCACGGCCTCGCGGTCATGCTATGCAACACCGACCGCGACCCACAGAAGCAGCGCCGCTACCTGCAGACGCTGTTGGAGCGGCGGGTGGACGGCGTGCTGGTGGCCGGTGGCACCTTCACGCGGCAGGACCACCGCCTGATGGACCGGAAGGTGCCTGCGGTGGCGGTGGGCCGGCACCCGGCCCGCATTCCCTCCGTCCGGGTGGACAACGTGGACGCCGCACGGCGTGCGTGCCGGCACCTGCTGGAGCTCGGACACTCCCGTATTGCGTGCCTCGCCGGCCCCGAGGCTTCCGCCACGGCCCGCGACCGGGCGCAGGGCTACCGGCTCGCCCTGGAGGAGGCCGGCGTCCGTCCGCGGGAGGGCTGGGTCGTGTGGTCGGAGTTCACCGCGCAGGGGGGCTACCGCGCCGCCCAGGAGGCCCTCTCTCGAGGGCGGGTGACCGCCCTTCTGGCGTCCAACGACCAGATGGCCTTGGGTGCCCTGCGGGCCCTGGCCGAGGCGGGCCTCGCGGTCCCCGAGCAGGTCTCCGTGGTGGGCTTCGACGACACCCCGGTGGCGGCGTCCACCGTCCCTGCCCTCACCACCGTGGCCATCCCCGCGTACGAGATGGGGCGGCACGCCATGGAGCTGCTGCTGAAGGTGCGGGCAGGGGAACGAGCCGGAAACGTGGTGCTCCCCACGGAGCTGCGGGTACGGGAGTCCACAGGGCCGCCAGGGGTTGTCGGGTGGCGGAATGGGCAGTCCACGGGCGCGAAGCCCGGAAGGAGGTAGACCGATGGAAGCACCCATGAAGGCCTACCTGCGGCCGGGGATCGTGGCGTTCAAGGCGTACCCCATCGAGGACGGCACGGGGCCGGTGGTGGAGAGTCTGGCGAAGTTGTGCGAGGACACCTTCTTCTCCGCGGTGGAGGTGGGGTGGATCAAGGACCCACAGGTGCGGGACCAGGCCCGGCGCGTTTTGGAGCAGAGCCACGTGGAGGTCTGCTACGCCACCCAGCCGGCCATGTTCAGCCAGAAGCTCAGCCTCAACGCCTTCGACCCCGAGGCCCGCCGGCGGGCGGTGAACCAGGTGAAGAACTGCCTGCGGGAAGCGGAGCAACTCGGGGCCCGCTGGGTCCGCCTCGCGGCGGGCAAAGACCCGGGACCCGAGCGTCGGGAGGAGGCCAAGAAGCTGTTGGTGGACTCGCTGCTGGAAGTGTGCGCCTTCGCCCAGGAGCACGGGGACCCCGGCCTCACCCTGAAGATCTTCGATCGCTACGTGGACAAGGAGTCCCTCGTGGGGTTGCACGCCGACGCCCTGGACGTGGTGCGCGAGGTGCGCCGTAGCTTCCCGAACTTCGGGCTGCTGTACGACCTCTCCCACGCGCCGCTGAACCGCGAGGAGGTCGAGGAAGTACTACCCGCCCTGCGGCCGTACCTCGTGCACGTCCACGTGGGGAACGCGTACCTCAAGGACCCCCGGAGCGTGGCCTGGGGGGACATGCAGCCCCGCTTCGGCCTCTCCGGTGGTGAGGTGGACACGCAGCTCGTGGCCCGGTTCTTCCGGGTCCTGCTGGACCTGGGATTCCTCAACCCGAAGGACCGGCCGATCTGCAGCGCCGAAGTACGGCCGCTGCTGGCCGGGGAGCGATCCGAGTTGGTGGTGGCGAACGCGAAGCGGGTGCTCGAAGAAGCCTGGCTGCTGGCCTGAGGAGGGAGGGAGTCACGATGCGCCGGTGGTGGACGGGGGTTCTCTTGGTCGTCCTGTGGGCGTGGTTGGCCCTGGGTGCGTACGGGCAGGTGCGGCTGACCATCGCGGGCGGGGTAGTGGGCGGGGGGCCGTACTTGCAGTCCGTGGGGTTGAGCCAGATCCTGAGCGCGGCGCTGCGGGACGTGTCCGCCACGGTGCAGGCGACTCCGGGCCTGCGGGCGAACGCGGTGCGCCTGGCCGCCGGCCTCGCGGACCTCGCTCCCGTGGTCACCGTGGACGGCTACGACGCCCTGCGCAAGCGGGAGGAGTTCAGGGACGCGGCCAAGTTCCCGTTGCAACTGTACCCCATGAACCCGCCCCAGTACGTACACTTCATCGTCAAGCAGTCGTCGGGGATCCGCGGGTTCAGCGACCTCAACGGCAAGCGCATCAACGTGCTCACCCGGGGATCCCTGGCGGAGAAGGTGGGCACGCAGCTGCTGGTGGCCCTGCGGGTGCGCCCCGCCCGGGTGTTCCACTACCCGCACGCGGACGCCGCCAACGCCTTGCAGCAAGGGGACGTGGACGCGGTGGTGGCCGGCGGAATCGCGCCCGCGTACGGCGAGGTCGCCCTGCGGGAGCCCCTGACCGTGCTGTCGCTCACGGACGAGGAAGTTTCCTTGCTGAACGAGCGTATGCCGGAGGTGCCCGTGGCCGAGGCGGACTTCTCCAGAGCGTACCGCGGCGCGGGCCGCGCGCGGGTGCTGGCGCCGTGGGCCGTGATGGCGGCCCGCCACGACCTGGAGCCGGACCTCGCGTACCGGATCACGAAGGCGGTGTTCGAGAACTACCGAGTCATCGTCCAGGTGTACCGAGAGGCCGAGGGGCTGCAGGCGCGGGACGTGGTGCAGACCCGCTACCCGCTGCACCCGGGGGCGGTGCGGTTCTACCGGGAGGCGGGCGTGCGGGTCCCCTCCGGGATGATGCCTCCGCAGCTACCGCGCTAACCGGAGGCCGAGGTGGAGCGCTGGCTGCGGGCCGGCTACCGGGCGCTGGCTGCCCTATTCAGCTTGGTCTTCCTGTGGGCCGCGTGGCGAGGGGCCATGGACCTGTTCGTCCAGCGGTCCCTGTTCCTGCTGTTCGTCCTGCTGCTGGTGTTCGCGGACCGGGCCGGCCGTGAGGGGCGCCTGGGTTTGTGGGACGTCGCGTGTGCCCTCGCCGCGCTGGTCGGCTGCGGGTACGTCCTGATCTTCCACGAGGCCATCGCCTACCAGGCGGGCATCGGCCGCGATCCGCAGCTCCTGCTGGGCGCGGTCACCGTGCTGCTCGTGTTGGAGGCCACCCGCCGCCTGACCGGCTGGGCGCTGCCGGTCCTCGCGCTGGCGACGCTGGCCTACGCGCTGGGCGGCCGCTCCATCCCCGGGGGCTGGGGTCACGCCGGCTTCAGCCTGCGGGACGTCCTCGGCTACCTGTACCTGACACCCGACGGCCTGTGGAGCCTGCCCGTGGGCGTGGCGGCCAGCTACATCCTGGTGTTCGTGGTCCTGGGCGAGTTCCTCATGAGGGCGGGGATCGGCGACCTGCTGAGCGCGCTGGCCATGCGGCTCGCCGGGCGGATCCGGGGAGGGCCTGCCCAGGTGTCGGTGGTGGGAAGCCTGGCCTTCGGCATGGTCTCGGGATCCGCGCCCGCCAACGCCGCGGTGATCGGCTCGGTGACGATCCCCCTCATGAAGCGGTACGGCTTCCCCGCAGCGCTGGCTGCGGCGGTGGAGCTCGCCGCTTCCGCGGGTGGACAGCTCATGCCGCCGGTGATGGGGGCTGCGGCCTTCATCATGGCGGAGCTCATCCGCCTGCCGTACGCGGAGATCGCCCGGGCTGCCCTGGTCCCTGCCCTCCTGTACTACCTGGGGGTAGGTGCCTCCATCTACCTGGCGGCGGGTGCCCTCGGGCTACGCGGCCTGACCCGAGCGGAGGTGGAGCGGGACTTCCCCACGGTCGTCGGGGCGCTGCGGGAGCGTGGGCACCTGGTCTTGCCCCTCGTCCTGCTGGTCGTGCTGGTGTTGGGCGGCTGGTACGCCCCGCGGGCCGCGGTGGTGGTGCTCGCGGCCACGGTCCTCGTCGCCGCCCTGCGGCCGCAGACGCGCATGGCCGCACGGACGGTCCTCGACGCGCTGTCCCAAGGCGGGGTGCGCAGCCTGGAGGCCGCCATGGGGACCGCGTGCTCGGCGCTGATCTACTCCATGATCGTGTTCACGGGGATCGGGGTGAAGTTCTCCGCCCTGGCGGTGCAGGCTGCGGGGGGGAACGTGGTGGTCTTGCTGCTGTTGGCCATCGTGGCGACGCTCGTGCTCGGCCTGGCTCTACCCACTACGGCCTCCTACCTGGTGGCCGCAGCCACGGTGGCACCCGCCCTGGAGTCGGTGGGAGTCCCCACGCTGGCCGCGCACCTGTTCATCTTCTACTATTCCGTCCTGGCCACCATCACGCCACCGGAGGGCATGGCCCTGTTCACCACTTCCGCCATCGCAGGATCCAACTGGATGGAGACGGGGCTCAAGGGGATGCGGTTGACGTTGTCCGGGTACCTCATCCCCTTCGGCTTCGTGTTCATGCCGTCCCTGTTGCTACGCGGCGAAGCGACTGACTTGGCGCTGCACGTGGGGACCGCGGCGGTAGGGGTGTGCTTCCTGTCCGCTGCGGTGATGGGCTACCTGGCGGGAACCCTCACGTGGCTCGAGCGGCTGCTGCTGGTCGTGGGCGCGGCCGGGCTCTTCCACCCGTCGCTGGGGCTCTCCGCGGCAGGGCTGGTGGTATGCGGGGTGGTGTACCTGCGCCGGCTGGCCGCGCGCCGCGTTGCGTCCGCACGCACGGGTGCAGAGGCCCACGGGGCGACAGGTGTGCGCCCTCGCTGAGGGTCGCCTGCGATCAGCGGCGGGACGGCGTGCGCGCCGCGGCGGCGGTGAGCGCGAGCGCCACCAGCAGGATGTAGGCCCACCCGGGCCGGGTGCTGCCGGTCAGGTCCAACAGGATGCCCACGGGCAGAGGACCGAGGGAGGAGAGGACGTAGCCCAGCGTCAGCAGCGTCCCGGCCGTACTGCCCACGCGCTCCGGCGGCGCCAGCTCTGCGGGCACTGCCAGCGCGACGCCAAAGGCCACCGTGGTGCCGAACCCCGCGAGGAAGGCCCACAGCCACGCAGCCTGGGACGGTGCGACGAGCACACCCGCCACGGCCAGAGTGGTCACCAGTCCTGCGCCCAACAGCACGACCCGCCTGCCGACCAAGTCGGTGAGGGCGGGCGTTCCGAACCCCGCCGCGAGCGCGCCCGCCGCCACCATGGCCGCCGGGCCACTGGTCTGCGGGACCGCCCACCCCTGCCGGACGAGCTCGCTGGGCAGCCAGCCCACGAACGCATAAAATACCGCGCTCTGGGCGCCGAAGGCGACCACGGTCGCGGGGAACCCGGGAAGCTGCCAGGCGGCCCGGATGTCGGCCAGGACTCCTCCGGTGCTCCGCGAGCCGGCTTGCGCGTGCGCAACCTGGCGAGAGGCTGCTGCCCAAAGGGCTCCACACGCCAGCCCGTAAGCACCCCAGAACCCGAACACCCCGCGCCAGCCCGCCTGCCCGCTCCAGGCAAGGAGCAGCGGTACGAGTGCTGTACCCGCAAACACCCCAAGGGTCAGGCCGTTGAAGTACACCGCGGTGGCGAGCCCCGGCCGTTCGGGGAGCGCGGCGCGGGCTACGGCGGGCAGCGCGGCCTGCATGGCCGCAACCCCGCTGCCGAGGACCAGCGTGGCCCCTAAGAACCCTGCCGGTCCGCTGACGAAAGCCCTGGCCCATCCGCCGAGCCCGATGGCGAACAGGGCTATAGCGAGGGCCCTGCCAGGACCGGCCCGGTCCACCAGCAAGCCCCCCGGAATAGCCATGAGACCCATGAGGATCACGGGCAGGGAGGTGGCGAACCCGGCCACCGAGGAGGCCATGCCGAGGTCGTGCTGCACGAGCGGTAGGAGAGGCCCGAGGCTCAGGGTCGGGCCTCTGCCGTTCAGGGCCGCGAGCCAGGCGAGGCCCAGCAGGGAGAGGACGACAGGTGCGCTGCGTTGTCGGGAGGAATGCGCTTCCACTGGAAGCGGAGTTTGACGTGGACACTTGGGTTCCTGTGTTGACAATCCAGCGTATATACTATAACATATCGGCGTGACGCTCAGGGGCGAGCTCCGCACGCTCGTTGAGGCCACCCTCTCGGGTCCCCGCAGCACGCCTGCCGTGGTGGCGGAGGTTCTGCGGGAGGCCATCCTGCGGGGGATCCTGACCGCGGGGCAGCAGCTCCGACAGGAAGAGATCGCCCGTCAGCTTGGCGTGAGCCACATCCCCGTCCGCGAAGCGCTACGCCAGCTGGAGGCCGAGGGGCTCGTGCGCCTGCGCCCCTACCGGGGCTTCGAAGTCTCAGAGCTGAGCCCGGAGGAGGTGGAAGAGCTCTACGAGATCCGGATCCCGCTGGAGTGCCAGGCCCTGCGGCTGGCGCTGCCCCATCTGACGGACCAGGACCTGGAGCAGGCACAGGCGGTCCTCGACGCCATTGACGCGGAAGCGGACCCGTCGGTGTGGAGCGAGCTGAATACCCGGTTTCACGCCATCCTGTACGCCCCGTCCCGGCGCCAGCGGCTGCTCAACCTCATCCGCACCCTCCGGACCAACGTGGATCGCTACCTCCGCCTGTACATCTCCGTGATGCAGCGCAAGGCGTACTCGCAGCGGGAGCATCGGGCCATCCTGGAGGCGGTGCGCAGGCGGGACGAGGCGGGGGCGCTGCGCGCGCTGGAAGAGCACCTGGACATCGCCTGCCGGATGCTGGTGGACTACCTGCGCCGGGGCTCGGGCTTGTGTTTGCCGAGTGGGCGGTACTGGGAAGAATAATGGAGCCCGTCGTGCAGGCGTTATACGCCATGCCGCGAATTGCCCTGGCTCCCCTGTTTATTTTGTGGTTCGGAATTGGCATGGCCTCCAAAATTGTTTTGGTAACAATGGTTGTGTTTTTTTAGTGTTCATGAACGTCTTGGCAGGCGCGAGAACGATCGACCCCACTCTTCGGAAGCTTGTGGTACTGTGGGGTGCTCAAAGTAGATGGGTAGTAATGAGGACCCTGACGCTGCCTGCGGTAGGGGCGTGGGTATTGAGCGGGCTGGCGACGAGCTTGCCGTACGCAGTAGTGGCAGCCGTAACCGGGGAATACATTGCGGCAAGCGCGGGCGTGGGATATTTGATTGCGCTGTACAGCAATCGGTTTAACGCGACGGGTGCAATGGGCTGCATCGCGGTACTGATTGTCATAGTGATGGCGATGCACTCGACGCTGAGACGGTTGGAGGAACGGATCCTGAGATGGCAAAGGGTAGGTATAGGAAAGGGTGGGGAAGTGTACTAGAGGGGCGGGATAGGGGTTGTTGGAGGTAGGCGATGGCGACGGCCGTTGAGGAGAAAGTGGAGCTTGAACGATTGTTAGAGACCCTAGCGATGCTTGTGGAGGTGGAGAGTCCAACGGGGGAAGAGGGTGGACTGGGGTTGGCGCTGAGGCGGAGACTGGAGGCGGAAGAGTTCGAGGTAGATCTGCAGGAGTTTGAGGAGAACCGGTACAACGTTCTTGCCTGGCTGGGGTCGAAGTATCGACGGCCCATTTTTATGCTCAACGGGCATCTGGATGTGTCGTATGGGCCGTTGGAACGGCAGAAGTGGCCGGAGGGCAAAGGGCATAGGCCGAGATTGGAGGTGTGGGACGGGTGGGTTTGGGGGCTTGGAGTTCGGAACATGAAGGGGGCGCTGGCGTGCTATATCGAGGCGGCAAGAGCAGTTAGGGAGGTGTGATTGCGGATCTACCGGGAAGCATATGTTTGGCGTTTGTGGGTGGCGAAATTGAGCGACACCAGGTGGGTGACTATAGGGGAAAGGCGTTCCGCGGAGGGGGAGCAGGCGCGCGGTGGCTGGTCACGCACGGAGGCGTTGCGGACGGGGCGATCATTGGCGAGCCCACGGGATTGCGACTTGTGCCGGAGCATGTGGGCTCGGTGGCGGCGAGATACGAGGTGAGGGGGCTGCCTGCACCGCTAAGGGAGGTGGAGGCCGGTATCGATGCGATCGAGCTCGGCGCCGTATTGCTGGAGGTGGTACGAGGGGCTGCACGAGAGGTGCGCGAACGAAGAGAGTACCGCGGAGTGAGGGGGATGATGCATGTTGGCGCGGTTGAGGGGGGATGGTTGTGGCGATGCAATCGCGTGGCAGGGCACTTTGCGTGTTCGGTCGAGTATCGGATCTTACCGGGAGAGAGCCTGACGGATGCTGTGGATATGCTCGGCAGAATCCGCGACGAAGCGGAGCGCCGGCTGGGGCGAAGGGTGGAGGTGGAGATTTACGCGAGTAATCCGGCAGCGGAGAAGTCGGAAGGTGTGGAGAGGGTGGCTGAGGCTGTGCGCCGTGCGCATAGGGCACTAGCGGGATGTGAGTGCGAGGAGGTGGTGGGAACATTTACGTCGGATGCGATTCACTTGAGTCGCTATGGCATTCCGGTAGTGAACTACGGGCCGGGTGATTGGGGAGGGAGGCGGGGAGGGGAGGAGGGAGAGGCGGTGCGCCTTGAGGAGCTCGAACTGTGTGCGCGGGTGTACGCGAGGGCGGCTTTGGAGTTCATGGGAAACGGATATTAGGGATATTAGCGGTAACGAGAGATAGAGCCGGGCCGGCAGGAGAGCTGAGAAGGGTCGGAGATGGTTGGAGGCGCGGAGACCGCGCGGAGACCTTGGGAGGGCAGTTGACGGGTGAGTATGTTGACGCAGGACGGAGGGGCGGGACGGAAAGAAGGGCAGAGGGGAACAGTGGTTAGCGGGCGGTTCCAGGTGGTGGTGACCGACTCGGTCTTCCCACACCTGGAGACCGAGCGGCGGCTGCTCGCGGAGGTCGGGGCGGAGCTGGTGGCCCTGCAGGCGCACCGGGAAGACGAGCTGCTGGAGGCCGTCCGGGACGCGGACGCCCTACTGGTCTGCTTCGCCCCCGTCACCGGCCGGGTGGTGCAGGCCGCGCGGCGGTGCAAGGTCATCGCTCGGTACGGGATCGGGGTGGACAACGTGGACGTCCGGACGGCCACCGCCCGGGGGATCGTGGTCACCAACGTCCCCGACTACTGCGTGGAGGAGGTCAGCGACCACGCCCTGGCGCTCTTGCTAGCCTGCGCGCGCCGGGTGGTGTGGCTGGACCGCACCGTGCGGGCGGGGCGGTGGGACGCCCGGGACGCGGTCCCGGTCCGGAGGCTGTCCGGTCAGACCCTCGGCCTCGTGGGGTTTGGCAAGATCCCGCGGCTGGTGGCGCGGAAGGCTCAGGCCTTCGGGCTGCGGGTGCTGGCCTTCGACCCCTACGTGGACCCTTCGGCCATGCGAGAGCTGGGCGTCGACCCGACCGGGTTGCGGCCGCTGCTGGAGCGGTCCGACTACGTGTCGCTGCACGCGCCCCTCACCCCGCAGACCGAAGGGTTGGTGGACGAGGCGGCCCTGCGGTGGATGAAGCCCACCGCGTTCCTCGTCAACACCGCCCGAGGCCGGATCGTGGAGGAGGGGGCCCTGGTGCGGGCCCTGGAACGCGGGTGGATCGCGGGGGCTGCCCTGGACGTACTCCCCACGGAGCCGCCTCCCAAGGACCACCGCTTGCTCCGCCTGGACAACGTAATCCTCACCCCGCACGTGGCCTTCTACTCCGAGGAGTCGCTCCAGGAGCTCCAGCGGAAGGCCGCGGAGGAGGTGGTGCGGGTGCTCACCGGACAACCGCCCCGCTACCCCGTGAACCGGGTGGCGGGAGTCTCGGCGTAGGAGGCGAGGATGTCGACCCCGTGGATGACGGACCGCTGGTTCACCAGCCCCCACAACTACGCCCCGGAGGTCCGGGGGCAGTTGCGCTTCCCCGAGAAGGTGGAGTTCCACGACGTGACCCTGCGGGACGGCGAGCAGCAGGCGGGGGTGGTGTTCACCGCGGACGACAAGATCCGGATCGCGGAGAAGTTGGCGGAAGTCGGGGTGCACCGGATCGAGGCGGGGCTGCCCATGGTCTCCCGCGCAGACCGGGAGGCGGTGAAGGCCATCGCGGAACGCAACCTGGGGCCCAAGGTGTACGCCTTCAGCCGGTGCCTCGTGTCCGACGTACAGCAGGCAGTGGACTGCGGGGTGAAGGGCGTGGTGGTGGAGATCCCCAGCAGCCAGCACATCATCGAGCTCGCCTACCAGTGGGAGCCGCAGCGGGCCATCGACCTCTCCGTGGAGGCGACCCGGTTCGCCCACGAGCAGGGGCTGGAGGTGGTGTTCTTCCCCATTGACGCCACCCGGTCCGAACCGGATTGGTTCGTCCGGCTGATCGAGGAGGTGTCTACCCACGGGCACATGGACGCCCTGGTGCTGGTGGACACCTTCGGAGGCAGTAGCCCCCACGCCATCCAGTACTTCACCCGCTTCGTCCAGCAGCACATCCGCAAGCCACTAGAGGCGCACTTCCACGACGACTTCGGGATGGCGGTGGCCAACACCCTCATGGCTCTGTCCCTGGGGGTGCAGACGGCGCACGTGACGGTGACGGGCCTGGGGGAGCGGGCAGGCAACTGCGCCCTGGAGGACCTGGCCCTGGCCCTGCTGACCCTGTACGGCGTGGACACGGGGTTGCGCTACGAGAAGCTGTACGAGCTGTCGAGGCTGGTGCGGGAGCTGGCGCAGGTCCCGGTGCCGCCGAACCGCGCGGTGGTGGGCGACATGTTGTTCAAGGTGGAGTCCGGCATCATCGCCACCTGGCTCGTGCGCCTCAAGGAGAAGAAGCCCGTGGAGCTGTTCCCCTTCCACTGGGAACTGGTGGGCCAAGCGCCCGCGGAGGTGGTGCTGGGCAAGGGCAGCGGCCGCGACTCGGTGCTGTACTTCCTGAGCGAGGTGGGCTACACCCTGCGGCCCGACGACCCCCGGGTGGACGAGGTCCTGGTCCGGGTGAAGGAGAGCTCCCTGGCCAAGAAAGGACTGCTGACCCGGGAGGAGTTCACGTCCATCGCGCAGGCCGTGCTGGGCACCGCGGAGGCGGTGCCCGGGTCCTGAGGAGGGAAGAGGATGCCCTTCTTCGACTTCGACGAGCTGCAGGCGGAGTACGTGACCCCGAAGTACTCCAAGGCCTTCGGCCCCCTCGTGACGGGGAGCCAGATCGAGGTGGGCCGGCTGCGGTTCGGGGCGGGGGAGGGAGCGGTCCCCCACGCCCACCCGCAGGAGCAGATCATGGTGGTCCTGCGGGGCAGGCTGCGGGTCACCCTGGGCGACGAGACGAGGGAGCTGGGGCCGGGCCAGGGGTTCCTGGCCCCGCCCAACCTCCAGCACCACGTCACCGCCCTGGAGGACAGCGAGGTGTTGAGCTGCAAGGCGCTGGTGGAAGGGAAGGGACACAAGATCTGACGGACAGGGGGTGAGAGAGATGCGCTGGCGCTGGACGGTGGCGTGCGTGGCGGCCCTTGGTGCGGCCGGTGCGCTGGCGATGGCCGCGTCGGGAGCGCCTTCCGGGTACCCCAGCCGGCCCATCACGTGGTTGGTGGCCTTCGCGCCCGGCGGGCAGTCGGACGTGGAGGTCCGCAGGGTCCAACCTCACCTGGAGAAGTTGCTGGGCGTGCGGATCCTGGTGGAGTACCGGACCGGTGGCGGGGGTGCGGTGGGCTGGTCTGAGCTGGCCCGGGCGCGGCCGGACGGCTACACCGTCGGCGGGCTCGTGATGCCCCACATGGTCATCCAGACCCTCCTCCGGGGCGCGGAGGCCGGATACCGACTGGACCAGATCCGGTCCATCGCGTGGACGGTGTCCGCCCCCAACGCCCTCATGGTCCGCCGCGACAGCCCCTTCCGCACCCTGCGGGACTTCGTGGAGTACGCGAAGGCCAACCCCGGCAGGCTGGCCGTGGGCGGGGTGGAGCGGCTGTCGCCTTCGGACTTGAGCCTGGCCCAGTTCATGCAAGCAGCCGGGATCCGGCTCACGTACGTCCCCATCGCGGGCGGGGCGGGCCCCGTGATGACCAGCCTGATCGGCGGACACGTGGACGCGGCCACCACTGCAGCTTCCCACGGCGTCCGCCACAAGGACCAGGTCCGGATCCTGGCGGTGAGCGGCAAGCAGCGGATGAAGGCGCTGCCGGACGTCCCCACGTTTGCGGAGTTCGGCTACAACGTGACGGTGGAGACCTCGTGGGGTGTGGGGGCACCCGCGGGCGTGCCGGCGGAGGTGGTGACGAAGCTGTCGCAGGCACTGCTCCAAGTCATGCGCACTCCGGAGATCCGCAAGGCGGTGGAGGAGGAGGGGCTCACACCCCTGTACTTCGGCCCCGCGGAGTCCCAGGCGTACGTGAACCGGTTGGTGTCCACGTACCGGGAGCTGGTAAACCTGCTGCGGTAGCGGTCCAGATCGCGCGGAGACCCGAAGGGGAGGAGCGGCACCTTGGACCCTGTCTGGCAAGGTCTGCTGAACGTCTTGACCCCCCACTACCTGCTGCTGATGGCGGTCGGGGTGGCGGTGGGGTCTGTGGTGGGGGCGCTGCCGGGCTTCACCGCCACCATGGGGCTGACCATTCTCCTCCCCTTCACCTTCGTGATGGACCCCACCAGCGCGCTGGTCCTCATGGGCGCGCTGTGGGGATCGGCTCACTTCGGCGACGCCATCCCCGCCTGCCTGGTGGCGACGCCCGGAACGCCGTCCGCGGTGGTGACCGTGATCGAGGGACACCAACTGGTGCGGAGGGGTAAGGCGGCCCAGGCGCTGTACACAGCCTTGTTGGCGTCCGCCCTGGGCCAGCTGGTGGGCGGGTTCTCGCTGCTGGCGTTGGCGGAACCGCTTGCCCGCCTGTCCCTGCAGTTCGGCCCCCCAGAACTGTTCTGGGTAGGGATCTTCGGGCTCAGCATGATGGCCTCCCTGGCCGGCCAGTCGCTGCTCAAGGGGATTGCGGGCGCTGCTCTGGGTCTGTTGTTGAGCACCGTAGGCGTAGCGCAGACGGAGGGGATGGTCCGGTATGCCTTCGGTCTCCCCCAGTTGCAAGGTGGGGTGGAGCTGGTGCCGGCACTGATCGGGTTTCTGACCGTTCCGGAAGTCCTCGGGATGGTGGAACGGCGGCGGGAGGAGCGCTACGTAGCCGAGTACCGCTCACAGCCGGGAGCGCTCTGGGACGTGTTCCGGGAAACGCTCACCAAGCCGTTCCTCTTGCTGCGGGCGAGCGTCGTGGGAGTCATCGTCGGCATCGTCCCAGCCATCGGGGGTCCGGTGGCGTCCCTGGCGGCCTACAACGAGGCCTGGCGGAGCAGCGGAAAGCGCGCGGAGTTCCGCAGGGGCTCCATGGAGGGCCTCATCGCCGCGGAGTTGGCCAACAACGCGGTCGCCCCCACGGACATGATCCCCACCCTGGCCCTGGGCATTCCGGGGTCCGGTCCCGCGGCGCTCCTCATGGCGGCGTTGCTCTTGCAAGGCATCCAGCCTGGGCGCAACCTGTTTACCGCGCACGCGACCATGACGTACACGTTCATTTGGTCCACCCTCGTCTCTGGAATCGTGCTGTTCGTCGTAGGGTTGGCCATGGTACGCCTGCTCGTACAGATCATCCGTGTGCCCGTCTACCTCCTTGCTCCGCTGGTCCTGACCCTGAGCGTGGTCGGGTCGTTCGCGGTGCGGAACAATTTCTTCGACGTGGGGACCATGGTGGTGTTTGGTGTGCTCGCTTACTTCCTGCGGAAGATGGGGTTTGAGGGCGGGCCTGTGGTGCTCGGACTGCTGCTGGGGCCCATTATCGAGCCCCAGCTGATGAGCAGCCTCGCCCTGGCCCAGGCCCGGGGTTCGTTCGTCGAGGTGTTCCTCCTGCGGCCCTACAGCGCTCTCTTCGCGCTCTTGACCCTGTGGTCTCTGTTGCGGGGTTTGAAGGGGTGGCAGATGATGCAGCGCGTGCAGCCGGCGACCCCCGCCGGTCCCGGAGGGTAGGGGCGTGAGGGCCACACGGCCGGTGGCGTTGAACGCGGGAGTGGTCTCCGGGGTCGTGCTGCTGGGCATCTCCGCGGTGGCTCTGTGGGGTGCGCGGCAGGAACCCCTCAACGTGTGGCTGTTCCCGCGGGTGTGCGCCGCGGTGGTCGCTTTGTGCGGCATCCTGCTGGTCGAGGAAGGCTGGCGGAGGCCGGAACGGGTGGTCATCTGGAGCGCGGGCGGGCAGGGCCAGGAAATCGCGGCGTTTGCGGGAGCGGGTGTTGCGTACGCGGCGCTGCTCCCCTGGCTGGGGTTCTGGTGCGCCACGGGGTTGTTCCTGGGCCTGGCCACTTACGGGCTGGCGGGGCGGCGCGGACTTGGGAGTCTCTTACAGAGGTTGGCCGTCGGCTGGGTTGTCGCCCTCGCCCTGGACGCCCTGTTCGTAGGGGTGTTTTCGGTCCCTCTGCCGGGCGGAGCGCTTTGGGGCGGGGCGCCGTGGAGGCCGTGGCTGCCGTAGCAGGCTGAGAATGCGAGGAGGTGGACGGGTCATGAGCACGTTCGCCATCGTGGACTCGGAGAAGATCGGGAAGGACGTCACCTACGAGCCGCCGCTGGTGATCGCCTTCGGGGTGGACAAGCACAGCGTGGGTTCCAAGACCATCACCATGGGCCGCACCATCGTGCCCCCCGGCGGCCGGAACCCCGCCCACACCCACACCTGTGAGGCGGCCTTCTTCGTCCGCAAGGGCCGGCTCCGCTTGTACATCGGCGAAGAGCGCAAGGAGTACATCGTGGAGGAGAACCAGTTCGTGTTCGTCCCGCCCGGCGTGATCCACGGCCTGGAGAACCTGAGCACCACCGACACCGCGGAGCTCGTCTTCACGTACGGCAACTGCCCCAGCAAGGACGACGCGGGCACCACCTTCGTGGAGAAGCCCTGGCAGGCGCCGGCCACAGTGTAGGAGGTCGCAGATGCCCTTTTACCGGTTCGAGGAGTTGACCCAGGAGACCATCTCCCCCCACTACTCCACCGCCTTCGGCGGCACGGTGCGGGGCCGGAAGATCGAGGTGGGGCTGTACCGGATGGAGGCGGGCACGGGCGCAGACCCCCACAAGCACCCCAACGAGCAGATCATCTACGTGCTCCGGGGCCGGGTGCGCGCCAGGGTGGGGGAGGAGGAGGCCGAAGTCGGCCCGGGCGGGGTGATCCACGTCCCGCCGGAAGCGGTGCACGAGGTTCGGGCCCTGGAGGACACCGTGTTCCTCAGCAGCAAGGACTTGGTGGAGGGCAAGGGGAGCAAGGAGTGGTCGCCGCACGCGCCCGTGCGCCAGGGCGGGCATGGGTGACCGTCTACCCCGCGTGAGGGTGGCTGCGGTCCAGGCCGCACCCGTGTTCCTGGACCGGGAGGCCACCGTGGAGAAGGCGTGCCGGCTGATCCAAGAGGCGGGCCGGGCCGGGGCGCAGGTGGTCGCGTTCCCGGAGGGCTTCGTCCCAGGCCACCCCCTTTGGTACCACTTCCACCCGGCCACCGGCGAGCGCAGCCGCGAGTACGCGGCGCGCCTGTTCGCGAATGCCGTGACCGTTCCCGGCCCTGAGACCGAAGCGCTTGGGCAGGCGTGCAAGCGCGTGGGCGCCTGGGCGGTGGTGGGGGTGTGCGAGAAGCAGCGGGGGACGACCGGCACCTTGTACAACTCCCTGGTATTCCTAAGCCCCCGCGGGCGCGTGGAGCACGTGCACCGCAAGCTCACGCCGACGGTCGGCGAACGGCTGGTGCACGCCCCGGGCCGGCCCGTGGGGCTGCGGGTGCTGGACACCGAGGTGGGCCGGCTCAGCGGGTTGATCTGTGGGGAGAACTCCAACCCCCTGGCGGTGTTCGTCCTCCTGAGCCAGCACACCATGATCCACGTGGCCAGCTGGCCGAACCTCCCCGGCCGCGGGATGCTGCCTCGGTCGGAGCGCGCCCTGCTGGCAGGGCGCGCCTTCGCCTTCACGGCGAAAGCGTTCGTGGTCAACGCCTGCGGGACCGTGGACGACCGGATGCGGGAGATGCTGGCGTACACCGACGAGGACTGCGCCTTCCTCGCGTGCCCGGAGCTGGCGGGCGGCTCTTCGGTGGTGGGTCCCTCGGGGGAGGTGGTGGCGGGCCCCCTCGGCCCCGAGGAGGCGGTCCTGTACGCAGAGGTGGACCTGGAGCGATGCGTGTACGAGCGTACGGTCCACGACTTCGCGGGCCACTACAACCGGCCAGACGTGTTCGAACTGCGGGTGCGTAGCCGGCCGCCCCAGATGCTGCGGTGGGTCGAGGAGGGCCGAACCGCAGACGGCCCAGAGGCGGCTCCCGCGGTCTGGGACGCCGGACACATCGAGCAAGTCACGGAGCGGAGCCGGACGTGAGCGCCATCGACGTGCACAGCCACTTCTTTCCGCGCGAGTTCGTGCAGCTCATCGAGCGGGAGGGAGGTCCGGACGGAGCCGGGGTGAGGCGAGACGAGGAGGTGCCCCTGCTGGTGATGCCGGGCCACCCACCTGTGCCGCTCGTGCCGGAGTTCGTGGACCCCGAGGCTCGCCTCAGCTACATGGAAGCCCGGGGCATCTCCCTGCAGGCGCTGTCTTTGTCTCCGCCCATGGTGTACTGGGCCTCGCCGCAGCTAGGCGTGCGGCTGGCGCGAGCCTTCAACGACGGAATCGCGGAGCTGTGCGCCGCCTACCCCGACCGGTTCGTGGGGATCGCCACCCTTCCCATGCAGGACGTGCCGGCAGCGGTGCGGGAAGCCGAACGGGCGGTGGGCGAGCTCGGGCTGCGCGGCGTGTATCTAGCCACCAGTACCAACGGGCACTACCTCGACGACACGCGCTTCGAACCGGTGTGGCGGCTGGCCGCGAACCTGGGGGTGCCGGTGTTCGTGCACCCGACCTCCCACATGGGGGAGGCGGTGCTGTCCCGCTTTCACCTGTTCAACACCATCGGGTTCCCCACGGAGACCGCGGCCTTCGTGGCGCGGCTGATCTACTCGGGGCTGCTGGACCGGTTGAAGGGAGTGCGGGTGGTGCTGGCCCACGGGGGTGGGGTGTTCCCGTTCCTGCTGGGCCGGCTGGAGCACGCGCACCGGTCGCGGCGGGAGCTGCGGGAGACGATCCCCAGGCCGCCGTCCGGGTACCTGGAGCACTTCTACTTCGACACGGTGGTGCACGGGGACGGCGCGCTGGCGTACGTGGTGCGGACGGTGGGCGCCGAGCGCATGGTGCTGGGGAGCGACGCACCTTACGACATGGCGGACGACGACCCCGTGGGCCGCGTGCGCCGGCTAGGACTCACGGAGTCGGAGGAGCGGGCCGTGTTGGCGGAGACCGCGCGCCGCTTGCTCGGGCTGGACGGAGCGGCGTCTGGAGAGTTGGGACGGAAACCCTGAACGCGAGAGGAGGGAGGTATGGCGTACCACGAGTTCCTGCAGGGGTACCACGAGTACCAGCCGCGGCGGGTGTTCAGCACCACGGCCACGGACTGGCAAGCACGGGTGGACTTCGCCCGAATGCGCCGCGACCGGCTGGCCCGGGCGCGGGAGCAGATGGAAAGGCACGACCTGGGCGCTTTGGTGCTGTTCGTAGGCGAGAATGTCCGGTACGTGACGGGGGTGTGGCAGGGCAACTGGAAGAACAACATCTTCATCCGCTACTGCGTGCTGCCCCGCAACGGCAAGCCGGTGCTCTTCGAGACCGTGGGCTCGGACATGGTCTGCGCCCAGATCGACGCCCCGTGGATGGAGGGGGAAATCCGGCCCGCCATCACGTGGAAGTGGGCGGAGGGAGCGGAGCCCGAGATGGCGCAGCGGATGGCGCAGAGCGTGTACGAGGTGCTCCGCGAGAACGGCGTCCACAAAGAGCGGGTGGGCATCGACATCATGGACATGATGGCCTACCAGGCCCTCACGGGGCTGGGCCTCAACATCGTGAACGCCTGGCCCGCCATGTCCGCGGCCCGGGTCATCAAGACCCCGGACGAGCTGGAGTGCCTGAAGATCGCCGCCGCCCACGGGGACGCCGCCATGTGGATGGCCATGCACGAGTGGGCGAAGCCGGGGGTCCGGGAGTCGGAGGTGTGCGCGAAGGTCAACGAGTATCTGTACCGGAGCGGCTTCGACTTCGTCTACGACATCATCGTGGCCAGCGGGGGCAACACCAGCCCCTACCGCCGGTGGCACACGGACAAGATCATCCGCCAGGGAGACCTGGTGATCGTGGACATCAACGCCATCGGCCCCGGCGGCTACTTCATCGACTTTGTGCGCTGCTGGAAGGTGGCCGCCAAGCCCACCCCCAAGGAGAAGGACCTGTACAAGCGCTGCTACGACTCCCTGTACGCGGGGATCGAGGCCCTGCGGCCGGGCGCCACCACCGCGGACGTGGCGGCCAGGTTCCCGGAGTACGACGACGACAAGTACGGGAGCGTGAGCCTGCAACAGTTCGCGCACAGCATCGGCCTGTCCCTGTACGAAGGCATGTGGATCTCCCGGGCGTACTCCTTCAAGCACCCCGCGGAGATCAAGCAGAACATGTACTTCGCCATTGAGACCTTCAGCGGCTTTCCGGGGCTGGAGCAGACCGTGCGGTTGGAGGAGAACGTGTGCGTGACCGACCAGGGCCCTGTGCGGTTCACCCTGTGCGAGCACCCGGACTACTGGTTCAGCGAGCCCTGAGGCCGCAGGAGGCCCCGTGCCGCGCATGACCGTGGCGGAGTTCGTGGCCCGCACCCTGGCGCGGGAGCAAGCGGGGTTCGTGGCCGGGGTCCCGGGGTCCGGCCTCATGGAGATCCTGGACACCCTGGACCGCGAGGGGGGCGCGCGGCTGGTGCAGGTGCGCCACGAGCAGGTGGCGGCCCTCATGGCGGTGGGGTACGGCAAGGCCGCCCGGCGGCCGGCGGTGTGCGTGGGCACCCGGTCGCCGGGCGGCACGAACCTGGTCATGGGGGTGACCGCGGCCTTCATCGAGTCGGTGCCGCTGGTGGCCCTCACAGGTCAAGTACCCACCCGGTACCGGTGGAAGGGCGCCTTCGAAGAGGCGGACCTCGCGGAAGTCTTCCGCCCCATCACCAAGCTGTCCGTAGAAGTGCAGCGCGCCGATCGGGTCCCCGACGTGCTGTGGGAAGCGCTCCGGGTAGCCCAGACGGGGAGGCCCGGCCCCGTCCACGTGACGATCCCCTACGACCTCGCGAAGGAGGAGATCCGCGCGGAGGTGTTGGACCCGGAACAGTACCGGCCTACAGAGCCTCCGGCACCCGACCCCAGGGCCCTGGACCGCGCCGCTGCGGTGCTGCAGCGGGCCCGTCGCCCCGTGCTGGTCGCAGGCGGGGGCGTGTGGATGGCCGATGCCAGCGTCGCCGCCCTCCAGCTCGCCGAGCTCCTGGGCGCGCCTGTTGTGTCCACGTGGCAGAAGAAGCCCGTGGCGGAGACCTACCCCCTGGCCCTGGGCACCATGGGCTACGGCGGCTCCGCGGCCGCCGCCTTCGCCTTGCGGTACGCGGATGCGATCCTGGCCGTGGGCACGCGGCTGTGGGACCGCACGACGGACGAGTTCCGGTTCCAACCGGCCCCCGGCGCCCAGCTGGTGCACGTGGACGTCGACCCCGCGGTGGTGGGCCGCAACTACCCGGTGCACGCGGCCGTGGTGGGAGACGCGCGGCAGGTGCTGGAGACGCTCGCAGAGCGCCTGCGGGGTCAGGTGCGCCCGGACCCGGAGTGGCAGGAACGGTGCCGGCGGGCCAAGGCGGCATGGGAAGAGCGACTGCGCCGTCGCCCCACGGGCGGCCGGCCCGTGCGTCCGTGGGACGTGGTCCGGGCCTTACGCGCGGTGGCGGACGAGGACACCTGCCTGGTCACGGACTCCGGCAGCTACATCCACTACGCGGCACAGTACTTCACGGCGCCGCGGCCCGGCGTGTACTTCAACCCCAACTCCGGCTCCATGGGGTTCGGGCTACCCGGCGGGCTCGGAGTCCAGCTGGCCCGGCCGCGAAGCCGTGTGGTGGTGCTGGCGGGGGACGGGGGCTTCCTGATGACGGTGCAGGACCTGGAGACCGCGGTGCGCGAGAGGCTGCCGGTGGTGTGCGTGGTCCTCAACAACTTCGCCTTCGGCAGCATCAACACCCGGCAGAAGGCGTACTACGGCGGCCGCGAGGTGTGGTCGCGCCTGCAGAACCCGGACTTCGTGGCGCTGGGGCGCGCCTTCGGCGTATGGAGCGCACAAGTAGAGGAGGGAGAAGCCCTGCCGGACGTCCTGCGCGCGGCCCTGGAGGCCCGGCAGCCCGCCTTGGTGGAGGTGCGGTCCGAGGACGTGGCCGAGGAAAGTCCCCTGCTGGCCCACTGGTGGGACAGCGGCCGGGCGGAGGCTTTGCTGGGCGAGCCCGCGCGTACGGCGAGCGCGGGCGGGTGAGGAGGCCGGTGTGCAGTTCTGGCTCACCCAGCTGCTGAACGGGCTGTCGTTCGCAGCGCTGCTGTTCCTGCTGGCGAGCGGCCTCACCCTGATCTTCGGCCTCATGCGGATCGTGAACATCGCCCACGGCTCGTACTACCTGTTGGGCGCGTACGTGGCCCTCACCGTGGTCCAGGCCACGGGCAACTTCCTGGCCGCGGCCCTGGCCGGGAGCCTCACCGTGGCCGCGGTGGGCGTGGTCATGCAGCGGGCCTTCCTCGCCCGCTTCTACCGGGCCGAGCAGGCGCAGGTGCTGCTCACCATGGGCTTTTCCTTCATCTTCGCGGACCTCGCCCTGTGGATCTGGGGCGGGGACCCGCACCGGATCCCGACCCCATCCGCTCTGGCGGGGTCCGTGGCGCTGGGCCCGACCTTCTTCCCCACGTACCGGCTGGCGGTGATCGCGGTGGGCGCTGCGGTGGCCCTGTTCCTGTGGTTGCTGCAGGAGCGGACGCGCCTGGGCGCCGTGGTCCGCGCCGCGGTGGACGACCAGGAGATGGCGCGAGGGCTCGGGATCCACGTGGACCCGGTGCTCACCGGGATGTTCGCGGTGGGTGCTGCGCTGGCGGGCTTCGGCGGCGTGATGGGCGGGCCCTTCCTGGGCGTCTACCCGGGGGTGGACTCGGAGGTCCTGCCCCTCGCGTTCGCGGTGGTCATTATCGGCGGGTTGGGGAGCCTCAAGGGTGCGCTAGTGGGCAGCGTGCTCGTGGGTGTGCTGGACAACTTGGGCAAGGCGATGTTCCCGGAGTTGTCCTACTTCACCCTGTTCGTGCCCATGGCGGTGGTGTTGGCCATCCGGCCCACCGGGCTATTTGGAAGGGGCTAGCGTTGGCTGGGCGGGCGTTGCTGTGGGGCGTCGGGGTGGTGGCGGCGCTCGCCCTGCCCCAGGTCGTGCCCCTGTACTTCACCCACCTGGTGCTGCTGACCATGGTGTACGGCCTGTCCGCCATGAGCCTGGACCTGCTGGCGGGCTACACCGGCCTCACGTCCTTCGGCCACGCGGCGTACTTCGGGGCCGCGGCGTACACGGTGGGCATCCTGACCACCCACCACCACGTGGCCCCTGCCGCGGCCTTCGGCGCCGGAGTGCTGGTGGCGACGCTGCTGGCGGCCGCGTACGGCCTGCTCGCGACCCGGGCCGTGGGCGTGTACTTCTTGATCATCACCCTCGCGCTCGGGATGGGCACGTGGGGCCTCGCGTACCGCTGGTCGTCCGTGACCGGCGGCGACAACGGGCTCCCGGGGATCCCGCCCCTGGACCTGGGCCTGCCCTGGTCCCTGGCGGACCCGCGCAACTACTACTACTTCGTCCTTCTGGCCTTCGGTCTCGCCGCCTTCCTCCTGTACCGGCTGGTACAGTCGCCCTTCGGCCTGGCCCTGCGGGGGATCCGCGAGAGCGAAGGGCGGATGCGGATGCTCGGGTACAACACGTGGCTGCACCGGTACGTGGCCTTCGTGGTGGCCGGCGCCTTCGCGGGGTTCGCGGGGACCTTGTACGCCTTCCACAACCGGTTCGTGAGCCCGCCCGACCTGCACATCGCCGCGAGCGCGGAGGCGGTGCTCATGGTCATCCTGGGCGGCGCCGGCACCCTGTTCGGGCCGCTGGTGGGCGCCGGCATCGTGGTGTTCCTGCGCAACCTGGTGAGTGCGTACACCCAGCGGTGGATGCTGATCCTCGGCGTGGTGTTCGTGCTCACGGTCCTGTACGCGCCGCAAGGGGTGGCGGGCGGAGCCCGCGCCGTGTGGCAGCGGACCCGGAGGCGGGCACGCGCAGCCGAGGGAGCGCCCGCGGAGGCGGGCAAGCAGCCGGTGGTGCAGCGATGAGTGTCGTGTGTCTGCGGACCGAAGGGTTGCGCAAGCATTACGGCGGCCTGCGGGCTGTGGACGGCGTGGACCTGGAGGTCTTGGAAGGGGAGCGGCGGGCCATCATCGGGCCCAACGGCGCCGGCAAGACCACCCTCTTCCACCTGCTGAGCGGCGAGGTGCCGGCCAGCGGCGGCCGCATCGTCCTGTTCGGCCGTGACGTCACCCGCCTGCCCCCGTACCGCCGGACCGGCCTCGGCATCGGCCGGACCTACCAGGTGACGAACCTGTTCCCCCGGCTGTCGGTGCTGGAGAACGCGCTGCTCGCCACCTTCGGGCTGCGGCCTCAGAAGTACGACCCCTTCCGGCCCGCTCTGCGGCACCGGGAAGTCCTGGACGAGGCGCGGGCGCTGCTGGAGGCGTTCGGGCTGTGGGACAAGCGGGACTGGCCCATCGGCAGCCTGTCTTACGGCGAGCAGCGGCAGCTGGAGATCGTGCTGGCGCTGGCCGGCCAGCCGCGGCTCTTGCTTCTGGACGAGCCCACCGCCGGTCTGTCGCCCGCGGAGACGCACGCGGTGACCCGCATCGTCCGGGGCCTCGACCCGAAGATCACGGTGCTGTTGATCGAGCACGACATGGACGTTGCCTTCCAGGTGGCGCAGCGCATCACCGTCTTGCACTTCGGCCGGGTGCTGGCCGAGGGGACTGTGGACGAGGTGCGGGGGAACCCCGACGTGCAGGCCATCTACCTGGGGGTGGGCGAGCTGTGAGCGAAGCCCTGCGGGTGGAAGACGTCCACACGTACTACGGGGACAGCTACGTCCTGCAGGGTGTGAGCCTGCGCGTCGCCTCCGGCCAGCTGGTCACGGTCCTCGGCCGCAATGGGGTGGGCAAGACCACCTTGATCCGCAGCGTGGTGGGGTTTACCCCGCCGCGCTCAGGGCGCGTGTGGGTGCACGGGGAGGACGTCACCCGCTGGCCCAGCCACCGGATCGCACGCCTGGGGATCGGGCTCGTCCCGCAGGGACGGCGCATCTTCCCGTCGCTGAACGTGGAGGAAAACCTTACCGTGGCGGCGCGCGGGAAGAACGGATGGACCCTGGACCGCGTGTACGAGGTGTTCCCCCGGCTGCGGGAGCGGGCGCGGCACCGGGGCGCGAAGCTGAGCGGCGGCGAGCAGCAGATGCTGGCCATCGGCCGTGCCCTCATGACGAACCCCACCCTGCTCCTCATGGACGAGCCGTCAGAGGGACTGGCCCCCAAGCTGGTGCTGGAGCTGGCGCACGCGCTGCTGCAGCTGAAGGAACGGGGCCTCTCGATCCTCATGGTGGAGCAGAACCTGCCGCTGGCCCTCCGGCTCGCGGACTACGTGTACGTGATAAGCAAGGGCACGGTGGTGTTTGAAGGACGCGCGGACGAGCTGCGCGAGGCCGAAGACGTACGGCAGCGGTACCTGGGGGTGTAGCCCGCGCGGAGCCCGGAAAGGAGGGGATTGCGATCCAGAACGTGTGCATCCGCCGGGTGGAACGCCGGGGTGGGATCCTGCAGAACACGGTGATGTTCGCGTACGAGAAGGTGTCCCAGTTCTGGAAGTACGGCCCGGAGGAGTTCTTGTGCCAGCCCGTGTACGGCTGGGAGTTCCCGCCCTGCGGGTACTGCGGGCAGTGAAACTTTGACGGAGGAGGGACGACGATGAGAACACGGGTGTGGGTCGCTCTGGCAGTAGTTGCCCTTCTGGCGGTGCCGTGGACGCCGGCCGCGCCTCAGGCGCGGGAGCCCATCCGCATCGGCTTCATTGCCCCTACCACGGGCGTGTTCGCCGCCAACGGCCGGGACATGGTGAACGGCTTCCAGATGTTCTGGGAGGAGAGAGGCAACGCCGTGGCGGGCCGGCGGGTGGAGATCATCGTCGAGGACGACGCCGGGGTGCCCGCCAACACCCTGACCAAGGCCCGCAAGCTCGTCGGCCAGGACCGCGTGCACATGATCGTGGGGCCGCTTAGTGCGGCGACGGGGCTTGCGCTGGTGGACTACGTGAACGAGGCTCGCGTCCCCACCATCTACCCCATCGTGTCCGCGGACGACCTGACGCAGCGGCGCCGAACCCCGTTCATCGTGCGGCTGGGGTGGACCAGCAGCCAGCCGTCCCACCCGTTTGCGGACTGGGTGTTCCGGAACACCCGCTACCGCCGGGTGGCGACCATCGGATTCGACTTCGCCTTCGGCCACGAGGTGGTGGGCGGGTTCCACCGCACCTTCGAGGAGCTCGGCGGGCAGATCGTACAGAAGCTGTGGCCGCCCATCGGGGCCCCGGACTACGGGCCGTACCTGTCGCAGATCCGCCGCGACGTGGACGCGGTGTTCGCGGTCTTCTCCGGTGCGGACGCGCTGCGGTTCTTGGCCCAGTACCGGGACTTCGGGCTGAAGGGGCGGATCCCGCTCATCGGGGGCGGGACGCTGACGGACGAGCACGTGCTGTACCAGATGGGGGACGAGGCGCTAGACATCGTGACCCCGCTGCACTACAGTGCGGCGCTGAACACGCCGCAGAACCGGGCGTTCGCCGCCGCGTACGCCCGGAAGTTTCAGCGGCCGCCCTCGTACTACTCGGAGAACTGCTACACTGCCGCCCGCCTGATCTACGAGGCGCTGGTCCAGCTGCGGGGCAACGTGGAGGGCAAGGAGGAGTTCCTGGCGGCCCTGCGCCGGGTGGGGGTTTCGGACGCGCCGCGGGGGCCCATCAGCATGGACGCCTACGGGAACCCCATCCAGAACATCTACATCCGGCGGGTGGAGCGCCGGGGCGGGATCCTGCAGAACACCGTGATTTTCACGTACGAGCGGGTGTCCCAGTTCTGGCGGTACGACCCGCAACAGTTCCTGCGCCAGCCCGTCTACAGCCGGGACTTCCCACCCTGCCGACACTGCAGCCCGTAGGGGGTGTGGAGGGCTTCGGTGCGGCGGCTGGGCGTGGACGTGGGCGGCACTTTCACCGACCTCGCGCTGGTGGACGAGACGGGCGGGGAGGCGTGGGTGTGGAGGACGCCCGCGGTCCGGGGCCGACCCCGCTGCCGGCGTGATCCGGGGTGTGGCGGAGCTGCTGGAAGAGGCGGGGGCGGAGGGGTCTACGGTGACGTACTGCGGCGTCGGGTCCACGCTCGCGCTCAACACGCTGCTGGAACGCTGCGGAGCGCGCACCGGCCTCCTGGTCACCCGAGGCTTCCGCGACGTGCTGGAGGTGCGCCGGACCCGGCTGCCCGACGCGCCGAGTTTTGAGGCCCGTGGGCCTCAGCCGCTGGTGCCGCGTGGCCTCGTGCGGGAAGCCCGGGAGCGCCTGCTGGCCGACGGCCGGGTGTGGGAGCCGCTCGACCTGGAGGAGGGCGGGAGCGCCCACGTGCAGTGGGACAACCTCTCCGTCGCGCACGGGGAGATCGTGCCGTTCCTGGCCGCCCACCTGGGCGGCCAGGAACGGGCCTAAGGAGGTGAGCGGAGTGGGAGACCGGATGCCCGTGGTCCGCGCGGCAGTGGTGCAGGCCGCCCCCGTCTTCCTCGACCGGGAGCGGTCGCTGGCGAAGGCGCTGGAGTGGATCGCCCGGGCGGCAGAGGCGGGCGCGCGGTTCGTGGTGTTCCCGGAGGGCTTCATCGCCGCCCACCCCGTCTGGTACCACTTCCACGCCGCCACGAGCCGCGAGAGCCTGCGGATGGCGCGGGAGCTGGTGGAAAACGCGGTCCCGGTCCCCAGCCCCACCACCGAGGCACTGGCGGACGCCGCAGCGCGGCACCGCGTGTACCTGGTCATGGGCGTCTGCGAGCGGCACGCCCGCAACCCCGGGCTCTTGCACAACACGCAGTTGTTCTTCGGGCCAGACGGCGCCTTGCTGGGCAAGCACCAGAAGGTGATGCCCACGGTGGGGGAGCGGCTGGTGCACGCGCCGGGGTTCGGGGACACCCTGCGGACGGTGCCCACGGAGTTCGGGCCCGTGGGCGGCCTGATCTGCGGGGAGGCCAGCAACCCGTTGGCGGTGTTCGCCGTGGCCGCGCAGGGCGCGCGGATCATCGCGGTGAGCTGGCCCAACCACTTCTCGAAGAACGAGCACGGCATGCGGGACGTCATCCTCATGGCCAGCCGCGCCATGGGCTACCGCACCAACGCCTTCGTGCTGAGCGCCGCGGGCACCATCGGACCGGAGATGCGGGAACGGCTGCCCTCGTCCGCGGAGGACGCGGAGTTCCTGGCCCGGCCCGGCGTCTGCGGCGGGTCGGTGATCGTGGACCCTCACGATCGTGGACCCTCACGGCAACGTGGTGACCGGCCCCGCGGGCGACGAGGAGACGCTGCTGGTGGCGGACCTGGATCTGGGCGAGGTCATCTCCGCCAAGCTGGTGCACGACTACGCGGGCCACTACAACCGCCCGGAGGTCTTCCGGCTCCTGTTGTTCACGGACCGGCCCACCCTGTTCGAGGAAGTGCAGCACCCGCGGGCTGCCCAGGCCCTGACCTGGCCGGACGGCGGGGCCGCCCGCACGGCGCAGCCGGTCGAGGCGGCGGAAGAAGGGAGGGAACGGTGATGCAGCCGGTGGACCGTTCGGACATGCTGCGCGCGCTGCGGGCGCAGCTGGCCATCGACCCCAAGCGCACCGCGGTGGTCCTCGTGGACGCACACCGGGGCCACCTCGACCTCGCGGTGGCCACCATGCCCGTGGCGCCGGAGGACGCGCCCGGGGTGCGCGAGGCCCTGGCGCGGCTCGTGCGCGGCGCGCGAGCTGCGGGCGTGATGGTGGTACACGTGGTCATGACCCACCGCCGCCTCCCGTACCCCGGCGCGGAGAGCATGACCAACCCCTTCTGGCGGGCGGTGGAAGCGGCCAAACAGAGCCTGATCCCCGGGCGGCGCAGCACCATCGCCGGCCACAACCTGGAGGGTAGCCCGCAGACGGAGACCCTGCCGGAGCTGGGCCCGGAGCCCACGGACTACGTGATCCGCACGAAGAAGCGGCTGTCGGCCTTCTACGGCACCGACCTGGAGTTCCTCCTGCGGACCCACGGGGTCGAGACCGTGGTGCTGGCGGGGATCAACACCAACACGTGCGTGCTGTGTACGGCGTTCGACGCGTTCAACCGCGACCTGAGGGTGGTGGTGGCGCAGGACGCGGTGGCCAGCATGTACGGCGAGGACCTGCACGCCTTCGGGCTGCAGAACGTGGCCCGCTGCCTCGGCTGGGTCCTGCCCGTGGACGAGATCCTCGCGCTGCTTGAAGCGCCCGTGGGTTCGGCCAAGGCGCGCGACTAGGTTCAGGAGGCGGCGGTGGGAGACCGGTGGGCCCGCGGGCCCTTCGCGGTGGACTACGAGCAGCGGGTGGACTTCGCCGCCCTGCGCGCGGGTCGGCTCGCCCGAGCCCGGCAGGCCATGGCCGCGGCAGGGCTCGAGGCCCTCCTGGTGTGGAAGGACGAGAACGTCCGCTACTTGACCAGCTTGCGCCCCCAGCTCCTCGCGGGAAAGAGTGGGCTGCTGAACGGCGCCCTACTGACCGGACACGAGGTGGTGCTGTTCGTCTCGGGAGGGGACTGCGACCGCGCGCGGGCCACCATGCCGTGGGTCCAGGATGTCCGCCCCATTCCCATCCTGGAGGAAGCAGGGTTGGTGGGGTACTTCGTAGACCACATCCTCCGGCCGGTGTTCCAGGCCCGGGGCCTGCTCCGGGCTCGGGTGGGCACGGACCTGGCCAGCTTCGTCCTGCACGAAGCGCTGCGGGAGCAAATGCCGGAGGTGCGGTGGGCCGACGGGGACCGGGTGATGCAGCGGGCCCGGCGGGTGAAGCTCCCCGACGAGGTGGCGCTCATCGAGGAGGCCGTGGCCATGGCGGAGGCGGTGACCCAGGCGGCGCTGGACGCCGTCCGTCCCGGCGTCCGGGAGGTCGAAGTCGCGGCGGAGGCCCTGCGGACGCTCTACCGGCTGGGTGGGGAGTACGCGCACGTGACGACGCCCTTCGTGGCCTCCGGGGAGCACATGTCACCGCCCACCCGGCTCGCCACGGACAAGCTCGTCCGCCACGGAGACCTGGTGTTCGTAGACATCGGCTGCATGTGGAACGGCTACTTCGCGGACGTGGGCCGCACCGTGGTGTGTGGGGAACCCTCCGCGGAGCAGCGGCGGGTCTACCGCGCGGTGTACGAAGCGCACCGGGCAGGCCTGGAGGCCCTGCGGCCGGGCGCCACCAACCGGGAGGTGGCGGACCGGATCCGCGCGGAGGCCCGGCGGCACGGGCTGGAGCAGCACTTCCTGACCCTCTTCATCGGCCACGGGATCGGCGTGGGCTCCAACGAGCCGCCGTACGTGGGCGAGGTGTTCCCGGACGCGGAGGAGGTGGTCCTGGAACCGGGGATGGTGTTCGCGATGGAGCCGCTGATCTGGGTCCCGGACGTGCCCGGAGGCGGAGGCGTGCGGCTAGAGGACATGGTGCTGGTCACCGAGTCCGGTTCGCGGGTGATGTCGCGGCTCCCGTACGACGCCGCGCTGCTGGGGTGAACCCGTGCGGGCCCTGGTGTTGCGCGAGCACGGCGACGTCCTCCTGGCGCAGGAGCTCCCCACCCCTGTGCCAGGGCCGGGCGAGGTGTTGGTGCGTGTGGAAGCCTGTGGGGTCGGGCTCACGGTGCTGAACTACATGGGCGGACGGAGCCGCGTCCACGCGGAGAAGCTGCCCCGTGTCCCAGGTCACGAGTTCGTGGGGACCGTGGTGGCGTGTGGCCGCGGCCAGGAGGCGGCTATGGCCGGGCAGCGGGTCATGGCGTACTTCTACCTCAGCTGCGGGGCCTGCGACTTCTGCCGCCTGGCGCACGAGCCGCTCTGCCGCTACCTGCGGGGCCAGGTCGGGGTCGCCACCGACGGAGGGTTCGCGGAGTACGCGGTCCTGCCCGCGTTCAACGCCCTGCCCGTGCCACAGGGCGTGGACCCGGTGCTGGCCACCGCCATCCCCGACGCGGTGGCCACTCCCGTCCACGTGTGCCGCCGGGCGCGGGTCGGGCCTCAGGACGCCGTGTTGGTGGTGGGCGCCGCCGGGGGCGTGGGGATCCACATGGTCCAGGTAGCGCGGGTGTTCGGCGCGCGGGTGGTGGGCGTGGACCGGGGTGCCGAAAAGCTGGCCGCGCTGCGGTCCATGGGGTTGGAGGCGGTGGACGCTGCGGAGGCCGGCTGGGCGGCGCAGGCGCGGGAAGCCGCAGGCGGCGAGGTCACGGTGGCGGTGGACCTGGTGGGAAGCCGGACGACCCTGGAGGCGTGCCTGGACGTGCTCGCGCCCCGTGGACGTCTGGTGGTCCTCACCACCTTCCGCGACGTGACGTTCTCCGCGAGTCCTGCGCGCCTGGTGGCGGCCGAGGTGGAGATCCTCGGGTCCCGCTACGCGTCGCGGTGGGAGGTGCAGGAGGCCGCGCGGCTGGTCCAGCAGGGCCGGGTGCAGCCCGTGGTGTCCGAGGTGCGGCCGCTGGAAAGCGTCGGGGAGCTCGCGAGCAAGCTCCGGCAGGGCACGCTGCTCGGCCGGGCCGCGGTGGTGCCGTAGGGCCGAAAAGAGGAGGGACGCGGATGCGCAACATGGCGGTGGTTCAGTTCGGGAGGCCGCTGGCCCCTGTAGACCTGGAGGTACCCCGTCCCGGTCCGGGCGAGGTGCTCGTCCGGGTCCTGGCGTGTGGGGTGTGCCGCAGCGACCTCAAGATCGCTGGCGGCCACATGCCGTTCTCCAGCTCGCAGCGCCTGCCCCATGTGCCAGGACACGAAGTGTCGGGGGAGGTGGCGGAGACAGGGCCGGGGGTCGAGCTGGTACGGGGCCAGCGGGTGGTGGTGCACAACTACTGGGGTTGTGGCCGCTGCCCGTACTGTGTGGACGGACAGGAGAACTTGTGTGACGCCCTGCGCGGCTGGGTGGGCTTCACGAGCCCAGGAGGCTTCGAGGAGTACCTCCTTGTGCCCGCAGACCACTTGCTGCCCGTGCCTGCCCGAGTGGACCCGGTGCAGGCAGCCACCGTGTCCTGCGCACTCGGCACCGCCTACCACGCGGTGGTGACCCGTGGGGCGGTCCGCGCGGGAGAGACGGTGGCCGTAGTGGGCGCGGGTGGGGTGGGGCTGTACGCGGTGCAGGTGGCCCGCGCGGCGGGTGCGCGGGCGGTGGCGGTGGACGTGCGGGAGTCGGCGCTGGAGGCAGCCCGGGCGGTGGGCGCGGACGCCGCGGTGGACCCGGCTGGCGCGCCGGCCGCGGTCGGCGGGCTGACCCGCGGCCGCGGCGCGGACGTGGTCGTGGACTGCGTGGGCAACCCGGGTGGTTCGGCCTTGGCCGTGGAGCTCGTCCGCAAGGGAGGCCGTCTGGTGCAGGTGGGCTACGTGACCGACCCCCAACAGTACCCCACGCTACCGACGGACCGGGTGGTGCTGCGTGAACTTCAGGTGGTGGGTAGCCGCTACGTGACCCGGCCTGAGCTGGCCCGAGCGCTCGAACTCGTCGCCTCCGGGACGCTGAAGCCCGTGGTCTCCCGCGTGGTGGACCTGGAGCAGGCCAACGAGGCGCTCGAGGACGTCCGCCAGGAGAGGGCGGTGGGCCGCGTGGTGGTACGCGTGGCCCAAGACCTGTGACCGCCGCGCTTCACGGCGGCGAAGCGGGGAGGGACAGAGATGCAGCCCAAGGTGTTCGTGACCCAGCCTGTGCCGGAGGCGGCCCTCGCACGCCTGCGGGCGGTGGCGGACGTCCGGGTGTTCCCGGACTCGGAGACGATCCTGCCGCGCTCCCGCCTCCTGGAAGAGGTGGCGGAGTGTGAGGTGCTGTACTGCCTGTTGCACGACCGGGTGGATCGGGAGGTGATCGACGCGGGTCGGAGTCTGCGCCTTTTGGCTTGTTCCGCCATCGTGCCCGCCAACGTGGACGTGGCCCGGGCCACCGAGCGCGGAATCCCCGTGACCGTGATCCCCAACATCGTCGCGGAGACCACCGCGGACCTGCAGTGGGCGCTGCTGCTGGCGGTGGCGCGGCGGGTGGTGGAGGCGGACCGGGCGGTGCGGGCGGGCATGTTCCCCGGCGCGCAATCTCAACGCTTCGTGGGCGGTGAGGTCCACGGCAAGACCCTGGGGACCATCGGGCTCGGGACCATCGGCCGCGGGACCGTGTACCGGGCGCGAGGGTTCGGCATGCGCGTGGTGTACACTAAGCGCCACCGCCTGCCCGTGGCGGAGGAGGAGGCGCTCGGCGTGCAGTACCGGACGCTGCCGGAGCTGCTGAGCGAGAGCGACTTCGTGGCGGTGAACGCCAGCTACCACCCGGGCACGCACCACCTCATCGGGGCGAAGGAGCTGAGTCTGATGAAGCCCACCGCGTACCTCATCAACACGGCCCGAGGACCCATCGTGGACGAGGCGGCGCTGGTGGACGCTCTGCAGGCCGGGCGGATCGCAGGGGCAGCCCTGGACGTGTACGAGCGGGAGCCGGAGGTGACCCCGGCGCTCAAGGAGATGCCCAACGTGGTCCTGACCCCGCACATCGGCAGCGCGGCCCGGGACACCCGGGAGCAGATCGCGCACATCGTGGTGGACAACATCCTGGAGTTCTTGAGCGGCCGACGGCCGCACTACGTGGCGAACCCCGAGGTGTTCGAGCGCACGGCGTGAGGAGGCGACATGGCGACCGAGGTCACGACCCGTCAAGGCCTGTTCTGGGGCGGGGAGTTCCGCGAGTCCCGCTCCGGCAGGTTCTACGAAGTGCGCTACCCGGCGGACCAGCGCCTCGTGGCGGAGGTGGCGGAGGCGGGGCCTGAGGACGTGGCGCAGGCGGTGGCCGCCGCACACGAAGCGCTGGAGGGCGCGTGGGGCCGCACGGGCCCGGAGCAGCGCGGCCGGCTGCTGTACCGACTGGCGGACCTGCTGGAGCGGGAAGCCGACCGTCTGGCAGAGCTTGAGACCCTTTGCAACGGCCGGCCGATCCGGGAGATGCGGGCGCAGCTGCGGATCATCCCGTCCTGGTACCGCTACTTCGCGGGGATGACGGACAAGCTCGAAGGTCAGGTGGTCCCGGTGGGTGAGGGCTGGCTCAACTACGTGGTCCGGGTGCCGCTCGGCGTGGTGGCGCAGATCACCCCGTGGAACCACCCCCTGCTCATCGCCACCAAGAAGATCGCCCCGGCGCTCGCGGCCGGCAACGCGGTGGTGCACAAGCCGTCCGAGCTGAGCCCGCTGTCGGCGTTGGAGCTCGCCCGCTTGACCGTGGAAGCCGGATTTCCACCCGGCGCGTACAACGTGGTCACCGGCTTCGGACCCACCGGTGCCGCGCTCGTGAGCGACCCCCGGGTGCGGAAGGTGGACCTGACCGGTGGCACCGAGACCGGGAAGGCTGTGGCCCGGGCCGCCGCCGACCACCTCGCCCGCACCACCTTCGAGCTGGGCGGCAAGGCGCCCGTGGTGGTGTTCGAGGACGCGGACCTGCCGCAGGCGGTGGCCGGGGCTGCCTTCGCGGCGTTCGTGGGCCAGGGGCAGACGTGCATCGCGGGCGCGCGGGTCCTGGTGCACGACTCGGTGTACGACGCGTTCCTGGAGCGCTTCCTGGAGAAGGTGGCGAGCCTGCGGGTGGGCGACCCCCTGGACCCCCAAACGCACCTGGGCCCCCTGGTCTCCCGTCGTCAGTTAGAACGGGTCGCCGCCTACGTGCGCAGCGGCGTGGAAGAAGGGGCCCGCATCGCGTACGGGGGACGGGTGTTGCGGGAGGGCAGCTACGCCCGCGGGTTCTACCACGAGCCCACGGTGTTCGTGGACGTGCACCCCAAGATGCGCATCGCCCAGGAGGAGATCTTCGGGCCCGTGGTGTGCGTGTTCCGGTTCACGGACGAGGACGAGGCGGTGCGGATCGCCAACGACGTTCCCTACGGCCTCGGGGCCAGCGTGTGGACCCGGGACGTGGGGCGTGCTCACCGGGTCGCCCGGCGGATCGAGGCCGGCGTGGTGTGGGTGAACGACTACCACCGGATCGCCCCCGCCTCTCCCTGGGGCGGGTTCAAGGCCTCGGGCTACGGGCGCGAGAACGGCTGGGAGGCCATGCGGGAGTACACGGAGACCAAGAGCGTGTGGGTGCGCTTGGACCCGACTCCCTTCGACTGGTTCAGCGACGAGCCTCCGGAGCGGCTCAACTAATGGACCTCGCGATCCTGGGCGGCACTCTCGTGACCTCTGCGGGCGCCGTGCGGGCGCACCTGTACGTGCGCGACGGCCGCGTGGCCGCACTTTCGTCCGACCGGTTGTCCGCGCGGCAGGAGGTGGACGCGTCAGGACTCCTGGTCCTCCCGGGCGCGGTGGACGCCCACGTGCACTTCATGGACCCCGCGGACCCGAGCCGCGAGGACTTCCCCACGGGGAGTGTCGCGGCCGCGGTGGGCGGGGCCACCACGGTGATTGAGCACACCCACGCTTCTCCCGTGGTCACCCCGGAGGACCTGCGGCGGAAGGCCGACTACCTCAAAGACCGCTCCGTGGTGGACTTCGGCTTGGCCGCCCACGCGTGGAAGGGCCGGCTGCACGAGGCCCCGGAAGTGTGGCGGGCCGGAGCGTTGCACGTGAAGGCGTTCACCTGCACCACCCACGGCGTCCCCGGGCTGTCGTACGCGGACCTGTGGGACCTGTTCAGGGGTCTGGCGGCGGTGGGCGGCGTGAGCCTGGTGCACGCGGAGGACGAGAGCCTGACCGCGGAAGCCGAAGCCCGACTCCGGCACAGCGGCCGCAGGGACGGGGGAGTTGTGCCGGAGTGGCGCAACCGACAGGCGGAACAGGTGGCCGTGGCCGCGGTGTGCGTGCTCGCGCGGCGCACGGGAGCGAGGGTAGTGGTGGCCCACGCCAGCTCTCCGGAGGTGGTGGACTTGGCCCGGGCGGTAGGCGGCGTGCGGGTGGAGAGCTGCCCCCAGTACTTCCACCTGCTGGAGGCGGAGGTCGAGCAGCACGGGGCGTTCCGCAAGTTCACCCCGCCGGCCAGGGCTCGTACGGAGCAGGACCTGGAGGAGATGTGGCGGAGGCTGCGGGAGGGCGCGGTGGACTACGTGGCCACCGACCACGCGCCCGCGACCCGGCGGCAGAAGCAGGAAGGCAGCATCTGGGACGTGCACTTCGGACTCCCGGGTGTGGAGACCACCCTCACGCTCCTGCTGAACGCCGCCGCCCAGGGTCGACTGAGCCTGGAGCGGCTCGTGCAGGTGCTGTGCGAGGTCCCCGCGCGGGTGTACGGCCTGTACCCGCGCAAGGGGGCGTTGCTCCCCGGTTCGGACGCGGACTTCGTCCTGGTGGACCCACATCGCGAGCACGTGTTGAGCGACGAGCGGATCGTGTCGAAGGCCGGCTGGACGCCGTACGCGGGCATGCGGGTGCGGGGGGCCGTGGTGGCGACCTACGTGCGGGGTCGGATGGTGGCGGAAGAGGGACGGGCGACGGCCGAGCCGGGCTGGGGCCGGTGGGTGCGCCGGGTGGAATCCCAGGAAGGAGGCGACGGATGAGCGACCCGCTGCACACAGTGGTGGAGGCCGACGGCATGGTGATCGAGTACGACGTGCCGGTGCGCATGGACGACGGGGTGGTGCTGCGCGCGGACGTGTACCGCCCCGCGCGGGAAGGGCGCTTCCCCGTGCTGCTGACGCACGGGCCGTACGGGAAGAACCTGCCCTTCCAGGTCGGCTACCGCCACCAGTGGCGGATCATGGTGCAGAACTTCCCGGAGGTGGCCGAGGGCTCCACCTGCCGGTACCAGAACTGGGAAGTCCCCGACCCGGAGAAGTGGGTGCCGGAGGGCTACGTGTGCGTGCGGGTGGATTCCCGGGGCGCGGGCCGGTCGCCCGGGGTCCTGGACATCTTCTCGCCCAGAGAGATGCAGGACATGTACGCGTGCATCGAGTGGGCGGCGGCGCAGCCGTGGAGTAACGGCAAGGTCGGGCTCTCCGGGATCTCCTATTACGCCATCAACCAGTGGCTGGTGGCCGGGATGCAACCGCCCCATCTGGTGGCCATGTGTGCCTGGGAGGGGGCTGCGGACAGCTACCGCGACTGGCACCGCCACGGCGGCATCCTGTCCACCTTCACCGACTCCTGGTACCGGGGACAGGTGCACCCCCTGCAGCACGGCTACGGCGCCCGCGGCTACGTGGACCCGGTCACGGGCCTGCTGGTGGCAGGCCCCGAGACCCTCCCGGACGACGAGCTGGCCCGCAACCGCACCGACCCCTTCCAGGAAGCGCGCAGGCGGGAGCTGCTGGACGACTGGTACCAAGTCCGGTCCGCGGACTGGTCTCGGGTGACGGTACCCTTCCTGTCTGCGGGGAACTGGGGCGGCCACGGGCTACACCTCCGCGGCAACGTGGAGGCGTTCGTGCAGGCCGCGTCGGCGGAGAAGTGGTTGGAGATCCACGGCCTGGAGCACTGGACCCACTACTACACCAACTACGGCCTCGAGCTGCAGAAGCGCTTCTTCGACTATTACCTGAAGGGCGAGCGCAACGGCTGGGACCGGGAGGCCAGGGTCCTGCTGAACGTGCGGCACGTGGACGGGTTCGAGTTCCGGCGGGAGGGCGAGTGGCCGCTCGCACGCACCCGCTGGACCAGGTTGTACTTGAACGCAGCGTCGGGCACCCTGGACTCCGAACCGCCGGCGCGCCAGGGCCTGCGGGAGTACGAGGCCATGCGGGGAGGCGTGACCTTCCGCACCGCGCCCTTCCAGGAAGAGACAGAGATCACCGGCCCGCTGGCGGCCAAGCTGTTCGTGTCCTCTACCACCCGGGACGCGGACCTGTTCCTGGTGGTGCAGCTGTTCGACCCGGAGGGCCGCGAGGTCACCTTCCAGGGTGCGCTGGACCCGCGGGGGCCCATCGCCCAGGGCTGGCTGCGGGCCTCCCACCGCAAGCTGGACCCCGAGCGCTCGACACCCTACCGGCCCTACCACACCCACGACGAACTGCAGCCCCTCTCGCCTCACGAGGTGTACGAGGTGGACGTGGAGATCTGGCCCACTTCCATCGTCGTGCCCCCTGGCTACACCCTCACCCTCACGATCCAGGGCCACGACTTCGAGAGGCCCGACCAAGTGGCGGGGGTAGGGCCCTGGCGGGCGTTTCGGGGCTCCGGCCCATTCCTCCACAACGACCCGTGGGACCGCAGACCGGAGCTATACGGAGGCCGCGTGCGCGTGTATACGGGAGGCCCGACCCCGTCGTCCCTGCTGGTTCCGGTGGTACCCAGGGACTGAGCACGAGGTTCCGTCCGGACGATGGCAGCGGTTCCGCCACCGCGGGGCCGCTGCGTGACCGGAGTCACGTGACCTCCTCGGGAGACCTGTGACCGGCGTCGCTCGACACGGCCCGAACCCCGCCGTACCGTCGGGGCCGGAGGTGTCGCGATGGGTCCGGTCGTCGAGGTGCGGGACCTCGTGAAGCGCTACGGTGAAGTCGTGGCCGTGGCCGGGATCTCCTTGGAAGTCCACGCAGGCGAGGTCTTCGGCCTATTGGGCCCCAACGGGGCCGGCAAGACCACGACCCTCGAGATCCTGGAGGGACTGCGACGGCCGGATGGGGGAACCATCCGGGTGGCCGGGGTGGACGTGGGACGCGACCCACAGGCCGTGAAAGCGCGTATCGGAGTCCAGCTCCAGCAGGCCGGCTTCTTCCCTCGCCTCACCGTGGGCGAGACCGTGAGGCTGTTTGCCTCCTTCCACCGCCGCAGCGTCGCAGCCGACGTGCTCCTCCAACGTCTGGGTCTTGCGGAGAGGTCCAGGACCTTGGTGGAGGACCTCTCGGGCGGGTTGCGGCAGCGCCTGAGCCTCGCCCTGACCCTGGTGAACGACCCGGAGGTGGTGTTCTTGGACGAGCCCACCACGGGTCTCGACCCGCAGGCGCGGCGGCACGTGTGGGAGATCATCGAGGGGCTGCGCGGTGAGGGCCGGGCCGTGGTCCTCACGACGCACTTCATGGAGGAGGCGCAGCGCCTGTGCGACCGGGTCGCCGTCCTGGACCACGGCCGGATTCTCGCGCAGGGGACCCCGCATCAGCTGATCCAAGCCTACGGTGGTTCGAGCACCCTCGTGATCGGGGGCGAGCTGCCGGACGAGCTGGTCCGGGAGCTGCCAGGCGTGCAGGCCGCGGTCCGTCGGAACGGGGAGACCTGGGTCCACACCCTGCTCCCGCTCGAGACGCTGCACGCCCTCGTGGAGACCCGGACCGGTCGGATCGCCTGCGGCTACCTGCACCTGCACCAACCCACCCTGGAAGACGTGTTCCTCACACTGACCGGAAGGAGGCTGCGGGAATGAGGGCGGTGGTAGAGCTCGCGCGCACGGGCGTCCGGGCGTTCCTCCGGGACCGCGGCGCGGTGTTCTGGCAGGTCGCGTTCCCCCTCATCCTCATGGGGCTTATCGGCCTCGCCTTCGGACGCCAGGACACCTTTACCCTCTCCGTGTCGTGGGTGGACGAAGGGAACCCGCAGGTCGCAAGGACGCTGGAGACCGGCCTGCGGTCTGTGTCTGTTTTCCGCGTGTTTCCTGAGCCGCGGGCGGAGGCACTCCAAGGTCTCCGGGAGGGACGGCGGACGCTCGTCGTCGTGGTCCCGGCGCAGGGGACGACCCTGGAAGTGTTTTACGACGAGGCCCGCCCGCAGACCGCGCAGGCGGCGCTGGCGGCCTTCCAGCGGTTTGTGGCCGAGGCGAACCTAAAGATCGCCGGTGCAACGCCCTTCCTCCGGGTTCAGACGATCGCGGTGTAGGGGAAAGAGATGCGGTTCTTTGACTTCCTCCTGCCCGGGATCCTCGCCATGACCATCGGCCAGGCCGCCTTCATGGGCGTTACCCCCGTGGTGGCGGAGATGCGGGAAAGCCGGCTCCTCCAGCGCGTGCTGAGCACTCCGGTCCCCCGGGCAGTGTTCCTCGGAGGACTGCTCTTCCGGACGGTCGTTACCATGCTCTTCCAGACCCTGGTGGTGTTCCTGGTCGGGACTTTCGCCTTCGGCGCGCGCACCCAGGGGAGCGTTGCGGAGTTGGGACTGCTTGCCCTGGGCGGCGCCGTCGCCTTCGGCGCCCCAGGGTGCGCGGTGTCCATGGTAACCCGAACCAGCGACGCAGCGCGGGCCCTGGGGAGTGTGGTCTGGTTTCCCATGATGTTCCTGAGCGGGACCTTCTGGCCGCGGGAGATGATGCCGGAGGCGATCCGTCCCGTGATCGCGTATCTGCCGCTGAGCCCGCTCCTGGACGCCATGCGGGCGGTAGCCGCCTCCGGGGAGTCGGTCACCCACCACCTCGGCGGGGTCGGTTACCTTTTGGCCATGGCGGTCGTGGCGTTCGGGGTCGCCGTCCGTCGCCTGCGCTGGGAGTAGACCGCCGATGGAGGCAGCGATGCAGAGGTCCGTGCGGTGGGTGATGGTTCCGTTGTTGATCCTCCTCGTGACGGCGCCGGGTCTTGCGTTCGTCTCCCGCGGGGGAGACGTGGTCACCGTGAGCGAGGAGGTGCGGGACGACCTGTACGTAGCCGGTGGGACGGTGACGGTGCGCGGACCCGTGGATGGTGATGTGGCAGCCGCCGGGGGGACGGTCCTGCTGGAGGGCCCCACCTCCGGCGGGGTGCTGGCTACGGGCGGGACCGTCTGGATCAGAGGGCAGATCGGCCGTGGCGTGCGGGCGGCCGGTGGAACGGTTGGGGTGAAAACGTCGGTGGGGACGGACGCGGTGCTGGCAGGTGGACTCGTGACCCTGGAGCGGGGCGCACGGGTCGGCCGCGACGTGGTGGCCGCAGGCGGCACGGTGCACCTCCTAGGTGAAGTCGGTCGGCGCGTGCGGGTGGCTGGCGGAACGGTCTTCATCGGGGGCCCGGTGGGAGGGGACGTGGAGGTGGACGCCGACCGCGTCGTGGTGCTGCCGGAGGCGCGGATCGCGGGTAGGCTGCGGTACCGGTCGGCTCAGCCCGCCGAGGTCCGACCCGGTGCGCGGATCGAAGGCGGCATCGTGCGGGAGGCGGTCGCCCGGCCGCCGGAGGTCCTGCCCGGCCGAGGCGGGTTCCCCTGGGTGCGCTGGACCCTGGAGGCCCTGTGGCTGCTGGTGTTGGGGTTCGTGGTCCAAGCGGTGCTCCCGCAGGCGAGTGCCCACATCGCCGAAGAGGTGTGGCGAGCAGGGCGTAACCTGCTCGTGGGGTTCGTGCTCCTCGTCGCGGTGCCGGTGGCGGCCCTCCTCCTCCTGCTCACGGTGGTGGGGATCCCCCTCGGCCTTCTCGCCCTGGGCCTGTACGCCGCGACCCTCTACCTCGGACAGGTCTTCACCGGTCGCCGGATCGGAGAGGAGCTCTTGAGGCGCGCCCTCCGCACGTCCACCGTCTCTCCGTATGCCGCGACGGCCGTGGGCGTGCTGGGGCTCGTCGTCCTGTTCGCGCTCCCCTGGGTAGGGTGGATCGTGCGCCTGGGCGCGGTGCTGCTGGGGTTCGGGGCCATCTGGGTTGCGGCCTACGGGGCCGCCTCGCGCCCGAGTCCGTCCGCGCACGGGTGAACGGGACGACGGGCCTGCGCTCCCAGACCATGTGCTCGGCTCCGTGACCCGTCGCTGCGCTACCATCAGGGAGGTGGATCGGAACACGCGGCGAGGTTTTGCGGTCGCGCGGTTCGGGCTGTACGCCCTCACCTTCCTGGCGAGTGCGGCAGGGAGCCGACCGCTCCCGCCAGGTCAGCTCGCGTTGCTCGCAGGCCTGCTTGCATTGCTGTGCGCGCTGGGTGTCGCTCCCACGTTCCCCCGGGCGTCGGTGCGGCTCGGGATCGCCCGGATCGCGGCCGAGCTCGGCCTCACGTTCGCCACGAGCCTGCTGGCCAACCCGTCCATCACGTGGCTGCTGTACTTCGTCGTGGTGGCGGAAGCCTTCCTTGCGTTCCCCCTTCGACTGGCTCTTGGGATCGCATCCGCAGGGTACGCACTCGCGGCCGCGGCGATGCTGTGGTGGATCGGGCCGCTGCACCCGCGGGAGTTCCTCGAGACGATGCTCTCCACCTTCACCGGGTTCGTGTTCGTGGGAGCCACGAGCCGCATGGCGGCGAACCAGTGGCGGGCACGCCGGGAACTGGAGGCCCTTACGACCCAACTCCGGGAGGCCAACGAGCGGCTCCGGGCCTACGCCCAGGAAGTGGAGGTGCTGTCCGCGGCCCGGGAGCGGGAGCGGGTCGCCCACGCGGTTCACGACTCCGTGGCCCACGCCCTCACGGGCATCCTCATGGGGCTGCAGGCCGCGCGCCGCCTCCTCACGAAGGACCCACAGGCCGCCTCCGAGCGCCTGTCGGCCCTGGAGGAGGCCGCGCGTCAGGGGCTCGAGGAGGTGCGGCGTGCGGTGCGCAACCTCCGGCCGATCTCCCTCGACCGAAAGGAGGGTATTAAGGCACTGGAGCACCTCGTGGCGGAGTTCGCCGAGCGGACCGGCCTCGAAGTCGCCTTCCACGCCGATGGCGGGAACCATCTTCCGGAACCGGTGGCGACCCTCGTCTACAACGCGCTTCAAGAGGCTCTCACCAACGCCGCACGCCACGGCCGGGCGTCCAGGGTGGACGTTGCGGTGCGTGTCGCGGACGGGCAGCTCACGCTGACCGTGCGGGACGATGGCGCCGGGGCCTCCGCTGTCACGCCCGGCATGGGGTTGGAGGGCGTGCGCCGGCGCGCCGAGGCCGCGGGTGGGTCCCTGCGCTGGCAGACCGCACCGGGGGAGGGGTTTGAACTCGTGCTCACCCTTCCCCTCCCCCAGGCCGTGGCGCATGGCTAGCCGGATCCGGCTGTTGCTGGCCGACGACCAGGTCCTGTTCCGCCAGGGCCTGCGGACCATCCTGGAGTCGGAGCCGGACCTGGAGGTGGTGGGGGAGGCGGGCGACGGACTCGAGGCGGTGGAGCTCGCGCGCACGCGGCAGCCGGACGTGGTCCTCATGGACGTGCGCATGCCCCGCATGGATGGAGTGGAGGCCACACGTCGGATTCGGAAGGCCGGCGGGCCGCAGGTCGTGATCCTCTCCACCTACGACGACGACGAGTTGGTATTCGAAGCCCTCCGGGTGGGAGCCGCAGGCTACCTCCTGAAGGACTTCCCGGCCGAGGAGCTCGTCAAGGCGATCCGCACCGTGCACCACGGCGGCGGCATCCTCATCCCTCCGCCCATCGCCGCGAAGGTGGTGGCGGAGCTCCGGCGCAGCCGCGGAGGTGCAGCTCCCCACGAGCCGCTCACCGCCCGGGAGGAGGAGATCCTGGGCCTGGTGGCGCGCGGCCTGTCGAACCGGGAAGTGGCCGAGGCCCTCCACCTCAGCGAAGGCACGGTGAAGAACGCCCTGAGCCGGATCTACGCCAAGCTCGGGGCGCGCGACCGCACCCAGGCCGCCCTGTGGGCGGTCGAGCACGGCCTCGCCCGCGAATGACGTTCCCGGCGCCGGCTCCTGGCACCTGGGAGGCCGAAGGGGCTGCCCGGGACGGACCCCGCTTCCGTCCGGGACGCTGTGACACGGGTGAGGTAGATCCCCTGCGGGGATCCTGCCTCCCGTCTCAGCGGGCGGTCCAGCCCAGGTCTATGGTCCAGACAGCCCCAGTGACGGTGGACGCCTCCTCCGAGCAGAGGTAGGCTGCGAGGGAAGCCACCTCCTCCGGCTCGATCAGGCGCTGGATGGCGGCCGGGGCGAGCATCACGGTTTGGACCACCTGGAGCATCACCTGGAGCATGCGCTGCCAGACCTCCTCCGGAAACTCCTCGACCGGGGCGACGTGCTGGAAGCCGGCGTTGTTCACGAGGACCAGGGCTGGCGGGAATCGCAGGCGGTAACGGCCGGTGCGCACTTGCCTGCCGCGAGCGGGTCAGCGCAGAACTGCGCCTGAGGGCCAGGCGAGCCCAAAGGCCCGGATGATCCCCCACAGGACGGCAAGGCCCGCGAGCGTGTAAGAGAGCGCGGCCGCCGGTTGCAGCCGGGCCGCGTATCGAAGGAATGCCAGCAGGTAGAGGAGGGAAGCCCAGAAGTAGCCCACGAGCCAGCAGCCGCCGAGGTAGGCACCGATCACGAGAAGCTGGACAAGCTCCCGGCCCGGTGGTGCCTCGAGCTCGCTCCCGGTGACTTCCCCGCGCAGGGCGAGTGGAGCCTGGACGAGGGCTAGGATCAGACCGGGCGCAGAAGCCACCATCGGGAGGAGCCGAGCCTGCCACTCGTAGGTACGGGCCTCCCAAAGCCCATACCCGAAGAGGACTGCGGCCAGGATAGCGAGGAGGGCTCCCGGGACGGAGCCTTCGGGCTTGCCCTTTGCGCGTCGGGACGACGCCTCCCTGCGGTCGCGGAGGAGGGACCACAGCGTCGGCCCCACCATCAGCGCCGCGATGGCGAGCACGCCAGGATACGTGAGCCACCGCCAGCCGTGGAGCTCCACGGTGAGCCAGAAGTACCGCTCCATCGGCCGGGCGAGAACGAAGCCCACCAGAAGGGGAGCGCGAGGCCACCCGGCAGCTTTCATGAGCCACCCGAGGATCCCCAGCGCGAACAGGGCGAGGAGGTCACCTGAGTGCCGCGTGGTCTGGTAGGCGCTCAGCACCATGGTCACCAAGAGTGGCGGGGCCACGAGAGCGAAGCGAATGTGGGTGAGCCTGGCGACGAGGGGGCTCGTGCCGAAGGCGAGGATGGCGCCCAGGACGTTGGCGAGGGCGAAGCTCCACACGATGACGTAGACCAGGTCGAGGTGCTGCTCCACGAGCCGTGGGCCCGGGTAGATCCCGTACGCGTACAGCGCGCCCAGGATGACCGCGGCCGCAGGGCCTCCGGGCACGCTGAAGAGCAGGGTTGGGATGAGGTCTCCTGCGGTGGCCGCGTTGTTGGCGCTCTCGGGTGCAATGACGCCCCGGATCTCGCCTTTACCGAACCGGGAGCGGTCCGGGGTAGTGGCCACGGCGTGGCCATAGCTCATCCACGCCGCCGCCGTGGCGCCGATGGCCGGGAGAACGCCGGCCCACACCCCGATCAGGGAGCCCCGGAGGAGGAGCCACCGGTGGCGCAACACGTCCCGAACCCCCTCGAGCCAACCGGCCCCAAGCGGCGCCTCCCGGGCAATGGCCCCACCGCGAGCGAGCAGGGAGGTGATCTCCGCGATCCCAAAGATGCCTAGCGCGAGCACCTCCAGGGAAATCCCGTCCAGGAGATAGGGGTGGTCGAAGGTGTAGCGGAACTGTGCGGCCGCTGGGGAGGGCCCCACAAGGCCGAGGAGGAGACCCAAAAGTCCCGAGAGCAGTCCCTTGATCGGCGAGGCCCCCAGTAGACTCCCGGAGTACGCGAGACCGAGGACGGTGAACATGAACAGCTCCGGGGAACCCAGTAACATGACCAGGGGCCGGGCCACGGGAATCGCGAGGGTCAGGCCGATGACACCCAACATCCCGCCAACGGCGGAGGACAAGAACGCCGCAGAGAGCGCCCGGGCTGCCTGCCCTCGACGGGCGAGGGCGTGTCCCTCGATGGCGGTGGGGCCGGAGGCCGGTGAGCCGGGCGTTCCGACCAACACCGAGGTGATGGTGTCCGAGGTGTAGACCACCGCGAGGGCGCCGGTGAGCGCCGCCAAAGCGGTGGGGGCGTCGAACCGGAAGATGATGGGCAGAAGCACCGAGACCGCCACGACCCCGCCCAGTCCCGGGATCATCCCCACCACGAAGCCCGCCAGGACCCCGACGAGGAGCACCCAGAGCCGGTGGGGGTCTGCGAACACGCCCAGGGCGTGCAGCGCCGCGTCCCACATGCGCTACAGCCGGAGGCCCCGGACCCCGTACTTGTGCTCCAGGAGGTCGATGATGTACTTCTTCACCTCCAGGGTGGGGCGCATGGCCCGCTGGATCAGCCGCTCCACCTGGTCCCCGCGGCTCACCGGGTACCCGCCCGTCACGGACTTCCCGCGCTCCTTGAACTCCGGATCCGCATTCATGCGCTCTGCAGCCTCGTACAACGCCTGCAGCGCGGCAGAGGGCGTCCCCTCCGGCGCCCAGCAGCTCAGGCCGTATGTGAACGTGAGGTTCGCTGCCGCCTCGTACGCCCGCCACCGGGGGCCTGCGGGCTTCGTGCGGTGGAGCAGCTGGTACACCTCGAACACGGAGGGCAGGTCCGCGACCACTGGGTCACGAGTCACCAGCTCTCCCCTCTCGTTCGGGAACCCGCCGGTGAACAGGGGGATCGCCTTGCGGTCCCGCACGAGCGGTACCACCTGCGTGAGGTAGACCGGTGTGAACTGGAAGTCGAGGTTCGTCTCACCCCGCTCGAAGGCGATCCGAATGGGACCCCTTCCCTCGAACCCCAGCACGACCTTTACGGGCAACCCCAACAACTCGAGGGCGATGAGGATCGGGAGATCACTGCCGGTGGCGGCGATGCCGCCGTAGACGAGGGGGACAGCGGGGCGCAAGAGATCTGCCGGCCGCTGGACTCCGGTCCGAGGGGAGACGTAAACCACGGGACCGAAGGGCAGAGTCATCACCACCCGCATCCGGGCGAGGTCGTACCGCGCGGCCGGATGTCCGAACATCCACGGGAAGATGGTGGAGGAGGTGGTGCACATCAGGGTGAGGCCATCCGGCTTCGCGTTGGCAGCGAAGAAGCTAGCGCCCAACATCGATCCCCCACCCGGAATGTTCCGCACGGTCACCGAGGGTCTACCGGCCACGTGCTTCTCGAGAAAAGGGGACAAGAACCGGGCGCCCACGTCCGCTGCCCCACCGGGCGCGAAGGGCACGATGACCTCGATGCTCTTGCCCGCGTAGTACGCGGCCTGGGCCCAGGCTGTTCCCACACTCAGGGCAACGGCGACCACTAGCCCCACCGCCAACCCTCGCACGGTGCTCCCTCCTTTGGTCTGACGGAAATGCGCGCCGCCATTGTAGGCGCCCCGTGGGGAGGCGTCAACCGCGCGGGTCATGTTATTGAAACGGCCGAGAAAATTATCGGCTTGACGGCGCGGCGGTTCCCGGTAGGCTAGGAGGTGATATGATCAGACCAAAACAGGTAAAGCGGCCCACCGCGGTGGAGGCGGTGTTGCACCGGCTGGAGCGCCTCGTGGAAGAGGGGCGCTGGCCGGAGGGCAGGCTGCCGCCGGAGCGCGAGCTGGCAGCCGAGCTGGAGACCAGCCGCGCCACCCTGCGGGAGGCCCTGCGGCTTTTACGGTCTCTGGGGGTCGTCGAGGCCGCACCCCGCCGCGGCACGCGCTTGGTGAACCCCTTTCCGTCGCCGCTGACGCTGGCGCTGCCTGACCTACCGCGGTTTGCCAGTCCGCCGGAGATCCTGGAGGCCCGGCTCGCGGTGGAGCCCGTGCTGGCCGGGCTGGCCGCGGTGCGGTCTGGCCCGTCGGACTGGCAGCGGTTGCAGGAATGTGTTGACGCCGGCCGCCGGGCCCGCACCCTCGCGGGGTTCGAGCGTCAGGACCGGGAGTTCCACGTGCGGCTGGCCCAGAGCGCGGGCAACCAGCCTCTCGCGTTCTTCTCCACGCTGTTGCAGGGGATCCGGGACGAGGCTACCTGGGGCGAACTCAAGCGCAAGGACCTGGCCACCCCAGGGCGCCGGGAGGCGTACGTGGAGGACCACGCGTCCGTCCTGGCCGCACTCCGGGCCCGGGACGCGCAGCAGGCTCGGGAGCGCATGCGCCTGCACCTGCTGCGCGTGCAAGAGAACCTGTTCGGTGCTCACCCCACCCCCGTTTGACCACGGAGGCCGGAAATGAAACACGCGCGCGTCTTGTTCGATGGGCAGGTCTACGAAGCGAAGGTGGAAGGGGAAGAGGCGGTGCTGCCCTCGGGCCGCCGGGTGCCCTTGGAGGCCGTGCAGTTCCTCCCGCCCACCATCCCCACGAAGATCGTCTGCGTGGGCTTCAACTACCGGGACCACGCCCAAGAGCTCGAGGTGGAGATTCCTAAGGAGCCCCTGTTCTTCCTCAAGCCGCCCAGCGCCCTGGTCGCCCACGGCCAGCCCGTGGTCTACCCGCCTCACACCCGTCAGCTGGACTACGAAGGGGAGCTGGCGGTGGTCATCGGGCGCCGGTGCCGGGACGTGCGTCCCGAGGAGGCCCGGGAGGTGATCCTCGGCTACTCCATCTTGAACGACGTGACCGCCCGGGACGTGCAGAAGGTTGAAAAGCAGTGGGTGCGGGCCAAGGCCTTCGACGGTTCCGCGCCGTACGGCCCCTGGGTGGAGACGGAGCTGGACCCCTCCGACGTACGGATCACGACCCGGGTGAACGGCGAAGTCCGTCAGGACTCCCGGACCCGCTTCATGATCTTCGACGTCTTCACCCTGGTGGCGGAGGCCTCCCGCTACATGACCCTGGAGCCCGGAGACGTGATCGCCACGGGCACCCCGCCGGGGGTGGGACCCTTGCGGCCAGGAGACGTGGTGGAGATCACCGTGGAGGGGGTAGGCAGCCTGTCGAACCCGGTGACCGGAGGGCCGCCCGCGGACACCGGGGTGGAGGGATAGGCCGGCTGGATCCCTGGGCGACGAGGCCTCCCCGGGGGCAGACGTCTTGGCAATCGGTGGTACCGCTTCCCACCACCCGTTCCCGGCACCCAAGTTGGCAGAACGCGACTCCGGTGGGCCGGGAGACCCGTGCTGCGCGCGAGAAGGGCCTACTCCCCCGCCGGCGCCTCCAGGGGCACTAGGATGTGCAGTATCGGAAGGGTGTGTACACTTCACGGGTTTGGCGCCTGATCATGATCTTTCCTCCCCGTGATTCCCCAGAACAGCTCGGCAGGCGGGCGGCCCCGGGTTCGGTAGCCCGTGTGGGGCCGGCGGTGGTTGTAGAACTCCAGGTACC
>Ga0101945_1000341_pt1 | contig 87321 bp, 72 predicted proteins | sample DewCreD2012metaG_2_FD_75246 | JGI IMG/M metagenome (GOLD analysis project Ga0101945, IMG submission 75246) | Hot spring sediment bacterial and archeal communities from British Columbia, Canada, to study Microbial Dark Matter (Phase II) - Dewar... ... | reverse complement strand
GGTTGCCTACAAGACCACGGGCAATCTGGATCCGCGCCTGATGCAGCGTCTGCTGGAACAGAACAACCGCACCAAAATCGGTGCATGGGCGGTCCAGCGGGAGGACGACGTCAGCATTGTGTTGTTCAAAACTCAGATCGCTGCCGATGCGGAGTTCGGGCCGCTGCTCCATGCAGTCTTAGTAGTGACCAATACCGCCGACGAGTTAGAACTGGAACTCACCGGCAAGGACGACTACTGAGCACTGCGCTGCCTACTCGGCAGCTTGTAGTTCCAGAAGCATTCTCCACCCATCCCCCTCTGTTCCAGTGTGGGGATGGTGCTGTATGTGCCCGTCACTGTTCGATAGAACCGATGGAAGCAACTTCGCTCAATTGGATCACGAACTTCATCTGGGGCATTGCCGACGATGTGCTCCGCGACCTGTACGTCCGTGGCAAGTATCGCGACGTCATTCTTCCGATGACGGTGATCCGCCGTCTGGACGCAGTTCTGGAGCCCACCAAGCAGGCCGTGCTCGAGATGAAGACCAAGCTCGACGCCGCAGGCATCACCAACCAGGACCCGGCCCTGCGTAAGGCGGCGGGTCAGGCGTTCTACAACACCTCGCCCTACACGCTGCGCGACCTTAAGGCGCGCGGCAACCGCCAGCAGCTCGAAGCCGATTTCCGCGCCTACCTCGATGGCTTCTCCCCCAACGTGCAGGAGATCCTCGACAACTTCGAGTTCCGCAACCAGATCCCCCGCCTGGCCAAGGCCGACGCCTTAGGCACGCTCATCGAAAAGTTCCTCGACCCAACCATCAACCTGAGTCCTTACCCTGTGCCGGGCAGCGACGGCACCGTACGGCTGCCCGGGCTCGACAACCACGCCATGGGGACCATTTTCGAGGAGCTGGTCCGCCGCTTCAACGAGGAAAACAACGAAGAAGCCGGCGAGCACTGGACCCCGCGCGACGCCGTGAGGCTGATGGCGCGCCTCATCTTCGAACCGATCGCTGACCAGATCGAATCGGCCACCTATCTGCTCTACGACGGCGCCTGCGGTACCGGCGGGATGCTCACGGTGGCCGAGGAAACTCTCCTGCAACTGGCGAAAGAACGCGGCAAGCAGGTCTCGGTGCACCTGTTCGGCCAGGAGATCAACGCCGAAACCTACGCCATCTGCAAAGCCGACCTACTCATCAAGGGCGAAGGCGAGGCGGCCGACAACATCGTCGGCGGGCCGGAGCATTCGACTCTTTCCAACGACGCCTTCCCCGGACGCACCTTCGACTTCATGCTCTCCAACCCGCCCTACGGCAAGAGCTGGAAGAGCGACCTCGAGCGCCTGGGCGGCAAGACCGGCATCAAAGACCAGCGCTTTGTTGTGCAGCACCGGGGCGAGGAGCTGTTGCTTCTTACCCGCTCCAGCGATGGCCAGCTTATGTTCTTGGTGAACCTGCTCTCCAAGATGAAGCACGACACACGGCTCGGCAGCCGCATCGCCGAGGTGCACAACGGCTCGTCGCTGTTTACGGGCGATGCTGGTCAGGGCGAGAGCAACATCCGCCGCTGGATCATCGAAAACGACTGGCTCGAGGCCATCGTTGCCCTGCCCCTCAACATGTTCTACAACACCGGCATCGCCACCTACATCTGGGTGCTCACGAACCGCAAACCCGAGCACCGCAAAGGCCGTGTGCAGCTCATCGATGCCACGCAGTGGTACAAGCCCCTGCGCAAGAACCTGGGCAAGAAGAACTGCGAGCTGTCCGAAGAGGACATCCGCCGCATTGTTGATACCTTCCTCAAATTCGAGGAGACCGAGCAGTCCAAGATCTTCCCCAACGCCGCCTTCGGCTACTGGAAGGTGACGGTGGAACGTCCCCTTCGCCTGAAAGGCATCGACCCCGAGCGCGCCTACACCGCCAAGGAGATCAAGGCGCTTCGGGAAACGGCTGAGCGCGCGGAAGATGCGCCACCGGTCATCAAAAAAATTCATAAAGCCGGCACCGCGCCCGATCCGCTCCGCGGCCTGTTTGAGGCCACCATCCACGGCAAGCCGCGCGTGGTGGAATACGAGCCGGACACGGAACTTCGCGACAGCGAGCAGATCCCGTTCCTCGAGTGCCCGGCATGCCACGAGCCTGGCTACCTGCCGAGCAAAGAAGACGAGCACGCGGCCATCGAGGCTTTCTTGCGGCGAGAAGTTTTGCCCTACGCGCCCGATGCCTGGTACGACCCCGCCAGCGTCAAGGTAGGCTACGAGATCAACTTCAACCGGTACTTCTACAAACCCAAGGCCCTGCGGTCGTTGGAGGAGATCCGCGCCGACCTGCTGGCGGTGGAGAAGGAGGCGGAGGGGTTGCTAAATGAGATCTTAGGAGGGGAACAGCCATGAAACACGACCCAAACAAACACCATCGCCGTTCGATACGGTTGCAGGGATATGATTATTCATCGCCCGGCGCATATTTCATTACCATTTGCACGCAGAACCGGGAAAGTTTGTTTGGTGATGTTGTGGATGGGGAAATGGTGTGGAATGCATACGGCAAAATCGTGCACGAAGAATGGTTCCGTTCTGCCGAAATTCGTGCCGAAATTGAATTGTTACCCGACGAATTTGTTATCATGCCCAACCACATCCATGGGATTGTGTGGATTGTTGGATCGCCCCACACGGTACGGCCGACCGATTCGGCCGCGGTAGGGGCGACCGGCCGGTCGCCCCTACCATCACCATTACCGCGGGGGCCGGCAAACCATTCGTTGGCATCATTGATCGCCGGATTTAAATCCGCCGTCGCCAAACGCATCAACGAACACCGTGGCACGCCCGGCGCTCCCGTCTGGCAACGCAATTACTACGAACACATCATCGGCAACGACGAATCCCTGCTCCGCATCCGCCGTTACATCGCGGAAAATCCGCTGCGCTGGCATCTGGACCGGGAAAATCCCCGCCGCACTGGTAAGGACGACCTTTGGGACAGACTATTCCCTGAACCACGAAACGTAGGGCAGATATGATCGCCAACCTCAAACCCTACCCCGCCTACAAAGACTCCGGCGTGCCCTGGCTGGGCGAGGTGCCGGAGCATTGGGAGGTACGGCGGTTGAAGTACCTCTTGCGCGAACGTGATGCCCGTTCGGAGACAGGAACCGAACACTTGCTTAGCGTATCGCAATACGCGGGCGTCACTGAGCGTAAGCCATCTGACAACTTGGAGGAACCCGACACGCGCGCCGAATCATTGGTTGGCTATAAGCGAGTTGATCCAGACGAGCTAGTTGTGAACATCATGTTGGCTTGGAACGGGAGTATGGGGGTTTCCCGCTACGCCGGCATCGTAAGTCCTGCATATTGCGTTTATCGCTTTGAAGCACTCGCAGAGCCCTGGTACTTTCATCATCTTCTTCGGTCGCCCGTCTACAAGGCGCGGATCAAGGCGGTCTCCACAGGCGTTGTTGAAAGCCGCTTACGGCTCTACACAGATAATCTTTATCGGCTTATAGCTCTTCTCCCCCCCCTCCCCGAACAAACCGCCATCGTCCGCTTTCTCGATTACATGGACCGGCGGATACGGCGCTACATCCGCGCCAAGCAGAAGCTGATCAAGCTGCTGGAGGAGTACAAGCAAGCGATCATCCACCAGGCCGTCACCGGTCAAATCGACGTCCGCACGGGCAAGCCGTACCCGGCCTACAAAGACTCCGGCGTGCCGTGGCTGGGCAAGGTGCCGGCGCATTGGGAGGTTAGGCGTCTCAAGACCCTGTGCCGAATGCGGGCTGGAGAAAACATAACGAGCCAGGCCATCGAACCATCAGGCGAGTTTCCAGTGTACGGAGGCAACGGCGTTCGAGGGTACACGTCTGAGTTCACTCATGAGGGTGAATTCATACTGATTGGTCGTCAGGGGGCGCTCTGTGGCAATGTCCACATGGTTCAGGGTCGGTTTTGGGCATCCGAACACGCCATCATTGTTTCGCTGTATGGTAGTCACGATCTTCGGTGGTTTGCCGTATTACTCGACGCCATGAACCTGAACCAGTATTCGATGGCAGCCGCCCAGCCTGGGCTCGCAGTTGAACGTGTCCTGAATCTTTTAGCGCCAGTACCCAGTGCTGAAGAGCAAAGGCTTATTGCCGAATATTCCTCATTAACAACATCGCGGATTGCCACGGCCATCGCCGCCGCCCGCCGGGAAATCGAACTGCTGCGCGAATACCGGGAAAGGCTGATCGCCGATGTGGTCACCGGCAAGGTGGATGTGCGCGAGGTGGCGGCGCGGCTGCCAGAGGAATCCGAGGAGCCGGATCTGCCCGAGGAGGAGATCAACTCTGTAACCGACGAAAGCGAAGAAGCCAATGAAACTATGAGCGCCGATGAAGAAACCGAGGACTGACAAACCCTTTCTCCGTGCCGAAACCGCGCCGAAGGAAGCTGCTACACGCGGCGAGATCATCCTCTACCGTGCCCCCGATGGCAGCATCGCGCTCGATGTGCGCCTGGAGCAAGAGACGGTGTGGCTCAACCTTAACCAGATGGCAGCATTGTTCGGGCGCGACAAGTCGGTCATTTCCCGCCATCTGCGCAATATTTATCGGGAAGGGGAGCTGGATCGGGATTCAGTTGTTGCATTTTTTGCAACAACTGCCGCCGACGGGAAGACTTACCAGGTTGAGTACTTCAATTTGGATGCCATCATCTCCGTAGGTTATCGAGTAAATTCCAGGCGGGGTACGCAATTTCGCATCTGGGCCACACAGGTACTGCGCGAGCATCTGGTCAAAGGCTACACCGCCAACGCTCGTCGCCTGCAGGAGCTGCGCCAGACCATCCAGGTGGTGGCCAGCATGACCGAACAGCGCCTGCTGAGCGGAGATGAGGCGGCAGCTTTGCTACGACTGGTGCGCGATTACGCCGATTCGCTGGTGCTGCTCGATGACTACGACCACGGGCGGCTGGCAGCAGTGGTAGGACGCACCAGCGGGGCGCAGCCGCTTGCGGCGGATGAAGCGCAGCAACTTATTGCGACGCTGAGAAACCAGTTTGGCGCCGGCGAGCTGTTTGGGCGTGAGCGGGAACCGGGCCGACTCGAAGGCATCCTTGCGGCTGTGTTCCAGACGGTTTTCGGTCGGGATGCCTACCCCACCCTGGAAGAGAAAGCCGCTCACCTGCTCTATTTTGTGGTCAAGGATCATCCCTTCGTTGACGGCAACAAGCGCATCGGTGCAGCGCTGTTTCTTCGTTTTCTGGACAAGAATCATTTGCTCTACACTGCCAATGGTATGCGGCGAATCTCGGATGAAGCTCTTGTGGCACTGACGCTGTTGCTTGCGGAAAGCCGCGCCGGCGACAAGGAGGCACTCACGCGCCTTGTGGTGGCTTTGCTCAATCGTCTGTCGAGGGAAAACGCATGAAACCAACCGACACCAGCGAAGCCGGGCTTGAAACGCTCATCTGCCGGGCGCTGACTGGCAGTGATTGCACGCCCAGACCTGCCGGCGCTCCGCCGGTCGTTGCCGAAATGCCGGCAGCCTATGGCGGCGTAGGTTGGCTTCCCGGCGATCCTGCCGATTACGATCGCGAATACTGCGTGGACATCGTTCAGCTTGCGGCGTTTCTGCGCGCCACGCAGCCGCGGGTCGCCGAAGCACTCGAGCTGGATCACGACAGCCCCACACGGCGCAAGTTTCTGGCGCGGCTCCAAGGCGAGGTGAGCAAGCGCGGGGTGGTGGATGTGCTGCGGGGCGGCATCCAGCACGGGCCGTACCGCATCGAGCTTTTCTACGGCACGCCTTCGCCCGGAAACGAGCAAGCGCAGGCGCTCTATGAGCAGAACCGTTTCACCGTCACGCGCCAGCTCCGCTACAGCCGCGACGAGACACAGCGGGCGCTGGACCTGGCGCTCTTCATCAACGGCCTGCCGGTCTTCACCTTCGAGCTCAAAAACAGGCTGACCAAACAGACCGTGCATGACGCCATCGAGCAGTACAGGCGCGACCGCAACCCGCGCGAGAAGCTATTTGAATTGGGGCGGTGCGTGGCGCACTTCGCGGTGGACGACGACGAGGTGTGGTTCTGCACGCACCTTGCAGGCAAGGCGTCGTGGTTTCTGCCCTTCAACAAAGGATGGAACGACGGTGCGGGCAATCCGCCCAACCCGCAGGGGCTCAAGACCGATTACCTGTGGCGGGAGATCCTCACCCGTGAAAGCCTAACCGACATCCTCGAAAACTATGCGCAGCTTGTGGAAGAAAAAGACCTCAAGACCGGCAAGAAACGGCGACGCCAGATCTTCCCGCGTTATCACCAGCTCGATGTGGTGCGAAAACTCCTCGCGGACGCGGCGGAGCACGGTGTTGGACGGCGGTATCTCATCCAGCATTCCGCCGGCAGCGGCAAGTCCAACTCCATCGCCTGGCTGGCCCAGCAGCTCATCGGTCTCGCCAAAGACGGCAAGCCGGTGTTCGATTCGATTATCGTAGTTACCGACCGGCGCATCCTGGACCAGCAGATTCGGGACACGATCAAGCAGTTTGCTCAGGTGAGCGCCACCGTGGGGCACGCTGAGCATTCCGGCGACCTGCGGCGCTTCATCGAGAGCGGCAAGAAGATCATCATCACGACGCTTCAGAAGTTCCCGTTCATCCTCGACGAAATCGGGAGCAGCCATCGCGGACGCCGTTTTGCGATCCTCATTGACGAGGCGCACTCGAGTCAGGGCGGACGCACCGCAGTCAAGATGAGCATGGCCTTGTCGGAGGCTGGCGCCGAGGAAGAAGACGAGAGCTTCGAAGACCAGATTAACCGGCTCATGGAGGCACGCAAGCTTCTGCCGAACGCCAGCTACTTCGCCTTCACCGCCACGCCCAAGAACAAGACGCTGGAAATCTTCGGCACGCCCGGCCCGCAGCCCGATGGCACGGTCAAGCACCGGCCGTTCCACAGCTACACCATGAAGCAGGCCATCGGGGAAGGGTTTATCCTGGATGTGCTGGCCAACTACACGCCGGTGAAGAGCTACTACAAACTCATCAAGAAGATCGAGGACGACCCCGAGTTCGATAAAAAGAAGGCGCAGAAGAAGCTACGCCGCTACGTTGAGGGTCACGAGCACGCCATCCAGCTCAAAGCCGAAATCATGGTGGATCACTTTCATGAGCAGGTGATTGCCAAGGGCAAGATCGGCGGGCAGGCGCGGGCGATGGTTGTCACGGGAAGCATCGAGCGTGCCATCAAGTATTTCTACGCCTTCCAGGCGTACTTGCAAGAACGCAAAAGCCCGTATCGGGCGATTGTGGCCTTCTCGGGTGAGCACGAGTACGGCGGGGTGAAGGTCACCGAAGCCAGCCTCAACGGCTTTCCCTCAAGCCAGATTGCCGACAAGATTCGGGAGGAGCCGTACCGGTTTTTGATCTGCGCCGACAAATTCCAGACCGGTTACGACGAGCCGCTTTTGCACACGATGTATGTGGACAAGGTGCTCTCCGGCGTGAAAGCCGTGCAGACACTCTCGCGCTTGAACCGCGCCCATCCGCAGAAGCACGACACCTTCGTCCTTGATTTCGTCAACGACCCGGAGGAGATCCAGGCGGCCTTCGAGCCCTACTACCGGACGACCATCCTGGCCGACGAGACCGACCCGAACAAGCTACACGACCTCAAGGCTGAACTGGATGGCTACCAGGTGTACGCGCCTGAGCAAGTTGATGAGCTGGTGCGGCTGTACTTAAGCGGTGCCGACCGCGACCAGCTCGACCCGATTCTCGATGCCTGCGTGGCCATCTACTTGGAGAATCTCGACGAAGATGGTCAGGTTGATTTCAAGAGCAAAGCCAAGGGATTTTTGCGAACGTACAATTTCCTCTCCTCGATCCTGCCCTACACCAATGCTGAATGGGAGAAGCTTTCGATTTTCCTGAACTTTTTGGTGCCTAAGCTGCCGGTGCCGAAAGAGGAGGACCTTTCGAAAGGCATCCTCGAGGCAATTGACATGGACAGCTACAGGGTGGAAAAGCAGGCGACGATGCAGATTGCGCTTCCCGATGCCGATGCCGAGATCGACCCGGTGCCCGCTGGGGGCGGTGGGCACAAGCTCGAGCCGGAGCTCGACCGGCTTTCGAACATCATCGAGGAATTCAATAGCCTATTTGGCAACATACCCTGGTCCGATGCCGATCGGGTGCGCAGACTCATCACCGAGGAGATCCCCGCGCGCGTGGCGGCCGATACCGCCTACCAGAACGCCCGCCAGCATTCCGACGAGCAGAACGCCCGCATCGAGCACGACAAGGCACTTGTGCGCGTGATAACAGCCCTCCTCAAAGACGACACCGAGCTGTTCAAGCAGTTCAGCGATAACCCGTCCTTCAAACAGTGGCTGTCGAGGCGGACGTTCGAGCAAACCTACCGGAAACGGTAGTTCCTCCAGGCGGGCGGAGGGCTACTTTTTCCGCCACTTGATCGTGCAGCCAACAGCTTTGGTGAACGTGGGGTCAACCTTCGAGCCGACCTTGAGTGCCTCGATAGCATTCCGCACGTACTCTTGCTCGACTGCCTTGGGATCGTCGGGGCTATCGTCAATGGCGCCGATGTAGGCAACACGGAACTTGCCATCGCTTTCCCGGTGGAGCACAAACACGTGTGGCGTGCGCGTTGCTCCGAAACGTCGGGCAACCTCCTGCGTTTCGTCAAAGGCGTAGTGAAAGGGATAGTTCTTTTCCTCTGCCCGCTTGAGCATGTTCTCGAACGAATCCTCCGGGACTTGGGTGGGGTCGTTCGGATTGATCGCGATGACGGGGTATCCTTCGGGGGCGTAGTCATCGTGGAGCGCAATAATGCGGCTTTCGTACTTTTTCGCGTAGGGGCAGTGGTTGCAGGTGAACACCACGATTGCACCCTGGGCGTTCTGTAACGATGCCAGCGATACCGTCCCGCCCTTGGTCGAGCGGAGCGAAAAATCCTCGACAATATCGCCGACGCGGTATCCTTGGGCTGCAGCTCCAACAGCAAGCACTGCTGCAACGACAAACGAGAGTGTACGCATAGGCAAAAAGGCTCGGGGTAGTGGAACAACGGAACTGCTCCAAATTTACGAGCCTCCACGTGTAAGTGCTGCGTACACGTCGGCGGAGTGCACGCCAGCCAGGGGATGTAGCGCTGCGTCGTTGGGCACCAATAGCCGGTCACCAAGAAGCGCACGTTCTTGACCGGAAAATCGTGTACGCACTCGGGAGAGCGCAGCGTGGCCGTATCCCAGACGACCAGTGTATGCACTGGCGGTTCGGGGCAGATGTTGCTCGAGCTCGAGTGTATCGCGCCAGGATGATGGTGTGCACTGTTTGCCGGAACCAGAAGCTCCTCCGTAGGAATGGCATCGCGAACCCACTTGGTCTGGGGCTTGGGTTTGTTCTGCGGGGGCATCGCTGCATCAGCCAGATGGCGCGTGTGGATCATGGCTGCCAGGGATGTGCTGTGTGTGCTCCGACGCATTCCCTACCACGGCGGGGAGAGGGGACGATCAGCATTGGCACGAGCATTGCAACATAAGCGATGAAATATCGGACATTGCTGCGCAAACATGAGGCACGGACGCCGCCTTCTCCTTGTTGCTTTGGTCTTGTTGCTGGTCGGTGTGCTCCCCGCACACGGGCAGCAGCCGGGTGCTGGACTGCCGCTACCAACGGTGACCATTGGCGTACAGCAAACCCAAAACCCGAAGGAATTCACCACCGCTCTGCAGATTCTGCTGGTGCTGACGGTTCTGGCACTGGCACCCTCGATTCTGGTGATGATGACTTGCTTTACGCGGATTGTGGTGGTGTTCTACTTCATGAAACAGGCGCTGGGAACGCAGGCACAGCCGCCAGCACAATTGCTGGTGGGGTTAGCGCTGTTTCTGACGTTCTTTGTCATGCAGCCGGTTCTCGACCGCGCCAATCGTGAGGGATTGCAGCCGTACCTGCGCCAGGAGATTAGCCAGGATACCGCCGTCGCCCGCATGGTGCAGCCCTTCCGCGAGTTCATGCTCCGCCACACGCGCGAGGATGACTTGCGACTCTTTGTCAAGCTGAGCGGGAAGGATAAGCCTCGTTCCCTTGCCGAGGTGAGCACCTGGGCAGTCATTCCTGCATACACGCTCAGTGAACTGCGAATTGCTTTCCAGATCGGCTTCATCATCTTCGTGCCGTTTTTGGTGGTGGATATGATTGTCTCGAGCACGCTCATGTCGCTGGGTATGCTCATGCTCCCGCCGCAAGTGATATCCCTGCCGATCAAGGTGCTGCTATTCCTGTTGGTTGACGGCTGGCACCTGCTGGTGGAGTCCTTGATGAAAAGCCTTGTTCCACTCTAATGCATGTTCCGTCCCATGACCGATGCAATGGTTGTGCAAATTGTCCGCGATGCGTTCTACTACGTGCTCCTCGTCAGCGGTCCGCTGCTGTTGCTGTCGCTGGTGGTTGGCTTGGCGATTGCTATCTTCCAGGCAGCCACTTCGATCAGCGAGCAAACGCTGACGTATGTGCCGAAACTGCTGGTGACGTTTCTGGTGACGGTCCTGGTCTTGCCGTTCATGATCCGCAACTTGAAGACGTTCACGCTTGCGCTGTTCTCGATGATCCCGACGCTCAAGTGAACACGGCAGATCGGCTGGACACGCCAGGACTGCTGACCACTGTGTACCGATAGTTGGATAGCCGCCATGCTTTTTCCCTCGGGCAATGTTCTCGAATACCTCATGGGCAAGTTCATCGTCGGCATTTTGTTTTTTGTGCGAGTGCTGGCGATGATGGTGCCGGGCCCGTTGCTCAGTGCGCTTGGGATCCCGCCACTTGTGAAGGTGGGCTTGGCGGCGATCGTAGCGCTTTCGATGACCATGGTTGCTGCGCCGCTGCAGCCGACCATTATCGTTGAACCGTTTGCGCTGATTCCACTGGTGCTCAAGGAAACTTTTGTCGGGGCATTGATTGGATTTTCCACTTCGATGGTCATGATGGCTGCGCGCTTTGCGGGCGGTCTTGCCGATATGGAGATTGGCTTTCAGACGGCGCTGCTCTTCGATCCGACGGCAGGTGTGCCCACGTTGCTCGGAGAACTCAAGGCGATGATGATGCTGATGCTGTTCCTGGGGTTGGGCGGCCACCACGCGCTCATTGAAGCGATTTGGGCAAGCGCTGAACTTGTCCCGCTCGATCGCTTTGCGCTGGGGCAAGTGGACGTTGCATTCCTGATGCGGATGGCAACAGGTGCATTGGTGCTGGGCGTCAAGATCGCTGCACCGGTGATCGTGGCGGTTTTTCTGCTGCACATTGCGCTCTCGCTGCTGGCGCGGATCGCACCCCAAGTGAACATCTTCGCACTCTCGATGCATCTCAAGATCGTTGTTGGTTTGCTGGTGTTGCTGGGGACGGTGCCCCTGGTGGTGCTGGTGATGAAGAACGCCCTCGGCTGGTTCGACCAGCAGTTGAACATGCTCCTTGTTGCACTTCGATCGCCATAGGTAATGCCCGAAACACCCGACGGCCAAGAACGAACAGAAGAAGCGACGCCGAAACGCCTCAGCGATGCGCGTGAGCGTGGACAGGTCGCCAAGAGTACCGAGCTGACCAGTGCGGCATTGCTCGTGTTCGGGGGGTGGTTCCTCTACACCTATGGCGCTCACCTGGGCAATCAACTGGCGATGCTGTTTCGGGCGGTGCTGGCGCATGCGGCAGACATTCCCATCAGCGATGCATCGGTGCCGGAGCTGACAATGCAGCTTGGCGGCTACATTGCACTGGTGATCTTGCCCTTGCTGGCCGTGATTACGGTCTTGGGTCTTGCCACCGAGATCGGACAAGTCGGGCTGCGATGGGCAACCAAGAAGTTCACCGAGGGACTCAAGAATGCCCCACTGTTCCATCCGATGCAGGGGCTGCGGCGCATTTTTCTGTCGAAAGACACGGCCATGCAGCTTGCGAAAAATCTGGGGAAGGTGCTCATCATCGCCGTCATTGTTTGGGATGTGCTGCGCCGACGCAGCGACGAGGTTCTCACACTCATGGCGCTGCCGATCGAGAATGTGGCAACGACCATGGCCCGCTTGGGATTCGAGTTGGTGCTCAAGGTGAGCTTAGTCTATGCGCTCATTGCGATCGTGGATTTTCTCTACCAGCGGCGCCGATTCCGGCAGGAGATGAAGATGACCAAACAAGAGGTCAAAGACGAGCTCAAGCAACAGGAGGGCGACACCACCATCAAGCAGCGCATTCGTCAGCTTGCGCGGCAGCGTCTTCGGAAGCTTATGCTCCACCGCGTCAAAAGCGCCGACGTCGTTGTGACCAACCCGACGCACTATGCCGTTGCGCTGGTCTATACGCGTGGGCAGATGAACGCACCACGTGTTGTGGCCAAGGGAGTAGAGTACCTGGCCCACCAGATTCGCCAGATTGCCCAAGAGCACAACGTCCCCATTGTCGAGGATCCTCCACTGGCACGCGCCCTCTACAGCTCCTGCGACATTGACGACGAAATCCCTGAGACACTCTTTCGTGCAGTTGCGCGCGTGCTCGCCTATGTGTATCGGTTGCGGCAGCACAGGAAGCGCACTAGATCCCACGCTAGCTGACAGTGGCTAACGGCTGCGTTCGTGTGTTACCGATCAGTAACACACAACCACGGGCGGTGGGAGCGCGTACCTGTATTTTCGCACTACACACTTTCGTTACCTGTCAGTGCATGTCTTCTCCAGCGACGCCGACAACGTCGTTTACCCGTTCGAACCGTTTTGTGCTTTCGCAGCGTGGCGTGATTGGCAACGCGGTGTTTTTTACGCTGTGCACGGTAGCGGGCATTACGGTCGTGGTGATTCTGCTTGGGGTAGTTGCGCAGTTAGTTGTTGATGCGCGCTTGTCGCTGCAGCAATTTGGGATTGGTTTTTTGACCTCGAGCACGTGGGATCCCGTCGCCGACCAATTTGGCGCGCTACCGTTCATCTATGGGACGGTGGTGTCCTCGCTGATAGCGATGCTGATTGCAGTGCCGCTGAGCATTGGCGCCGCAATTTTCCTGGTAGAGGTTGCGCGCGGGTGGGTTCGGACGGTGCTCTCGTTTCTGATCGAGGCGCTGGCAGCGGTGCCGAGTGTGGTCTATGGGGTGTGGGGTATTTTTGTGCTTGTTCCCTGGCTGCTGCAACACATTGCCCAACCGCTTGCGGAGCAATGGGGAGACGTTCTGCCTGTATTTGCGCCGCCAGCAATCGGACCGAGCATGCTCAGTGCAGGCGTGATTTTAGCCATCATGACCATCCCGATTATCACATCCGTCACGCGCGACGTTCTACTGGCGATTCCGCGGATACAGCGCGAGGCAGCCTACGCGCTTGGTTCGACGCGCTGGGAAGCAATTGTCGTCGTGCTCGGATCGGCGCGGTGGGGAATCTTTGGTGCGATGATTCTGGGACTGGGGCGGGCACTGGGGGAAACCATGGCAGTGACGATGGTCATCGGCAATGATCCCTCCATTCACGCCAGCATTCTCCAGCCTGCCTATACGCTGGCATCGGTGATCGCCAATGAATTTACCGAAGCAACCACGCCGCTGTACTTGAGCGCACTCGTCGAGATTGGACTTGTGCTACTGCTGACGACACTGATTGTTAACATCATTGCTCGCTTGTTGGTATGGAGCCTGGCACGACGGTATCAGCGCCAGTGACCAAACGCATCCTGCGCCCATCGCGATGGGTGGATCGTCGTCGCCGTCTGGTCAACATCGTGGCGATGGGAGCAGTATCGCTGGCAACGGCCGTGGTGTTGGTGCCGCTGGTTGCGGTTCTCTGGTACACCATTGGCGAAGGCATCGCAGGCTTGACGTGGGACTTCTTTACGCACGTACCGGCGCCCGTCGGGGAAGCCGGAGGTGGAATGGTCAATGCCATTGTCGGCAGCGGGATCGTCGTCGGTTTGGCATCGCTGGGGGCAATTCCGGTGGGAATTTTAGCCGGCATCTTCATCAGCGAGTACGCAGCAGCGCGGCTGGCAGCAGTGATCCGCTTTTTGACGGAAGTGATGCTCGGTCTTCCCTCGATTGTCTTGGGCATCTTTGCCTATGCAGTGGTGGTAAAACCAGTGGGACGCTTTTCCGCCTATGCTGGAGCTGTGGCACTGGGTATTGTCATGCTGCCAATTGTCATCAAAACAACCGAAGAGATTTTGCGGCTTGTGCCACGGCACATTCGCGAAGCAGGACTGGCGCTGGGAATACCGCAGTGGACGGTTGTCGTGCGCATTGTGCTCCGCGCAGCCTCGCGCGGCATTCTCACGGGCGTTCTCTTAGCCATTGCACGCGCTGCTGGGGAGACCGCACCGCTGCTATTTACAGCGCTCAACAATCGCTTCTGGCATACCAGCCTCGATCAGCCAATCGCGACGTTGCCCGTGCAGATTTTCACCTATGCGGTTGCGCCCTACGACGACTGGCATCGCCAAGCATGGGCAGGCGCGTTGGTGCTCATCGCACTGGTGCTGCTGCTGAGCGTTGCGCTGCGCCTGGTAGTTTCGCGTACGAATAGTGGGTCTGAACAGTGATGAATACACCGCCTCCTTCTCCTGAGCAGCTTGGTCAAACCGAACAGGTGTCACCGCCATCCCAGCACGCCGGTGATCTGATGCCACCGGACGAACACGGACACAAGGAACGGTACCGCATCCTGACCGAGAGCGTGTCGGTATACTTCGACGGCAAGCCGGCGATCCGCGGCGTCTCGATGGCGATTCGCACGAACAAGGTTACCGCCATCATTGGCCCGTCCGGATGTGGGAAGTCCACGTTTCTCCGCGCGCTCAACCGACTGCACGAGGTGCAACCGAACGCGCGCGTCGAAGGACGCATCCTGCTCGATGGTGCCGATATCATGGCCTTAGATGCGACGCTGGTTCGCCGTCGGGTGGGAATGGTGTTCCAAAAGCCGAATCCCTTTCCCGCGATGAGCGTGTTCGACAACGTGGTCGCTGGTTTGCGGTTCAATGGCATTCGCAAGCGATCGGTGCTGGCAGAGATTGCCGAGGAAGCGCTCCGTCGTGCAGCGCTCTGGGACGAGGTCAAGGATCGGCTCCGCGCGCCAGCTACATCGCTATCGGGAGGGCAGCAGCAGCGCCTCTGCATCGCGCGCGCGCTGGCGGTCGAACCCGAAGTGCTGCTTATGGACGAACCGACCAGTGCGCTCGATCCCATCGCGACAGCAAAGATCGAAGAACTCATCTACGAGCTCAAGCGCAGCTATACGATCGTCATCGTTACGCATAACATGCAGCAAGCTGCCCGCGTCAGCGATTACACTGCCTTCATGTACTTGGGCGAGTTGATCGAGTTCGACAAAACACGAAACATTTTCACCAATCCGTCCAAACGCCAGACGGAAGAGTACATCACCGGACGTTTTGGCTAAGAGCAGACGCTGGTGTGTGCGGTGCGTGTGTGTGGCAATGGTGTATTGCCACAATTGGTACATGGTTCAATGGACACTGTTTCTGAGGCTTCGATGTATCGCCAGTTCGAAGAAGATCTCGACAAACTGCGCACGCGACTGATTCGCATGGGTTCGCTTGCCGAAGAGCAGGTCGAACTTGCCTTCCGCGCTATGCTCGAGGGCAATACTGCTCTGGCGCAATTGGTCATTGAGCGCGACGATAAGGTGGATAATCTCGACCTGAAAATTGACAAGCACGTCCAGCGCATCGTCGCCCTCTCGCAGCCGGTTGCGCGCGACCTGCGATTGCTCTTGGCAGCCATCAAGATCAACAATGAATTCGAGCGCATCGGGGATTATGCCGTCATCGTCGCGCGGCTTGCCTTCGACCCACAGACGCCGCAGCTTGCCGAGCGCACGGGGATGGAGCGGATCACCAAAGCCACCTACACGATGGTCAAAGCCAGCTTGGACGCTTTCGTCGAAGGCGATGCCGAGCTTGCCAAACACGTCCTGGCAACCGACGACATTGTTGATAGCCTCGAGCGCGAAATCTCCGCAGCCCTGATTGCACAGATGGAAGCCGATACTTCCCTCATCAAAAGTGGAACGCGGCTGGTCATCGGCTTGCACAACATCGAGCGCATCGCCGATCGCGCGACCAACATCGCCGAGAACGTGATCTTTTGGGCACAAGCGCAGACGGTGCGCCACCAACATCTTCAGGGCGACGTTCCGCCGCTGGAGTCCGCAGAACCCGAGTCCTCCTCCGAGGCTGATCCCCAATAGCTGAGTATCGCGCGAATGCTAATCGCACCCAGCACAAGTATCCCGCCCAGGGCCGCCATCATGCTCGGACGCTCACCGATTGCCAGCAGTACCCAGAGCGGATTCGCGATTGGCTCGAGCATAGCGAGCATGACTGCTTCAATGGCGCGGACCGAACGAAGCGCGCGCGCAAACAGAATGTAGGGGACGCCCAACTGCACAACGCCCAAGACGCCGAGCACCGCAAGCGTCTGGGCATCAAGCTGCGGAAGTTCTCCCCAGGTGCCAACGCCAACGAGCGCGGCAAGCAGATTGCCCGTCACGAGCGCTTCTAACGCGGAACCTTCCCGCTCGGCGCGGACACTGAGCGTCATGATTGCCATTGCCACGCCGCTGGCAAGCCCGAGCGCATTCCCCACCATGCCCGTCGGCGATAGCTGTTCGGCAAACAGGAGCACCACGCCCACCACCATCACCGCAAGCATACTCCACTCGATGAGGCGCACGCGCTCGCCGAGAACGTAATGACCAGCAATTGCGACAAACAGCGGTGAGCTATACTGCAAGACGATAGCGTTAGCGGCAGCGGTGAGTTTTGTTGCCCACACAAAGAGAACTACCGTTGCCGCGTAGCCAAGCGCTGCGCCCCACGCTGCACGGCTGCGGGGAAGAATGCGTGGCATCCGCCGAGTGCGCCACCGCAGAAACCCACCGATCACGAATGCTGCAATGGCACTGCGAACCGAGGCAATCCCCAGCGGTGACCAGGCCGCAAGCTTGATCAGTACGCCGCCCAAACTCCACAGCAGCGCTGCCACTGCCACAAGCGCGATCGCTTCTCCGCGCGAGGGTGGATGTGATGGTCGTGTGTCCAGAGAACGCTACTTCGGCTGGTCGAGAAGAACGTCGGCTTCCTTGACGTAGCGCTTCCGCCCGCTCGGTGTCAGCACGTAGTAGCCACCCTTTTTACCGCGATAGACAACCTGCCCACTTTTGGTGGTTCCTACGCGTGGATCATTCGTGGGGGCGGGGGATTCCACCGATGGCGATGCTACCTGGGCGGCTGGCTGCTTCTTCTTGCGAGGTTTCACGGTGTCCTGTTTTTGTATCGGTCCTGCACTCAGCAGGACGGCGCAACAAATCGCAACGATGAACGCTCGCATAGCGTCCCCCAATGGGATGTTGAACATACTGGCAGTGCAAACTTACAAACACCGCCATGCCAGTCAAAGCCTCGTGATTTATCCTCCGCGCGCGGCGTTCGGTGAACATGACGACATGTGCCGCCGCTGGACTCCGACAATCCAGCCCGATGACCCGAACCCTCAAAGGCATGTCGTGCGTTCCTGAGTGCCACGTATGTCAAATTGATGTTCAAACACTAAATGCCATGGCTGCCCGTCATCGCGGGCTGTTCCTGGTTTATGTTTCACTATTCCCGACTTGCTGTATGACCCGAACACTTGCTACCCTCGCACTCGCAGCAGTTATGCTGAGTGCTCAACCGACAACCTGGAAGGTTGATCCGGTACATTCGAACATTCTGTTTACCGTTGACCACATGGTCGTCTCGGAAGTGACTGGCTACTTCAAGGTGTTCGACGGCACCGTCACTGCATCCAAGCCGGATTGGAGCGATGCACAGATTGAGTTTAGCGTGGATGTTGCTTCGATCAACACCGACAACGAACGGCGCGACAATCACCTCCGCAGCGAGGACTTCTTCGATGCTGCCAAGTACCCCAAAGCAACCTTCAAAGCGACGGGGATGAAGAAAGTCGGATCGAACAAATACAAACTCACCGGCGATTTGACCATCCGTGGTGTGACCAAGAAAGTCACCTGGGATGTCACCTTCAAGGGAACGACCAACGATCCCTGGGGAAACAAGCGTGCTGGGTTTATTGCTGAGACCACGATCAATCGCTTTGACTACGGACTCAAATGGAACAACCTGACCGAAACAGGCGGGCTCATTGTCGGCAAGGATGTACGGATGCGCGTCAACCTGGAACTGATTGCACCGAACCCATCCCAACCGAGTGGCAAGTGAGCTTGCTGCCGGATAACATACGAAATTTCGAGCGCGGGCGCTATCTTTGCGTCCGCGTTTTTTCTTCTACCCACGGTTGCTGACAGTTAGGTCTATGGTGCGGGTTGAGCAGGAAATTCTGCAGCAGCGTCCGTTCCGTTCCGACAAGGAGCGGCTCATCGTGACAATCATGCGTACCAGTGCGTGGATTTGCGAGCAATTCGAGCGTGAGCTGGAGCCGTACGGCATTTCCCAGCAGCAGTACAACGTGCTTCGCATCTTGCGCGGCAGCACCGAGCCACTTTCGACCTGTGATATTCGGCGACGGATGATAGACCATGCCTCGGACACCTCGCGCATTGTTGACCGCCTCATCGCCAAAGGCTTGGTCGAGAAAGCCCCCGATCCACTCGATCGGCGACGGATCGAGGTTCGGCTCACCCCGCAAGGTCACCAGCTTCTGGAGAGACTCGATCCGATTGTGCGCGCTTTTCACCAGCGGGCAACGGTGCTTTCTCCCGAAGAACGCCGGATGATGATCGAGTGTCTGGATCGTTTGCGCAGTCAGCAGAATGCCGAGCATTGATTGGAGCAAGTATCGGCAGCCGCGCATTCGCCATCACACCAACCCTCAAGTGTACCTGCCGCAGCACCAGCTTCACGTTGTGCCGCCGAACTATCCGCCACTGATCGAACAGATTGCGTGGAACGAGTATTTTGCCGATGCTCGCCCACCGGCGCTGCTCGATATTGGCTGCGGGATGGGGCGCTTCCTGATCGAGTATGCCCTGGCACATCCGACCGAGAACGTTCTGGGGCTGGAGGTCCGCCGTCCAGCAGTTGAGTGGGTTGCCGGTGTTCTTCGTGCAGAAGCGATTAGCAATGCTGCCGTGCTGTGGTATTCGGTTGCGAACGGCCTGCCGTTCATCGAAACGGGTAGCCTGCGGGCGGTGACCTACTTTTTCCCGGACCCCTGGTTCAAAAAGCGGCATGCTAAGCGCCGCGCATTCACGCTGGAGTTGCTCACTGAGATTCACCGTGTCCTCCGCCAGGATGGTGCGCTCTACCTGATGACCGATGTTCCAGTGGTTGACCAGTGCCAGCGTGCGCTGCTTGCCGAGCACGGAGGATTTGTCATCGAAGAAATCACCGACGATGCATCCTGGTTTGCCGAGCAGACCGACCACGAACGATTCTGCCGAGCCAAGGGCATTCCCTATGTTCGCTTGCAGTGTACCAAGCGGTAAGCCGCACATGATTCGCCCCTCGCTACCACGTCGCATTGTTTGCCTAACTGAAGAAACGACCGAAACGCTCTACGCTCTCGGTGCCGATGAGCTCATCGTTGGCATCTCTGGGTTTACTGTCCGTCCGCCACAGGCTCGGAAGACCAAGCCGAAAGTGAGTACCTACCTGGAGGCAAACATCGAAAAGATTCGTGCTCTCCAGCCGGATGTCGTGCTGGCATGGTCGGACCTGCAAGCACCGATCGTCGAGCAGCTCATTCGGGAAGGATTCGACGTGGTGTGCTTCAACCATCGCACCATCGAGGGTATCGTGAGCATGATAGTGCGCTTGGGTGCCTTGATTGGCAAACGCGAAGCAGCAGAAGACTACGCCGAACGTCTCATTGCGAACCTGGAACAATACCGCCAGCATGGACTGCGCCGCCGCCGGCATCCGCGCGTGTACTTCGAGGAGTGGTACGATCCGATCATCACCGGGATTTGTTGGGTCAGCGAGCTGATCGAGCTGTGCGGAGGCGAGGATGTGTTCGCTGAACACCGTCAGTACCCCGATGCCAAGCGCCGCATTGTGGCTGATCCGGCAGAAGTTATTCGGCGGCAACCGGATATTCTGTTGGCGTCGTGGTGTGGGAAAGCCTTCAAGCCGGAGCGTGCACGCCAGCGTCCAGGCTGGGATGCTCTTCCTGCGGTTGCCAATAACCATCTCTACGAAATTCCTTCCGCCATCATTTTGCAACCTGGACCAGCAGCGTTGACCGATGGTGTTGCAGCAATCAGTGCCATTTTCGATCGGTGGGAGGAACAGGTGTTGGCGTCGGAATAGGCAGTTGGTGTCATGGTGGCAGTGCAGGTGCAATGAATCTTTCTCGCCAGGATCGTTTGGTGTTGGAGCAATTACGGGAGCGGTTTTTACGCGCTGAGCCGATGAAGGGTCCCTACTGGCAGAATGTCCGCCAGTTGGAGCTGTACCACCAGACTTTCGCTCAGCGGATCGGATGGAAGTGGCAGGCAGTGCTCGATGAGCTTGTCGAGTTGGGGTGGACGATTCCCGACGGAGCCTCTCTGTTCGATCTTGGGTGCGGTAGTGGTATTGCCACCGAGGTTGTGCTCGAGCGGTTCGGGACGGTTGCCGAGGTTGTGCTCTCCGATCATTCAGCCTTGGCAGCCGAGTATGCAGCAACGCGGCTGCGGGCGCGCTTTCCGGAATGCCGGTTTCGTCCGACGACCGAGTGGGCAATTCCGGCTGGCAGTGTGGTGCTCATTAGCCACGTCCTGACCGAGCTTGGTCGGGAGGACCTGTGCCCCCTTGCCGAACAGCTTCAGCACTCGCAGGCAGTGCTCGTTGTTGAACCGGGTACTCGCAGCGCCAGTGCACAGGTGGTTGCGCTCCGTGAAATGCTCCGCTGGCACTTTACGATCGTTGCTCCGTGTCCACATCAGCAGCGCTGTGGCATGCTCGCGGTCGGCAATCGGCAACACTGGTGTCACTTCCACTTACGCCCACCACTGGTAGCTTTCACCGATCGGCAATGGGTGCGCTTTGCCGATGCATTCGGTCTGGACATTGGTGATTTGGCGGTCTCGATGCTTGTGGTCGATCGCCAGTGGAATGCTCCTCCCGCTGGACAAGAGCGCATCATCGGTACGGCAGACGTCGGGCAGCAGGATATTGTCTTGACCCTTTGCACTGCTGATGGCAGCATCAGCCAGCGTTGTATTGATCGGCAGCGGCACCGCGAGCAGTACCGCCGATTCCGCAAACGATTACCGCGGTGGTTCGACCAAAAACAACCGGGGCGTCGGTAGTCCTCCCGATGCCCCGGCACACGATGTATCACGGGCAATAGCCACGCGTTAGTGCAGCTCGTACGAGAGCGCCAGCGTCGCGTATCGCCGAAGGATTGTCCCACCGAAAATTTCGTAATGCGGGCGGTCGAGCAGGTTGAACACGTTCAGCGACACGCGCAGATCGTCGCTCACAAAGTAGCCTGCGTTGAGGTTGACCACGGCATAGGCAGGGACGAAGCCCTCGAACAATCCGGCGACCCACGTAAAGCCATCGCTGTAGCGGAGCATGATGCTTGCGTCCCATCGCTGCGGTTCGCTGTACGAAAGCCCAATGTTGTAGCGACGGGGCGAAGTGTTCGGCACGATCTTTTGTGTCGGGAGTTTATTCTCGACGACGCGGAAATCCAGCCATGCGGCATTGGCAGTGGCGACGAGCCGATCACTGAGGTAATAGTTGATACCCAGCTCGACGCCACGCTCGATGACTTCGGCAATGTTGGTCGGGGTGATGATCAGTGCGGGAGTACCGTCGCGGTCGTAGGCAAGCCGATCGAAGTACGCCGGATTGATTTTGTTCAGCTCGGCACGGAGAATTGAATCTGCTTGGGCATTACCGTAGCGAACCGGGCGATACACCTGCGGCGCCAAGCCACCCAACGGAACAGAAATGAAATTGCGGCGCTGGTTGAGGTAGCCGTCGAGTGTCACGTAGAGCGACCGACCGATGATGCCCTTGTAGCCGAACTCGTAGGACACTGCCGACTCAACTCCCACATCCGGATTGCCCAGGTTCCATTGCGGGAGCGACTGCACACCCAACCGCTGGACGCCGGTTTGTGCGCTGACCAACGAATCAATGCGGGCAAAGGCTACCGGTGCTCCTGCTGGTGAGCGGCGATAGAGGTCCGGATAACTCGGACGCAAGAACGAACGATTCACAGTGAAGCGGAACGTATGTTCAGCGACAGGGGCCCAAACGATGCCACCTTTGGGAGAAAGTTGGGTTTCGAAGAACGTCGAGCGGTCAACGCGCAGAGCACCAATCAGCCGAAGCGTTGGCAGGAGTGCCCATTCGGCTTGTCCGTAGATGCCCGAGAAGTTGTTGTGGAGCTCGCTTGGATCAATGATTGCCAGCGCGCCAGCAACGGCGGTGCGGACATGCTCGTAGCTATGCTGCAGCCCTGCAATCAGGCGGAGTTTGTCGCCGAAGAATGTGTCGTTCCACTGCGCATCGAACACGACAACATCGGATTTTTCCGCCGAGGTGGCTGCGGCGTTGAGCACAATCTGGGGTTCGGGAGTGACGCGGCGAGTCCAATAGCCTTGGATGTTGAGGTGGTTGCTATTGTACGCAATTCGGGCATAGGGCTTTTCGACGTTCGGGATGAGGATGCGTCCGGTTTGGTTGACAAAGTATTCGTTGCCATAGCGAGAATAGCCGACATCGGCGGTGATGCGCTCTGCATCAGAAAGGTCGTAGTCGGTGCGTGCGGTGATTGTGTAGAGGAAGGCGCGGCGGTGCGCATTGATGAGCGAGTCAATGCTCGTGACGCGGCGTCCCCAGACGACTTGGCCAGTGACGTCGCGTGCTAAGCCGGGATATTCGAGCCTCCCACCTGCGGTCGTATCCCGCGAATGAATCCAGGCTTGATCTTGGAACGACACGCCGGCAGTGATTTTGTATGCCCATCGGTCAAAGGCTCCGGCATGGCGAATGTTGGCACGTAGCGTGTTGAACTCGCCGCCGGTAACGCTTGCCCGTGTGCCGAGCACTTGGCGCGGTGCGTAGGTGCTGATGTTGATAACGCCGTTGTAGGCGTTGGCGCCGTAGAGTGCAGAGCCAGGACCTCGGATGACTTCGATCGAACGAATGTCGCTCATCTGTTGCTGGAGGGAATTCCATTCGAGCAAGTTCAGGAGCGGCGTCGAGGGGTCGCGCCCATCAATGAGCACCAGCACACGACGGTTGATGGACGTATTGAAGCCGCGCGTGTTGACGTTGAAGTCGTTCATGCCCGATTGGACGACGTCCACTCCTTGCAGATGTTCGAGCGCTTTGGGGAGCTGTCCGTGTGTGGTTGCGCGGTCGAGTTCTTGCGGCAGAATAACCGAGACTGCTGCGGGGGCGTCGGTGATCTTTTCCAGCCGACGCGATGCACCATAGACGACGACTTCGCTCATCGTCCGTGCTTCGATACCGATGGTGTCGGTGCGGTCGAGCGCGTCGCCAGCGGCGAGCTCGATGGGAATGCGGAGGGGTTGGTAACCGATGCCACCAATGGTGAGCAGGTAGCGACCCGGCGCCAGATTCTCGAACCGATAGGTTCCGTTTGCACTCGTGATGATCCGTTTGTGGACCGGCTCCAGCGAGACCACCGCACCAGCGGCGGGATCACCCTCGCGCGTGACTACGCGCCCTTGGAGCGTTTGCGATAGTGCCGGCAGAGTGCAGCACAGAAAAACAGCCACAGCAATACGCATTGAAGCAAGACTGCAAATGGTGAAACATTAGCGGGACCGTTTGCGCGGTCGTCGGGAGAGAAAACCTTCGGTCAGTCGTTTGGCAACTTTTGCGCCGAGCAAGCGGCGGAGCATGGGGCGCATGAGCCCACCACCGATGACTGCTTGCCGGAAGCGATAGGCATCGTGGAGCGAATACCGCTGTCCGTCGAGCACCCAGTGGAGGAAGATGCCGTCGGAAATCCCCAGCTCCAGTTGGGCAAATGATTCAACGTCAACGGGGGCAAAGGCTCCCTTGCGGACCAAGGCGGCAGCTACACTCGCACCAATTGTCTGCAGCGTCTTTTTCATCTGCTGAATCCGCTCGAGAAAATGGGGATCCTCACTGCGGAGTGCGTGCGCCCAGAACTCCAGGAGGATGGGAGCGTAGGCAGCATGCTCTTGGTAGAAAGCGATCGCCGTCTCGATTAGTGCATCTGCTGTTGCCAGCGGATCGCCCGCATGCGTCTGGGCTGCTTGCTGCATGGCGGCTTCGTAGCTGTCCATCCAGTAGTCGTAGACCGCCAGAAACAACTCGTCCTTGGTCGAAAAGTACTCGTAAATGGTGCCCTTGCCAATGCCAGCAGCAGTGGCAATGTGCTCCATCTTCGTAGCGTGAAATCCACGCTGTGCAAAGACGCCAATCGCTGCAGTGATGATTTGCTGCCGCTTGGCGTTCCACTGCTCGTCGGTTTGTGGACGTCGGGGCATAAGGTGCAAATAAATTGACTGACCGGTCGGTTTACAAAAATACGATCTGCCCTGTACGGTGAGAATTTTGCCACGTACCTACCCTTGCGTGAAACGTGTGATGATCACATCAGAACAGTTTGCTGCTCTCCAGATGCGCGTTGGCCGCATCGTGCGTGCGGAGGATTTCCCACGCGCGCGGAAGCCAGCCTACAAGCTGTGGATTGACTTTGGACAGCCGCTGGGCATCAAACAGTCAAGCGCGCAGCTCACCGATCGCTACGTGCCGGCAGCGTTGGTAGGACGGTTGGTGATTGCGGTGGTCAATCTTCCACCGAAACAGATTGCGGATTTTGTCTCCGAGGTGCTCGTGCTCGGTGTGCCCGACGAGCAGGGTGCTGTCGTTCTACTTCGGCCGGATGTGGAAGTGCCGCTTGGAGGGCGGGTGTTCTAACAGTACTGTGCCAGCGAAAAGCTGCACGGGCAGGCTCTGTCGAGAGCCTGCCCGTGCGCGGGATTGGTCGGGTGCTGTCGTTAGCAGGGACGCTCGACGCTGATCGAGATGCGGCGGTTGGCTTTGCGTGCTTGTTCGCGTTCTTGCGGGGTCATGTCCTTCCGTTCCTTGATTTTGGGGCGTGTGGTGCCATATCCGATCGCGCCAAGAATCTTGCTTGGGGAGACGCCCTGCTCGATGAGCCACTGGCGTACTTTCTTCGCGCGCAAATCGGAGAGAACCTGGTTACGCTTGGGATTGCCTTCCTCTGAGGCGTGCCCTTCGATGATGACACCCAGATTGTCGCACTGCTGCATATACTCGAGCAGCTTCCGCAGACTGGCAAGCGTTGAGGGCTCGTTGAAGTTGAACTCGTCGGTGTTGACGATGAACAAGATGTCGGGAAAGTCAATCTTGGTACCAACAACGACGCCCGGACAACCAGGTTTGACTTTAGCTTTTTCAGCTTCTTCCTTGCTGGCAAGTCCCTTCTCGGTGGGGCAAGGGTCAACACAATCAGCGATGGTATCACCGTCGGTGTCCGGGTTGAGTGGGTTCGTTCGCAGTTCGTTGACTTCTTTGCCATCGCTGCAACCGTCCCCATCGGTGTCGGGCTTGGTTGGGTTGGTTTTGTAGGTGAGTACCTCGTCGCCATCGCTCAAGCCATCGCCGTCGGTATCGGATTTAGTCGGGTCGGTTTTGTAGGTGTGGACTTCATCACCATCGGAGAGTTTGTCGCTGTCGGTATCGGTACTGAGCGGGTTGGTTTTGTACACGGCAACTTCATCGCCATCGCTCAAACCGTCGCCATCACTATCTGGTTTGAGTGGATCGGTCTTGTGCGTACGGACTTCGTCGCCGTCGCTGAGTCTATCGTTGTCGGTATCGGGTTTGGTGGGATCGGTTTTGTAGGTTCGAAGCTCATCTCCATCGCGGAGTCCATCAGCATCGGTATCTGCAACCGTTGGGTTAGTGTGCGTTCGGGTAACTTCCTCGCCGTCATTCAAGCCGTCGCCATCGGTATCGAGCGCGAGCGGATTAGTGTTGTGCGTACGGACTTCGTCGCCATCGCTTAGGCCATCGCCATCGCTGTCGGTCTTGAGTGGATCGGTCTTATAGGTATTGACTTCGTCGCCATCAATCAAGCCATCACCATCGGTATCGGGTTTGAGTGGATCGGTCTTGCGAGCAACCTCTGATCCATCATTGATGCCGTCGGCATCGGTGTCGGGGATGGTAAGCTTGGTGTGGGTGCTGACGAGTTCTTCATAGTCGCTCAGGCCGTCGCCATCGGTGTCGGCCTTGCGTGGATCGGAACGCTCCTCGGTTTCTGGAAGGCGCGCAATGCGATCTGCAGTCCATCCATTGGGGACAACACGCAGTCCTCGATACTCAAAGCCATCGGGTAACCCATCGCCATCGCTATCGGGGTTGTTTTCGTCGGTGCCAAGAATACGTTCTTGACCGTTGGGGATACCGTCGCCATCAAAGTCCGCATTGCCGAAGACGTAGTAGCTGAGCCCAATGCCGATGGTCATGAAGGCGTCTTTGTTGTTCGGTGTTGTCCCGGCTGGAGCTGGGAGCAGTTGACCGTTGGCGTCTTTCATGTTGCCAGGGTTGTAGTCATCGAGCCACGGTGTTGAGGTAAAGCGAAACGTGCCGCGTCCGTTGAGGACAAGGTCATCGGTCAGGTACATCTCGAAACCGATACCCGCAGGGAAAAGCAGTCCGCCGTTAAACCCGCTGGTTGAGTAGAGGCCGGCGCCTTGGCCGGGCAAAATCCCAACGGTACCGTTTGGCCCAAGTCCCCCGCCACCGGCAAGACCCGGACGTACCTGGAAGTTCAACAGTCCGACTCCAGCGAAGATGTACGGATTGAATCGTTGGCTGGGGAGCAGGTTTATGCAAAGCAGAAGCTCAGGTGAAAAAATGCGAATGTTGTTTCGGCCGTCTTCGCCGACCTCGCCACCGGGAATGCGTGTGCCGTTAGGATAGGCCCCACCTTCGCGGGCGTTCGGACCGGTTCCGTAGTAATCGGTGTATTTGGCGATAGCGTTATCAACATTGACTCGAAAGCGTGGATTGGCAATGTTGAACTGTGCTTGGAGGGCAAACATTGGTGTGATGTTGTAGCGAATGAATGCATCGCCACCAAGCCACCAGGAATTATCGCTGAATTCACCGAAGTATTTCGCAAGCCCAGCATTGAAACCGAAGGCAGCACGCCCACCGTCAACTTGGGCGACAAGCGATGAACTACTAAGGACAACAAGCACTGCGATCAACCACAGGCGCTCCCAACGATGGGTAACCGAGGTGCAACTGTTCATACAACATCACCGGATTGTGAAACATTTTGTTTTTCTCCCAGAAGGCATCCGCCGGGAGCATGCATCGAAATCTCACCCACACTGTAGGCAAAAATAATCAAGAATCTCGGCTATGCTTCCAGGACGACAGAGGCTCACGTTCGGGGAAGGTTGACGGTGTAACGGCAATGACCGCGCTCGGAGAGCCTTGCACAGGTTCCGTACTTTTGCAGACCACACATCCAGCACGTATGCGAACGCTGCTTCTTGCCACAATCAGAGCCTACCAGCGTTGGATTTCACCACTGCTTGGCAGCAACTGCCGGTTTTATCCGACCTGCTCGCAGTATGCTGCCGAAGCAATCGAGCGCTACGGTGTCTGGAAGGGTACGTGGCTTGCAGTCCGCCGTCTGCTACGATGTCATCGATGGCATCCAGGCGGCATTGATCCTGTCCCATAACCATCCCCTCAACTGATGGATCGGAACGCACTTATTGGCATGCTCCTGATTTCGCTCATCATCGGCGTATGGATGTTCTACAGCTCCACCCGCCAGCACTCCACGCAAGCGCCTCCGCAAGATTCGGTGCCGACAGCAACGACACCAGCACCAGCGCCGGCCGTTCCTGCTGTGGCATCTGCTCGGCCAGCGCTGCCGGAAGAGCGCGTGCGCATTGTCACCGATAACTACCGCGCAACGATCAGCTCTCTGGGCATGACGGTCACGCGCTGGGAATTGCGGCACTACAACGCCTGGTATGGAGAGCCAGTACAGCTTGTCCAGCCCGGTGCACGCGAACTGGGCATGCTGTTTACCACACGCAGCGGGGAGAAAATCACGCCTCGCCAACAGCCGTTCGCATTTCTGAACATGCCTGCGGGAGGAACCATCACCCTCACCGGCGATTCGAGCTTCACCTTGCGTGGTGTGCTTCGCATTGGCGGTGCGACTATCGAGCGGCACTTCACCTTCCACGGTGCAAGCTACCTGATTAGTACCCGCATCACGCTCGAAGGTGCTGATACGCTGCTGCCACTAACACATCGGTGGTACGATGTTGCCTGGAATTCTGGACTCAAGTACCAAGAAGCCAATAGCGTCGAGGAATCGAACCACTCGACGGCGTTTGCCAGTCTGAATGGCTCGCTCGATGAACTCGACGTGAGCGACTACAACAAGCCTGTCAGCACGCATCAATCCGGAACGGTGGAGTACATCGGCACCAAGACTAAGTACTTCATGGTTGCATTGCTCAACGGACGTCCTCACAACCAAGGCGAATATTTCCTCGAAGGTGTCCTCTACGGCGCACCAAACAATGGACGTGTCAAGGTGTACTCGGCAGCGTATCGTATTCCGTATCGAGGCGGGCGGCAGAGTGATTCGCTTGCAGTCTACATCGGCCCGCTCGACTACGACATCGTCAAGCACTATGGTTTGCAGGCAACGGTGAACTTTGGCTGGCGCTGGATTGTGCGCCCGATCGGAGAGTTTTTCATGCTCCCGATTTTCAAGGCAATTCATTCGGTGATCCCCAACTACGGCTTTTCGATTATTGTGTTCTCGGTGCTGATGAAACTGCTCTTGCTGCCGTTGTCGAGAGGGCAGATGCAATCGGCGCTCAAGATGAAAGCCCTCCAGCCGGAGATCGAAAAGCTGCGTAAAAAGTACGCCGACGATCCCATGACGCTGCAGCGGGAGCAGATGCAGCTATTTAGCCAATATGGCGTCAATCCCATGGGCGGATGCTTGCCGCTGCTGCTACAGCTCCCGATCCTCTACGCGCTCTACGCCGTGTTGGCAACCAACATCGCAATGCGACAAGCGGTGTTCATCCCTGGCTGGATTGATGATCTGTCCATCCCCGACCACGTGCTGCGCTTACCGTTTAGCATCTTTGGTATCGAGGCGATTTCGGGGATGGCCCTGATTATGGGGATCACGCTCTTTGTTCAGCAGAAAATGACCATCACCGATCCCAATCAGAAAGCGCTTGTGTACCTGATGCCAATCATGCTCACGCTGATGTTCTCGTACTTACCGTCGGGGCTGAACTTGTACTACCTGGTCTTCAATGTTTTGGGCATCGTTCAGCAGGTGTGGATGACCAAGTTTTCGAAGAAGACCATTACGCTGGCGGACCTCAAGCGCATGCCCAAAAAGGAAGGGTGGCTCCAAAAGCGTCTTCGCTTAGCGCAGGAACTTGCCCAGGCACAAGGACGCTCGCTCCCGGTCGAGCTTCCATCCCAGAAAAAACAGCAGTCGCCGAAGCGCTCACCGAAAAAGCGGCGATAGTAACCGTAACCTCAAACCTAATTTTGCTGGTCACACTTTTCGTGGAAGCGCAACCAATGGGCCCAACGACGCATTCCCAGACGCAACCGACGCTCTTCCCACCGACACTGCTACCGGGACTTCAACGCCGGACAACAGCAATCGTCACGCTGGTGTTGGCCGTGCTCGTAGTGGTGTTTCTTTGGAAGGGGATTTTCGGCGGTGCATTTGTCTCGTCCGATAGCCTTTCGTCGGAAAGCTTTCGTCCGTATCTGGAGCAAGTATCCAAGCGTGGAGAGTTCCCGCTGTGGGTGCCGTACATCTTCAGCGGCATGCCGGGCTATGGTGCCTTGTTGGTGACTGGCGATCGGTGGTGGGACCTAGTCAGTGCAGTTGTGTTCGGGGTGGCCAAAGCAATCGGAACGGTCTTCGGCAGTGATACTGCGCGCATTGGGTTTTGGTATGTGCTCTACGGAGTCGGCGTGTTTGTTCTGCTGCGACGGAAGGATCATGTACCGCTGGTCGCACTGCTGGGGAGCATTGCAGCGGTGTTTTCGACGTTCGTGATCGTTTGGGTGATGATTGGGCACTTGACCAAACCGGTTGCCCTTGCGATGTTCCCTTGGATATTGCTGGGCTTGGAGTCCTTGCGCGAGCGATGGAATCCTGCGCACGCTCTTCTGTTGGTGGTTGCTGTTCACGTGCTGATCGAGTCCACACACCTGCAAATGGTCTTCTATGGAGTGTGTACGTTTGGCCTGTACCTGCTGTTTGAGTTGATCAGTCGTCTGCTGCGCCGGGAGAGTGTGCTTGGCGTCGTGCGGGCAGGGCTTGTGCTCGGTCTTGCTGCAGCACTCTCCTTCGGAATGGCTGCCGACCGGTATTTGACAACCTTAGAGTATACCCCCTACTCGACGCGTGGTACGGCGCCGATCAAGTTCAAGCTCAATCCGGACTCAGTACAGCAGCAAAAGCTCGACGGCAACGACTACGAGTATGCAACCAATTGGTCATTCTCACCAGAGGAGATGATCACCTTCCTCATCCCGAACTATTTCGGCTTTGGGAAAATGGATTACCGCGGACCGTTGACCGGTGGCCGCAGCACAAAGATTATGGCATACTGGGGGCAAATGCCGTTCACCGATGCTGCCAACTACATGGGCATTATTGTGCTGGTTCTGGCTATCGTGGGTGCGTGGCTCTACCGGCGGGATGTATTCGTGCAGTTTTTGGTGGTGCTGGGAGTCTTCGCACTGCTGCTGTCGTTTGGGAAAACCATGCCGTTGCTCTACGACCTGTTCTACTACCACCTGCCGTTGTTCAACAAATTCCGAGCACCGAGCATGGCATTGGCGATGCTCCAATTTGCTGTCCCGATTTTGGCAGCATATGGTGTGCGCGGTATTGGCGAGCAGCGGTCGGATCGGTTGGTGCGCTGGCTGTTCATCGGTGCAGCAGCGTGGTTGGTGCTGGGATTTGTCGTGCCGGCGGTGATCGAAACCAGCTACCAACAAAGCGTCCAGCAGAGCCAGCAGGTGGCGCAGTATGCACCCGAAGTCAAGGCTGCAATAGCACGCTTTGTCTTCAACGAAATGCGGAGTGACTGGATGAGTGGTGGCTTTGTCTTGTTGCTTGGGGTTGGGTTGCTGTGGGTGTGGCAGCGGCGAAAACTTCCTCCACACTGGGCGTTGCTGGGATTGATCGCGGTAGTGACGTTCGACCTGTGGCGCGTGGGCTACCGTCCAATGGAGGTTGCCAAGGGTAATGCAGTCAGCCGTACCTTTCAGCAGTACGACTACGTGGACTTCCTCCGCCGCGATACCACAGCGTTTCGGATCGCTGATTTTGGTGCCCTGCCGGTTCCGAATGCGTCGGCATACTACGGGCTGGAGAACATCCACGGTTACCACTCGGCCAAACTGCGCATCTACCAGGACCTCATGGACGAAGCGGGCAATGGTGGCGGCTCGGTGATCATGAATCCGTTCCTGTGGAATCTGCTTGGGGTCAAGTACATCCTTTCCGATCGGCAGATGTTCGAGCAGAGTGAGCCAGTTTTCCGTTCCAGCACGGGAACACTGGTGTATGCCAATCCATCCGCATTGCCGCGCGCCTTCTTTGTGCGGCATGCTGCCCGTGCACGCGATGGGGAGATTTTGAGCAGGCTACGCGCTGGCAACTTCGATCCGCGTGATACGGTGTTCCTGGAGGGCACGTTGCCATCGGGAATTGTTCCGCCCGATAGTACTGCGACGGTCGAGTTGGTGGAGCGCTCGTTCCACTGGCAGCGCTACCGCGTCCGCACACGTGGCACCAACATTGTCTTCGTGAGCGAGGTGTACTACCCGGTTTCCTGGCGGGCCATGCTCGATGGGAAGGAGGTGCCCATCTACAAAGCAAACTTTGCTTTCCGCGCAGTGGTGGTGCCGCCGGGCGAGCACACGATGGAATTCCGTTTCGTGTCGCCGGCATTCGAGCGTGGGAAAACCCTCAGCATGGCCTCGACGGCGATCGTGCTGCTTGCTGCTGCCGGTGTGCTCTGGCAGGCGTGGCGCTCACGACGAGGATTGGCGGCAGCACGCACCCAGAGCGGTTGAGTGCAACGGTAGCGTACTTTCGCTGCAAATTTTTCACTGCGGGTACCGCTGATGAAAATTGCTGTCATTGCTTTTATCGCAACCGTTGTCGGTGTTGCTGCCGACACGCTCCATTTGCCACTGGTGACAGCCGAGCGCTTTCCAGCGCAACCATCCGAAAAACGCGCCGTCGTGCGCCTGTCCTCTGATCGTCGCTATGCTCGCTTGATGCTCTACGCCCAGCTTGCCTGCCCGTGCGGACGGGGATTGGGCGAGTGGGACTACACGGTTCGCTTTTTTGTCCTTCGCCCAACTGGACAGTTGGACTCAAGCGGCGCGCCAATCCAGGAGCGGATCGAGATTGCACGCTTCATCACCCCCTACGCGGCCAATCGCCCCACTAACTGGCAGTGGACTTGGCAATGGGATGTGACCGATTATCGCTTCCTCTTCGGCGATAGCACTGCGGTTGTAATCGCCTACCAAGGCTGGACGCAGAGCGCACTGTTTACGGTGTGGTTGGAGGCGATCGAAGGAACACCGCCCTACGAAGTGTTTGCCCTGGATCAAGTGATCGAAGGCTCGTTCCCCTATGGCAATCCCGACGATCCGATTGACCAGTACACCACTGGCAAGCGCTTTCGCGTCCCTGCCGATGCACAGATGATCAAACTGCGCATTACCACCACTGGGCATGGATTTGGCGGTACCGATAACGCTGCGGAATTTGCTGAGAAAACCCATAGCATCGTGCTTGGCAACGGTGCGGCAACGTTTTCCCACCACCTCTGGCGAGATGATTGCGGCTGGAATCCGGTCTATCCACAGGATGGCACCTGGCCATTGGCGCGGGCTGGATGGTGTCCCGGCGACGTCGTGCATCCATGGGAGCGCTGGATCACCGGTATCGTCGCACCCGGAACCGAGGGCACGCTCGACTACCGCATGCAACCGTTTGTCAACGAGCAGTTCAGCGCCCATCCATCGTCCTACCTCATCAACGCACAGGTGCTCTATGCACGCAATCCCGCGCTTATGCGCCGTGCCGTGGTTGTTGCGGTGGAAACGCCCAGCGATGCGCCGCCAATGCGACGACTCAATCCATCCTGCGGTGCGCCAACGGTGATTGTGCGTAATGTTGGGAGGGAGAACATAACCTCGCTTCTGCTTGAGTACGCCGTTGATGATGGGCTGGTGCACACGGTGCCCTGGCAAGCACCATCCCCACTGGCGCTCGACCAGGAAGCGCGTATTGTGCTACCATCGCTTATCGAGCCGCTCGATACACCAGCAGTGCGCCGCTTGCGGGTTGCTATTCGCCAGGTCAATGGTGAACCTAACCAAGAGCCACTGTTCGGAAGTGAAACGACGACGTTCACCGACGTACCGACAATCCCCGGTGATTCGGTGGTGGTGACCTTCAAGACAAATCGGGCAGCGCGTGAACAAGGGCTTGCATGGACGCTACGCCGCCTTGATAACGATTCGCTCATTGCCGAGCGCCGCGACCTCGACGACGAGGTGACCGATATTGCGACGCTCAGCTTGGTGGATGGATGCTACCAGTTTCGCTTCGACAATCCCGCCGGTTACGGTCTTGCCTGGTGGGCAACAGCACAGCAGTTAGGCAGCGGTGCGCTCTGGATCAGTGCTAATGGCAAGCGTGTTTTCACACTCGACGGGGACTGCGGCAATGGGTTTGTCTACAATTTCCGTGTCGGTGCTGTCCCACAATTGGATGTTCCCCGCGACACCGTGGATTTTGGAGCAACGCCAGTTGGGACACCCGTACAGCGGCAGGTGGTCATCCGTCCGGCAACCGATGCTGCGGTGCAGATCAAACAGGTGCAGGTCTCGTCGTTCCCGGCAAATCTTGGTTTCCGCATTGTTACGACCGATCCGGTTGTGCCGCAGGAGGGTTTATGGCTCCGTGCTGGGCAGGCGTTGACCGTCACGCTTGAGTACAACCCACCGCAGGAAGAAACGCGCGTTCGAACAGCAGTGCTCACCATCAGCAGCAGTGATTACGACGAGCCAACTATCCGCATCCCGCTGCGAGGCACAACGCCGAACGCAGTTAGTGTCGAACAGCAGCCGATGGTCGAATGGGATATTGCGCCCCTACCAGCACGCGATCGCCTTATGCTGCGAGCGTCAGAGCCAATCGGTACCTATCGCGTTGTTGCGCTCGATGGACGAGAGCTTCTGGTACCGGTGATGCAGCTCGATGGCCGTACGCTTGAGCTGGACTGCCGCGAGCTTCCGATGGGCGTCTATGCGGTTGTTGTGTCGTGGAGGGGAGGGCGGCAGGCGGTGCCGTTTGTTGTGATGCGTTGAGGACGGAGCGCTCTGGTGGAAGAGCAGGCGCAAGTGTGCAGGAGGTGGGAGTCGAACCCACACGGAGTTTTGAGCTCCACTGGATTTTGAGTCCAGCGCGTCTGCCAATTCCGCCACTCCTGCGCGGGGCGCAAAGATACCACAGATGCCTAATTGTTGCGTGCACCTTCGCGGACCCACTGTGCCATGCCGCGGCGGTGGTTGTCGGTGATGTTTCCCTGAAACACCGGTGCATGGGCCAGTGTCCCCTCGAGCACTTGATTGAGGCGACTCTGCTCAGGATGACCGACAATGATCAAGCCGGGTGTTTGAAATAGGGCAATGTAGGTATCCAGCGGAATGCGATCGGTGGCGCTATGGCAACCGCTGAAGGTGCACGTTAGTCGGAGAAAGGGCTCCACATGCCGTGTGTAGCTCACGTTCGAATCGGGGAAGACGATGTCCTGGGGACGTCGGTACTGTGTGCCTTGTTCGCAGCCGACTCCACCGATGATGGCAAGCAGTGCCAGGCTAATAGCTTTCGCTTTCATTGGGGAAACGACCGTGTCGAACATCCTCGCCGTACCGACGGACGGCATCGGTGATGCGCTCGTGAAGATTGTCGTACCGCCGAACAAAGCGTGGGTGAAAGTCAACAGTGAGTCCGAGCATGTCGGTATAGACTAAGATTTGCCCATCGCAGCCGGGACCGGCACCGATACCGATTGTCGGAATTTGGAGTGCATCGGTGATCTGCTGGGCAAGGGATGCAGGAACTTTTTCCAGGACGATAGCAAAAGCGCCCGCTTCTTCCAGTGCCAATGCATCGCGGTAGATTTGTTCGGCTTCGTCCGGGGTGCGACCGCGTGCTTGGTACGAGCCGAATTGGTGGATGCTTTGGGGAGTCAGTCCCAGATGTCCCATCACCGGAATACCGGCTGCGGTCATGCGTGAGACTGCATCGAGCACCCGCTGTCCACCTTCAAGCTTGACTGCTGCAGCTCCAGCTTCTTTCATCAAACGACCGGCATTGCGGAAGGCTTCGTCCGGATGCACTTGGTAACTCATAAACGGCATGTCGGCAACGACGAGCGCTCGCTGGGTTCCGCGGCGTACTGCTTTGGTGTGATAGATGATCTCGTCGAGCGTTACGGGGATGGTGGTCTCGTGTCCTTGGACGACGTTCCCCACCGAGTCGCCTACCAGCAGCACGTCCACTCCTGCCTGGTCGAAGATGCGCGCCATGAGGGCATCGTAGGCGGTCAAGCAGACGATCTTGATGCCCTGCGCTTTCATCTCGAGTAGGCGTCGGGTAGTAACAGCTCGCACTTGCGATGTGTGTTCCATGCTCGCGGTGTGAAATGAGTCGCAGCGAAAATAGGACAGATGCTCTCGTGCCAGCTTTCCGTCGCGGTTGTCTGCCTGCGGCGAGTTCCGATGCTGGGGAAAGGAGTGGCTTCCTTCGCACAGATATTCTGGTGGTGAGCAGACGTCCATCCCGCGTGTGTGCCCGTCGAAGGCGGAGGAGTCCATGCTCGGAGGGCGCTGATGCTCCGAGCTTGGTGGGCGATGCCGTAGTTTCGGACGCCTGCAGAGTCTGGCAGGCCACGTTGTACTGGTTGTGGCTGCACTCGCTTCCGATGGTTGTTGACATCCTCTTGACGCTGGCACTGGTTGGGCTGAACGCCTTTTTTGTCGCTGCTGAGTTCGCGCTGGTAAAGGTGCGCTCATCGCACGTTGAAATTCGAGCACGTGAAGGCAGCGTGTTGGCGCGGCTGGTCCGCTCGATTATTGTGCAGCTCGATGGCTACCTATCGGCGACGCAGTTGGGTATCACGCTTGCATCGCTGGGTCTGGGGTGGATTGGGGAGCCAGTCGTTGCGCGGTTGATTGCGTCGGTATTGCCGCTGGTTGGTATCGAGGCAAGTGCTGAGAGTATTCACCGCGTGTCACTGCCGATTGCATTTGCCACCATCACCGTTCTTCACATCGTGCTCGGCGAATTGGCGCCGAAGTCGCTGGCGATTCAGCATAGCGAACGCGTTGCCTATGCGGTCTCGCTTCCGATGCGCGCGTTCTATATTGTGTTCAAGCCGGCAATTTGGCTGCTGAACGGACTTGCGCAAGGAGTGCTCCGCGTGCTCCGCATTGCTCCTGCCAGAGAAAGCGAGTTCCATTCAGCCGACGAGCTCCGCTATTTGCTCGAAGAAAGCCAACGTAGCGGCTTGATCGAAGCCGAACAGCACGAGTTGCTCGAGAATGTTTTCGAGTTCCGCCAGCGCCAGGTTCGCCACGTCATGGTGCCACGCCCGCGCATTGTGGCTCTCGAGCTTGGGATGCCAACCGATCGTATTCTCGACATCGTGCTCGAGGAAGGCTATTCACGAATGCCGGTCTATCGCGGAACACTCGATACCATCGTCGGCATTGTGTACACAAAAGATTTGCTCTCGCTGCTGCACCTGAAGCACTTGATCATTTTGGAGGACATCCTGCGTCCAGCGATCACCGTCAGCGAGAACGAACCCCTCAGCCGTTTGCTTCGCCGCTTCCAGCAGGAGCAAGTTCACATGGCGATTGTTACCGATGAATTCGGTGGTACGGCAGGATTGGTTACCCTCGAGGACGTGTTGGAGGAAATTGTCGGCGACATCCGCGACGAGTACGACGACGAGCGTGCTCCCGTGGTCCAGCAGCGCAGCGACTTTATCGTCCAGGCTGCCACGAGCATCGCCGATCTGAACGAGTATTTACCGGCCCCGCTTCCCGAAAGTGACGATTATGAAACCCTCGGTGGCTTGATTCTCCAACACGCGGGCACCATTCCCGCCGTCGGGGCAACATTCGAGATTCCGCCATACCGCGCAGAGGTGCTCCGCGCAACTGATCGCATGGTGGAATTAGTCAAGCTGCAGCTTTTGCATCCCGGGAGTAGCTTGCCGCCAGAGACGGAGGGAAGTCCATTGCCTTCGCAACACTAACGTTGATGGGACAGCGCCCCAGGAACGGGCACCGCTTTACTGGGTGCGAATGAACTGCTTGCCGGCAAGTTGGCGGACAATCCCGCGGAATTCCATCATCAGCAAGGTGCTGAGCACTTCCGCAACGGGACGGTCGAGGGTGGCGGCCAAGTCGTCGGCGCTCTGCGGTTCGCTCGAGAGAGCATCCCACAGTTGCTGTTCCAGCGGCGATACCAATTCGACGGGAGCAGCCATTGGTGCTGGTGCAGGCGCGATGCCAAGCTCGGCAAGTACCTGCTCTGGACTGATCGCTGCTTGTGCCTTTTGCCGTGCAATGAGAAGGTTGGTTCCCTCGCTGGTGGGTGCGGTGATGTTGCCGGGGACAGCGAATAGATCGCGCGACTGATCGAGGGCAAAATGTGCGGTAATGAGCGAGCCACCTTCGCGCCGACTTTCCACAACCAGTACTGCTCGAGCAATGCCGCTGATGATGCGATTTCGCTGGGGGAAATATCCCGGTCGAGCAGCCGTGCCCGGTGGATATTCCGAGAGCACAGCGCCACCGCCGGCAATGATGCGGTCAGCCAGTCGGCGTGACGGCGCCGGACAGATCCGATCGAGTCCCGAACCAATGACAGCATACGTGATACCGCCGGCATCGAGTGTTACTGCGTGCGCGATCGAGTCAATACCGTTGGCAAGTCCACTGACGACGACGCAACCAGCGCGGGCAAACTCCTGGGCGAAGCGCTCAGCGCAGAGCCGCCCGTACGTGGTGCATCGGCGCGTGCCAACGATTGCAATTGCGAGTGCATCGGCTTGCTGAAGGTAGCCGTGCACATAGAGCACCACTGGTGGATAACTCGTTTGACGAAGAAGCGCCGGATACTCAGCATCCCACAGCGTCAGCACGCGTGCACCGATTGCTTCCACCGTGGCCAACAGATCATCGGCACGCTGGCGGAGCACTTCGATTGTGCGCTCGCCAAATAGGTCGCTTTGACCAAGAGCGCGCGCCAGCACTGGTAGGGGTGCTGCGACCGCTGCCTCCAGATTGGCAGAGGTTTCGACGGCAGCGCGGATGGCTGTAGCGTGAGCGCCACGCAATAGCGTGAGCGCTATCACATCGCGCAGTGTCCAGCCAGCAGGAAGGTGCATCGTCATGGAATGGCGAGCGTCGCAAGATCACCTAATCGCGCTGCAGCCCGGCGGAGCGTTTCCTCACGCTTGCAGAAGGCAAAGCGGACGAGCGATCGACCGTAGCACGGATCGTGGTAGAACACCTCCAACGGGATGGCTGCAACGCCGATGGTTTCCGTAAGCCACCGGCACCATTGGTAGCCGCTGCGGCCATTGGCAACCTGCTCGATGTCGGCAACGACGTAGTAGGCACCCTCTGGCTCGAGGACGCGCAAGGGAGTTTCCGCAAGGGCCTCCAAAAGAATCGCTTGCCGCCGAGTGTACTGCTGGCGGAGCTCAGCAAAAAACTGGTCGGGCAGGCGTAACCCGTGGGCAACGGCATAGTGAAAGGGTGTTGCGCTGGCAAACGTGGTAAACTGGTGCACCCGGCCGATTGCGGTGATGAGTGGCTCCGGACCGAGTGCCCAGCCGCATTTCCAGCCGGTGGCGGAAAACGTTTTTGCTCCGCTCGAGATGGTGATCGTCCGCTCCTGCATCCCATCGAGCGTTGCAAGGCGTATGTGGCGGTGCGGATCGAAGACAATGTGCTCGTACACCTCGTCGCAGATGGCGATAAGGTCAGCTCGAATGCACAGCTCGGCAATTGCCGAGAGCTCCTGCTGACTGAACACGCGTCCGGTGGGATTGTGGGGAGTGTTGATGATGATCGCGCGGGTGCGGTCGGTGCAGGCAGCGGCAATTCGCTCGGGGTCAATGCGGAAATGCGGCGGCTCCAAGACCACTGGCACTGGCCGTGCTCCAACCATGAGAACGTCGGGTGTATAGACGTCGAAGGTTGGTTCGAGCACGATGACCTCGTCGCCCGGATCGGCGATCGCGCGGAGGGCACACCAGAGTGCTTCGCTGGCACCGCATGTTACGCAGACATTGGTGTCGGGATCAAGAGTTTGGCCATACCAGCGGGCGGCATGCTCTGCCAGTGCTTGACGGAGGACCGGCTCCCCATGGGACATGGCATACTGGTTGTGCCCGTCCTCGATGGCACAACAGGCAGCAGCCAGAAGTTCGGCCGGTGGGTCGAAGTCGGGGAAGCCCTGACCCAGATTGATGGCGCCTGTGGCCTGTGCCAGAGCTGACATCTCCGAAAAAATGGAGGTGCCAAACCGAGCGACTACGCCAGAAATACGCTTCATTCGTCTTTGCGTGTGCAATGGCGCGCAAAGATAGTGCCGTGCGCAGTAGATTTGCAGCAGTTCCACCGCTTTGCTGGTTACCGTGATCCTTGAGCAGTACGTACCAGTTTTGGTGATGATTGCGCTGGGCGTGGTCTTCGGCATCGTCAACATTGTCGTTGCCGAATACATTGGTCCGCGCCGAGCGAATAAGGAGAAAAATTCCACCTACGAATCGGGCATGGAGCCGCTGCGCTCCGCCCGCGAGCGCTTCTCGGTCAAGTTCTACATGGTGGCGATGCTCTTCATTCTCTTCGATATCGAGATCGTCTTCATGTACCCGTGGGCAGTCCAGGTGCGGCAGCTTGGGTCCATTGGCTTCGTCGCGATGGTGCTGTTCATGGTGCTGTTGTTCGCCGGCTATGTGTACATTGTCAAAAAAGGAGCACTGTCATGGGAGTGATCAATCCAGTCGCCAACGGTGGTTTTCTGACCACAACGGTTGAAGCAGCTATCAACTGGGCGCAAGCCAATTCCCTCTGGCCAATGCCGCTGGGTATTTCGTGCTGCGGCATCGAGATGATGGCCTTTGCTGCCTCGCGGTTCGATGTGGCGCGCTTTGGGTCGGAAAAAATGGGCTTTACGCCGCGGCAATCGGATTTGCTGATCGTCGCAGGAACGGTGACCTACAAGATGGCATGGGTTGTCCGCAAGATTTACGACCAAATGCCCGATCCCAAATGGGTGATCTCGATGGGCGTCTGTGCATCCAGTGGCGGTATGTTCCGTAGCTACTCCGTAGTTCAAGGCATTGACTTATTCTTACCAGTGGACGTCTATGTGTCGGGCTGTCCGCCGCGTCCGGAAGCGCTCATCAAGGCACTGATGACAATCCAGCAAAAAATCAAGCGCACACGCCCAATCTTGATTGACGCCGAGGCAACGCCAGTCGAAGCAATCGAGGTCGAGCGCACTCCGAGCGGACTGCTCGTTCCTGCTCAATAACCGCTTTGCTATCGAACACGCGTTGGAGCTTCCAACCAATGAGTGGAACAATCATCTTCAGTGATAACCTCGATGTTCTCCGTTCAACACCGACCGAGAGCGTTGACCTCATCTACATTGACCCTCCGTTCAACACCGGGACAGTACAATCACGCAGGCAGCTAAAAACTGTTGCCGATCCTCATGGTGACCGCACAGGATTCGGTGGTAAGCGATACCGGACAACAGAAGTGGGATATTCTGCATTTGCAGACGTGTTCGAGGACTACTACACATTTCTCCGTCCGCGCTTGGAGGAAGCCTACCGGGTACTGGCACCACACGGCTCGCTCTACTTCCACATTGACTACCGCGAAGCTCACTACTGCAAAATCCTCCTCGACCAAATTTTTGGCCGAGATGCATTCATCAACGAAATTATTTGGGCCTACGACTTCGGAGGACGTTCCAAACGGCGGTGGCCAGCAAAACATGACAACATCTTTTTCTATGCGAAGGACCCAGAAAACTATATTTTCAATGTTGACGATATCGAGCGTCTTCCGTACATGGCCCCTGGGCTTGTTGGCCCGGAAAAAGCAGAACGCGGAAAACTCCCCACCGATGTCTGGTGGCATACGATTGTCCCAACCAATAGCCGAGAACGAACAGGGTATCCAACACAAAAGCCCCGTGGGATTCTTCGACGCATTATCGGAGCTTCCTCGCGCCCCGGTGACTTGGTGATGGATTTCTTCGCCGGTAGTGGAACAACAGGCATTGTAGCCGCCGAACTCGGTCGTCGCTTCGTGCTGGTTGACAACAACCTGGATGCACTTCGCATTATGGCACAGCGGTTTGACGGTATCCCCGATGTAACGTGGGTAAACTTCGATCCTTCTCCCCACCAAAACCGCGGCCATGAGCTACCATTGTTTGCAGCAGACTCGCCAAGAACGACCAGTATGTTGAGTTGGTGAAAATTGCCCAGGCGCTGCAAAAAGAATATCAGAAACGGATAGGGGATGACTGGGTTAACAGCCCCTTTGGATGGATCAAGCAAACATTACCTTCCAGAACAATTGGCAAGATCGGTGAAGAATTGGTAGAGCGCTTTTGTAACAAGTATGGGATAAAAGTCAATCGCCCCGGCAGTCACGATGCTGACCTTGTCATCGGGCAAGCCAGGGTTGAAGTTAAGTTCTCAACGCTCTGGGGAGCTGGCTTCTATAAATTCCAGCAAATCCGCGATCAGGGGTATGATTACATCGTTGCACTTGGCGTATCTCCCGATAGTGCCCATTGCTGGGTAATACCCAAAATGGAAGCAATGCGGAATGCTGAAGTACAACATGCAGGACGTCGTGGCTCCGATACCCAGTGGATAACTATTGACCCGTCTTCTCCTCCCGAGTGGATTAAGGCCTTCGGTGGTGATCTGCGACAGGTCAATGTTGTGGAGCTTCTCCGGCGATTGTCGCAAGCACAGTAGAATGCTATTCGACGATAATGGGTGTTTGTGCCGAGCCTGTGGAACTCTCCATTCGGAGCAGGTAGAGACCGGGGGCTGTTCCATTCGGCAAAGTCAGCTCGATGCGGTGTGCGCCACGCTCGAGCATCGTTTCGTACTCGAGCACGAGCCGTCCGAGCAGGTCGTACAATCGCAACGCAACGCGGGATGGTGCATCCACGCCAACGTACACCGCCCATGGGGAGTGTCGCTCAACGGGGAATGGATAGGGTCCTTCCATGCGTGCAAAGCGCACATACGGCAGTGGCGGACCAACCGAGGACACAAGCAGTACGTGAGTCTGCGGCGGGTACGGACGCGAGCAGATGTCAACTGAATCGAGCGTGACGGTGCAGATTGAATCAGAACCAGCCAACACAAGACCGCAGATCGTCGCAGTATCGGTTGCATCCACCGTTGCTTCAACGAGCCAGAGCGTATCGTTTTGGCGGTCCAGCCGTGCAGACACGCTCCCCAACCAAAGCGCGGTCGGGTACCAGACTGTCGGATTACTCAGTCGGAGTTGAGCACGAAGAGGGCACCCCCTCGCGCTTGCGGGAAGCGATAGTTGAAAGCAGAGCTGCTTGCCAACGGTGCCACGCGTTGTGTCACCCTGGGCAGGCGCAGCAAGGGCAAGCACGACCAACATGCTGCTGCAAAGTGTTGACCACCGCTGCATCACTTTGCCGACCGCTTGACCGGTGTGGCAGGCTCGGCTGGTTTGGGAATGATGAAGGGAGTGCAGTTGCACTGTTGCTCAACCAGGGGACGCGCTTTTTCGGCAGCGGCACGCGAACTGTAGTCGCCGATGGTAACAGCAAAAAGCGAGGGCGCTTTTTCGATTACCTCGACCCGCAACCGCTGAGCACGATACTTGGCTGCTTCCTGGTCGGCAACTTCCTTGGTCGAATAGGCACCAATCTGGAGGGTGTAGCGCTGTTGGGATTCGGTCGGTTCTCCCCGCTGGGGCGACGAAGCTGGTGCTGCCGCCCGCTGCGGTGAGGTTTGCTCCAAGCCAACCGTGGATTGAACTAAGTTCTGGGCGTGGATCAAGAACTCTGACAACGGAAAGCGCTGTTGATACTCCCCCAACGCTTGACGTGCGGCAAGGGTATCGCGCAAGAGTGCATAGTACTGCACGATGCGCCACTGGGAGTCGTCGGCCCATTCGGAGTGAGGATACTGGCGAACAATGCGGTGGTAAGTTTCCAGTGCCTTGTTCCCATCACGTTCGAGGATCGCGCTCAAGAACAACACCCCCGGGTCATTCGGATAAGCTGCAAGTAACGACGGTAGTTCACGGCGAACGTCTTCGGCGTGGCCTTCAGCGACAGCTAAAATTTTCGCACGCACAGCCGCCTGCTGTCCAAACAGCAGTGGCGTCACAACCAACGCTAACCCCATCAGTCCAGCTCGTGCACCCATAGCAGAGCGTTTCGGAATAGTGGAACAAATCAGATGACGCATGGTGGCTGCACTACTTTTGTGCCATCATGCCGCCTGGCATGAACGACGCAATGCCATCATGCATTGGCAAATATGCAGAAAGTGTCTCGACTTCCTCTCGTGGTTGCTGCTGGTGGTACCGGTGGCGATTTATTTCCTGTGCTTTCGATTGTCGAGCAGTTGGGTGCCGTGTGCAATGGAATGCAGGTGGAGCCGACCTTCGTTGGCAACCCTGATCGGATCGAAGGACGGCTGATACCAGCGCGTGGGTATCACTTCGTTGGAGTGCCGATGCGCGGGTACTATGGGCTGCGTTCGATGCGCACGTATTCGATGCTCTGGCGGCTGCCAGTCTCGTTGGTGCGGGTCTGGCGATGGATGCGACGCATCCAACCGCGCCTTGCAGTGCTGGCAGGAACGTATCTGAGCCTGCCGGTCGCCATTGTGGCGCGTGCGCTTGGCGTGCCGATTGTGCTTGTTGAAATCAATGCTGCACCAGGCAAGGTCAATCGCCTGCTTGCCCGATGGGCCACACAGATCGTGGTCAGCTATCCCGAGTGCGGTGAGCATTTTCCTGCTGCCGTACAAGCGCGCATTGTCGTAACGGGCACACCGGTCCGTGCGGCGTTGCATGCATTGCCCAGTCCCGAGAGTGCGCGGCGACAATTCGGCTTGGATCCGAACCGTCCAGTGCTGTTAGTGATGGGTGGCTCATTGGGAGCGCGTTCGATCAATCGTGCTCTTGCGCAGCATGTTGAGCAGATTGTGTCGGCTGGCTGGCAAGTTCTCTGGCAAACGGGGTCTGCCGATGCAGCATCAATCCCGGTTCACGAGGGCGTCGTTGCGATGCCGTTCATCGAGGATATGGCTGCTGCGTATGCTGCCGCCGAGCTGGTGGTCTCGCGCGCGGGGGGCAGCACCATTGCTGAGCTTGCGGTCACAGGGAAACCGGCGGTTCTTGTGCCGTACCCCCATGCAGCCAACCAAGAGCAGCACAAGAACGCCGCACTCTTGGTCGAGCGTGGTGCAGCGGTGATGATTGCCGATGAGCGGATCAGCCAGGAACTGTGGGAGCAACTGGCGCCCCTCCTTGGCGACGGAGAACGGCGTCGCGCCATGGCGATTGCACTGCGGGCACTGGCCCGACCCGATGCAGCGTGGACGGCTGCCCAGGTGCTGGCCAAGGTTGCCATGGATTAGTGGAACTTGTGCCCTTCCGGCGATGGCATCATGGTGGGTTCAGCGATGAGAATCTCGCCGTACTGCTGTTCATAGCGGGCGATGTTATCGCTGAGTGCTGCCAGCAAGAGTTTCGCATGCTGCGGCGTCATGACGATGCGAGCATGGACGCGGGCTTTGGGCACGCCGGGGAGCAGTCGCGTAAAGTCAATAACAAATTCCGCTGGCGAATGCGAGATGATCGCCAGATTGGAGTAAATGCCTTCGGCTTCTTTTTCCCCCAACTCGATGTTGATCTGTTGGGGTGCTGGTTGTTCGTGCTGTTGTGGCATAGGAATGTTTTCCCGAAAAAAGGGTGAACAGTGCTGGCGCAATAAACGAGTGCACGCCGGTTGCATTGTTAGCGCTGTTTGCGGAGCTGATCGGCACGTTTGTAGGCGCGCTCGGCTTTATCTACTTGGTTGTTTCGCGCGTAGTAACCACCAAGAAGCTCCCAGTAGCGGGATTGCCAGGCGTACTGCGGCTCCATTGCTTCCAGCTCGGTGATGGTCTGGCGGAGTTTGTCTTTATCGCGAATGGTTTCGTAGATGTTGACCATGTGCTCGAGCGCGGTCAGGTCATTGCGATGCTCCGGCAGCTTGCGGTATCGGTCGAAGTATTCTGCTGCTTTGATGAGGAGCGGGAAATAGCGTTGCTCGTTTTCTTTGTACTTGGGGTCACGCTCTTTGCGGTCGCGTTCTTCCTTTTGAATTTGTGCGGCACGATTTTTCAGTGCGGCTGCGGCATTGAAGAGTGCAACGTCGTACTGCGGGTCGAGCTGAAGCGCCTTTTCGTACTCGGCGATGGCGTCGTCGTAGCGCTCTAATTGCATGAACACCAGGGCATAGCTGGCGATGTAGAACTTGTTCTTGGGGTCTCGCTCAACCAAGCGCTGAAGCTCGGCGAGTGCTTGGTCGAGCTTGCCTTGGTCGCGGTAGATTTGAACGCGGAAGTTCTGTACGGTCTCGTCGCCGGGAACAAGCGTCGAGAGAGGATCGAGAACTGCCAGCGCTTTTTCGTAGTCGCGGCGGTTGTAATAGAGCGTTGCCAGTTGGAAGTAGGGACCCAGTGCAATGGGAGCATAGCGGAAACGTTCGTCGAGCGACCACGAGGAAGGCGGGTTGATGCGCCATCCTTCGACGCGGTATCCTTGCTGCGCCTTGGCGTAGCTGGAAACGTAGACGCTGTCGGCACCACGGGTGAACAAGTCTACGCGCATCGAATCACCAGTAGTGGCGCGGCTGGGGCGGCTTTGCAGGGGCGGACCGAAGATCGTGATGGCGCTATCGCGGGTAATGCCCAACGCCAGTCCAGTGTTCCGTCCGAATGTAATGGCTGGTTCAAGGAGTTTTGTATACTGCCGGTAGGATTCGATTGCACGGCTGGTATCGCCGCGCAGTTCGTAGAGGCGCCCTTCGAGGTCGTAGTTTTCTGGGGCGTCGGGTTTGATCGTGATTGCATGGCTGATTGTCTGGAGGGCGCGCCCAAGGTCGGAGGTGTCCCGGCTTTCGACCATGCGGTTGTACAGCTCAACGGTGGTGTTGTAGAATTCTGCCCACGCAGCGTAGAAAATTTGGGGCAGCGCACGTCGGCGCTCCGGAGACAATCCTGGCTCTGCCTGGCGGTAGGCTTCAATCATACCGGGGATGTTCCCCAGCTCTTTGCGCACTGCACCAAGATCGTACCATGCATCGTAGTTCTGCGGGTTTCGTAGCACTTCGCGTTCGAGCAGGACATTGGCAGAATCCCATGCTCCACGTTGCATAAATTGCCGCGCCCGTGCATGGTCGGGGGTCAGTCGCATCAATCCTGCACATGCTCCGGTGAGCAGACAAGTGGCAAGCACTAAAAACAACGAACGGCTTTTCACGCCAAGAACTCCAAGTGTTGAACACAGGGGCACGCGAAAATTACGGAACCGCTTGCGCCGATGGCAACCGTAGAATTACGGAAAGTGCCTGTGTGTGCGGGTGTACCGTTACCGCTGGTGCAATAGCTGCGGAGGGATTTCGTTTTTCGCCCTCGTCATTTGTTGAATCCTCCGTCCAGGCTCACTCCCGTGAGCACTATCGTCAAACAGATCGCCGCAGCGTTGGTCGGTCTTGTCCTTATCGCCGATGCGACCGACGCAGTAGAACTGCTCTTGCGCGCTGCATCGGTGGTCGTTGTCGAGCGCGACGATAGCGCCGAGGAAACGCGCCGTCGTGCCGTGGGCAATTTGCTCGACGATAGCCTCCGCAAGGGGAGTGCCCGCCGCGTTATCACGCTGGAGGATTTCACCATGACTGCCATGCCGGCAGTCGGCGCCCATGTAGCCATTGGGGCTATTGGGGTATTCTTCTGTGGTGCATTGCCACTTCTGTACCCGATTTTCTCCCGCCGTCGCTACCTTCTCTTGTGCTGCTTCCGCCGCTGAACCCCACTTGCTGAGCGAGCACGCTCGTGTCCCTGTCCGATGGTGACAGGAATCTATTTCCGTTTCCAAGTGAATCCTTTCGATCACAGTGAAAGGCGATCCAATGCGTTGGTTCGTGGTGGTTGTTTTCGCACTTGTTGGCACGCAGGCGCAGGAGCTGGACTTACGCGCTGCACTCCGCCGCGCGTCGGAGGTACATCCCCTGCTTCGGAGTACGCGCTACGGTGTCCCCCTTGCGCGAGCGGACTCGGTAAGTGCTAGCCTTTTCCCCAACCCTGAGCTGAGCATGCAGTACATGCAGACACCAGCAACACTGGCCGGTCCAGGTGGGTTGGGTCCTGCTAATGGTCAGTGGCAGATGTCGGCGCTGCAGACGCTTGACCTTGCTGGCTGGCGGCAGCGCCGAATCGAGTATGCGGCTGAGGCAGTTTCTGCTGCTGCCGAGAGCTATCGAGCGACGATGCAACAAGTGCTCTATGATGTTGCGATGGGATGGATCGAGCTGTGGAGCGCAGAGCGAAATGTCGCGCTCATCAGGCTGGCGCTGCAGAGCACCGATAGCCTTGTTGCGGTCAATCGTGTGCGGTTGCGCTCGCAAGCAATCATTCCGGCAGATGTGTGGCGGACGGAAATTGTTGCTGCCCAGTACCGACTGCAACAAATCCAGGAAGAACAGCGTTTGCGTGCTGCGCAGCGGTGGTTGCAGTACGCGCTGGCCTCACCCGACTCGCTCTGGACGCGCGGTGAGGAATCGCCGATTGTTCTCCCCAATTTGTCGCTGCGTGCATGGATTGAGCAGGCGTTCGAGCATCGAGCCGACTATCGTCTTGGGGAGGCAACTGCTCGGACTGCTCGTGCCAATGTTGCTCTCCAGGATGCACTTGCAATACCCAATCCTGATGTTGGCATCGCCGCTGTTCAGCAGCAGGGTGTACCGTTCGTGGGGCTTGGGGTCAACTACCCTCTGCCGATTTTCAACCGCAACCAAGGCGAACGGCAGAAAGCGCGCATTGCTGTTGAGCAAGCACAGAGCGAGATTGAGCGCCTTCGCACGCAGATCACCACCGAGGTAACGATCGCCTACGATGCCTATGCAACGGCGAAGTCGGCGCTCGAGTATGCGCGCACCGTGCTTGATAAAGCCAGCGACGTCCTCCGAACAGTGCAATTGGCGTACCTCAAGGGTGCAACGCCTATTGTGGATTTTCTGGAAGCGCAGCGAAGCTGGTACGAAACGCAACGCTCCTACTACGATGCGATGGCGCAGTATTGGCGGGCGGCAGTCCAGCTTCTGGCAGCCAGTGGACAATTGTCAAACATTGCTCGAGAGTGATCCTATGCAGACCCTTCGATGGATGCTACCGATCCTTGGGGTGGCGCTGAGCGGTTGTTGGCGTCAGTCGCCGACAGACGAAAACCCATCGGCACGGATAGTAGTCGAAGCACCCGCAGCACGTGATTCGCTGGTGGTGCTGCCCCCCGACCAAGCACGCCGATTTGCGACTGTTGCAGTGCGGGTGGATTCTGTTGCACTCATGCTGCGTGTTGCGGGCCGTGCTGTGGCAAAAGCGATTATCGCAGCCGATAGCACCGCGCCGCCATTGATCGTCTTCGAAAGCAACGATGCTGCCCAGCGCTATACCGAGTACCTGAAAGCGCGCGCCAGCTTCGAACATTCGACTACCCAATTAGCCCGGGTGCGGGATATGGCCGAACACCAAGCAGCCTCGGGCAAGGATGTTCTGGAAGCCATCACCGAGCACCGCTTGCATCAGGCGGCTCTCCTGGATGCCGAAAGCGAACTGCGACAATCGGGCATTCGACCAGACTTGCTGGCGCGCATGGGGACAGGCTCTGTCCTGGTTGCCTGCGATGTTCCCGAAGGATGGCTGCCCTATGTCCAGATGGGCGAACAAGCCTACATGAGCTTTGCTGCATCGCCCACCGATGAGCTGGTTGGGCGGGTGGTCGAGTTTGCCGACGCCGTTGACGTGACAACGCGAACAGTGCGCGTTTTTGTGCTCCTGCCACGCGCGCCCGCAATGATCCGCCCAGGCATGTTTGCAACGGTGCGCATTCACAAACGGCAGATCAACGCAGCAATCATTCCCCGTGAAGCCGTAGTCGTCGCGGAGGGACAGCCCTATGTCTTCGTTCGGCGTGATAGCACGACGTTCGTCCGACGCCCGATTGTCATTGCCGGAGATACGGGTAAGGAGTTCCAGGTTACCGAGGGCATCAGTGCTGGCGAACAGGTTGTTGTCAGCCGTGTCATGTTGCTCAAGGGTTTGAGTTTGGGTTACTAACCACTACCACTGCACGATGCTGGAACGATTGCTGACCATCTCGCTGGAACAACGCCTGCTGATTCTGCTGGGTGCACTGGCATTGGCTGGAGCTGGGATCTGGGCCTGGAGCGAGCTCAAGATCGAAGCCTACCCAGACGTTGCCGATACCGAGGTAGCCGTCATCGTCAAGTATCCGGGGCGGCCTGCCGAAGAAGTCGAGCAACAAATTACCATTCCCATCGAGCGGGCACTCAATGCCGTACCGCGGGTTCTCACGCGCCGCTCGCGGACGATTTTCGGATTGGCTGTTATCAGGCTCACGTTCGAAGAGGGAACCGATGACTACTTTGCCCGCCAGCAGGTGCTCGAAAAATTGCGCGATGTGGACTTACCCGAGGGTGCTGAACTCGACCTTGGTCCGCTCTCGACACCGGTGGGCGAAATCTATCGCTACGTTGTCGAAGGGGATGGATACTCGCTGGTGCAATTACGCGAGCTGCAGGATTGGGTCATCATTCCGGCCTTGTTGCAAGTGCCCGGCATTGCCGACATCACCAACTTCGGTGGTGTGGAAAAGCAGTACAACGTCATAGTCAATCCTGCAGCGCTCGAAAAGTATGGCCTGACCATTGAGGACGTCGAGAAAGCCATCCAAGCCAACAACAGCTCCACGGGTGGGAATATTCTGTCGATGGGATCGTCGCAACTGGCAATTCGCAGTGTGGGACGGATTCGTTCGATCGAGGACCTGCAGTACACGGTGCTCAAGTCGGAAGGGGGAACGCCCGTGTTCTTGCGCGATGTTGCCAGTGTTGAGCTTGGTGCACTCATGCCCAGTGGGGTGCTGGGATATCTCGATAAAACGCGCGGTAAGGAATCCAATGACGGCGTCGAAGGGATCGTGCTCATGCGTCGGGGCGAGAATCCCAGCCAGGTGTTACAGGGAGTCAAAGCAAAGATTGCCTACCTCAACAGTCGAGTGCTGCCCAATGGTGTTCGCATCGTGGGAGTCTACGATCGGACCGATTTGGTGGAATCCACCCTTGCGACCGTTGGCAAGACTCTCTTCGAAGGGGTGAGCATCGTGGTCATTGTGCTGGTGTTTTTCCTGGGCAACATTCGTGCAGCAGTGGCAGTGGCGCTGACCATTCCGCTCTCGTTGCTTGGCGCGTTTGTTGGGATGAAACTGACCGGTATTCCGGCAAACCTGCTGTCGCTTGGGGCAATTGACTTTGGGATCATTGTGGATTCGGGGGTTGTCGTTGCAGAATCTATCCTTCGGCACCTGTCCCATCATCGCACAAGCGGACAGCGGATGCCGATTCTGCGAAGTATCCACGCGGCAGTGTCGGAGGTGCAGCGGCAGGTCTTTTTTGCCGTCGTGATCATTGTTGCGGCATACCTGCCCCTGTTTACCTTGCAGCGTGTCGAAGGGCGGCTGTTTTCACCGATGGCATACACCCTCAGTTATGCGGTGGGGTGGTCGTTGGTTCTGGCACTGACGCTGGTGCCGGTGCTCTGCTCGTACTTGCTGGCTGGATCGTTCCGCCAGTGGCATAATCCCGTGCAGAGTTGGCTTGAGCGGCAGTATCAGCGCATTATCACGTGGGTGCTGGCTCGACCGCTCCAGACTGTTGCTGGTGGTGCAGGAATCGTTCTGCTCGCGCTGGTGGCGGCAACGACGATTGGGACAGAGTTCCTTCCCGAGCTCGACGAAGGTGGATTCAACATTCGATGCGTACTGCCAGCGGGCGTGTCTGTCGATGCTGCACGGCAGGTGCCGCCCCGCATTCGAGAAATCATCGGGCGCTACCCGGAAGTCAAGGCCTGCATCACCCAGCTTGGCCGCAATGACGATGGCACCGATCCCTATGGCCCGAATCGCATCGAGTCCTTAGTGCAACTGACGCCGTATTCGACCTGGAAGAGCGGGAAAACCAAGGCTGAACTCCTTGCCGAGATCAAGTCGGCACTCGAGGTGGAATTCCCCGGCGCAAGTTTTTCGTTTTCGCAACCGATTCTCGACAATGTAACCGAGGCCGTGACCGGATCGGCGGCAGATTTGGCAGTCTTGATCAATGGCGACGACATTCCCCTGATGCGGGGCCTGGCCCAGCGTGTGCTTGGCGTTCTCCGCAGCATTCGGGGCAGCAGTGAAAGTGGTCTTGAACAGGAGGGGCCACAAACGCAGTTAGTCGTTCGGGTGCGCCGGGAAGATGCGGCGCGCTATGGCATCAACATCGCCGATATCAATCGCTTGCTCGAGCTGGCAATTGGTGGGAAGCCGGTGAGCGTTCTCTATGAAGGCGAGCGGCGCTTCAACATTGTCGTTCGGTATCCGCGGCAGCTTCGTTCAAGCGTCGAGGATATTGCCAGTATGCTGGTGCTCACACCGGGTGGTCAGCGGGTGCCGTTGTCCCAAGTTGCCGATGTTCAGCTTGTCGAGGGACAGACCATCATCGCGCGGCAGGATGGGCGCCGGCAGGTGAGTGTGCGGACCAATATCCGCGGGCGGGATCAGGGAGGTTTCGTCGCAGAAGCGCAACAGCGAGTAAGCCGTGCGGTCAAACTTCCGCCAGGCTATACCATCGTCTGGGGCGGCCAGTTCGAAAACCTGGAACGAGCACGTAATCGGTTGATGGTGGTTATTCCCATCACACTGGCAATCATTTTTTGCATTCTCTTTTGGCTCTTCGATCGGAGCGTTCGCTATGCTCTGCTGGTGATGCTCAACGTTCCGTTTGCCTTCGTTGGTGGTGTGGTGTTGCTCCTGATGCGCGGTATCAATTTCAGCGTCAGTGCCGGCGTGGGCTTTGTTTCCCTGTTCGGCGTTGCGATCATGAGTGGAGTGCTCATTGTTTCCTACATCAACTACCTGCGGCAGGAAACGGCACTGACCGTGCGGGCAGCGGTGCGCACGGGAGCGCGGACGCAGCTTCGACCGGTGCTCATGATGATGACCGTGGCACTCATTGGGCTTATTCCTGCGGCACGTGCAACCGGCATCGGTTCCGATGTTCAGCGCCCACTGGCGACGGTGATCGTCGGTGGCTTGGCGACATCCCTGGTATTGGTGCTGACCGTCTTACCGGCTCTCTACTACCTGGTCGAAGGTCGCCGGCGATGGCGCCTCCTCCAAGCGCGTCGGGCACATCTCCAGACAGATAGCAGCGTTTCCCCTTCGAATCCATAAACCATCGAGAGGTTGGGCGATGCACTACCATCCCATGATATTGATTACCGTTGTCTGCCAGGAGCGCATGCTCCAACCATTGTTGGAGCTGCTCGAACGCGGTGGTGCTACGGGCTACACAACAACTGCTGCCAGTGGGTTGAGTTTTGGACGGGGCACAAGCGAAGCGCCGCGTCGTGTTGTCCAGGTCATCGTTCCACACGAGCAAGCCGACGAAATCTTAGCCGCCATTGTTGAGCACGATTTCCAGAATGAGTCGTTCATCCTCTGGACGACAGAGGTCAAAGTGCTCCGGCGGGGTCGTTTTTTCTATTGACACAATCGCGCACCCCGAGCGAACCCATCGCTATCAGTGGCTGAGAAATGATTAGGACATGTTATTCCCCCTGCCGGCAGCCGCAGACTGGGCGCCGGAGCATTCCGCCACTGTAGTGAATGCGATGGATTGCCACGTCCACTCGCCGTACGCTGTCGTAACTAAAGTAGTCGCCGCTCTGCTGGCGGTGGATTGCCTCTGGATTGTCTACGTACAGCAGCCGTGTTGCCGTATAGCTAGGAATTTTTGCAACGGTTGTTGTGTCGGCATACCGACCTTCGACGACGATGATAATCCGGCTCTTCGATAGTCGCGCGTAGAATTCATCGGGGCTGCCTACATCGGTTGGCAACAGCACCTGCCCGTGTCGTTCGAAGTCGGCAAACACTGGGCACTGCCGCAAACGGTTCAACAGTTCTTGGTAGCCGTAGTAGGCCCGAAGTTTCGAGAGCGTGTCGTTGTTGTTGCCTACCAGCGATGCTCCGTGCCGCACGATCACCGGCTGTGACGATGGGAATTCTAGGGCATACCGCACCGTATCAAAGTATGTGCTGAAGTAGGCAATGGAATCACCAAGGTACGTTCCGCGCTGGATGGGGCGTGCATCGCTGTAGGCGACTACACTGATGATGATTTTATCGGACTGATCGTCGGTACTTGGCAATCGCGCAATCATATCGGCAAAGCCAGGCAACAACGTGTCGCAAATGCTGCGGGTCATGATCTGATAGTTCCGCTCGACGTATTGGGCGTAACGACGATACTGCTCGATCCGAGCTTGCCAGCGCCGGGTACGTGCCGATCGCGTGGCAAGGTCGGCTACATAGTCTGGTCCCCAGTAGCGATTTTGCCGATGCAGCTCGATAAAGCCCGCGTCAGCGTAGCGTGAACTCTGCAACTGGTGTAGGTGCTGAGTGAACCCTTTGACCGTATTGACCTCCCAAAAGTTGGTCTGATAGTACGGGACATTCCGGACAAACTGTGTGTCGTAGAGAAACTCACGAGAGCAGGGCGGAAAAACGTAGTACTGCGGCTCGACGTAGATCGTATCGAACAGCTCAAGGTCCGACTGCAGCGGATTGGATGGATCGCACGCGGGGAATCCTCCACGCTTGCTCAGCTCTGATAAAACCAACGAACGCCGGACAGGAACGACGACAGTGTCGTATTGTGGCTGACGCTCGATGAGCGTGTCGTTTGCGATAACGACGATGGTGTCGGGTTGCGCTCGACGGCGAGCGTAGAGTGCATCCATCACCTGCGGTGAACGCCGACGGATGCCAACAAACTGTTCATCGGCACCGATCGCAAACGACATCTGAGCAAGCGTCTTGAACGCGGCGGTGTCGAACGACTGCTGCTGTTTCATGTGGGCGGGAATCAGCAATGGCCGGCGAACTGTGTCTGCTGTTCGGATGATGGTGCGCTGTTGCCGGACCACACGGCGCACGAAGACGGGGTCCCGCTCAAGAATGCGTCGCTCGGCATAATGCGACAACACCCGATTGCTGGATTCGGTGCACTCAACCGAGTCGTAGAGTCCGCCGCCGCGCGTGCGGTATGTTGTCCCACACTTGAGTTCCAAGCGAACCGACGACGAGTTCTGCTCGATCCGGGCGCCATCGTCGGATTCAATAACAATCAATGGTTGACGAACAGGGCGCTTGGGGTCCTGGCGATCAAGAACGGTCACCGTGTACAGAATGCGTGGAGGCCGACAGGAGGTTTCGATCGGGATGGCGTAGAGATCGAATCCGCCCCGGTTGTGGATTTCGATCCCGTCCACCCGTCGGCGAACCAGCACAGCCGATGACCAATGCCGGACCGTGTCATCGCGATCGCTGGCAAGGTAGAGGGTCGCTCTACCGTCGGCGGTACGGTGAGGCGGTGGAATATAGGGGAAAAGCTCGTGATGGGTGGCAGTGTTGATCGTATCAGGGCCTGTGGGGAGGCGCTCGAGCGAGTGCACAATCACACGGCGCTGACCGTAGTCAACACTCAGACGCGCTGCCCACAGATTCAACGTTGAGTCCAGGGTTGTATCGGTGGGAGAAGCGTTTTCTCGTCGGTCGCTGGCAAAGTAGAGCACAGGCTGACCTTCGCTGCAGAACAAAAAAGGAGAATACTCATTGCCGCGTGAGTTGATGCGCTCGCCGAGTGCATCGTTGAGGTTGAACGGAGCAGTCCATTGCCCGTTGGGTAATCGGAACGCAGCATAGAGGTCAGCATTGCCGAAGACGGTGTCGCGCCCATCAAAAGATCGTTGGTTGCGAAATGGTGCGCTCAGACCCCGCGTGCGACGTGAGGCGGTCAATGCTGGGCGGTCCGACGAGAAGATCAGCAAGAGCGTATCGTTGCGCGTAGCGGTGGTTGGATGTGCATCCCAATAAAAGCTGTTGAGCGGTTGCAGATTGGTCACCGATAGTTTCTCATCAGCTCCGATGGTGAAATGAAACAAGTCCGTTCCTCCAACCAATCCTCCCACGAGGATGCGGATGCGGTGGGCGTAGCTTTCCTCGAATGGATGCCCGGAGGCGAAAAATCCTTCGCGAGGACTCACAAATGCGATATTGCCCTCGTTGTTCCCGAGAACCGATAGAAGCAGGGCAAGAGGCGTCGCACGCAGACGGGACGTGTCGTACTGGTTGTTTCCGCGAGGAATGGCAACGGCAAAATCCTGGTCTGGAACGTAGCACCCTTGGCTGAGTATGGTTTTGGCAGAATCCCGCATCCCGTCCGTGGTGAAGTACAGCAGCCGACTGGTCGAATCCAGAAAGGGTGCAATGTCGTCGCCGGTAGTGTTGGCGGCACCAAGATTGTAGGTAGGCAGGCGTGTTGGTGGTGCTGGTGGTTGCGGTGGCGTCCCACAACCAACAAGGACAGCAGCGATCGCTATCAGTGTCAGATGATGTTTCATCGTCGCACCTGCTTAGAAAGTGACACCAATACGTAATCGCCAAAGGTCAATGCGGCGACCTTGGGGGATGGACTCGCCGTTGTAGATGAGTTCATCACCGATTCCCAACGAGCGATAGCCTAAGTCAATGCCGAGATCGAATTGTGGTGCAATCGGGATTTCAACACCGACGCCAATCCCAACCGTCAGCGGCGGTGCGGATGCATTCATCCTAAGTGAATAGTTTGGAATAGCCAGGTTGAGCCCTGGTATCTGGCCCGCACACTCGACCAGGATTGAATCCAGCTCTGCGATCCGGCGCTGTTTCCCTTCGTCGAGACGCAGCGAGAAACGCCATAGGTTCATCGTCAATCGGTCAATGGCTGTTCCCACTTGTGCGTACACAAACGGACGTATGCAGGCGATGCTTCGGTCGAAGGTGTAGCGCAGATGGAGCACCAGCGTCGGACGCAAGTAATCCTCCGGTGGATTGGCGCTCATCAGGTTGTAGGCGCGCGTTCCAACGGTGAATGCAAGCCCAATTCCCCAGCGGTAACAGTAGTCGGTCGAAAGCGATGATGCTGTTTCCTCATCTGGGTATCCCTTCTTGCGCCGCATCATCATGGATGGCATGGTGCCGAACCGAAAACCAGCGGCAATTTCCGCGGCAAAGGCTGTTCGTTCCTCGGACCGCTGCCGGTCGAGCCAATCAGTGTACGAAAAGAGTGCAGGAATGGCGCGCAGCTCCACGAAATACCACGAGCAATGCCGTGCCGGACAGCGGAGCTTCATGCTGGGCCAGCGAAGACTCGCCTCGAGAGGCTCGCAGTCGCACCCAACAACGCGAACCGGTACATCGCGAATCTCGGGGATCCCTGTGACGGTGTTGAACGATCGAACACGGTTAACGTTGCCGTAGGCGTTGCGCACCATGTCTGGCTGGAGCGCCGGCAGTATGACGTCCTGCAGTGGGATGAGTTCAAGACATTCGGTTCGATCGGCAGCGCATCGCGCTAAAAACACAAAGGCGGTATCGTGGCGGGGTGCGCCGCTGGAGTCACGCCGGGTTTGAATGAGCATTTCCACGACCGTCCCGCGGAGCGTCCGACCGTCGCGACGATTGGACATGGTTTCGTCACAGGCGCACGGTGCGACTTCGTATTGAAACTGCTGTTCCGGGCGAATGTCGAGCGCATCGTCGTAGCGCTGAAGTGGTTTCGTTGTGCCACACCCGATGAGCAGTGCACATGCCAGGGAATAGTAGTACCATCGCTTCATTGGGTACCTCCGAATGCGTAGTTGACCGTAATCATTGCCTGGAGAGAACTCAATACGGGGCGATACTTGCTGCGCAGCAGGGCATTGGGGGCATGGTAGTGTATGCTCAGGTCGAGGAACCACCGGCAGCAATGCGAATCGTAGAACAGCAGTCCTCCGATCCCAAGCGTATATCCTACTCCGGTGCTGCTGCCGGCTTGCTCGGTGGGGAAATCAACTCCTGGCTTTGCAACAATGGTGCTCAAGCCCAATGAACCAGCGGCATAGAGCGGAAGATCAGTCGGGAGCCATGGGAACCACCGTAACTCACCAGCAAGCAGGGTTGCATCGGTATAGCCGTGGCGCTGCGGGGGCAATGGATTGAGTGTATTCAGCGGCGAATAATCGAGCCGTACCCCGTACCAAAGGTGGCAATATTGCCGTGATAGCACGTGGACGGTGCCGCCGAAGGCTGGTTTGTTCACCTGCCGATAGGTGGGATTTTCGGGGAACTGGTAGGTTGGTCCGACCCCGACCAACCATTGGGCTGCAACGATTCCAGGAAAGAACGCAATGCAGAGCAATCGCAACATGGGCGTCTCCACACAATGGTAACACATCTGCTGGGCGCTCCTAACGGAATGTCTCCCGGGATATTATGCTCGGAGAACCTTCTCACTGGAGCAGCGGTGGAACGGTGTACTTTCGCAACATTCTGACGGAAATTGTATCAGTTCAACAATGTGCTGAGGCTCGATGGTACTGTTTGGGCCGGGTAGCTCCTTTGCCGAGCGCGTGCAGGCACTCGATGCTGCCGACGCCGTTGCCTCATTCCGCCGAGAGTTCGTCATTCCCGAGCGAGGTGGCTCCCCGTGTGCCTACCTTGCAGGCAATTCGCTGGGACTGATGCCGGTAGCAGCGCGCACAGCAATCGAGGAAGAGTTGGCGCAGTGGGGAACGCTCGGCGTCGAAGGGCACCACCAGGCACGCATCCCGTGGTATCGTTACCACGAAGATCTGGCGCCACTGCTGGCAGAGCTGGTCGGCGCACACCCGCACGAGGTGGTTGCGATGAATACTTTGACGGTCAATCTCCACCTGATGCTCGCCAGCTTCTACCGACCCGAAGGAAAGCGACAGAAAATTCTCCTGCTGCCAGCAGAGTTTCCCAGCGATCGCTACGCTGCGGAAAGTCATGTGCGCTGGCATGGACGCAATCGCGATGACTGCATCGTCGAGCTGCCGCTGAGCGACTCCTCCCCGGTGCTGACAACCGATGACATTGTCACAGCTATTGAAGCGCTCGGCGACACGCTTGCTCTGGTGCACCTGAGTGCGGTGCATTACCTGACCGGTCAACTCTTCGACATTGCCACGATCACCGCTGCAGCCCATCGGGTCGGCGCAGTCGTTGGCTGGGATCTCGCGCACGCAATCGGGAATGTTCCGCTTGCACTGCACCAGTGGGATGTTGATTACGCAGTGTGGTGCTCGTACAAGTACCTCAACTCCGGCCCGGGTGGCGTCGGGGGTGCTTTTGTCCACGAGCATCATGCGCGGAATCCAGCAGTGCTGCGGCTTGCCGGGTGGTGGGGTAATGATCCGTCCTTGCGCTTTTCGATGCCGCAGTGGTTCGAGCCCGTTCCCAGCGCCGATAGCTGGCAACTTAGCAATGCACCGGTGCTAGCGATGGCGGTGCACCGGGTGGCATTGGAACAATTCCATCGTGCTGGCATGGAGCGGCTCCGTCACAAAAGCATTCAACTAACGGGCTTTTTAGAGGAAATCCTCGATGCCTGTGCACGAGCATATCCAGGCTTGGGAATACAGATCCTCACGCCGCGACATGCAACATGGCGCGGTGCGCAACTGTCGGTACGCTTTCAACGGTATGGACGCGCGATCTTCGACCATTTACTCGCCAGTGGCATTATCGTGGATTGGCGTCAGCCCGATGTGATTCGGATGGCCCCAGCGCCGCTCTACTGCTCGTTTGCCGATGTGCTGCGGGTCGGACAAGCACTGGAAGCCTTTGCCATCGAACAGGGGGTAACCCATGCGCCGGCAACCCAACAATGAACCACCGTGGGTATTGCTCTCGACGACCAGCACTACCTGGGAAGCAGAATTGCTGCGCGGCTACTTGATTGCCAACGGAGTGGATGCTGTTGTTGTGTCGCAAGTTGATACCATGCGCGGACTGACACTGGGATTGCTCGCTGTTGCGAAGATTTACGTCCCTGCCCCTCAACTGAGCTGTGCAGAAAAGCTCTTGGCTGCGTACCAGATGAACCCACCTACTCCAGAGGACGAGAGCAGCAGTCCGTAGGCATCGGGAGAATATCGAGCGCCGATAGGGGCAAAGCACACGCTGTCTGGCCAGTCCACACTGGTGGCATGGATGTTTGCCCTCAGCAGGTGAAGGAACGCATGCCCGATTCCCCAGGGGAGCCGCACAGGTACATGCACCGCGCAACGGTCGAAAGCAACGCATTGCCACCGCAGAGACAGGGTGCGGCCTGGGATGGTGTGCTTCCTACGATGTCACAGTGGTGGCGCTATTGCACCAGGACTGTTCCGCGCAAGAGATAGTCGCCTGCACGGAGCGTACAGGTGAGCAAGCCAGTGGCGACATGCGGCGCTCGTATGGTTACTTGGTGGAATCCATCCGACAGGTACCCCATCTCTGTTTGGCTGACCGAGCGCCCCATTGCATCGTAGAATTCGAGCTGCGCGTTTGCTGAAATCGGAAGAGTGAACGTCACCGCAAGCGATTGTCCTGGCGCAACAGGATTGGGTGAAATGCCAAGCTCTGTACCGGATGGCGGCGTGTGTTCTTCCACGGATGTCGTGCTGCTGCGAATGATCGGAATCGTTGAGAAGTCTTTGAGCATGACCTCCTGCAAGGTGGGTGCATCGGCTCCGTACCACTGCGCAAGGATGGAGGCATAGACCTGGCGAAAGTCGTACTGCATCAGTAGGTTCCCGTTGGTATCGAGATTGCTCAAGCTTGGGTTGCTGCCGCGAACGCCGGGGATTACTTGCGTGCCAAAGACGAACATCGGTGCTGCAGTGCCGTGATCGGTACCGCTACTGGCGTTGGAGGCAACGCGACGCCCAAATTCGGAGAAGGTCATTGCCACGACACGATCGGCAACACCAAGTTGGCGTAAATCATCAAAAAATGCGGCGACTCCCTCCGACAGTCGTCCCAGCAGTGTTGCGTGGGTGCCCAGTGTTGTGTCGGTGGTATCTACTTGTGCGGCATGCGTATCGAATCCGCCCAGGGAGACCATGTACACCCGTGTTTGCAAGCCACCAGCAATGAGCCGCGCAACGATCTTGAGCTGGTCGGCAAGTGAGTTGTTCGAGGGATACGTCGCCCGATTCTGCGCCTTGTCTGCTGCTGTCTTGATGCTGGCTGAGTACTGCTGCGACTTGAGTTCGACTTCCCGCAGATACGCCAATTCGTGACCGGGGCGTGTGTCGGGAATACCGCTCCCGACGCTCTGCTGTGTCCCGTTGATGATGTCGTAGAATGTTTGCGGATCCTGGAGGGCAAGTCCCATCGAGGCGAGCGGCCCTTGGAGTGCCAGCGCCATCACAGCACCAATTTGCACTGCTGGTGGATCGGGAGCGTTATCGTTGGGATAGCCTTCGGGATAGTTGGGGTAGAGCGTGTTCAAGTAGCGTCCCATCCAGCCGGTGGTAAGATACTGGTTGTAGTCGGAGGCAGTCATCCAAATGTCCGTCGAACGGAAGTGCGAAAGATTCGTGTTCGGGTAGGCAACACCCTGGACAATCGCAACCATGCCTTCGTTGAACATCTGCTCGATAGCGCTCATTGCTGGATGGAGCGCTGCTTTGTCGGTGATACGGAGCAGCTTCGATTCTGGCAGGGCAACTTGGGGACGAATCTGGTAGTACGTGCTGAGTTGATCGAGCGGTATCACCGTATTGAGCCCGTCATTGCCGCCATTGAGTTGGATGAGGACCAGCACGCGGTCGGTCGTGCTCAGCAGGCGTGCGATCGAATCCAGCACGCGTGAGCGTCCCAGCGCACGGATAGGAAATCCACCCAGTACAAGAGGCAATGCGATGAGCGGGGAGCTTGCTTTCAGAAAATCACGGCGTTTCATTGGGATAATCTCCGACGGTGTTACATCAGTTGATATTCAGCCATGCGAAACATTGAGCGGAGCAGATTCTGCAAGCGTACCTGTGCAGCACCACGTGCGCCTGGATCGTTGGGATTGGCCTTGTAGGCGGCCCAGATTTGCGCCCATTCGTACACCTGTCCTCCTGCCATGAGGACCGAGCGCGCCAAGTAATCCCGTTGCTCTTGGGTGAGCCGATAGGACGGCATGAGCTCGCGTTCGAGATCTGCAATGAGCTGTGCGTAATCACCGGGGTTGCTGCTGATACGTTCGGCAAATGCGAACACATCGAGGATGTACGCACGGGGCAGTTGCCGGCTACCGAACAGCACCGCATCAGTCAATGCATAGCGCGTCGGGAGCGTTGCACTGTTGATCCAGAGGCGGTAGTAGTCCGGTGTTTGGTAGTATGCGGGCCAACCCGCAACGCTGGGTGGATCCATCAGATTTTGTTGCAATGCTGCCGCAGTAGTAAGCAGTGCGGTCAGGATTCGGCTTTTATCTTGGGCAGCAGCCGGAAGCGTAAACCCAACGCTCGTGAATAGCTCGACGATGAAGTCCAGTGGACTTTTGATCATTGCACCGATGTTTTGCTCGTCGTAGAAATGTTGGCTTTGGAACAGCGCCCGGAGGACAGGCTTGACCTCGTAGTTGGATTGTTTCAACAGGACTGCCAGCGGTTCGATCACGTCCCGCTCTATTTGGTCGTCAATCTGGTAGAAGACAAACCAGCGGTAGAGCTTGCGGACAAAGGAGCGTGCCGTTTCGTCCTGCTCAAAAATCATGTCGAGCAGCTCGCCGAGTTCCTCTTGTCCGGCAGTTGGTCCTGTTCGTCCCCGAATGACGTGATTACCGTAGGCAGCAGAAAATTGCTTATCGCCTCTGTCGTGGAGAGTTGGGTTGAAGGTGCTCATACTTGGATCGCCGGTGCGTTGTACGCGCCAGCCCGTCAGGACGCGCGCTGCTTGTTGGACGTCGTGTTCGGTGTAGTGTGTGTAGTCACCGGGAGCGCGCTCTGGTCCTTTGCCGATGGTGAAGAGTTCCTGAAGTTCGCGAGCATAGTTTTCGTTTGGCTTCTGGGCAGTGTTCTGGTCACCGTTGAGGTAGCGCAGCATTCCTGGGTCAATGGTGACATGGTAGGTTAGCTCTTTGAGATTCCCAAGAGCAAAGCGGCGCAGCATGGCGTTGTGGTGGTACTGCAGTCGTGAATCGGTGATGACATCGGCTTCAGTGGCGAAGTAATTGTGCCACAGCAGCGTCATCTTTTCGATTATCGAAAGCCGATCGGTGCGGAGCATCTGTTCCAGCCACCATGCCTTGACCAACAGGCGATACTGTGCATCACCCTGAAGGGGGGAGGTGTTGTTGACCCAGGTTTGGCCTGTTGCAGGATCAACGGGTGGATCGGGTGCTGGTTGGTCGGCAAGTATTTGTTCAACGGCAGCGTCGAGACCAAGTTCCACCACCTGGCGGACAAACTGCTGCGAGTTGAGGAATGTTGTTCGGCGCAGCAGGTGTCCTGCCCGCCGCTCGTCCCACGGTCCGGTATAGCGGTCCAATGCGCCCATTGTACACTCCGGTGGAAAGTGGATAGTTCGATTGGGTCTGGAGCAGCAGCAATAACTCTGCTCGACCGATCGGGTAACCGCCTCCTCAGACTTTCTCAGGCGTGGGATGGTTTAATTGTCTGCCGATGCGCGTTCAATGCGCTGGAGCAGCTCTGGTGGAACCGTCAGTCCGCGGGCTTGCATTTGGTTGGCATGGCGGCGCGCTTGGTCGAAGCGGCCAGTATCGAGGTACAGAAGGAGCAAGTTGTGGTTTGCTTGTGCATCGAGCGGCGCAAGGTGCAGTTGGCGCTCCAGCAAGAGACGCGCCGAATCGAGCTGTTTTTCTTCAAAAGCGATGCGTGCCAGGCGGAAGTATAGCTCCGGCCAGGTGGGAATCTTGGCAAGCTCGCGTTGGTAGTAGGCCTTGGCACGGTCGAACTCACCCCGATCCCAATAGAGATTGCCGATGTAGTAGTTGATGTATTTCTGCGTGCTGTCCATCCGGTAGGCTTCCCATAAGAGACGCTCGCCGTCGGCTTTGCGCGGACGGACCTTGTCTAGGTAGTAGCGTGCACCGAGCATCATCCGTGCGTAGGCAGAGTGGGGCGAGGTGCGCACCGCTTCTTCCCAGAACACGATCCGATTGCGGAACGAATCGGTTCGCTGCCAGGCAATACTGCCGAACACTGCGATCGCGACTGCTCCACCTGCCCACACCAGACGGCGTGGAGCACCGCTTGCTGCTTGCCCCAGCAGCCATAGCACACCAACGATGGGAACGTACAACCGATGCTCGTAGGCTTCTTGATTGATCTGCCGCGGCACAACCAGCGCTGGCACCAAGAACAGCAGGTACCACAGAGCGGCAGCAACAACGGTCGGCCATCGTTGGCTGGCTCGACCAGACCACAGCAGGATAACGAGCAGAGCGATTGCAGCAAGACCTGGCAACAAGGACGTATCCTCCAAACGCGGAAAAACCGAGAGCTCCGCCGGTATCAAGCTCTTGCCCAGGTATTGGAGGTACAGCGGCAGTCGCTCCACAAAGATTGCCAGAAGTTCGGCAGCATCGCTCGGCAGTGGCTCCACCGTTGCATGCGCGCGGAGGATCGCCCATACCAAGCTCGATGCAACCCACATGCTCAAAGGGAGAAGGATGGCTCGGAGGGTTTCTCTTCCATTCCACCGCCACAGCGCAAGAGCACCCAACACCGTCGGTCCAACGATGAGCGCTGTTTCTTTGGTGAGCATGGCGATCAGCAGGAGCACAAACTGCACACCGAGCAGCCACCACCGCCGGCGGTCCATCCATGCGATTGCTGCTAACGCATAGCTGAAGGTAGCGATTCCCAACATTGAATCGTTTCTGCCAGGAATCCACACCACCGCTTGGACCAGCGCCGGATGAACCGTAAACAGCATCGCCAGTATCCATCCCAGCAGATCGCTCTTGAGTAGCCGCCGGAGCAGCACGAACACCAGAACGGCACCAATGGCATGCAACGCAAGATTGGTGGCTCGATACGGGCGGAGTGTGTCGCGCGGTGAACTTTCGGTGTGCAGCGACTGCGCAAGCCGCCCTTCCCGATGACGGTCAGCGATAAACGTCCAGAGCAGCAACGGTCGGTAGTACGTATCGCCGGAGTCAACGAACACGCCGCGACCAAATGCACGCCACAGATTGGCTGCATCGCGATTGAACGATTCACGCTCCCGAATGAAAATCAGATCGTCTAAATCGGTGTAGTCGTACCCAAGCGTATGCCAGTAGAGCGCCACTGCAGCGCCAACGATTGCTGCACAGGCTGCCCAATATTGCCACCGACGAAAACGAGTATCAACTGGTTGCTGCGGCATGATACGTTCAATACGAAAAAATCGCCGGCGGCAAAAGTACTGCTGCACTGATACCGAGCATAGAGCCGCTTCTCCCACGCAGAGCAGGGCAGAGGTTCTGCGGAAGGTTTGCCAGCGAAAAAATCATGCCATTTTTTTGCGGCCGGCGAAGATTTTTCTGCGTCCAACTGGCCACGAAAAAAAGTGCTTGCATGCCAGGGTGTGCCGTATTATTTTCGCGCTGGGAGAGAGTACGTGATGCCTCCTTTCGTTGTGGTGGTGAAAGGTCTCCGGGGAGTGCCCCTCGATGTTGTGGTGACGTCGAGGGGCATTTCATTTTGGAACAGGCAAAGTATCTTTGAATCAGCAGTCCATCATTGTTGAGGCCCTGTTGCTATGCTTGCAGTTGTTGTGCTGAGCGTGTGCGTCTGGACGTATGCCTTCGCGCACACTGAAATTCCCGGTCCGCCCCAGCAGAAACCCATTGCACTGATTGGGGGACGTGTGTTCACCATCACCGACGGGACAATCGAGGGAGGAACGGTTGTCTTCGATCGGGGCAAAATCATCGCTGTGGGGAAGGATGTGCCCGTCCCACCGAATGCCGAGCGCATTGACTGTCGGGGCAAGAACGTGTATCCCGGATTGTTTGCACCCCACACAACGATCGGGTTGGTCGAAATCGAAGCGGTGCGTGCCACGCGGGATGCTTCCGAAGTCGGTCAGTTCAACCCGAACGTCAATGCCGACGTTGCCTATAACCCCGACAGCGAGGTTATTCCCACCGTGCGGTCCAACGGTGTTCTCGTTGCAGCGGTTGTGCCCGATGGCGGCCTTCTCAGTGGGATGGTATCTGTGATGCAGCTCGATGGTTGGACGCGTGAGGATATTGCGCTCCGTCGGCGGGCAGCGCTGGTGGTGAATTTTCCGTCGTTGGCAACCTACCGTGCACCGTGGATTCGGCGCAGTCCCCAACAGCAGCGCCGTGATGCGGAGCGGCAGATCGAAGCGCTCTATGACTTCTTCCGCCAAGCGCAGATGTATGCCCGCGCTGCTGCGGCTGGGCAGACCACGAAAACCGATCTTCGCTTCGAGGCAATGCGGCCGGTTTTCGAGGGCACTCTGCCGGTCATGATTCGCTGCTGGGAGTACAAGCAAATCCTTCGCGCAATCGAATTCGCGACGCACTTTGGGTTGCGTGCGATCTTGGTCGGATGCTCCGATGCGTGGCGTTGCATAGACGAAATCAAGCGTAGTGGCTTTCCGGTTATCGTGGGGCGTGTCCATAGCCTCCCGATGCGGGACGAGGAAGACTACGACCTGCCCTATCGCTTGCCAGCAATCTTGGCGCAGGCACAGATACCATTTGCCATCAGTGATGCAGGGTTTTGGCAACAGCGCAATCTTCCTTTCCAAGCAGGGACTGCGGTTGCCTTCGGACTCAGCCGTGATGCAGCGCTGCGAGCACTGACGCTGACACCTGCCGAAATGTTTGGCCTTGCCGATCGCATCGGCTCCATCCAGGTCGGCAAAGATGCTACGCTCATCGTGAGCAGCGGCGATGTGCTCGATATCCTCACCAATCGGATCGAGCGCGCTTATGTGCAGGGGCGTGCAGTGTCGCTGGAGAGCAAGCAAACCCGCCTTGCCGACAAGTATCGAACACGCTACCGCCAGCCAACGCAATGAAGCCCGATGGTACGCTGCATGTGTCGGTGCCGGTACCCATGCCGCCGAGCATCCGCAGTATCATGCGCCGCCGACTCAGCAGCCAGGAGGCTGCACGCTTCGAGCAGGTGCAAATGTTCGCCATCACCTACTGGAGCGAAGGGCTGCGCATCCGTGGTTTTTTAGCGCTCCCGCCGCCGGCATCCGCACCGTATCCGGCGATTATCTTCAACCGTGGCGGTGCCGGTGAGCGTGCGGCGCTCCAACCAGAAGGCGCCTTCCAGTATATCGGCACAATCGCAAGCTGGGGGTACGTTGTGGTGGCAAGCAACTACCGTGGCCAAGGCGGCAGCGAGGGCGTCGAGCAGTGGGGCGATGGCGATGTCCGCGATGCACTGAACTTGGTGCCGCTGCTGGAACAACTGGGCTACGTCGATACTGACCGCATTGGATTGGTTGGCGGGAGCCGGGGTGGGATGATGGCGTTCATGATGCTTCGCCAGACAACGGTATTCCGTGCTGCAGTCACCATTGGCGCCCCGACCATGCTGCATCGCTGCTCGCCCACCTCGCATATTCGGCGCGTCTTTGGTCGGTTTCTCGATCCGTCCGGCAATATCGAAGAACAGCTTCGGCAGCGCTCGGTGCTCGTGTGGGCACATGAACTACCGCGCACAACCCCACTGCTGATCTTACATGGCACCGGCGATCGTCGCGTCGAACCCGAGCAGAGCCTTCATCTGGCGCTGGAACTGCAACGGTTGCACTTTCCCTACAAGTTGATCCTCTACGATAATGCCGACCATATCCTTGCCGGTCGTCGCGCTGAAAGCGACCGAGATATTCGCTGGTGGCTGGATCATTACGTGCGCGACCGTGCACCGCTACCCAAGACCGGACCCCACGGCGCCTAAACCGTAACTTTGCGTCGCTACTGTTCTGGTGCGGTCGTATGCAGTTCGATCTCCAAAATGTCACCGTCCAATTCGATGCCATTCCGGCGCTCAGCAATGTGAGCGTGCATATTCCCAGTGGGAGCATGGTGTTGGTGACTGGTCCGACCGGCTCTGGGAAGACGACCTTTCTGCGCCTGCTCTATGCCGATGTGCTGCCCACAGCAGGAGCAGTCTTTGTCAATGGTCAACGGACCAGTGCTCTCCGACCGCGGCGTATTACCCGGCTGCGTCAGGGGCTGGGAATCAGTTTCCAGGATATTCGATTGCTCGATGACCTGACCGTCTTCGACAACATCTTGGTTGCTCTCCTGCTGCGCCGCGTGCCAGCAGCGGAGGCTCGTCGGCGGACACTGGATGCACTGGTGCGGTTTGGGATCAGCTACCTGCGCGAAAAATTCCCTGTCCAGTGTTCGATGGGAGAGCGGCATCTTGTCGGCATTGCGCGTGCCGTAGCACCAGCACCAAGCTGTATCATTGCCGATGAACCAACCGGAAACCTCGATGTGGATACTACCGCACTGGTTGCCGAGCAACTGCGCATCGAGCACGAGCGCGGTGCGACGATTATTGTTGCTACCCACGACCCATTTTTAGCAGCGCACTTTGCAGCAACTCACCGCTTGGCACTCTACGAAGGGCAGCTTGTCTCCAACGATATTGCCGTCGGAGCGCTATGACCCCGCGGCGACTTGCATTGATTGGTTATGGGAAGATGGGCACCCAGATCGAGCAAGTGGCGCTTGAGCGCGGACACCAGATCGTGCTGCGTGCGACGGCTGCGGAACCCGCAACCGACTATGCTCTGCGCGATGCCGACGTCGCACTGGATTTTTCGAGTGCTGCTGCCGTCGAGCAGCATGTCCGCATGTGTGCCACTGTGGGCATTCCGCTTATTATCGGCACGACCGGTTGGCGCGATGACCAGGGGTTCCTTTCAACTGCTGCAGAACGTATTGGCATCGTCGTTGGCGCAAACTTTTCCGTTGGTGTTGCGATGATGGTTCGGCTTGCTGGGCAGCTTGCCCAGATGCTTAGTCCCGCGCTTGGTTACCAGCTCCATATTCACGAAGTGCATCATCGCGCAAAACGCGACCACCCCAGCGGGACAGCCCTCCTCCTTGCGCGAACGCTTGGCGAGCATTTGCCCAACCAAGCGGCAATCGTCACTTCACCGGATGCACCACCGGCAGACGCAATCACCATTAGCTCCGCCCGCGTAGGAAGCATCGTCGGCGTTCATACTATCCTGGCAGATTCACCAGCGGATATGCTGGAGATTACCCACACTGCAAAATCGCGCCGCGGCTTTGCCTTGGGTGCGGTGCTCGCGGCAGAGTGGATCGTTGGGAAGCGTGGGCTATTCGATTTTTCCGATGTTGCCTTCGAGGTGCTTGCGCAAGCATCGCAATGAGCACAACCTTCGATGTCATCATCCCCACCTACGACAACGCCGACGAGTTACAGGCGTGCTTGGAGGGTTTGTGGCAGCAAACATTCACGTCCTTCCGTCTGTTACTCTGCATTGATGGCGCCAGTGCTGCGGTGCGCCGATTGGTTGAGTCGGTTCGGTTGCCTGGCATTGATTCCCTGGTGCTCGGTCATCCCCAGCAGGCGCATCGCGGACGGAATGCAACGCGAAATCTTGCCTTGCCCCACCTTCGCGCTCCGTATCTGGCGATGCTGGATTCGGACGTCGTTCCGCTACCCGAATGGCTTGCCGAGCATTATGCTCTGCTGCAGAGCGAGGACTGCGTCTCGCTTGGTGACGTTCGCTACACAAACACCGACGACAACGTCTGGGCGCGGTATCTGCAGCGTCGCGGTAAGAACAAGTACCGCGATCGGCAGCAGGTGCCAACGTACTATCTGGCAACGGGGAATCTTGCGATGCCAAGCCGATTGTTCGTCGCACTTGGCGGTCAAGACGAACGAATGCATGGCTATGGCGGCGGCGATACCGAATTTGCGCTTCGGCTGGAGAAACACTGTGCTGTGCCGGTGATTTTCAACGCGCGGGCAATTGGGACGAGCCGCATGAACAAAACGCTAACCCAGGCGCTGGCACAGTTGGAACAGTTCGGTGCAGAAAATCTACCGTATATCCACCAACAGCATCCGACCGAGCAACGCATCTTCGGGCTGCAGTACCTGCTGGGAAGGCGCTTGCGTGATCGGGTGCTCCGGAAACTTGCGCTCTCGCGCTTGCCGCAATGGCTGGGTGCGCTCGTCCCAAATTCCGTGGGTCCGATCGAGAGGGCGATCGTGCACTTTGCTGTCTTCAGCGCGATTGCTCGCGGCTGGGAGCGTCGTTCTCGTGGTGACCAGGAGGTGGCAGCGCAATGAACATCCGCAGCAGCTTTTCGGCATACCGAACCGACGATAGTGGTCCGCTGCTTCCACCGGTGATAAACTCGATCCCACTTCCACGGGAAGCGGCTGCACCCTCGTCGGGACGTGAAAAAATGAGTGTGACGGCGTAGGCAATCAGAAGGACAAATTCCAGCGAGATGGCAAACAGCACAAGCGAGGGGCGTTCTTTGGGAATGAACTGCAATCCGCGCAAGCCGATGATGATGATGAGCACAGCGGCGCCCACGTAGATGCTGCCGAGCACTGCTTGTTCGTACTCGATGGTGAAGTGATTGCGCAGGTAGAGCCGCACTGCCGATCCCAGGTAGAGCAAACGTCGGATGCCACCATGAGACCACAGCAGCGCGCGTTGCAGAAGAACAAGTTCTTCGTGGGTGGTGTCGAGTTCGTCCTCGAGGATGTGCAATTGTTCGGGTGTAGCCGATTCGATACGTTGGCGAAGGAGAGCGATTTCCTCATCACTGGCGACCATGCCGAATGCGTGATGTGCCAATTGGTACATTGCCTGTGCAATCTCTCGCTCCAAATTTTTCCGTACCAGCCCTACCGAACGCGGAAGCAGTGCGCTGACAAATGCTGCAATCCCAAATCCAACTGCCGCTACGATGGGCAAGAGGGAAAGCAGTGGGTTGAAAATGTACACTTTTGCGTCGATCTCGCGGTAGAGCTGGGCGCCGCTGTCGGTGATGAGCATCCACTCAAACCAGCGGCTAATCGGGCGAATGTCGGCGCCGAGCGAATCCCGAAAGACAATCCGCAGCACGGGCAGGGCAACGACCTCGAAAAACACAAGGGCACCAACAATGCCCAGCACTGCAAAAACAGCACCCTGCGCAAGGGTAGTGCGGTGCGATCGCCGGTAGGTAGCCAGTGACTCCATCATCGTTCCAGCGTATGACCAATGAGGAAAATTACGGTATGCAGGGCAGAAGCAATGCTCGAACCGACGGAACGCCAGTACCAAGCCAGTACCAAAAGGCAAGGGCGCACGGCAGTGCCGTACGCCCCGACCTATCCCGGAGTAGAGAGCCCCCTCTAACAGAGTCGCGTACCCTCACACGCCGCAAACTACGAGTGCCCGCTGACAGGCTCAATCCGTACTTCTACGGATTTTTGCCACCAGATGCAGAATCACGAACTGCTCAAGCCATGACCAAATTCCAACGCCAGTTTCTTGCATCGCTCGAAGAGCGGGCTGCTACCATCGGGGGACGCGTTGCATTCCCCGATGCCTGCGACGAACGAACGCTCCGGGCTGCACAGTATCTTGCCACGCAGCGCATTGCACGGCCTGTGCTTGTCGGATCGCCCGACGAGATTCATCGCACTGCACGCTCATGCCGCGTCCGTCTTGCCGATCCAATCGAGATTACCGATCCAGACCGGATGGAGGAGGAACTGGCCGACCACTTCCGCCGCACTCGCCCCCCAAAAGATCGTACCCCGGAGCAGATTCGGCAGCTTGTGCAATCGCCGCTCTATGCTGCTGGTGTCCTGCTCCACCGGGGCGATGTTAGCGCTGTTGTTGCCGGCTCACTCTCGACGACCAGCGACGTACTTCGCGCTGCGCTTGCCACCATTGGCCTTGCCAGCGGCGGAACGATTGTCAGCAGCTTCTTCGTGATGGTTCTGCCACACCAGGTGCTGTTCTATGCCGATTGCGGCGTCGTTCCCGATCCTACCTCCGAGCAGCTTGCCGAAATCGCTGTTGCCACGAGCGCAAACTATCGGCACATCATGGGCGAAGAACCACGTGTGGCGTTTCTGTCGTTTTCTACGAAGGGAAGCGCGGCGCATCCGCGTGTGGAAAAGGTGCAGCGTGCTGTTGCGGAGACTCGCCGCCGAGCACCCGACCTGCTTGCCGATGGGGAGCTGCAAGGCGATGCTGCGCTCGTCCCTGCCGTTGCGCGGAGGAAGGCTCCCAATTCTCCCGTCGCGGGCAGTGCGACAGTGCTCATCTTTCCTGACCTCGATGCTGGCAACATTGCCTACAAACTCACCGAACGCCTCGCTGGTGCGGTTGCACTGGGCCCGATTGTGCAAGGTCTGGCAAAGCCCTATTCGGACCTATCGCGTGGTTGCTCAGCACAGGATATCGTTTGGGTGAGTGCTATTGCGCTGCTGATGAGTCCGCAGGACGGTAGGTATAGACCACCTGCAACGGCTGCGGCCGCGGCAGGCGAAAGTGGATGACAATATCCATGTGCGAGGTGACCTTCACGCCGCGGTTGCGAACAGGTTTATAGCGCAGCATCGAGACCAAGCGGAGCGCTTCCTCGTCGCATCCGCTGCCAATGCCCCGAACCACGCGCGGACGGAGCACAGTGCCTTCTTCGTCAACGTCGAAAGCAACATGGACATCCCCCTCGACCCGCTGCGCCAGTGCCATGGTCGGATAGCGCAGGTTCTGCTCGATGAATGCACGCAGTGCTTTGGCTCCGCCCGGATACGTCGGCGTTCGGAGAAACTGTTTTTTCTTCGAGTGTTGCTTCGGACTCATCGGCGCAGTTTGGAGCGAAAGATGTGTTGGAATTTCTCGACCTTTGGGCGAATGACCAGCGCGCAGTATGCTTTGTCCGGATTGCGCTCGAAGTAGCGCTGGTGGTACTCTTCCGCTGGATAAAACGCCACAAACGGCACAATCTCGGTGACAATCGGTGCGCCGAAAATGCCGCTTTCGTCGAGTGCGCGTTTGTAGTACTCAGCACGCTCGCGCTGGTAATCCGAATGGTAAAAAATCACCGACCGATACTGTGTGCCAACGTCGTTGCCTTGCCGGTTGGGCGTTGTCGGATCGTGTGTTTTCCAGAACACCTCCAAAAGCTCGTCGTAGGAGATGGTGCGTGGGTCGAAGGTAATCTGGCAGACTTCCGCATGACCGGTTGTACCGGTGCAGACCTGCTCGTAGGTGGGGTTAGGGACACTGCCGCCACTGTAGCCGGGGACAACCGAGACGACGCCCTCAAGGCGAGAAAAGATCGCCTCGGTGCACCAAAAGCAGCCGGATCCGAATGTTGCAATCTCCCGTGAATCTGCATGCATTGTGGAGTCGAGCAATGGTGAATGGTTACGTAGTGCTGTGTGGAAATCGTTGGGCTTTCCGCAGGCGGCAACGGCGAACGCCATCGCAAAGAGGGCAATGGTCATGATGCCGATGCGTGCACAAGTTCAACCCGCGGATCAAGCAGTGCGTAGAGCACGTCGGAGAGAAAGTTGATTCCAACAAACACGACCGCCGTAAAGAGCACTGTGCCTTGAATGAGGGGATAGTCGAGCTTGGTGATCGCGTCGAAGGCAGCACTGCCGATGCCCGGCCAGTTGAAGATGTACTCGACAAAGTACGCGCCGGCAAGCAAGCCAGCAAACCACGTCCCGACGGTGGTCACCACGGGATTGAGCGCGTTGCGCAGCGCATGCCGGAGCGTGACCCGCCAAGCAGGAACACCCTTCGCGTGAGCAGTGCGAATGTAGTCCTGCCCGAGCACATCGAGCATGCTCGAGCGCGTCACGCGCGCAATGATCGCCAGCGGTCGAATACCGAGCGTCAGTGCCGGCAACACCAAGTACTCAATCCCACGATCAACGTACCCAGCAATCGGGAACCAGGGAAGAATTTCACCGAAGAGAACCGCCAAGAATACTGCCATCACGATCGAAGGCAGGGAAATGCCAAATTGTGCAATTGCCATCGTGGCGCTATCAATCCACGTGTTCGCACGGAGTGCGGATACAACTCCCAGTCCGATGCCAATAGTGGTGGCGATCGCCATCGCCACCGATGCCAGCAATGCTGTTGCAGGCAGCCGATCGGCAATGATTTCCAACACCGGCCGATTCGAGGCAATCGAACGTCCCCAATCACCGACGAAGAGCCGTTCCAGGTACCGCCAGTACTGCACGTAGAGCGGTTTGGTGAAACCATACTGTTCGCGAAGTGCTTCGAGCGTGGCTTGGTCGGCACGCTGGCCTACCATGACCCGTGCCGGATCGCCCGGAATAGCGCGCACCAAGAAAAACGAGACGGTCACCACTCCGAGCAGCATCGCTACGGTGTAGCCGAGTCGTCCGAGAATGTAGCGGAGCATTGGCCGGTCGAACAGTGCAACTGGAGGCGAATTTACTATCGCACGACGGAGCCGGGCGGAACCGTTCCGCGTGGGGAGACTACTACCACGTGCTCGCCATTGTTGGCAGCCAGCAACATGCCGTTGGATTCGACGCCCATCAATCGTGCCGGTTGCAGGTTCGCCACAACGACGACGTCCATTCCTACCAACTCCTCTGGGCTGTAGTGCTTGCCAATGCCGGCGACAATCTGACGATGCTCCGTGCCAAGATCCACGGTGAGTTTGATGAGCTTCTGCGATTTTGGTATGCGTTCTGCGGCAAGAATGCGGGCCGTGCGAAGCTCGATGCGCCCGAAGTCCTCGATCGTGATGGGGGCAGAAGCAGGCTCCGGTGGTGCTGCGGGGGCACCGAGTTTGGCGCGCTCGGCAGCGATCTGTTCATCGGTGATCAGCTCGATGAAGCGTTCTGGCGGACCCAGTCGGACTCCTTGGGGCACGAGAGGAAGCGGAATTGTTGCCCAGATGTTTGTGCCGGGCTGTCCGTTCCGTGCGTGTCCGGTGTCGGGGCGTTCGATGCCACACGCTTGCTGCAGACGAGCCGAAAGGTTGGGTGCCACTGGTGCCAACGCAATGCTGATGGCGCGGAGCGCTTGCACGCAGACAAAGAGCGTGCGAGCACACCGTGCCGGCTGTTCAGTGAGCGTTTTCCAGGGAGCCGCATCGTTGAAAAACTTATTGGCTGCGCGGGCGAGGTTGATGGTTTCGCCGACTGCATCGCGGAAGCAGAACGAGCGATAGGCGTCGGCAATGGCGGTGCTTCCGCGCAGGAGTGCTCCCATCAAGGCGCGCTCTTCCGCAGAAAAGTGTGGTGCTGCGCCTGCCAGGACTGCTCCTGTGGCGCCATCCTGAGCAGCGCTCTGCCACTGGCTCAGCAGATCTGCATCGGCAGCATCGAGGGTTGGCATGTGCCCATCAAAGTTGCGCGCGATGAACGACAGGACCCGATTGGCATAGTTGCCGACGATTGCCGCCAGTTCGTTGTTGGTGCGTGCTTGAAAGTCGGTCCAGGTAAAATCTGCGTCACGTGTTTCGGGGAAGTTCATCGCCAATGCGTAGCGGAGTGCGTCGCGGTGATGGGGATGGGGAAAGTCTGCCAGTGCATCGCGGAGATCAATACTCCAGTTGCGCGACTTGGAAAACTTTTGTCCCTCCAGGTTCAGAAATTCGTTCGCGGGTACGTTCGAGGGAAGAATGTATCCACCGCGTGCCATGAGCATGGCCGGGAACATGAGCGTGTGGAAGACGATGTTGTCCTTACCGATGAATGCCGCATAGGTGGTTTCAAGATCGGGGGACTCGATCCACCACTGACGCCATGCGTCGGGGGTGCCCTGTTGTTGTGCCCAGAGTTGGGTGGCGCTGATGTAGCCGAGCAATGCCTCAAACCAAACGTAGAGAACTTTGCCCTCGGCATTGGGCAGAGGGACGGGAACTCCCCACCGCAGGTCGCGCGTGATCGCACGGTCGCTCAAGCCTTGCTTGAGCCATGCCTGCGCTTGCCGGAGCACGTTTTCTTTCCAGTCGTGTTCGTGTGCGGCGATGTACTCCTCGAGTGCGTGTTGGAATTGGCTCAGTTGGAAGTACCAGTGTGTTGTTGGCCGCACGGCCGGCGGCATGCCGCTTACCAGGGAGCGCGGATTTTTCAGCTCCAGTTGGTCGTAGTAGGCGCCGCACTGCTCGCATTGATCGCCACGGGCACGGTCGTAGCCACAGTTGGGACACGTTCCCTCGACGTAGCGATCGGGCAAAAACATGCCTGCCTGCTCGTCGTAGAACTGCAGCTCCTGGTGCTCTTCGAGAAGCCCACGGCGGTGAAAATCCAGGAACCACTCTTGCGCCAAGCGATGATGTTCGGGACTGGATGTGCGCCCATAGACGTCGAAGGTCATGCCGAATTCGTCGAAGGCAGTTTTATTGGCAGCGTGGTAGTGGTCAACGATTTCCTGGGGTGTCTTGCCTTCCTGTTCGGCGCGGATGGTGATGGCAACGCCGTGTTCATCGGAGCCACACACAAAAAGGACGCGCTCGCCTGCCAGCCGGAGAAAGCGGGCATAGAGGTCGGCAGGCAGATACGCACCGGCGATGTGTCCGAGGTGAAGGTAACCGTTGGCGTAGGGGAGTGCTGCTGTGATCAGGTACTGTCGCGACATGCTGCAGCGCGGTTGAATGACTATCGCAAAGATACGGGAGCATCGCACGGGCAGCCCCCTGCTGCAGCGCAAGCCGAACACGGTGTGCTGTGGTGATACGTTTACTGGATGTGGTGCCGCCAGTCGGCCGGCGGCAGCGATGACCGCACAAGCACCCACAGCGTATTTTTCAGCATCGAAGATGGCAACGAGAATGAAGCGTCGGTTCGAATTCGGTGTGCTCTCGGCACGGTTTGCCGATGGTATTCCGCTGCTGCGGCGTCTGCTGCGTGTGGTTGCGCTGGCAATTACCATCAGCGGTTCGCTGGTGGTGGTCCTCGGTGCGGTACTGTTTGTGCTCTCGCAAACGGCGATATTCAACCGCTGGCTGGCTGCACTGGCCGAGTCTTTCCTGCGCGACCAGCTTCGTGCTGAGCTGCACATTGGCAGCATCGAGGTCAAGCTCCTCCGCGGTGTTTGGCTCCGGGAAGTCGCGCTCATTGCCGACGGGGATACCGTGTTGGTAGCACCGCGCATCGAGATTGGCTATACGCCAGAAGCACTACTGTTTCGCACCATTGCTGCTCGCGTGGTCCTGGAATCGCCGCGCTTTCGGTTGATTCGTTACCGGGATAGTACCTGGAACGTCGAGCACATCCTCAAGCCATCAGCATCGCCACCGGGGGAACCACCATCGCTGCTTGTTTACGTGCGCTCGCTGGAGCTGCACAATGCAACGATTACCACCGATGATGCGCTCTCGGCATCGTCGGATGCCGAAGGGCGCTTTGATCCGCTGCATGCTCAGCTTGAGAAGCTCAATCTCGGTGCGACAGTGCTGGCACACCTACGCCAGCGGCAGTATTCGGTTGCCCTTGACCAGTTCACCTGGTATGATCGCCGAAGCGGGTGGTGGCTCAGCCGTGCCGGTGGTATTGTGGAGCTCGATACGGCTGGCTTGCGAGTACCGACGTTTGCTGTGGCCTTGCCCCATTCGCAGATCCAGCTCGAGCAGGCAGCGCTGGACTGGAGTGACAGCGTGCCGACCTATCATGCACGAGTAGCAGTATTCCACCTCGATACAGCCGATAGCCGCCACGTGCTGCCGCCAGATATTCGGCTTGGTCGTGCTCTCGCACTCGATGCACACGTGAGCGGCACGCTCGATCGAATCACCATCCACGTTGCCGACCTGGCGACAGGCTCGACGCACCTGCATGGCTTGGTCGAAGTGGAACATCTCCGTCAGGAAGATTCGCTCCAGTGGAATGCACAAGTGGAGCACTCCCAGGTGTACTGGAACGACGTGGTTTCGCTCGTGCCGTTGCTCAAGCTGCCAACACTTGCAGCGCTTAGCAGGTGCTCCATCGAACAGCTTCGTGCCAGTGGAACGGTTGATTCGATCGCGGGTGCAGTACGTGCAACGGTTACTGCTGGCGAACTTGACCTCCAGGGGCACTTGCACCTTGGGCGTGTGCCGCGCTACCATGTGCAGGGCAGTGTGCGCAAGGCGAATCTTGCAGCACTCGATACGTCGCTTCCAGCTACGAACCTGAATGCAATCATCGAGGTCGCAGCAGAAGGCGATTCCTTCCCAGGCGGACGCGTGGATAGTCGTATCCGGCTCGACAGCAGCAGCATTGCCGATGTCGCCATCGAAGCTGCAACGATTGCAGCGCGCCTGGATGGAGAACGGCTGATGCTCGATACCCTCGATGCCATCTTCGATAGCCGATCGAGCGATACTGCGCGCATGCGAGCAGCAGGAGAAGCAGCACTTACCTGGCCGCATCAAGCTCAGCTTGTGCTCGAGTGTGAGCATCTGCCGCTGAGCCGGATGCTGGCAAAGCCGCGGTTGCCGCAGCTCCTATCGGCACGCGTGGCATATCATGGCTACGGGACCCAGCTCGATAGTCTCCGCGCACAACTGAATGCCGATATCCGAGAACTTGTCTTCCAGGATCGAGCGGTCTTCCCCTTCCACCTTGATGCATCGCTGAACTTCGATAGCGACGGTCGTCGCCTGCTTGTTCTCTCCTCGCCACAGATGGAAGCACGCCTGCGTGGGCGTTACACGCTTGCCGGATTAGGTCGTGTCGTGAGCAGAGAGCTTGCAGTGACCGATACCCTCATCCGGCAGATGGTAGCCATTGCTCAGGGGCAATCACCGCCTCGCATAGCGGCGATCGAGTCGCGCGACACACTCGAAGTGGCATTTGCGTTTCGAGTGCAGAGCCTATCCCTTCTTGCGCCACTTCTGGCACCAACGGTGGTGGAAGCAAGCGGGCACGTATCGGGCTTGCTTACAGCACGCGGCAGCCAAACAGACGTTACCGTGGACACAATTGCACTACGGCAGCTTATCGTCTCGCAACCCGACGGGTTCTACCTTGCTTCGATGCCAATGAGTGGTGCGCTGCGGGTTGGCTTCGGTCATCGCAGTGATGGTGGCAGACCAAGCGTTGATCATGCGCGCATCCGCCTGGCGGTTGATTCCGTGCTGCGCATAGGGCAACTGCGTATCGTTCGCCCAGCGGTTGTGTGGGAGTGGGACGGCACGCAAGTGCGCGTTGCAACTGATACGGCCTGGTTGGAAAACACCATGCCACTGCAAGTGTCGGCAACCATCACGCCATTGGGGGGCAGTCGCTACGTGCTTGGGATCGAGAATGCGCGCGTTGGGATGTCGAGCAATTTTTCCTGGCGACTTGCAGCACCGCTGCGGATAGGTTTGGCCGAGGGACGCTACACGATCGAATCGCTGCAGCTCCAGCATGAGCAGAGCCCGGCGAAACTGGAAGCCTCCGGTGCGGTTGTCCCAAGCGGTGCAGAGCATCTCTACCTTGCGCTGCGAAACTTTGATCTGGTGCACCTTTCGGCTCTTCCGGTGCTTGGTGACGTGGAACTGGTGCAGCAAGTTGGCGGGCAGGTTGATTCGCTTGTGGTGGATGTAGGGGGCACCTGGGAGCATCCACACCTATCCATTGCCAGCAGGATTACAGCGCTTTCCTATGGCGGCATTACGATTGGTGATCAGGAACTGACGCTCAGTTACGATGGCGCCAATGCCGTCGGTGCGATGACTGTTTTTGCCCCCGCCGGTCCACTCCAGGTGCGAACCGCGCTCGATGTTCGTATCCGCGCGTTGCCGCTCGTGTGCAGCCTGTCGCCCTTCCAGCTTGCGATCAGCCACCACAAGCCGATCGCGATCATCATCCAAGCCAATGATCTTTCGCTGGCAACGATCGAGCCGTTCTTTCCAGCCATTGCACAGGTGCGAGGAACAGCCAGTGCCGTGTTGAGCATCAGTGGCATGCTGCCCGGAGCCATTCGCTTCGACGGCAGTGCGCAGTACGACAAGTGCGAGTTTCTTGTGCCGGCGACCAACATTCGTTACCGCAGTCGCGGGGTGCTTTCGCTAACCGATAACGTTCTTCGGTTGGACACGGTGGAGTTATACAACGACCCCTCGGATCTTGTCGGAGGAATGGCTGGTATCAATGGAGCGGTAACGTTTCGGGGATTCCAGCCAGACCAGCTTGATGTAAGCGTGCGTATTCCTGGCGATCGTGGGTTGCTGGTGATGAGCAATGCCACCGCAGCAGTCAATAGCGCGATGTACGGGCGGCTGGTGATCTCGACCGAAGAGGATGGCCGCATGCGACGGCTCCACCTTACCGGCACGGTCGAAGAGCCGCGCCTCGGTGGCTTCCTCCGCATTGAGGATGCCGACATTTCGTTCCCTCCCACGGTTACCATGAATGTGCAGACTTCCAGTTTTCGATACTACAAGACCGGTGAGGGCTATCTCATCACCGATGCGATTGCAGTGGCACCACGCACGGATACTGCCATTGGCGATCTCCCATCACGGCAGGGGTACGCCGAGCGCACACCGACGCGGCTGAGCATTGCGCCAGGATTTAGCGAGCGGCTCTCTACGGCAGTGGACGTCAAAATTCGCCGGCAGATGCGCATCAAGATGGATTTTTCCAGTGTGGAACAGTTGGTCGCATTTGTCGAGCAGGAGAACCGTGCTGACTACCTCCGGTTTATTCGTGAGGGGAATCGGCGGACGGAGCTGCGCGGAACGCTGATTGTGGCTCCCAGCTCGACCTACAAGTTCTACAGCACCTTCGTTGCGGGAGGACGGCTGCGCTTTACCACCGGTGCCATAGACAATCCCGAAGTGGACTTGCAGGCAGTTTACACCAGCGAACGGATTATCGGCAGCGACAATCGGCGCGAGACCTACCGCGTGATTTTGTTCATCACTGGCACCAAACGCCAGCCGCGACTGCGCATGACGTACGAAATCAATGGCGAGACTGCTCCTGGTATGCGAGGCGATTCGGTACGCATCATGACGAATGCGCTCTTGTTGGTGCTCTTTGGCAGAACCCAGGAAGAGCTTTCTGGCGGAGCGGGCGGCAGCATGGCGACCAGTGCGCTCGATCAGAGCGTCAATGCAGCTCGCTCGGCAGCGATCTCGGCGTTCTTGACCAATGCACTCCAAGGCGGTGTTATCAAGAACGTCAACATAGATTTTGGCTCCAGTGATGTGACCAGTCTATCGCAGGCTCGCATCATGCTGACGGGACAATTATTCGGTGCGAACGTGACCGTTGGTGGGTCGGTAGCAGACTTGGCGCAGAATAGTCAGATCACGCTCGACCTTTCGGTAGGCAATACGCTCGGTATTGAATGGCTCCGTAATTTAGTGGCGCAGTTCCAGGCAACGGCTAACCCAGGACAGAGTCTTTCGCGGCAGCAGAAGCAATGGGAATTTCGTCTGGGATGGCGCGTGCCGTAGGATTGGATTGTGGAGAAACCCAGATGCAGCTTCTTCGACTTGATGAATGCAGCCGGCGTGATCGGCTTCGGTTTGTGAAGGCGCAGTGGCAGTTCTATCGGCATGATCGGAATTGGGTCCCGCCGCTGATTTTCGATCGAATGAAATTGCTCGATGTCCAGCGCAATCCGTTCTATGAGCATAGCAAGCTGGCACTGTTTCTTGCAGAGGAGCGAGGGCAGCCCGTTGGGCGTATTGCAGCAATCGTCAACGATAATCACAACCGTACCCACAACGATCGGGTTGGTTTTTTTGGATTCTACGAAAGCGTTGATTCGTCCGAAGTCTCAGCAGCCTTGCTCGATGCAGCAGCCGAGTGGCTCTCGGTGGCACACGGCATGATGCACATTCGTGGTCCGGTCAATCCTTCGATGAACGATGAGTGCGGTCTATTGGTCGAGGGATTCGACCGCCCACCGGTTGTGTTGATGCCCTATAACCCGCCCTACTATGGGACGCTGCTGGAGCAATGGGGCTTGCAGAAAGTGATGGACCTGTATGCATATCTGCTGGATGAGCAGAACTATCGTTCCGAGAAATTGGAGCGGATGATCGGCGTTGTTCGGCAACGGACGAAGGTGCAGATTCGTGCAATGAATTTCCGTGATCGACAACAGTTTCGGCGCGATGTCGCAACGATCAAGGAGCTTTACAACAGTGCCTGGGAGAAGAACTGGGGTTTTGTGAAGATGACCGATGCAGAGTTCGACTACTTAGCAGCCGACCTCAAGCAGATTGCCGATCCCAACCTGGTCTTGATCGCGGAAGTGGGGGGACGTGCGGTTGGGTTTGGGTTGGCGCTCCCGGACATCAACGAGTGTTTGATTCACAATCGGAGCGGGCGTTTGCTGCCGGGGCTATGGCATTTGCTCACCAAGCAACGGCGGATTACGTTGGTCCGCATCATTGTGTTGGGCATTCTGGAGGAATACCGTCGCACGGGCATTGATGCAGTGCTCTATTGGGAGATTGGAGAGCGTGCGAAGGCGCGCGGAGTGCATTGGGGAGAAGCTTCGTGGATACTGGAAACAAACGATCCGATGAACCGTGCCTTGGAGCACACAATGCGAGGGGTACGGTACAAAACGTATCGGCTGTATGAGCGTGCGATTTCAGCTGGAGGGAAACGACCTGCCGGTTGAGGGCGATGCGTGCAGCATCGCGATAGGTTGGTTGGGAGCCACGCGCCCGCGAGGGGCGCGACTCGGAGCCGCAATAGTCAAAACACGGGGAAGAAAAGTTTCAATCCACGCGCCCGCGGCAGTCGTTCCAGATGAAGGGGACGACTTCTTCGGCAACGTAGGTGTTGTATTGCTGGTGGCGGATGGCTTTCTCGCGTGGGTGCATACGGTCGTTGAGCCAACTTTCGCTATTGATGCTATTGATGGAATAGACCTTCACCTTGCCCTGCTCAATATACGGGCGAATGGCTTCGATGAGGTAGAAACGCTCATATTCGAGGTAGTCCGCCGCAGCGCTGGGGAAGAGCAGCAGCCCAAAGCCGTACTGTCCGTATGCGACAAGCTCCATGTTCTTGCGCAAATGCGGACTCCACCACATGTAGATGTCTCGGCGCATGGAGGAATGAGATAATTCGACACAGCGCGAAAATAGAGCGCTACGGGCTGCTGCGCTGGTATGTGCCAATAAGCACTGCTTCCGCGAGGATGTGGCCGCGCATTGCTAATTCCAGCTCGACTTTCGTCGGCTTGTCGAGTTCCAGGAGCGTATCGAGTGCATAGAGCTTGAAAAAGTAGCGGTGTCGTCCGATCGGCAGGCACGGGCCACCGTAGCCGGTGCGTTTCCAATCGTTGATACCTTGGCGGGGCCGTGCGGAAGTTGGTCACATTCGACACCTTCGGGGAGTGCGGTCGCCGTCGGCGGAATGTTGAAGAGCACCCAGTGCACCCAAGTACGCTGTGGTGCGTGTGGGTCGGGTGCATCGGGGTCATCCACGATGAGTGCCAAGCTCTTTGTGCCAGGAGGGACGCCATGCCACTGGAGGGGTGGCGATACGTCTGCGCCGTCGCACACTGGCGTGGGATTGCGCCGTTATGTGGGAATGCGGGCGAGCGAAGTTCCATGGTTCCACCTCCAATGAGCGCAAGAACGGCTGTGACAATCGGTAGGAGCATTGCAGGTTCCGCTCACGCGGAGATTTGACGCACGTCGTGTGCGCGAAATTTAGGGTGGTGCAGTTTTTTTCTTTGTTATTTCTTTCACTCACAAACTAAGGGTACTAATTAGCATCGAATGGGACAGTTGTGATGTCACTGAATAACAAAGTGTAACAGAGCAAATCAAGGTACTCCGAAGTGAATGATCTATCGTAGAAGATTTGGTCGGAACAACTCGAGCGGTAGTATGCTACAGCAAGTAGAAACCGAACAGTCTCGGCAACGAATCGAGCAGCTATCATAGCAAAACTATGGGATAGCGTCGTTCCTGGAATACATTTAGGCTCAGATGATGCCTGTGTTCGACAGCCAGTTTGAATACACTTTGGCTATTGATGTAACCAGGAAGTCTTACATTACCACCATGGGGTCACTATGTAAGCGATATCTATGTGTACGGAACACACATCGAGACACACCATGCTACTGTTGCAAGTACAACACAGTTTGATTATTCTGAGAAGTTTGTATATTTGAGAGAGGGTAAGTGGCAGAAATCATCTGACCCACTCGCACCTACAAAGAGTGTGGTATGTTTAATTTATGCAGGAGGACCGTCATGGAACGCAAGGTATGGGCAAAGCTTGCTTGCCTGATTGCCATCCTGGGATTCGGCAGCGCTAACATGTATGGACAGTGGTGGTCGTTGACAGGAAATGCAGGTACCGATCCCGCGACAAACTTTCTCGGCACTTCCGACAATCTGCCTCTAGTCATTCGCACTAACGACATCGAGCGCTTGCGAGTGCTGACCAACGGCAACGTTGGCATAGGTCTTATCGCACCTGCAGAACGCTTGACTGTAGCAGGGAACGTTGGTTTACAGGTTGGAACGAATGCCTTTGTTGGGACACTTGACAACTTTCGACTAGAGTTACGAGTGAATAGCCAGGCGTCGTTGATTTTGAATCCGCCGGGACCATCATCTCCAGCTTGGAGCATCCAACGTGATGATGGCGGTAACATGCGCGGGCTGCATTCAGTGGACTTACAGAGTTTTCGTAATACAGCAAGCCAAGTAGCGTCGGGTCTTTTCAGTGTCATAAGTGGTGGTGCTTCAAACACTGCCAGTGCAGAGTACAGTACAATCGGTGGAGGAAAGGGTAATACCGCCGGTGCAATTACGAGTACAGTAAGTGGTGGTGATGCAAACATCGCCAGTGGATCAGCAAGCACTGTTAGTGGTGGTATTGGGAACATTGCCAACGGAGATAGAAGCACTGTTGGCGGAGGAATGGGGAACATTGCTAGTGGAACTCTTAGCATGATCGGCGGGGGTTTTACGAATTCAAGCAGTGGCGTTAGTAGCACAGTTAGCGGAGGTGAGGCTAATTCCGCAAGTGGTGATCGAAGCACGATTAGCGGGGGCGCGGGGAACACAGCCAGCGGGATTGGGAGCACGGTCAGCGGGGGCGCGGTGAACACAGCCAGCGGAGATGGAAGCGTAATAGTGGGAGGCTCCTCGAACACTGCAAATGGAGACTACAACCTCGTGTATGGAGAAAACGTTGACCCTATAGTTGCTGAGACACATCGCGTATATTTCTTTGGTGATGGAACAACGAGTAACACCTCCGGCTTATTGGTGATCAACCGGTTGGACGGTGACTACCCGATCCACGTGGGAACCGATGGCACCAATGGGAATGGAGCCTACCTCTCACCTGGTGGGACGTGGACGAACGGTTCGTCGCGCAGTTTCAAGGAGCGGTTTGTGAAGTACAACCCGCAGGATGTCTTGCAGAAGATTCTCACGCTGCCGGTGGAGGGCTACTACTACAAGGGAACACAGGAGTACCACATCACGCCAATGGCAGAGGATTTCTACGCGGCATTCGGGACGGGTGTACACGATATCATCGAGACCGACTCAACGGGTATGCTCGTGCGGCGACCGAATCCAGAGGTGAACAAGTACATTGCGGCATCGGATATTGCAGGTGTGGCGCTGCTGGGCATCAAGGCGCTGGCAGAGCGTGTTGACGAAATGACCGCTGACGTTGGGGGTGTACTCCACCAAGAGAATGCCCAGCTCAAGGAACGAGTGGATGTACTCGAACAACAGAATATGCTACTCTTGCGGCAGAACGCAGAGTTGCAGCGGCGGTTGGAGCGTTTGGAGCAATTCTTCCAACAGACTGCTGGAGGCTATCGTGGCAGCACCCAGCCAAATGCCTGGCTCGGCGATAATATCCCCAATCCGCATGACGGTACGACGATGATTCCATACTCTGTGCCGTCGGGCGTAGGCACTGCCGAGCTGGTCATCGTGGATGCAGCAGGGCAGCGTGTGCTGGGATTTGTGCTCAGCGAGCGTGGGGTTTCAGGTCAGGTAGTTGTGCGGATGGAGCAGTTCGCGAGCGGTCGGTACGAGTACCGGCTCTTGCTCGATGGGCGCACAGTGGCATCGAAAGCTATGCAACTGATCAGGTAAGCGAGACGAAGATTAGTTAATCGCTAGAGCGGGGCGGCTTGCGGGTTGGAGAGCTGCCCCGCTTCTGTTTGTAGATCGGGAAGCTGCCAGCGTTTGCTTGGCTCAGCATGATTTGTAACACATCACCGAAATCCTGTGCCAGAGTACCGTTGACAATTGCAACAGCGGACTTCCCAATCGAATCTGCCACACTCCGCCAATTGTGTGCGTCTATCTACTTGTGTAATTTGTATTCTGACGCTCGCTCCGCAATGAGCAACGCAAGTGTACTGCTGCTACGTTGGATTACAAGGAGTCTCGATGCCGCAGATTTACGATAATATCCACCTCCACCTCGCCGATGGACTGTGCCAATTTGCCGGCGCGGCCCGGTCGTGCGCATTTTGCGTCGGCTACCTCAACCTCCGCGGCTGGGATCAATTGGCCGACCTCGTGGACAGGTTGCCGCGTGGCAAGCGACTCAGTCTGCTGCTCGACAAGCCACCAACCGCTATTGCCGCCAGCGATGTCATTTGGAAGTTTTTCGCTTCCCATCCAAAGCAGTGATGTTTCACCCCAGCGTTGAAGTTTGCTATGCTCGTTCGAACATTGGCCGTCTGTTGCCTTGCACTGCTAATCCCTCTGTTGCTTGGCGCCCAAGTCCATAGCAGCTCCGTTCGCGGTACGGTGCGGCTTGGAGGCTCTCAGGCACGATCACCGCGGCTGCGGCTTGTCCTGCGGGAGGTTTCCAGCGGCACACCGATTGCTACAACCACAGCCGACAGTAGCGGGAACTTTGCTTTCCATGGCGTCCCATTCGGCAGCTACGATCTCGAGGTCGTCGAGGGGAAGAGTGTGCCGATCGTGGCGCGGATCGCTGTTAGCTCGGCTGTCCCAGTCTGGATCGAACTCGACACGCTGCGGAGCTACACTGCTCAGCCAATTGCTGTGGAATCCCCACCATGGCAGGAACCAAGCAGCTCCAGGCAAACAACTACCCATTGGTTTTTCGGTGAACAGGATCGCATGCTTTTACCAACGCCTATGGGACAGCGAACAATCGAAGCAGTGTTGATGAACACTCCTGGTGTTGTTCCGGATGAGGATGGACGGCTTCACATTCGTGGAGAAAGCGCCCAGCTCCACTACGTCCTCGATGGCATTCCGATCACAGGCAACATGACGCGTGTCTATTCGAGCTTGTTCAATGCAGCAACGGCACGCTCGATTGATGTTCTCACCGGCGGAATTGGCGCAGAGTACAACGCCGATGGCATCGTGACAATCACGACGAAATCCGGTCTGGGGCAACCGCTCGCGGTACACGGCGCAGCGAGCGTCGGCTCCTATGCCAGCCGCGAAGCGATGGTAGAAGCTCTCGGACAGCTTGGATCGAACGTTGGGCTTTACCTTGGCGGCACTGCAATGCACACCGACCGTTTCCTCGATCCCATCAGTAGCGGTCCAATCACGCATGACGATGCAAATGCGCAGAGTATCCTTGCAAAACTCACGATCGTCCCGAATCAACGGCTGGAAATAGCCGCACTCGGCATGGTCAATGCGACAAGCTACGCTATTCCCAACCAGCATCCTACTTCGACACAGGATCAGCGTCACCAACTCGACGACGACATGCTCGGACTCCGCGCAACAGCGCAGCTCGATACCGCCGCAGTCGCGAGCGTTGCCCTCTACACACGCCGCGCACATGCAGAGCTAACCAGCAGCAGACTGCTGACGCTCGATTCTACGCAGTACGCTCGTGCCATTATGGACAACGAAAAGTTCTTCATCGGCAGTCGGCGGCAGTATCGAACCTACGGCGTCCAAGCACAGTACACCCAAACGGCATCT
>Ga0101945_1000339_pt1 | contig 87691 bp, 82 predicted proteins | sample DewCreD2012metaG_2_FD_75246 | JGI IMG/M metagenome (GOLD analysis project Ga0101945, IMG submission 75246) | Hot spring sediment bacterial and archeal communities from British Columbia, Canada, to study Microbial Dark Matter (Phase II) - Dewar... ... | reverse complement strand
CCCTCTTGATTGTAGGCAGCAACCGGCCTGGAAAAGGCAATGGGAGAAGCATTAAGCTTCTCCTTCTCCAGAGTCGGATCGCGTCAGCGGGACGGAGTCCTCTCGCGTCAGCGGGACGGAGTCCTTAGATTCCGAAGATCGGGCAGCAGATTCCCGCCACTGTTGGATGACGTTGCTCAAATTGCGCCGAAACTCTCCGATGCCCAGCAGGGATCCAGGCTCGGGATCCCAGGAAGCTGAGAACACACCGTAGCTGATGCCCAAAAAGCCAAGGCCAAACAAAGCCAGCGACTCCGCCAAGGTGAAGTAAGGGGGCAGAGCGACCACGTGGTTGGTCAAGAGATAGTAATTCACAAAAAAGCTGCTCAGGCCCAGCCCAGAGGGGATCCCGGAAAACACGAGAATCCGCCGCACCATCCGCCGGCTGACCTCAGGGGGGATCGCGGCAACAGGTTCCTTCTTGGCCGGCTTCTTCTCAACCTCAACAGAGGCGGGGCGACGGCGAAAAGCTTTAGACTGGCGGCTGGATTTGCCCACGAAGACAGCTCTCCGATAGTGCTTTGGATGGGCTACCTACTTTTTCACTCGGATGTTCAGCCGTTCGGCCAGCTCGCGGAAGCGGTCAGGAGAATGCTTGGCAATGTAGTCAAGCAGCCGCTTGCGACGACCGATCATCATCAACAGGCCGCGGCGGGAGTTGAAATCCTTCGGGTTTCTCTGCAGGTGTTGAGAGAGTTGGTTAATGCGGCTGGTGAGCAGAGCCACCTGCACCTCGGCAGAACCGGTGTCGGTGTCGTGCAGTCGATAGCTCTCGATGATCTGCTGCTTCTCTTGTTGCAATAAGGCCATAAGATCAAGGGACTGGATGCACTGCTTCAAGATAATAACATCGGCTTTTCCTCCCTTGCTATGGCCGAGGATGGTTATGGAGAGAATGGGATCATGACGGCAACCTCTGGGGATCCTCCGGCACTGCCCGCTTTGCTGGAGCTGTTGAGTTCAGAAGACTTGGGAGATCGGCTGCGTGCCGTCAACAAGGCCAGAGAGCTGCCAGGGCCAGAAGCCTTGACGCTATTGCAGCGAGCGATTACTGATGAGAATGCCCGCGTCCGCTATGCTGCCATCAGCCAGATGGGCACCCTGTCTGGCGTCGATCCGGCTCTACTGTTGCCCATTTTGCAGCGCTCTCTGCGAGAGGATCCGGAGTTCGATGTGCGGGCTGCTGCCGCTGCTGCCCTGGGGGATCTAAAGCAGCCACAGGCGTTGGACGATCTCCTAGAAGCCTATCAGCGGGAGACGGAGTGGCTGGTGCGATTCAGCATCATCGCTGCCCTGGGGGAGCTGGGTAACCCTGCCGCCTTTGACACCCTGGTGGAAGCTTTGCAGGACAAAAGCGAGCTGATCACGACAGCCGCTGCCGCTGCCTTGGGCGATCTAGGGGATCCGCGGGCCATCCCCTATCTGGATCCCCTCATCGATTCCGAGGACTGGCAACTGCGCTACCGCGTCTGCATTGCCCTAGCCAAGTTGGGAACGGAAGCCGCTCGCGCCGGCTTGACCCGGCTGGCCCAGGATTCCCAAGAACAGGTGGCTGTACACGCCCGGGCTGCCTTGGGATCCCTGTAGCTCCCCAGCCACCTGCCCTAGCTCATGGCATTGATGATGTAGTCAAAATAAGGGGCGGCTTCAGCGGCTGCCGACGGCTCCAACAGGCTGAGGGCAGCTTCCTTCAAAAAGACAATTGCATCAATCATGCCAGGGATAGGCACATTGAGGGCATTGTACATTTCCCGCACCCCTATCAGGCCGATGGATTCAATTGGCTCTTTGCTGCCGGCAATGATGCCATAGGTCACCAGACGCAGATACCAGTCGTAATCTCGCAAACATTGGTTGTAGCGCTTGTCACCGTAGGCATTGCCACCGGGTTGCACATACTCAGGCCGCTTGGCAAATAGCTGCTTCTGAGCCTGGTCGATGATGCGCTTTTTGTTTTCTGCAAGCACCTGAGCGATTTGCAAGCGCCTCTCGCCCGTGGTCATGTAATTCCTAATGGCTTCCAGTTCGCTGACAGAGAGGTAACGCAGTTGGTCATCCGCGGTCTCGATGATCTGATTGATCACGCTCACGGTAGGGATTCTCCTGTTTTCTAACTTGCTTTTAATTCGGTTCATCAATCCAGCAACCCACCCCCCAAGCCCAAGGTTGGCCCAAGAGATGAGAAGGTAGCTCGGCAAGCCAGCGCCGCCGGTTGCTCTCAGTTTAAGATAGGGCTCGTCTTCCCTCAAGCACCCCAGCGCGACTCCATTTCGAGACCGACCCTAGATCCGGCCTCGCAGCCATTGGTCCATCTCATTGCGGCGTGGGGCAGCCTCCAGACACACCTCTTCAGTAATCCGCCCCTCTTGGTAAAGCCTAAACAGGGATTGATTCATGGTGCACATGCCCTCATAGGAACCGTCGGCAATCAGCTCCTCAATTTCGTCCACCGCCCCCCGCTTGATGTAGTCGCGAATGGCATCGGTGTTGCGCATGATCTCGTAGGCTGCAGCTCGCTTGCCATCGGTGGTGCGCACCAAGGTTTGAGCGATGATCGCCACCAGGGTTTCTGCCAGTTGCAGACGCATCGGCTCCTGTTCTTCCGGCTTGTAAATCCCCAACAGACGCTCGATGGTGCGGACGGCGCTGTTGGTGTGCAGGGTTCCAAAGACCAAGTGGCCCGTCTGGCCAGCCTTTAGGGCAATATCCACCGTCTCTCGATCCCGCATCTCCCCAATTAGGATGATGTCCGGATCTTCCCGCAGTGAGGCTTTCAGAGCATTGGCAAACTCCAGGGTGTGGATCCCGACCTCCCGCTGCCGCACCATTGATTTCTTGCTCTGGTGGACGAACTCGATGGGATCCTCGATGGAAATGATGTGTTTGGGAAAGTTGGAGTTGATGTAGTCCACCATCGCCGCCAAGGTCGTGGACTTACCGGAGCCAGTGGGGCCGGTCACCAAAACCAAGCCTTTGGGCTCTTCGGCAATGCGCTTCAGCACTTCCGGTGCCCGCAACTGCTCCAGCGTCAAAATTTTCAACGGGATCAGACGCATCACCATGGCCGGGCCAAGAAGGGAAACGAAGCAGTTGACCCGACAACGTACCAAACCCTCGTACTGGATGGCGGTATCCAGTTCCAAACATTCTTCAAACTGGCGAATTTGGTTCTCCGGTAGGCTTTCCCGCAGCCAGCCGTAGAACATCTCGGTGGTGGTGACCGGGTAGTTGGTTAAGAGCATTTGCCCCCGATCCCGAAAGCGGGGCACTTCTCCTACCCCCAAATGAATATCGGAGTAGCCTTTGTCATAGGCTTCCTGCACCAGTTGGCGCAGAGTCAGGCCCGCAGGAGTAGCCGGGGCCACCGGGATCCAACCGGCAGCCGTTGGGCGAGCTGGTGGCGCAAAAGGCGGGGCAGCAGGAGTGGGGACAGGTGGCGACACTGGAGGCCGAGCAGCAGCCGGAGTGGGCGGGGGCATTCGAGGGGGAGCGACAGGATCGGGCACGGGCACCGGCACCTGAGGGGGAGCAACAGCTACACCAGCCGGAAGGGGCCGACCCAGAATGGGGTTGGGAGGGCTTTTGGCGTTGGCAGGCCGGGATCCCATCCCCTGGGAAGCTGAACCCAGCACCGGATCCAGTTGCGTTGGGGGCTCCACCGGGGGCGTTTGAGCAACCGGACGAGGCGGACGCTGCATGACCGGCGGAGCCGGAGGCTTCCAATCGGACTCCACGTCGGTGGGAAACTGATTTTCGGGGCTGACCTCGCTCATGACAGGCCTCGCTTCTGGCAGGGTTTGCGTCAATCTTAGGCTAGTATTCCCAGCCTGAGCAGAGGGTTAACTTAACCCGCCCACCGGCAAAGCTCCGAGAAGCTCCCTAAAAATTGGACGGATGGCGAATAAGACTCAAAAACTCCTCACGGGTACGGGGATCCTCCTGAAACACCCCTACCATTGAGCTGGTGACCGTCCAGGAGCCCGCCTTTTGTACCCCCCGCATCACCATGCACATGTGGGTAGCCTCAATAACCACCCCCACCCCATAGGGATCCAACACCTCCATCAAGGCTTCAGCAATTTGCCGTGTCAGGCGTTCCTGAACCTGCAGGCGGCGGGAGTACATCTCGACAATACGGGCAATTTTGCTTAGGCCCACCACCTTCTGCTTGGGGATATAGGCCACATGGGCTTTGCCGATAAAGGGCAGCAAATGGTGCTCGCACAGGCTAAACAGAGAAACATCCCGCAACAACACCATCTCGTCATGGCCCTCGTCGAAGATGGCACTGTTCAGTAGCTCCTCCAAAGACTGCTGGTACCCACTGGTCAAAAACTTCAAAGCCGCAACCACTCGTTCTGGGGTCTTTTGTAGCCCCTCTCGGTGGGGATCCTCCCCGATCCCCCGCAGCAGCGTCTCCACCGCCGCCACCATAGCCGGATCTGGGACATCCGAGTTATCCAATTCTTCTTCCACAAAACTGGCTCGATCTCGAATCACCCGAGACTTGAAATGGGCTTTGTCGTCCATTCGAGAGTGCGAGCCAGATCCGGGTTTGGCAAGGGTCATAGCAGGGTATTCCTTGTTGAACGAAAGGCTAAGAGAACTCAGTGCAACTCAGCTCAAGGGGCATCCCGTCAAAAGCTGCGATAGCCAAGACCATCCCCAGTCAGGGACAAGCCTAAAAGGCTCCTACCGCAGGCATGAGGGTGAGATCCTCCACCACCGCACCTGTGGGCAACCGAACAATGTAGGCAATCAAATCGGCTACCCATTCCGGCGAGAGCATTTTGGAACGGTCGAAGTTTACTCCTACCGTGTCCGTATCCCAGAGGGACGTGTCCACGGCACCAGGGCACACGCTGGTGACCCGAATGCCATGCTGTCGCTCCTCCTCGGCCAAAGCTTGAGAAAAGCCCATCAGGCCGAACTTGCTGGCGCAGTAGGCTCCCCAGTTAGGGAAAGCTCGCTTGCCGGCAATCGAGATGACGTTCACAATCGTGCCGAAGCGCTGCCGGCGCATTCCGGGAAGGACAGCTTGGGTGCACAGAAAAGCTGCCGTCAAGTTCAAGTCGATCACGCGCTGCCAATCCGATAAAGGTAGGGTGGCCAAAGAGCCAACATGGGCCATGCCCGCATTATTGACCAAGACATCACAGACGCCAAATCGATCCAGGAGAGCCTGCAACTGCTGAGGCAGAGCCGCTAGGTCGGCCAAGTCGATGGGAAAAACCGCTGCCTTGCCGCCCTGGTCTTGGATTTGGGCCTGCACCGCCAGCAGATCAGGCTGGGAACGGGCCACCAGAGCTACCGCTATCCCTTGTCGAGCTAGGGCTAGGGCTACAGCTCTGCCGATCCCTCGACTGGCCCCTGTAATCAGAGCACGTTCGGGAAACTTTGTCTCAAAACTCATTTAGAACAAGCCTCTGGGGTGCGCCACACAAGCAAGCGCCACCCAAGCCTGAGAAACTTCGTTAATTAAGCGTAACACTGATTTTCCCTCGCTTCACTCGGAATCAGGGTGAGGTGTAGAAACCTCAGTCTGTCCTGTTCAAGTCTGTCCATCCGCTGGATGTTGGATCTCGATCCGGTTGGGCGGGATCCGGGGACATGGTAGTGTGGTAAAAATAGTGAAAATCTTTTGCAACAACAACCGTCATGGCTGAGTTCTTGTTTTCTCCAAGCCCCACTGTTGTGCGGGAGGATCCCTCTTACATCCTTCAGGTTGAGGGCATCAGCAAGGGGTTTCCCGGCCAGCGGCAGTTGGTTTTGCGGGAAGTCGAGTTTCGCCTACCCCAAGGAGACATCCTCGGCATTGTGGGCCCATCGGGCTGTGGGAAAACCACCTTATTGCGCACCATTGCCGGATTTGAGCAGCCGGATAGCGGGCGGATCCTCCTGGGGGGGCAAGTTGTGGCCGGGGAGGGGCAGTGGATCCCACCGGAGCGACGGGGAGTGGGGTTGGTGTTTCAAGATTTTGCCCTTTTTCCCCACTTGGATGTGTTGGCGAATGTGATGTTTGGCCTACGGCCCACTGTCGTGAATGGCCTACGGCCCACTGTCGTGAATGGCCTACGGCCCATCGGTCTGACGGCGTCAGCGCTACGCAGTGACCCTCGCTCTCCCTCAGCCGAGTTGCCAAATCCGTCTCAACAGGCGCGCGAACGAGCTTACGAGGTGTTGCGGTTGGTGGGCCTGGAAGACTACACCCATCGTTATCCCCACGAGCTTTCGGGTGGGCAACAGCAGCGGGTGGCTTTGGCGCGGGCTTTGGCTCCCAAGCCCAGCTTAATCCTGTTGGATGAGCCGCTGAGCAATTTGGATGTGCAGGTGCGCTACTACCTGCGGGAGGAAATCCGCAAAATTCTCAAGCAAACCCAGACCTCGGCCATTTTTGTCACCCATGACCAAGAGGAGGCGCTCTGCCTCTCCGACTGGGTGGCGGTGATGCGGGAAGGCCGTATCGAACAATGGGGATCCCCGGAGGAGGTCTATCGGGAGCCGGCTACCCGCTTTGTGGCAGAGTTCATTACCCAAGCCAACTTTCTGCGCTGCGAGCGGCGAGAGTTGGGTTGGCAGGCTGAAGAGCTGCTGCACATCCCATTCCAGGCTTTGAGGGATCAGCCCGACCCCGGTTTACGCTGCGCAGAGTTGATGGTTCGACAGGAGGAGTTGCATTTGCACCCTGATCCTCAGGGCGGCATTGTCATTCGGGATCGACAGTTTTTGGGACGAGAGTACCGCTATTGCCTAATCACAGAGGCTGGCAAAGAACTGCACGCACTGGCACGGGAAGCCCTGCCTGTGGGCACGCGGGTTCAGATCGCTGTCAGACAAGGTCGGCTGTTTCCCCTCTCTGAGGGGCCATCTGTGGCTGAAAAAGAGCCAAATCGGGCAAAAGGTAAAAGTGTTGCCTGACGTCGAGGTTCTTTTGCACACCCTCGGCAACGCATCTTCCCCATAGAACAGGCAAGCCCTTGCTCCAGACGAGGCTCACACTGACAAGACGGTGGTTCAGGCCGGCAGCTCCCTCTGGAGCGACAAACTGGGTAGGCTGTTGGTGGAGGATTCGGTGCCAAGCTATGCAGGGATCCCGCATCGTGGCAGGCACATCGGAGAACCGGATCGCCTTGGCGGAGTTCCGGGTGGGTGTGGATGCGGTCATCTTCTCCATCGACACTGAGCAAAATCGCCTTCTGGTGCTGCTGGTGCGGCGGCGGGAGGATCCCTTCCGCGGTTGCTGGGCTCTGCCGGGAACGCTGGTGCGGCGTTCAGAATCCCTAGAAGCAGCGGCCTACCGCATCTTGGCTGAGAAAATTCGTGTTAAAAACCTCTATCTGGAGCAGCTCTACACCTTTGGGGGGCCAGAACGGGATCCCCGCGAGGCCGAGGATGCCTACGAGGTGCGCTACCTGTCGGTCAGCTACTTTGCCCTGGTACGGTTCCAGGATGCTGAATTGCTGGCGGACGGAGTGGAGGGCATTGCCTGGTATCCCGCCGACCAGATTCCCCCTTTGGCCTTTGACCATGAGGAGATTTGCCGCTATGCCCGCCGTCGCCTCTGCGCCAAGTTAGAGTACAGCCCGATTGCCTTTGACATTTTGCCCGCCACCTTCACGCTAGGGGAGGTCTACCAGCTCTACGGCACCGTTTTGGGCGAGGGGTTCTCCGACTACTCCAATTTTCGCGCCCGCCTGCTAAAACTGGGCATTTTGCGGGATACCGGCCAGAAAAGCACCCAAGGCACAGGCAGACCAGCAACCCTCTACCGTTTTGATGCGGCTGCTTTCGAGAAAATCCGTCACAAGCCAATGGTATTTGTCTGAGGGATCCCGGCTGACCCATGCTGATCCGGCCAGATCGGTAAGGTCTCAGGCCGGGATGCCAAGCGACAGTCCATTTGGCAAATGCTCCATGTCGTCAGCAAAAGTTAACGACAACTGCCATGTTCGCGTAGCTACCCTGTGCAAGGGATCCCCAGTTAGGGTCTCTCTTGGGGGTCAGCAGCAGCCAGAGAGCTGTGCTAAGATTAGAAACCATGACAGGTATTGTTTCAGGAGTTCTCCAAGCATGTCTGCAGCAATAGATATCGCTGATGCTACCTTTGAGGCAGAGGTGCTGCGCAGCGATATTCCGGTTTTGGTCGATTTTTGGGCACCTTGGTGTGGCCCCTGCCGGATGGTGGCTCCTGTGGTTCAGGAGATAGCTGAGCAGTATGTCGGCAAAGTTAAAGTTGTAAAAATCAACACCGACGAGAACCCTCAAACTGCCAGCCAGTACGGCATTCGCAGCATTCCCACCCTGATGTTGTTCAAGGGCGGCCAGAAGGTGGATGTGGTGGTCGGTGCCGTACCTAAGGCAACTCTGACCACGATCCTGGAAAAGCATTTCGACACACCTGCCGAAGCCTGAGGATAGCCCTGAGGCCAGGAGCCTGGATGTTTCAGAATGTAACTTTTGGGTTCTGCATTTGGAACCTGGTTGGTATTTTGTGCTGAGAACTGATTAAAGTGAATCCCAGAGAACTTTAGGATCCCAGCTTGACCGATTCTGTTTCTTCCCTTCTGCGAGAGGTTTTTTCCAACGCTGAGACTCGCCTAAAGCAGTTGGAGCATCATCCCAACCGGACAGCCTGGCTGCGTATTTTGCAGTCACTGCAGCGCATGGGATCCCTGGAGCTAAGCCGTTTAGATGCCAAGATCTTGGCGGCTACTCTTGAGGATCTGGAGCAGGGGTTTGCTGCCTTCCAAAACTATGCCCACCAACGCAAGATCACCGTTTTCGGGTCGGCACGGCTAGGGCCAGAAAGTCCTGAATATCGCCAGGCCCAGTTGTTCGCCCACTGCATCAGTCAACGGGGGTTCATGGTGATGACGGGGGGCGGCAGCGGCATTATGGAAGCCGGCAATCGAGGGGCAGGGCTGGAGAACTCTTTTGGGCTCAACATCCAGCTTCCCTTCGAGCAAATGGCCAATCCTGTCATTGCTGCCAGCGATCGGGTCATCAATTTCAAGTATTTCTTTTCGCGCAAGCTCTTTTTTGTCAAAGAAACCGACGCGCTGGTGCTTTTTCCCGGCGGTTTCGGCACTCAGGATGAAGCCTTTGAATGCCTGACCCTGATGCAAACCGGAAAAACCAAGCTCATGCCCTTGGTGCTGGTAGACAGAACAGGTGGATGCTACTGGAAAGAATGGGATGAATATGTGCGGGAGCACCTGCTCGGTCGCGGTCTGATCAGCCCAGAAGATCTCTTTCTCTACACCCTGACCGATGACGTGGGAGATGCCTGTCAGCAGATTGTCGATTTTTATCGCGTCTTTCACAGCAATCGCTACGTGCGAGAGCTCCTGGTTTTGCGTTTGAACACCAAACTTTCACCGGAAGCCCTAGAGATTTTAAACGAAGAGTTTGCCGATATTCTCGATTCGGGCCGGATCGAGCAAACTGGGGCTTTGCCGGAGGAAGCCGAGGAAGATATTGCCCATCTGCCACGGCTGGTGATGCACTTCAACCAGCGCAACTTTGGACGGCTATGGCAAATGGTGCGCCGCATCAACAAGCTTCACCCGGAACAGCCGGATCCCCTGCAAATGCGCCCTGAACAGAAGTAGACGTATCGGCACCCTCAAAAAAACCAGCAGCCAATGGTTTTGGTGGTGTTCCCAATGGGCCGGTTGTTTGTCAAAATCTGCGGCATCACCCGTCAGGAGCAAGCGGAGGCCATTGCTGCGCTGGGGGTGAGTGCCCTTGGGTTCATCGCGGTGCCCAATACCCCCCGCTATTTGCCCCTCTCGGAAATGGCTCGTTGGGTGGGATCCCTGCCCGGCCACGTGGAAAAAGTAGGGGTCTTTCTGGATCAGGATCCCCGCGCCATCGCTGTCTGGGTGGAAACGGTGGGCCTCACGGCTGTCCAGTTGCATGGCCAAGAATCCCCGCAAGATTGTCAGCAGTTAGGGAAATGGCTTCCCGGAATCCGCCGCATCAAAGCCCTGCGCATTCGCCAGCCGGAAGATCTGGAAGTGGCCAATCTCTACCGAGACTGTGTGGAGGCACTGCTTTTGGATGCCTATCACCCCCAACAGGCGGGTGGAACGGGACGAACCCTGAATTGGCCAGAACTTGCCCAACTTTCGCGTGAGGGGGCTCTGCCCTTACCTTGGCTACTGGCCGGTGGTCTGAACCCCGACAATGTTCTGCAGGCGCTCAGCCACCTTCAGCCAAGCGGCATTGATCTCTCCAGTGGTGTGGAACGCCGCCCAGGCGATAAAGACATAGACAAAGTCCGGCACCTGCTGCAGCAGCTTTGCTCCCAAGGGTGGGAGATTGCTCCTGCTCTGCCGCCGATAATGCCAAGCACAACGGGATGATAATCTGGATCCCTACTGCAGCGACCGAATATCCGACCCCGGTTCGAACATCAGCTCTTTCACTTCCCCAAACTGCCCCATTACCCCAAGCTCCCGGTCGTTGAAGGTCACCAGCACGCCGCCTGCATTACCGGTACGCAACACAATCGATTGCTCTGCTTCCCAATTCAACTCAGCCCCCGGCTGTAAGGTGGCCTCGAAGACCGTTTGCCCATCGGCGATGACCCGCAACCAGGAAGGGCGCTCCACAACGCGAATATCCAGACGCACCGGCTTGCGCCCCGCCCCCCCTGAGTGAGCCTCCAAAACCTCAGGGAAGACGCCCTGAATGCGCGTCCATTGGTCGAGGGTGGGAAACAGTTGGCGGGCCGTGGGCTGAGCTACCGACAGAGGGGGAGCTGGAGAGTTTGCAGCAGGCGGTTGCTGGCCGGATCCCTCCCGACCAACCGTTGGCAGGCTCACCAGCCAACGCCCAAAGGGATTACCTGTGCCTTCCAAAAGAGCCGATAACCCCCCCACCGTCAGCACAATCAGCACCACATAAGCAGCCCAAAGGTGGAGAGGACGCAGGGCAAAGGCAGGCTGCTTGCCGACAACAGCAAGAGGAGCTGGGGCGTGGGGCATTTTCGCCGATAAAAGTGGGGAAGCACGCCGAGAGAGGGTTTCACCATCCAACCCCAAGTAGTCGGCATAGCGCTTGAGAAACCCTTGCACATAGACCGGCTCCGGTAACCGGCTCAAGTCGGCTTCCTCCAGCGCCTGCAGATATTGGGAGCGAATGAAGGTATCGTTAGCTACTTCTGTCAACGTCAGCCCCCGTGCCTCCCGTGTTTGCCGCAACAGGGATCCCAGGGCTTCTAAGGAGTGTGCTGGCTCTTGCATCATTTGGCCACCTGCGGAAGAAAGGAGGCTACTATGAGAGTTTGCACTCAGTTAGAGATTTTGACGAGCTAAAGAGGGCGCTTTCCGAGAGAGGATGAGCTGCTGTGCCCAGTGAAAGGGGCCAGCAAAGCTTGGATCTCATGCGGATCCAACTGGCGGAACTGGCCCACTTTCAGGTTGCCCAAGCGGAGTGGGCCAATGGCTTCCCGATGCAAGCTAAGCACCGGATGCCCAAGACGCTCTGCCACTCGCCGAATTTGCCGGTTGCGTCCCTCAAACAACACCACCCTCAGCCAGGAGCAGTCAGGGTGCTTCCTTTGCCCGAAATCCGGAGCAGAACAAAACTCCACCTCCGCCGGCAGGGTGGTGTACCCCTCTAAGTCTACTCCGTCTCGCCAATGTTGCAGAGTGGCCTGACTCGGATGCCCCTGCACCTGTACCCAATAGGTTTTGGGCAGATGATAGCGCGGATGGGTCAGCTTCAGGGTCAGGTCGCCATCATTGGTGAGCAGCAAGGCGCCACTGCTGTCTGCATCCAGTCGGCCCACCGGGTAGAGGCGGGCCTGCCGTTTCCAAAGTGGGGGGATCAGATCCAACACCGTCTTGCGTCCCCAAGGATCTGCACAGGTTGACAAAACCCCCACCGGCTTGTGCAGGAGCAAAACATGGCGCGCCGGATCCCTGGCCAAAGGGATCACTTGCCCATCCACCTCGACGCGATCCCGCTCTGGGTCGGCTTTGGATCCCAGCTCAGTGACCACCTTCCCATTCACCCGAATGCGCCCAGCTAGGATCCAAGCTTCCACCTGGCGACGCGAGGCCAATCCCTGCTGAGCCAAGAGCTTCTGTAGCCGTTGGGGTTCTGCCATAGGGATTTGGAAGCAAAGGCAACAACCGAAGCTGAGGGTGCTAAGCAGCAGAGCCTGAGGCGTCCGGCCCGCTTGCGTGAACGGGGTTGGAGAGCCGGTCGGACACATCGGCGGAATTGGGGGGCAACAGCAGCATTTCCAACTGAGACTCTGAGTTTTCTCCTAGAGAATAGCTGAGGCCACAGTCAAACTCTTCTGCCAGCCGGCAGACTTCCTTGAGATCTCCCACCGACCAAATGCTCCAACTGCTGCGAACTTGGTTATCCACCCACACTTCCACGCGGTTGCCTTCGATGTGAATGATGCGCCTGGGCTGGGCTTCTGAAGGGCAACCTACAGGCTCGGCTAAGGCCCCCAGCCCCCTTGCGCAAGCGGAAGACTTTTGCCTCAAGACCCCCAGAGCCGCCATGAGCTGCGGCAGAGCCAGCAAAAGGTGCTGAGTGGCCTGTTGGGGTTGCCCTTTCAAGCAGGAAACCAGAGCTTCGGCAACACTCTGGTTGAGGGCCTGCAGAGCTTGGAGTGGAGTAGCACCTGCCAAAGCGGGATCCGGTTGCAGTGGGCTTTGAACATCCATGAAAAGGCAGAAAAGGCATGAACAGCAACTTTACAGCCCTTTCGCAGGTTAACCACAACAACGCCGCTGCCCGTTAGAGCAGAGCGCTCTGGTTTGCGCAAGCGTGCCGCAGACATTGAGTTCTGTACAGATAGATGACCAGAGGAAGGGCTGTATGGCTTCCTTAAGCCTAACAAATCCAAGAACTTCAGGGCCTCCGGCCCGCTTACGCGAACGTTAAAAACTTTTCTTGGATGTTGTCCGCATTGCTGCAAAGCAAAGGCTCCTCTATCTAGCCCACCTAGCCGTCAGGGCAGATCCTTTGCTCTCTTGTGCAAAGTGCTCTCTTGGGCAAAGTGGGCTGAGCTCTAGCGCAGATCCCTCGAAATGGTGCAACTATTCGCCGCTCGATTCGTTTTCTTCGCCCCCGGCGGTGTCCTCAACCCCAGCCTGGGATCCCTCCGGTTCCTGGGCCTCAGAGGTCTGTCTCAGTTGGTTAAGCAGGGCCAAAACGCGGGATCCCCGCTCTAAAGAGCGATCCTGCAAAAACACCACTGTTGGCACCCGTCGTAGGCTGAGGCGCTGGCCGATTTCCCGCCGCACAAAGGGTGTGGCCGCCGCTAACCCTTCCATGGCCCGGTGTTGAGCTGTCTCATCCCCGTAAATGCTGACGAAGATGCGAGCATTTTGCAGGTCATTGGAAACCTCGACATCCACAATGCTGACCATCCCTGCCCCAACCCGGTCATCTTTGATCTCCGAGAGCAGGATTTGGCTGACCTCTCGTTTGATCAGTTCTGCTACCCGTGCCACCCGCCGCGCTGTCGCCATTTTTGGATACCTAGGCTAACATCATCCGCAAGCCTGCTCTGGTCGGTGTGAAGCATAGCCCCTGCTGGCTTGGCCCCAAGAACAGTAGCCAATGCTACGAGCATCTCTTCCTTCCACCTTTATCCTGAGTCCATGTCCATCTTGCCTTGAGTATGAATACCTAAAGCCATCGACGGATGGATGGAGACGAGATGATCAAGACGCCAGAGGCGCTGCGGCGCTCTATTGAGCAGTTCATGCTGAATGTGACGGAGCCACTTGACCCGTTGCTCTCGCTGAAGCTGACTCAGCTTGTGGTGATGTTGGGGGATACAGCTTACGCGATGGGATACAGCGATGGCCAGCAAAAGCCGGATGAACGCTGTCGCTATTGTCCCAGTCGGGTGTTCGACAGTCTAGAGCTTTGATAGAGTTCTTCAAGGTTCTTTACAACACAATGTAGCTTCTGTCTGCCCTGGATCCCAACGTGTCCAATCCTGGGGGGGAGTGAGTTGAAGAGCTGTACACCTATCGCGCTGGCGAGAATGAGGACAGCAGCGCGGGTTATCCGATGCCTGCTGCATGATTTGGTCGCCGAGATCCAGCGCAACGGATCTCAAGCGGATAGCTGACCTGCCGGGGCCAGGGAGCCGAGAAGAGTTAAAATGGGCGGGGCCGGGGAACTGGGGTGAAAGGGGCAGTGGAAACCGGCCAAGATGGGATCCCACCGCTTGGCAGCCTATGACTTCCCCTGTTTTGCTTTGGCATCGTCGCGATCTGCGGTTAGAGGACAACACAGCCCTGCATAAGGCAGCCCAGTGTAGCTCCCAGGTGGTGCCTGTCTTCATTTTCGACCCCCAGATCTTAGGGCGGTCGGACATGGCTCCGGCCAGGGTGGCCTTTCTGCTCCAGGCTTTGCAGGAGCTCCAGGAGCGCTACGCTCAGATGGGGATCCCGCTGATCTGGCGGCTGGGGGATCCCTTGGTGGAGTTGCGGTGCTTGGCCACAGAGCTGGGAGCCAAGGCCGTATTTTGGAATGCCGATGTGGAGCCGTTTGCCCTGCAGCAGGACAGTCGGGTGCAGGCCGGTTTGGCCGAAGCCGGGATCCAATCCTTCTCTTACCAAGATATGCTGCTGCATGGGCCGGGGGAAGTGTTGACCCAAGCCGGAGAGCCCTATTCGGTTTTCACTCCCTTCTGGCGCAGGTGGTCGAGCTTGCCCAAGCCGGATCCCTACCCGATTCCCAAAGGGCTACAACCGGTGTCCGGTCTGAAAGCGCAGCCTCTGCCCACTTTGGCGGATTTGGGCTTCGTCTGCGAACAGCGGATCCCAGCAGCGGGGGAAGCAGTGGCTCAAGCCCTTTTGGAAGACTTTTGTCAGGGGTTGCGCATTTTGGACTATGAGCGATCCCGCAATTTCCCGGCTGAACAGGGCACCTCTCTGCTCAGCCCCCATTTGTGCTGGGGAACCCTCGGCATTCGCCAGGTTTGGCAGGCCACGCGAGAAGTAGAGGCGGAGGTGCGCAGCGAAGAAGCCGAAAGCAGCTTGCAAACTTGGCGGCAAGAGCTGTGCTGGCGAGAGTTTTACAAGCATGTCTTGGCCCACTGGCCCCACGTGGAAACCGGAGCCTATCGACGAGCCTTTGATGCACTGGAGTGGGACAATCGGCAGGACTGGTTTCAGGCTTGGTGTGCGGGGCAGACGGGATACCCCATTGTGGATGCGGCCATGCGCCAACTGAACGAAACCGGCTGGATGCACAACCGCTGCCGCATGATTGTGGCCAGCTTTTTAACCAAGGATCTGCTCATCGATTGGCGCTGGGGAGAACGCTACTTTATGCAAAAGCTGGTGGATGGGGATCTGGCGGCCAATAACGGCGGTTGGCAGTGGAGCGCCGGTGTGGGAACGGATCCCAAGCCCCTGCGCATCTTCAACCCGGCCACACAAGCGGCCCGCTATGATCCGGAGGGAGAGTACATCCGCCGCTATTTGCCGGAGCTGGCAGGGCTGGATACGCCTGCTCTGCTGTGGGTGGGGGATGACCCCAAGGGATCCTGGGCTTTGCGGGAACGGCGAAGCTGCGGCTATCCGGATCCCATCGTGGATCACAAGGTGCAGCAGCAGAAGTTCAAACGGCGCTACCAGGCGGTGCAGCAGGGGCACTCTAGGTCTGTTCAACGACCATAGAAACCCAAGCGTTGTGTAGTCGCTTGACATACTCCCTGCCCCAAAGGGCAGGGATTCTTGTTCTTGGTTCCACGACAGCACTTACCGTATAGCGCTCCGCGCCGCTGACGCGAACAGGTCGCCCTTCCACGACAGAGGTGCTTATCTCCCCAAGCGTTCCCCCAAGCGCTACGCGCCGCTGACGCGAGTGCGGGGCGGTTCCCTTATGCCCTAAGGTACCGTTGAACCAACACAAAAAAAACTTAGGCCAGTTCTTTGGCCGTTAGGCTATTGGGTTTTTAGAGAGGTTGATTACCCTCACCTCTGTTTTTAGCTTAGCACAAAGCCGCCCTAGTCGCGTCAGCGAGCCGTAGGCTTAAGCGCAGCCGCGCCGCTAAAGCGAGAGGGCGGGGCTTTAGACCCAAGTTTTTGGTAACTGCAGCACTAGGGCTTCAGCTCGCTGGGGATCCGCTCCCCGAAGAGAACTGAGTAGAGAATCCGGTAGATGTCCGTGTTCAGGATCCCGGTGGTCGGCACCAGCTCTTGGGCATTCAAGCCTGCAGCGCGAGCAATGACACCGCTGCCTACGTCATCCTTACTGGCCCAAGCCACGGCAAAGGGATGGCGCCTGCCATTTTTGTCAGGAGCGGAAATGAACGGCTTGGTACCGGTACCGTCAACCCCGTCAATGGGGGCACCGCTTCCTTCGGGATCGGTGGGGGGCAACGGCTCATCGGCGGACTCGACATCCACCAACTGCATGCCACCGGCATTGCTGTCGCTGGTGGTGATCATGAAGGTCTTGGGATTCTTCTCGATAAAGTTGAGAATCACCCCGATGGCATCGTCGGCCCGCTTCATGGCCTCCAGGCAGCCAGAGGCATTGAGGTTGTTGCACATGTTATCCGTGCCCTCTTCTTCGATGACGGCGAAGAAGCCCTTGGGATTGCGGGAGATCCGCGCCAGGGCAAATTCAGTCATCTCGGCAATGGTGGGGGCGCTGGCAATGTAGTTGGGCAGGTTCTGGGCACGCAGCTCTTCCTCTGGCTTGTCGTAGAAGGTGTCCTCCACGTTGAACACCCCCAAAACCTTGGAAACATCAGCCGGCAGCTTGAGCAGCTCGTCGCGGGTGTAGACAACGGCGTACCCTTTTTTCTTGGCCTCCTCAATTAGGTTGCGGCCATCCTTGCGCTTACCTTGGCCAAAGCGCCCCTGGACGCCCTCCGGCAGCAACCATTCCTCGCCAGCTCCGAGAATGATGTCCACCCCCGACTCCACCACCTGCAGAGCAATCTCTTCGTAATCCCTGCGGTTGGCAGCCCTGGCAACGAAGGCAGCTGTCCCCGGCTCGATGAGGGAGCCCGACTGAACCAGAGCCGTACCCAAGCCCGCCGCCACGGCATCTTCCATGATCGTGTTCAGGGTACCGTTGGCAGAAGGATACTCCTTGCCGTCCGGATCCAACCCAAAGCTCCCGGCGTGGGCACGGGTTCCCGTGGCATGGATCACCGCCCCGGCATTGGAAGTTCCCCCAAGCTGGTCAAGAAGGTGCCCGCGATAGGGGGCAATCACGGGGAGACGATCCCAGTTCAGAAAGCCATCAGGGCCATAGTGGAGAATGCGCGTAATGTCCCAGTGGGAAGCCGAAGTTCCATCTGGGTGAAAGAAGATCGCACCATTGCCAGTTGGCTTAGGCACCGCTTGAGCCACACTAGAGGAAAAGACTGAAGAGGCCAGCAGACACAAAGTTGCAGCCAAAGCTGCCCTCAAAGAATAGCTACGCATAGCTAACACGCCCTTGCTCATTCGAAGCTGAACGTTAAAAACGTAACACAGCTTCAGATGAGTTTGCAAGGGCACAGCAATAGAACAGCGCAAAACGTGCCTGAAGCGAGTGCGCCGCCGAGCGATTTCCCCATCTGACAGTACAGCTTACGGGGTCTATAACTAACGTTAACTATCTCTTAACTGTCTCATAACTGTCAAGGCTTCTCGCAGGGCTTTTGGGGTACCTGTTCCAAGGCGCAGCCGTCCCTCTGGTCAAGTGGCTCTTTTGGATGTAACGGTGGGGTTTTTGGCCAGTGGCTGCCATGCTTGCCTAAGCTGTCTAAGTTGCTGTTGCCAGCGCTGCAATTCACCTGACTCCAAGGGGATCCCACCGAAGCGCACCTCCATGTAGCGCTCCAAGAACCGGATGGCCAACTGGGCTTGTGGCAAATCGGAGTGGCGCAGGTGCTCAACCCGTTGCGCCGGCCCCAAGTGCTCCGGGATCCCCACTGCTGTCGAAGCCTCCCGCAGTTGCAGGTACAGCTTTGAGATCGCCTGTCGCCGGTGCTGGGATCTGGGCAGAGCTGCCGGACTCCAGCGCACCAGAGCAAAGGTCAGCCCTGGCAGCAGGATCCCTACCATCCAGGTAGGCCATGCAGGGGGCGGGTGCCACAGGGATCCCAGCAAAACCCCATTGCCGGCAGTGGCCAACAGAATCCACCCCCCATCCTGCCAGCGCAAAGCCCGATAGCGGCGGCGGCGGCCCCAATAGGCCATGGAGCCGGTGATCAAAACCACCCCCAACACCGGCAGGCCATTTTGCTGCAACGTTTGCCCCAAGGCAACCAGGCTGCGACGGAAGCCGGCACCGACATCCTCTCGATCCGGAGAGGCGGGTATAGCGCTGGCGATCTCCTGAATCTGTTGCCAGATCTGCCGCTGGGTGGATAGGTCGTACTGGATCACGTACTTGAACCAGCGAAAGCGCAGGCTGTCGTAAAAATCCTGAATCGGATCCCACCAGGTTTCCCGCTGGCTGACATTGGCCTCTGCCGGTGTAGCATCGAAAACGATCCACCCGTAGGGGCCGAAGGGGATCTCCGTCCAGGAATGAGCGTCGGCATTGCGCACTGCCAGATACCGTTCCTGCGCCACCCAGCGCCCGCCCAAAAAGCCATTCACCATCCGGGCCGGGATGCCAACGCTGCGGGCCAGCACCGTCAGGGCTGTGGCGAAATATTCGCAGTGGCCCTGCCGATGGGTGAACAAAAAGGCGTCCAAAGGCGGTTCAGGGCCGGGATCCGGTAGTTCGGTGGTGTAGGCGTAGTTCTCCAGCAGGTAATTCTGCAAGGCGGTTACCTTGCCAAAAACATCAGGGATCCCAGCAGTGATCTGCTCCGCCAAAGCCGGAATGCGCGGATCCAAATCTTGCGGTAGTTGCAGATAGGCTTCCCGTTGAACCGCATCGAGGGCATTGAGCAGCTCCGCGTGGCTTAGCCGGCGCAAGCGCGGGCCCAACTCCCTTGGGATCCGGCTCCGGGCGCGGTAGAGATGGGGCACCTGCCAAGGCAGAGAATGACCGATATCTCCGGTCTCACTCAAGATGAGGCGGCGATTCTGCCGTTGCCAAGCTTGTTGCATTGTCGCTGCTCCGCTCCGCTCCAGCCATTCAACTTCCACCAGCGGGGCCACCCCAAAAACGGTGTTGGTGGCCAGCGGCTCCAGATAGATGAGCTGCTCCAGCGGGAAGAACTGGAGTTCGGGGGCCGTGGGGATCAAGCCAGAGGCCGAAAGATCAAAGATCCCCGCTGCATTGGGGAGAATGGGGGTGGATCGGTTCAGTGTCCGCGACCAGGCCAGCCCGTCGTAGCGATCAAAGCTGATCCCTCGCCAGTAGAGGGCATCCACCTGGGGCGGCAGCCCGGCAGGGAACTCCACCCGCATGACAACGGTGTTGTCGGTTTTGAGGGTGCCGAATGCTCCTAGACTGACTTCTTCGGCAAAGCCGGTGGTCATCACCGGGGAGCGGGCCTGGCGGCCTAGGATTCCTAAACTAACTCGCGGGAACAGGAAGAACAAAGCCACCGACAGGATCACCGCCAGCAAGGCCAGGGATCCGAGAAAGCCCAAGAAGTTGAGGTCGATGCCACGGGTTTGGCCGGCTGCCTGCGGGTGCTGTTCCGTTTGCAGACGCAGGTGGTAAAGGGTAAGGTTGATCAGTCCCACCCCCACGTACAGCAAAAACAGCAGTCCAAAGCTGATGTCTTCGTTGAACAGGGTGGCAATCGCCATCAGCAGCAGAGACAGCACCGCCAACTGAATGTGATCCGCCGCCCGTTCCCGCTGAAACAGCTTGGCCCCCGTTAGGTAAAGCACCAAGCCAATGGCCCCATCGGAAAAGGCAAGGATACCGGAGATCACCAAAGCCAGCAGGCTGAGCAACACTGCCACCGTCAGGGGCATCCACAGGGGGGCATAGCGGGCAAAAGCAATCCTTGGCGGCTCCCAAAACCAACTGCAGGCCCCCGCTGCCAAACAGACACCGATCACCGGTGGCGATAAAGCCTGATCCCCCAGACAAAGGGCCGTGAAGGCGATCCCCACCAACAGGTAAACAAACACCTTTTGAACGGATGGCAGCGTCCAGGTCATGGCCCTTGGGGGTCGATCTTTTCCAGCATAGCCAAGTCTTTTTGGCTACCGATTTGTCATTCCCTGGTCGGCTGGGATCCCCTTCTGGACAAAGCGAAGGGCATTAGAATCATTAGCTAAGAATCGTTAAGATTTTGTTACTCGCCGGTCTCGACGGGATACCTGTGACACGCTGCGCGAAAGGTGGTGAGATGTCCAGCCAAAACGAAATTCATGTGGTGGGGGCGCGGCAGCACAACCTCAAGAATGTCAACCTACGGATCCCGCGCGATCGCCTGGTGGTGTTCACGGGCGTCTCCGGATCGGGCAAGTCTTCCTTGGCCTTCGACACCATCTTTGCCGAGGGACAGCGGCGCTATGTGGAATCCCTCAGCGCCTATGCGCGACAGTTTTTGGGGCAACTGGACAAACCGGATGTGGAGCGCATCGAGGGACTGAGTCCGGCCATCTCCATCGATCAAAAGTCCACCAGCCACAACCCCCGTTCCACCGTCGGCACCGTTACCGAAATCTACGACTACCTGCGGCTTCTGTACGGAAGAGCTGGGATCCCTCACTGTCCCCATTGCAACCGGGTGATTGCCCCGCAGACGGTGGATCAGATTGTGGATCAGATCATGGCCCTGCCGGATCGGACGCGGTTTCAGTTGCTTTCGCCGGTGGTGAAAGGAAAAAAGGGCACCCATGCCAACTTGTTGCAAAGCCTGCGCCAGCAGGGGTTTGTGCGGGTGCGTGTCGATGGCCAGGTGCGGGATCTCAGTGAGGAGATCACCTTGGCCAAAAACAAAGCCCACGACATCGAGATCGTGGTGGATCGGCTGGTGAAAGGCCCGGATTTGGTGGAGCGGCTCACCGACTCTTTGGTTACCTGTCTGCGGCAGTCGCAGGGGATCGCGGTGGTGGAAGTGATGCCTCGCGAGGGCGAACAAGAATTCCTGCTGCAAAAAGTGGCCGAGTCGGCGGGGCAATACCTAAACGGCAAGCCAACGGAGTTGATCTTTTCCGAGCAATTTGCTTGCCCGGAGCACGGTTCGGTGATGGGCGAGCTGTCGCCGCGCCTGTTTTCCTTCAACTCGCCGATTGGAGCCTGTCCTGTCTGCCACGGTTTGGGCTTCGAGCCGATCTTCGACCTCGACCGGGTGGTACCCGATCCAAAGTTGCCCTTGTACGCTGCCATCGCTCCTTGGTCGGAGCGGGAGAACCCCTACTATCTGGCCCTGTTGGCGGGAGCCGCCAAGGCTTTTGGCTTCGACCTCAGCACCCGCTGGTGTGACCTCACCCCCCAGCAACAGCAGATCATCCTCTACGGTGCCGACCAGGAGATCTATGTTGAGGCAGAATCTCAGTACCGAGGCCGGGGGTACTATCGCCGCTATGAAGGGGTGATCCCCCAATTGCAGCGGCACTACCAGGAAACCACTTCCGAAATCTATCGGCAAAAGCTGGAAACCTACCTCACCCACCGTCCCTGTTCTGCCTGTGGGGGATCCCGTCTCAAGCCGGAAGCCCTGGCCGTGCGCATTGGGGGCTACCGCATCACAGATCTCACCGAGATCTCCATCAGTGACTGCCTGCACCGCTTGGAGCAGTTGCAACTTACCCCGCGCCAAGCACAGATCGCCGAGTTGGTGCTGCGGGAGATCAAAACCCGGCTGCAGTTTTTGGTGGATGTGGGCCTTGACTACCTCACCTTGGCCCGTCCGGCCATGACCCTCTCCGGGGGCGAAGCGCAGCGGATCCGGCTGGCCAGCCAAATGGGCTCCGGCTTGACGGGCGTGCTCTACGTGTTGGACGAACCCTCGATTGGCTTGCACCAGCGGGATAACGAGCGCCTGTTGCAAACCTTGTTTCGCCTACGGGATCTGGGCAACACCCTAATCGTGGTGGAACACGACGAAGAAACCATCCGCGCCGCCGACCACATCGTAGATATTGGCCCTGGAGCCGGGATCCACGGGGGGGAAGTGGTGGTGCAGGGATCCCTGGCGGACATCATGGCCTGCGAACGCTCCATCACCGGAGCTTATCTTTCGGGGCGGATGCGGATCCCCACCCCTGCCCAGCGGCGGGCCGGCAAAGCCGTTTCCCTCAAGCTCACCGATGCCCACAAAAACAACCTCAAGCACATTGATGTGGAGATCCCCCTGGGCAAGTTGGTCTGTGTCACAGGGGTCTCCGGCTCCGGCAAATCCACCTTGGTCAATGAATTGCTCTACCCTGCCCTGCAGCACCATCTTGGACACAAGGTGCCTCAACCCGCGGAGATGGGAGCACTTGAGGGCATCGAACACATTGACAAGGTGATCGTGATCGACCAATCTCCCATCGGCCGTACCCCCCGCTCCAACCCTGCCACCTACACCGGCCTGTTCGACCCGATCCGCCAAACCTTTGCCCAAACCTTGGATGCCAAGGCTAGAGGCTACCAATCCGGCCACTTTTCCTTCAACGTCAAGGGGGGGCGCTGTGAAGCCTGCAAAGGGCAGGGGGTGAACGTGATTGAAATGAACTTTCTGCCCGATGTGTACGTCACCTGTGAAGTCTGTGGGGGCAGCCGCTACAGCCGCGAAACCCTGCAGATCAAGTACAAAGGCAAAAACATCGCCGAAGTCCTGGATATGACCGTGGGGGAAGCGCTGGATTTTTTCTCGGCTCTGCCCCCTGCCGCCAAGATCCTGCAGACTCTGGCCGATGTGGGCCTCGATTACATCAAGCTAGGCCAGCCAGCCCCGACCCTCTCCGGTGGGGAAGCGCAACGGGTCAAGTTGGCTGCAGAACTGGCCCGCCGCTCCACCGGCAAAACCCTCTATCTGTTGGATGAGCCTTCCACCGGCTTGTCCTTTTACGATGTCCACAAGCTCTTGAATGTCCTGCAACGGCTGGTGGATACGGGCAACACCGTGCTGGTGATCGAGCACAACCTGGACATTCTCCGCTGTGCCGATTGGATCATCGACCTGGGGCCAGAAGGCGGCGACCACGGCGGCCAGATCATCGCCGTTGGCACCCCAGAACAGGTGGCTGAGCAGCTCGGATCCCATACAGGGCGATATTTGAAGCAGGTTTTGCAGCAACACCCCCCAGGTTGCTGAGGGGGCAATCTCTAATCGCCGATTGACTGTTCGCGATAGCGGAACGGAGTCCTCACTTTACTGCACAGTGCTCGCCTCAGCCATGGCAGCGGGAGACTGATGCGGCGAGGACTCTATCCCACCCAGGTGCTCCGCACCGCGAACGCAAGGGTAACGGTTAACCTGAGTCTCACGTCGCTGTGGCATGATGGGTCGGAAGGAAAAGGTTCACACTCTCCCCATGGTAGGGCAGACCCTGGGTGGCCGCTATCGGATCTTGAAAGCACTGGGATCCAGCGGACAAACCTACTTGGCACAAGATGGCCATCACCCTGAGCAGCTTCGGGTGGTGATCAGGCGCTGGCAGCCCGGCTCTCTTGGTGTAGACTCTGTCCTGCCAAAGTGCTCTGCACTGCCATCACGAACGCGACCGGAAGAGCTTTCTATTGCAGGAACTTCCTCCTGCTCAGGCGAATGGCATCTCTTTCAACAAGAAGCGGCGCTGCGGGAACACCTGGGATCCCATGAGGGTATCCCAAGCTTGTTGGCCTACTTCGAGCAAGAGGGAGAGTTTTATTGGGTGGAAGAATGGGTTGAAGGGCCCACCCTGGAGCAAATCCTATTGCTGGGCAACACAACCGAGAGGGGCCAGGTAACGACTCTGCCCCGACAAATGCACGGCTATGGGGAACGCGACTGGACAGAGGCTGAGGTACGGGCCTTGTTGCAAGATGTGCTGCGAACCTTGGCCTTCCTGAACGGGGAAGGGGTGAGCTGCTGCAACCTGCAGCCCTCTCGCTTGATCTACCGTCAGGCGGATGGCCGATGGGTGTTGTTGAAGTGGGGGGGTGGGGAACAGGGGCCGGTTTTTTCCGGCTCTGGCTCCGAGAACCCCCATGGCCCCAGGTATTGCAGCGACCTCTATGCTCTTGGGCTGATCGCCCTGCAGGCCCTCTGCGGAATCCCGCCCCAGAAGCTGTTTCGCGATCCGTTGACGGGAGAGTTGCGCTGGCAGGATCTAGTTTTGCCAGGATCCCGTCCCCCTCTCAGCGCCCCTTTTGCTGCCTTTCTGGATCGTTTGATGGGCTGTAACTCACAACAGTGCTTTCCTTCTGCAGCGGAAGCTCTGGTTGCTTTGCAGGCTTTGCCGGCAGGTGACAGCTCCGTTGCCTCCATTGCTGCCGATTGGGTGCGGAGCACTCTGCTTTTTCCCTATCCCGGCGCTGCGGCGGATCCTCTGCAGGAGCCGACCACTCCACCCCGTTCTCCCGTTGCTCTGCGGGCGCGTCCCCGGATCCCACCGGTTTGGGCGGGGGGCAGCTTGGCGGCTTTGCTGGTTTTGATGGTGGTAGGGGCCTGGCAGATGAGGGCGAACCTTGGCTTGCGGGGGGAGCCCAAGGATTCTGTCCCGCTCACGAGAACGGGATCCTCTGGCCCGGCAGGGCGCAACGGCCCAGGACTCCGTCCCACTCGCGAGAGCGGTTCTCATGCCTCCGTCCCCACCCCTGTCACGGTCGCGGAAGCGTCGCGTAGCGATAACGACCCGGCAGACTGGGCCAAGTCTTTGCAGCTCAAGGCCACGCTGGAAGGCCCTGCCGCCATCACTGCTCTGGCCATCAGCCCGGATGGAAATCTCCTTGCTGCCGGGGGAGACGACGGCATGATCCGGCTTTGGGATCCCCACGCCGGTGAACTTCTCCAAACCTTAGCAGGCCACAAGGGATCCATCGAAGCGTTGGCCATCAGCCCGGATGGCACCTTTCTGGTCAGTGGGGGGGCCGACAAAACAGTGCGCGTCTGGGATTTTCCGGCTCTCCCGCTGGGGGATGGGGTGCCACGGTTGCAGTTGCTGGGACACACGGAGCTGATCAACAGCGTCGCCATCAGCCCAGAGGGTCGCTGGATCGCCAGTGGCAGCGCCGACCGCACCATCCGCCTTTGGCAGGCCGACAACGGCCAGTTGATCCGCACCCTATCGCCTCACACTGCTGCCGCCGCCCAGGAGACCCCTCAGAGGGCAGGCATTACAGCAGTGGCCTTTGGCCCCAGACCCACCCGTATGGATACTTCCCGCCAGTCTGAAGGGATCCCCCCTTGGATCTTGGTGGCCGCCAATGGAGATCCCACCGTTTACCTTTGGGATCCCGGCAGCGGAGCCTTGCTGGAAACCCTAAAGGCCGACTACCCCATCGAGCAGGTGCTTCTGAGCCCAGATGGCCGCTATTTGCTCGCCGGCAGTACCGGTGGCATCTTGGTCTGGAACCTGGGCGCGGGAGCCCTAGAGCGCACCTTGCCGCAGCCGTTTGCCAGCTTCGCCGCCCTTGCCCTCAGCCCCGATGGCCGTTTGCTCGCCGGCGGCACCGATCACCGTGCCCACCAGATCAAACTCTGGGATCTGCGCAGCGGAGAAGAGTTGCGCACTCTAGCTGGGCAGACTTGGATGGTGAGCGCCTTGCTGTTTGGCCCCGGTCGCGGAAGCGTCGCGCAGCGATATGGGCAGACCCTTCTCAGTGGTGGCGCTGATGGCTCGATTCGCATCTGGGGGCCGCCTGTTCAACCCTGATGGGATCCGAGCAGATAGAATACTCCACGGAGAAGGGATCCCGGCAGAGCATGGGCAAAGTGGTGGTTATCGGCGCGGGGCTGGCAGGGCTGACCTGTGCCAAGGTGCTGAGGGGCCAGAGGGATGTTCTCGTCTTGGAAAAAAGCGATGGCCCTGGGGGGCGGGTGCGTACCGACAAGGTGGAGGGCTTTCGTCTGGATCGCGGCTTTCAGGTGCTGTTCACCGCCTATCCCAAAGTGCGGCAGCATCTGGATCTGAGCAAGCTCGATCCCCGTCCCTACCGGCCCGGCGCTGTGTTGGCCCAGCCAGGGCGGTTTTGGCTGTTGGGGGATCCCCTGCGGGATCTGGCCGGTGGGATCCCATCCCTGCTCAATCCTTTGGCCAGCTTTGGGGACAAGCTCAAGGTGCTGCAATTGCGGGCAGAGCTGGCCCGGCGCACCCCTGAGCAAGTCTTTCAAGAAGGTCTAGGGGGATCCGATGGTTCTGTGCAGGCATTCCTGCAGCGGTACGGGTTTTCCGCCAAGATCTGCCAGCACTTTTTCTACCCCTTTTTCCGAGGGATCCTCCTGGATCCAGACCTGGCTAGCAGCGCCCGCCTCTTTGCCTTCTACTTTAAGATGATGGCTGAGGGATCCATCGTCACCCCGGCCTTGGGCATGGGAGAGCTGGCCCGACAACTGGCTGGTCACCTGTCCCCCGAACAGATCCGCTACCAAACCCGGGTGGAGCGCATTCTGGCAGAAGATGGGAAAGTGCGCGGCATTCGCACCGCCAATGGCGAGGAGATCCCTGCCGAGTGGGTAGTCTGCGCCGCCGATGCCCCCCAAGCGCGGGCCTGGCAAGCGGAGCTGTGCCCTCAGGATCCCACCCCCATCCCTAGCCAAGGGCGAGCGGTGACCTGCCTCTACTTCTGCGCTCCCTTTTCCCTCACCCGTGGCGGCTATTTGCACCTCAACGCCACTGGCCAGGGCTGGATCAACCACTGGGTTCAGCTGACCCACATCAGCCCGGCACTGGCTCCCCCCGGCCAACACCTGTACTCTGTGGTGGTGCTGGGGGATCCCCCCTTGGGTGACGAGGAGCTGGCCCAAGCCTGCCGAGCCGAGTTGCAAACTTATTTCCCCGTCGCGGCAGCGTCGCGTAGCGGTAAAGCCCCCTTGGAGCAACTGCGCCTATTGCGGGTATACCGGATCCCTTTTGCCCAATTTGTGCAGCCGCCGGGGTTCCAGCAGCACCTGCCATCCACCTGCAGCGGTCTCCAGGGCCTCCTCTGGGCGGGGGAATACACCCACCAGAGCAGCATCGAGGGGGCTCTCCGCAGCGGCGAGCAGGCAGCGGCGTGGATCCTCCAAAAATCCGCCTAGATCTGTACAAAGCAATACAGACTTTCTTAAGCCCGCTCCCAGAACCAAAGCCGGGATCCCGTGGTATGAAGGGGGTGGACTTGGTCGCCCACGAGGATCCCCCTGTCATGCAAAACGCTACCCTTAGCCCCATCCCGCTCCTGCAGCGGTCGTTCGAGATGGTAGGCCCCATCTATGGGCCGCTGCTGATCCTGGCCTCTCCTGGCTTTATCATTCCCATCGTCGCAGAGCTGATCCCGCTTGCCGGGGGGATCCTCAACTTGGCCTATGGCCTGATTGGTGCGCCCATCCTGGCAGGGGCAGCCTTTTGGCTGGTGGATCAGCACTTGAAGCAGCGAACTCCCCCGCTGGGCAACAGTTTGGATCAGGCTGTCTCTAAGGCAGTGCCTCTGGTATTCGGCAGCATCCTGCTGGTGCTGATTGTCTCGCTGGGGATGCTGCTGCTTGTACTTCCCGGCATCTACTGGGGGATAAGGCTGGCTTTCACTCCCTGCGCGATTGTCCTGGAAGACAAAGGTGCCACGGAAGGGTTGGGCTACAGTTGGAACCTCGTCAGGGGCCGTTGGTGGGGAGTGTTTTGGGCATTTCTGGCCGTGGGTTTGATCTTCGGCCTCGCGATCCTGATTGCGTTTTCTGTTGGGGGGATCCTGGGAGCTGCCCTAGGTGCGGCTGTGGTTGGGAATGCTGCCGCCACGGCAGTTGCGCCTATCCTCAATATCTATACGGTGCTCCTGTTCCGATCCCTGCAGCAGTTGCAAGCGCAAGCGGCCTAGCTTGGCTTTCCCTCACCCCCAACCCTTCTCTCCTGGGAAGAGGGGAGTTAGGGATGACCTACGAAGAAGGGCGCTCCAGGATCCCTCCCCCAAGCAGGAGATCCCCGTGGTACCAGACGGCGGCTTGGCCGGGGGTAACCCCAAACTGGGGCTCGGCAAACTGCAGCTTCACCCGCTCAGGGGATTCCGGGATCACCATGGCCGGCACCGGCGGGGTACGGTAGCGCACCTGAACCTCTACAGCTAAGGGTTCTGTCGGCGCTGGGATGGAGACCCAGTTCACTTGTCTTACCCATGCTTCAGCTTGGGTGGCTTCCTCCCGTTCCCCCACGACCACGCGGTTCATGGCCGCATCGATGCGCACCACGTAAAGCGGATGGGCAGAGGCAATCCCCAAGCCCTTGCGCTGGCCCACCGTGTAGTGGTGGATGCCCTCATGGGATCCCAGCACCCGCCCGCGGGTATCGACGATTTCCCCTGGCCTTTGCCCAAGGTATTGATCCAAAAAGCTGCGCATCGAGCCATAGGTTTCAATCAAGCACAGATCCTGGCTTTCGGGCTTGTCGGCTGTAATTAGCCCATACCGGGCAGCCAACTGGCGGGTTTGGGCTTTGGTGTATTCCCCCAGGGGAAAGAGACTGTGGGCCAGATGGTCTTGGCTGAGGTCGTAGAGGAAATAGGACTGATCCTTTTGCCGATCCACCGCCCGCAGCAGTTGATAGCGCCCCGATTCGGTGTCCAAGCGCACCCGTGCGTAGTGGCCAGTGGCAATCTGGGAGATACCCAGCTTTTCGCGGGCATAGGCCAGCAGAGGGCCGAACTTCACCGTTTTGTTGCACTGGGAGCAGGGTAGGGGGGTAATGCCCTCCGCATAGCCGGCAACCAGATAGTCCACAATGTTAGCCTGGAACAGCTCGCGGCTATCCACCACATGGTGAGGGATCCCCAACTGCTCACAAACAGCCGCTGCATCCACCAAGCCTTCGGTACAGCACTGGCCTTTTCCCCTCATGAGCCAAAGGGTGACCCCCTCTACGGCATAGCCCTGTTCCTGCAGCAGGGCCGCCACCGTTGAGCTATCCACACCGCCGGAAAGAGCTGCCACAATGCGGGGCTGCGGCGGGGATGCAACGGGTGAAGCCGATGAGTGGGGGCTGGTAACCATCTAAGGCAAGGGATCCTGGGAAAAGAAAGGCTTAGGCAAGGACAGATGAAGCCGCTCTCTGGGAATGGGGAACTCCAAATAAGCTGAGCCGGGATCTTTACTTTAGCCTTCCTCAGGGTTGGCTGGTTGGGATCCTGTCCCAGGGGTGACTTCTGAGAAACCCCTTTGCCGCAAGCGCCGCAACGAATCCAGAGCCGCCGCCGCAACGCTATCATGGGGATCCCTGGCCAAGTAGTTGAGGGCAGAAACGCTCTTGGGAGAAGGCAAATTGCCCAACGCTTGGGCCAACCGTTGCCGCACCAGCCAATCTTCGGATTGGGCAAACTCCAGAATCCGATCCAGCGCCCGCAGATCCCCCAATTCCCCCAGAGCTGCAATGGCCGCCTGCTGCAGCAACACCTCCGGCCCATCCAAGGCTCGCAGCAGCACCTCGTAAGCCCGCGGATCCTTCAAGTTTCCCAAGGCCACCGCCGCGCTGAAGCGCACCAGCCACTCCACATCTTCGTAAAAGGCGCGCACCAAAGCTTCAAAAGCCCGCGGATCCTCCAAATAGCCCAGGGCACCTGCCGCGTCGGCGCGAATGCCGTAGTCCGGGTCTTGGGTGAGGATTTCCAGCAACTTGGGTAGACAGGCGTCCGTTTGCTTGATCCCCAGGGCGAAGACGGCAAAAGAGCGCACCTGCAGGTTGTCATCGTCAATGACTTGCAAAATTAGCGGTACTGCCTCTTCTGCCGGCACATCCCGCAACTGGGCCAAGGCCACCATGCGATCCGCCGGGCGTGGGCTGCGCAAGCGTTGAGCAATTTCCTGTAGACGAGCAGGGTTGGCGGGATCCAAAGCAGAGACAGTCATGGCGTTAACAAATATTTACAATCTTTCTTCAGTATGGCAAATGGGCTGCGCTTGGGCAAAGGCCAGCTTTGCCTACTCCGGTCGGGATCCCTGGGGATATGGCGCTACGGTTTTGATTGAGAAATCCTAGCACTGTTGTCGAGAAAAGCAGCTCGGCTTGGCCCCATCCCAAAGATTTTGGGTATTTTGGTGGAGAGGATGCGAGGCTCTCTGCCGGTGGTCTCTATGCTGAAATCGCTGTCTGCTCGCCCATTGTCCTACCTTCTTGTAGCCAGCCTGCTATCGGCAGGGGGTGTTGCGTTTTTGGCCCCCCGTTGGTTCTCGGCTCTAGCCAACGAACAAGCGGTTCCTGAAGCCGAACGGGCGCTTCAGCCTCTGTTGCCTTCGGGATCCCGGGTGATAAGCTCGCGGCGATTGAGCGCCACAGAAGCCGAGATTTGGGTTGAGTCGCAGGGGGGAACCAGCCCTGTAATCATGCGGCTGAATGCCTCAGGCACTTGGGAACAGGATATGAGCGCCACCTTGGCCCGCGGAGCCAGCCAGATGCAAGCTTTGGCCCGGCAACAAACGGTGAACTTGCCTTCCGGCTTTGGCCAGACCGCCCCCGATCAACCCCCACCGCCGCCGGTGCCCTCCCTTCTGCAGGTTACCCAAGCCGCCTCTAGCCTGATCCCACCGGTGGATCGAGAGCAGGAAACCCAGCGGGCCTTGAGTGGGGCTGGCCGTTTGGATCCCTTTGTACCCCAGAACATTCGCGCTCCCGAACCGCAGATCGTTCTGCCGCCCCTACCTCCACCTCCGGTTTTGCCCCCTCCTGGCAGCGGCAATGGAGCCCCTGTAGCAGTGGCCACTCCGATCCCAACGCCCACCCCTGACCCGGCTGCGTTTGCCCGCAGTGTACAGGTTTCCGGGATGATCCAGATCGGCGGCGAGTCCTTCGCTCTGGTTTCTGGCCCAGGTGTCATTCCCTCTGTGGTGCAGGCCGGGCAAAACTACCAAACCGCCAAGGTGGCCGGAGTATCGGTGCCGGAGCGGCGGGTTGTGCTCTCCGAAGGGGGAGAAACGGTCGTGAAGCAAATGGAAGACACCAGCGTGATTGTGGGTGCGCCCTAGTTTCAGCAGCAGCAAGACACCGACGGTGGAACAGGCTTATTCGCAGCAAAACGGTTAGCTGGGTTGATTCCCATCTTCTCCCTACCTCTGGGAAAGGGATCGGGGGTGAGGGTCGAAAGCTGCTTGAACGAGCTTAGAGCAGCCGTAGCCCTCAAGATCTGAGCCGGGAAGAGCGGAGTTGCCAGATCTCCAGATTTTGAGAAGATTTTGAGACCTGGGCGGTAAGGCCCAGAAAACATCAAAAGCGGGGTTCGCTGCTGAGGCGTGAGGGCTGCTGCTTTAGATAGCGCAAAAACTCCCGTAGCTCGGCGTCGCTCAGTTGGTGGCGAGATTTCTTTTGGAAGCGACGTTCCAAAAACTCTTGTCCTTCCTTGCGACCCCAGCCGATACGTTGCATCTCCACATCCGTTTGGGCAATGATGTCCGACAGATCATCCCCATAGACCCCCGGCTCGCTCAGACCGGGCAGCTCTGGGGGATTTGGCTTTGCAGGGATCCCTATCGACTCAGGGGCTGGAGAAGCAGGGGAAGACTGAGTGTGTCCGTTGCCCAACTCAGGAGTTGGCAGATAAGGCACCCTAGCAGTGTCCACACCCAGGCTTAATGCAGTTGTGGGATAGCCGAATCCTGCGTGGTTCAGAGCGCGCTTCAGTGCAGCATCTTCCGCTTCTTCTACCGTGTTGGAGCCGGCAATACCACTGCCCAGAACCGTATTGTTGACCATCACCTGGGCTTTGACAATGTAGATCCCTTCTTCCACACGCAACAGATCGGTGAGCAAACTGCCCATAGGGTACCGTTCTCGAAACTGTTGAATCATGTTTGCGCCGAAACCTGTCGCTGCTCAAGGCTTGATCACAAGCTAGCTTGGAAGTCGGCCTCACATCCAGATCTCAATGTCTCGACATCAAATCGCCATATCAAATCGTCGGATCAATATCGGCAAAGAAGTCTGCCACCCAATTCCAGAGAGACTCTCCCAGGCAAGCAACGTTCAACTTGGCAAGGGTATGCTAAGACCAGGGATCCAGTTGCAAAGGTTGCCCCAGGTGGCTGGCTGGGGAGAACTGATCTATCATCGGCGCACAGCGAGGCATAACGGAAACCTATGGCTAGCGATACGACTGGAGCCAGTTCAGCCAGTTTGGGACAGGCAGCCATCCGAGAGCGCAACTATGGCACCGCTTTGCAGTTGCTCCGGCGGGCTTATCGTGCGGATCCCAGCCCAGAGAATGCCCGTTGGCTGGCCACTGCCTACGAAGAAGCGGGGTACCTTCAACTGGCCGCTCTGTACCGAGAATTGGCCCAAGAGCGTAGAGAGACTCCCAAGGCAATTCAATTTCAAGCCCCCAAACCTCCCAGCACCCTTGAAGAGCTGAAGCAGCCACCGCCTGAGCCGCCGGATCGCAAGACCATTCCCTTGCCGCAGCCGATCCCACGCCCAACCCCACCCGCATCTCCTCCGGATCAGCCGATTTGGGTTTACAAGCCCACCCCCATCGATCCCAAAAGCATCAGCCGCCAAGGGCCCCTTCGACCCCAAGCTGCAGAGCCTGCCCTTTCCCCTCAGCCATCGGCGGAGAGGGGCGACTATCTGCCGGTTCAGCACGCCCCGGACTTGAAAAACCCACAGCAGGGATCCCCCTTTGTGCGGCGACTGAACCAACTGCATCGTCAGTTTAAGGATCAGCCCACGGCGGAGCTGGCACTACAACTGGCGGAAGCCTACGACGAGCAGAAGAACTTCAAAGAAGCCCAGCGCTACTACCGAGAAGTTTTGGATCTGGATGACTCTTGGCTGCTGCGACCGATGGTGCAAGAGCGCCTGGAAGAGCTGCGGCAACTGCAGGAGTCCACAACCGAACAGAGTCCTTGGGCAGGTCTCTCAGCCCAAAACTTGCTTAAGCTGGGAGAAAAGCTGGAACAGGAAGGGGAAGTGGCTCGTGCCGAGCAAGTTTACCGGCAGATCTTGAAAATGGATGCCACCCTGGATGTTCATGCCAAAGCTCGCAAGGGGCTAAACCGGCTCTATCCCGACGGAAAGCGGTGATTTGCAGGCTACCCCCTTCTCCTTACTCGGCGCAATGGGGAAGTAGCTCACCCTTCCCGAGGATCAAGGGCATCTCGCAGGCCATCTCCCAGCAAGTTAAAGGATAGAGAGGTCAGCACCACCATCAGCGTTGGGGCCAGCACCAGCCAGGGTTGTAGGATGATCACCGAAGCGTTGGTGGCCAGCGAGAGCATGTTGCCCCAAGAGGCATCCGGCTGTTGGATCCCCAACCCGATGAGGCTCAGCACCGACTCTGCTGCAATGTAGCCGGGCACCGCCAAGGTTGCCGAAATTACCACATAAGTGGCTGTCTGGGGCAAAATATGGCGCACCAGCAGGTACAGGGATCCCGCCCCGGCCACCCGAGCTGCCTGCACAAAGTCCCGCTCTCGCAAGGACAGCACCTGCCCACGAATCACCCTGGCTAGGCCCGCCCAACCGACAAAAGAGAGAATCACCACAATCACCAAAAAGCGCTCGGCATTGCTGAAAGGCACTCCGGTAAGTGGATTTACCTGCAACACCGCTGCCAGCGACACCAGCAGATACAGCGTCGGAATCGACATCAACACCTCGGCCAATCGCATCAGGAGCGTATCCACCCAGCCCCCAAAGTAGCCGGATATGGCCCCCACCAGCAGACCCATGGGGAAAGAGATGCCAATGCCCACCAAGCCAATGAACAGACTGACGCGCCCACCATAGACCAAGCGACTGAAGTAGTCGCGACCTTGATCGTCGGTGCCCAGCAGGTGTAGCCGTGCCACAGGCGGCTCTTCGGCGATTGGGGATTCCACCTGTCCCTCTTCTGCAACAGGCCGCAGCGGAACGGTACCGAACAGATGCCGATCCCAGGGGATCAACCCCAACCAACGGTAAGGGGTGCCGACCACAAACAAGCGGATCCCGGCTGGACGGCTGGTATCCACCAAGAGCGGACGTTCTCCCGTTTCCAGATCCACGGGTCCCTGGCGGGTTGGATAAACATGGGGCCCAATCCAAGTGCCCGATTCATCCCAAAAGTGAATGGCGGTGGGTGGCAGAAGGGATCCCCCCGGTTGAGACTCCAGTGGGCTGTAGGGGGCAACGAACTCGGCGAAAATGGCACAGGTGTAGAAAACCAGGAGAATGTAGGCTCCTGCTTGGGCCCATCGATTTTGGCGAAGCCGTTTCCACCACTGCATGAGGCAAAGATTCCGATCGAGTCCAGTTGAACCAACTGCCAGCACAAATCGGCTTCCAGTGTAGCCGATCGTGTCTCGTTCCAATTGCAGAGAGGCTAAAGGAGAGGGCTGGGAGCCTGTCGCCAATGCCCCTCAGCAGGACGAGTTCTCCCCCAGTCCAAGACGAGCTCAGCCTGCCAAGGAATAGCCGGGGCTATAGCGGGCCATCATCTCCATCCGCACCGCAGCAATCGTCTGGGGCAGCACCCCCACCAGCCGTGCCAAAATGTCATCTGGCAATTGGCTGACCGAATCGGCAGAGAAAAATTCCTCTAGGCTGAAGAGCAAAATCCGCGCCCGCTGGGCCGGCAGAGGATTATCAGTAATCTGCTGCAGCCAACGCATCCAGTGCAGCCGCTTAGCATAGGCATTTTGCCGCTCTTGGTGGTCTTGCGGATGCAGCAAAGCCACATCTCCAATGGGAATAACGTTGCCGGACTCCACATCCAACGGCCCCCCGACCGCGGCGCCTGGCCCGGCAAACTCGGCATGAAACGTCTTGCAGATGATCAGGGCGTTGTGCCGCTGTGGATCCACCATCAGCAATTGACCACTGCTGAGGGTGCGAATCAATTGGCCAGGCTCAACTCGCTGAACCAGGCTGTAGTTGGGGGGAAGCTCGCTCATAGACTTTAGAATATCTCAACCTTCCCTCGCCTCACATGGGATCTTTAACTTTCTCAGGGCTGCTTGATGCAATCTTCATATTGAGCCCTCCATCGAGACTTTGTGTTGCGAGCATTGCCAGAGGGTCTTCTTCAGACCGCCGATGGGCCAAGGCTCATCTCGCCGGTAACATGGATTCTAATATTGCCGGCATCTCCAGCTTGGCAGCGGCCAATGCGACGGGCGTAGGAGTAGCCGGCACTGTGCAGCTCCTGCAAAAGATCTGAGGTGTAGCCGGGATCCACTGCCACCAGCAAGCCCCCGCTGGTTTGGGGATCCGCCAGCAGCAGTTGCTGCCACTCGGGCAGGGATTCTGCCTGCACCCCCTCATAGCCCTGCCAATTGCGACGGGCCGCCCCTGGAAAGATCCCTGCTTCTGCCAGCGAGAGCGCTTCTGCCATAAACGGAATGGAAGCCAGATCCAAACTGGCCCCCACTCCGGAGCCGCGACAGACCTCCAGTAGGTGTCCCAGCAGGCCAAACCCCGTCACATCCGTCATGGCATGAACTTGCGGTCGCCGGGCCAGTTGCGAGCCGATGCGATTGAGCTGGGTCATCACCTGCAAGACTTCTGTGTAGCCTGCCGCACTGAGCTGACCCTTTTTCAGAGCGGTGGTCATTACCCCGATCCCCAGCGGCTTGGTCAGGATGAGATCGTCCCCAGGTTGGGCCGTGGCATTGCGGCGAATGTGGTGCGGATGGGCCAAGCCTGCTGCCACCAAGCCAAAGATGGGCTCCGGCGAATCGATGGAGTGCCCCCCTGCCAAAGGGATCCCGGCTTCTTGGCAGACCTGGATCCCTCCGGCCATGATCTCTTGGATGGCCTGCATCGGCAGTGTATTGACCGGCATGCCCAAAACCGCCAAAGCCAGAATGGGGGTGCCCCCCATTGCATAGACATCGGAAAGGGCATTGGTTGCCGCGATTCGACCAAAATCCACCGGCTCATCCACAATCGGCATGAAGAAATCGGTGGTCAAAATCAGGGCTTGATGGTCGTTCAGTTGATAGACAGCCGCATCATCGCTGGTTTCAGCTCCCACCAACAAAGCCGGATTTGGGGATAGCAGGGGCACATCCTTAAGAATTTGTTGCAGCAGAGCCGGGGCAACTTTGCAGCCGCAGCCGCCACCGTGGGAGTACTGGGTGAGGCGAATGGGAGCATCCATAGATTCAAGAAAAGGGAAAAAACATCGGCTGACTTTACTGTAGTGGCATCTGTAGGCAGCTGGAAAATGGACACGCTGAGTTAAGGTTAAAGGGATCCCACTATCCGTAGCGTTGCCATGTCTTTTGTTCCCTTGCATCTCCACAGCGAATACAGCCTCTTGGATGGAGCCAGCCAATTGCCGCGTTTGATCGAGCAGGTGGTGGCCATGGGTTTGCCGGGGCTAGCGCTGACGGATCACGGTGTCATGTATGGGGCATTGGAGCTGGTGAAACTGTGTAAAAGCAAAGGGATCACTCCGATCATCGGCAATGAAATGTATGTGATCAATGGCGATATCCGCGATAAAAGCCGCAAGTACCCCAAATACCACCAAGTGGTTTTGGCCAAAAATACCCAGGGCTACAAAAACTTAGTGAAGCTGACCACCATTTCCCATCTACACGGCATTCAAGGAAAAGGGATTTTCTCTCGCCCCTGCATTAACAAAGAGTATTTGGTGCAATACAAAGAAGGGCTGATCGTCACCAGTGGCTGCTTGGCAGGAGAAGTGCCCCAAGCCATTTTGCAGCGGCGGCCAGAAATTGCCCGTGAAGTTGCCGCTTGGTACCAAGAGCAGTTTGGGGATGATTATTACATTGAGATTCAGGATCACGGCTATCAAGAAGATCGCTTTGTCAATGTACAGTTGGTGCGCATCGCCCGCGAATTGGGGATCCCGATCATCCTCACCAACGATAGCCATTTTATTTCCTGCTGGGATGTAGAGGCCCATGATGCACTTCTCTGCATTCAAACGGGCAAATCCCTTACCGAAAAAAACCGCCTTCGCTACAGCGGCACCGAATACCTAAAAAGCCCAGAAGAGATGCGCCGTCTCTGCCGTGACCATTTGGAACAAGAAGTCATCGACGAGGCCATTGCCAACACCCTCAAGGTCATGGAAAAAATTCAGAGCTACGACCTATTCGGGAAAATGCGCATGCCCGACTACCCAGTCCCGCCTGGACATTCTGCCGATAGTTACCTGACCGAGTTGGCTTGGCAGGGTCTGGTGAAGCGAGCTGGTGTCGAGCGCCCCGATCAGATCCCTACAAACTATCAAGAGCGGTTGCGGTTTGAGCTAAACATCATCCAGCAAAAGGGCTTCTCCAGCTACTTCTTGGTGGTTTGGGACTACATTCGCTATGCCCGCGAACAGGGGATCCCGGTGGGGCCGGGGCGAGGTTCGGCAGCCGGATCCCTGGTGGCTTATGCCCTGCAGATTACTAACATTGACCCGGTTAAATACGGCCTACTATTTGAGCGATTTCTCAATCCAGAACGGCAATCGATGCCGGATATCGATACGGATTTTTGCATCGAGCGCCGGGGAGAACTGATTGATTATGTGACCCGCAAATACGGCCAAGAACGAGTTGCCCAGATCATCACCTTTAACCGCATGACCTCTAAAGCCATTCTCAAAGATGTCGGTCGAGTCTTGGATATTCCCTACTCAGAAGCCGACAAAATGGCGAAGTTAATCCCAGTGTCTCGAGGCAAACCTGCAAAACTGGAAGAGATGATTGGTGAGGACACCCCCGCTCCAGAGTTCAAAGAAAAATATGAGAAAGATCCAACCACCCACCGCTGGATCGAGCTGGCGCGTTTGCTGGAAGGCACCAACAAAACTTTTGGGGTTCATGCTGCCGGTGTGGTGATTGCTAAGGATCCCTTGGATGAGATTGTGCCCCTGCAGTACAACAATGAAGGCCAGATCATCACTCAGTACTCGATGGAAGATATTGAGTCTTTGGGCTTGCTGAAGATGGACTTTTTGGGGCTGCGCAACCTGACGATGATTCAGCGGGCAGTAGAACTGATCCGAGAACACAATGGCGTCAACATAGACCTGGATAACCTGCCTCTAGATGACAAGAAAACCTACCAACTGTTGGAAAAAGGAGAGCTGGAAGGGATCTTCCAACTGGAGTCTTCTGGCATGAAGCAGGTGGTGCGGGAGCTCAAACCTTCCAACTTAGAAGATATTTCCTCAGTATTGGCCTTGTACCGGCCAGGCCCATTGGATACGGGCATGATCCCCGACTTTATCGATCGCAAGCACGGTCGCAAACCAGTAACCTATGCCCACGAACTTCTTAAGCCCATTCTTCAGGATACCTACGGAGCCATCCTCTACCAAGAACAGATCATGCGCATTGCCCAGGATATGGCCGGATATACCTTGGGCCAAGCCGATTTGCTGCGGCGGGCAATGGGGAAAAAGAAAGTCTCCGAGATGGAAAAACACCGCGAGCAATTTGTGCGGGGGGCAGCCGAGCGGGGGGTAAACCAAGCAGTTGCCACAGAATTGTTCGATCAAATGGTTGCTTTTGCCGAGTATTGCTTTAATAAATCCCATTCTACGGCTTATGGGCTGATTACTTTTCAAACAGCTTATCTCAAGGCCAACTACCCCACGGAATATATGGCAGCTCTGCTCTCTTCGGTGGGAGGGGATCAGGACAAGGTACAGCGCTACATTACCTATTGCTTGTCAATTGGGATCCAAATTCAGCCACCGGATATCAACCGTTCTGGCCTGGATTTTACCCCTCAAGGATCCAGTATTTTGTTTGGCCTAGGAGCCGTGAAGAATGTGGGGGAAGGTGCCATCCAAAACATTCTTGCCGCCCGTCAAGCTGGTGGCCCCTTCACTTCTCTGGCCAATTTCTGCGAGCGGGTGGATCTGCGTATTGTTAACCGTCGCGCCATCGAAGCGCTGATTTATGCCGGTGCCTTTGATCGAATTTCCAGTAATCGCAAGCAGTTAATTGCCGATCTGGATCCAATCCTCAGTTGGGCTGCAGATCGGGCCAAGTCCAAAGCCATTGGTCAAGCCAGCTTGTTCGATTTACTGGGGAGCAGTGGCAGCGCCGGCAATGGATTTGTGGAAGCTCCGCGTGGGCCGGTTACCGAAGATTTTCCACCCCAGGAAAAGTTAAGGCTGGAACGGGAGCTGTTGGGGTTTTATGTCTCGGATCATCCGCTGCGTCGTATTCAAGAGCAAGCGCGGCTACTGGCCCCCGTCAACCTAGCTGACTTGGGCGGCTGTGCAGCCGATGCCTCTGTGGGTATTCTCGCCTTGGTGACTGCCATTAAAAATGTAACAACCAAGAAAGGGGATCGCATGGCCATTTTGCAACTGGAAGATCTCACCGGCACTTGTGAAGCGGTGATCTTCCCCAAAACCTATGAACGTTTGCGAGGTTACCTGGAGGTGGATCAACGGCTATGGGTCTGGGCCAAAGTGGATCAGCGGGATGAACAGGTGCAACTGATTGTGGAGGATTTACAACCGATTGAATCTGTTAGCTGGGTAATGGTGGAGATCCCTCTTGACTCTGCCGGGACACTGGAGGACCGATACCGTTTACAAACCTTGATTGCCCGCCAACGCTCGGAAATTAAAGAAGAAAATCGCATTCCCGTCGTGGCTGCCATCACCGCCCATCCCCATACCCTTTGGGTGAGAATGGGATCCCAGTTTTGGGTTAAAAACGCCCAAGCCGCCGTTGAAGCCCTGCGTCAAGCTGGATACACTGCCCGCAGCGAATCCCTGTTGTCCCGATAGGCATGGTAGAGGCAGCCCAAAGCCCCGGCAGCAGCAGGAGAAGTTCAACAGAGCTGTTTCTCAAGCCAAGCCCGCAACTGGCTCACCGTCAACCGCGGAGAGGGACGCGGCAAAGGTCGCTCGGGATCCCCTGCCAAGCTGAGTACGGGAACTTCCAGTTGATATTGCTGCCACCAACTCGGGTTGGAGGTGATGTCACGGATTTCCAACAGGGTGATCTCAGGGATTTGCTGCAACTTCTCGGCCAAGCCTTCGCAAAGGTGGCAGCCGGGCTTGCTGTAGAGAATCAGCGCAGGCCAAGGAGATGGCATGGCGGACTCTTAGCGAGTGACACAGGCCAGCCGACGGTGTTGCAGGGAAGGCATCTGCCGCCTAACCAACTGGAAACGCTCTGGGTTAATTTCAGCAATGGCCACCCCCGGTTTTTCGCCACCCGCATCCGCCAGGATAGTTCCCCAGGGATCCACAATCATGGCGTGGCCATGACATTGCCGCCGCTCGTAGTGGGTGCCCACCTGGGTAGGAGCGATGACATAGCAGGTGTTCTCAATGGCTCGGCATTGCAGCAAAACTTGCCAGTGATCTCGCCCAGTGTAGGCTGTGAAGGCAGCAGGGATGAGCAAAATCTGGGCACCGCGATCCACCAGGGATCGGTACAACTCTGGGAAGCGGACATCGTAGCAGACCGACAAACCGAGGTTCCCCAGTTGCTCTTGCTCGCAGGTGACTACCTCATCTCCGCTGACCACCGTGTTTGACTCGCGGTAGGTATTGCCGTCGGGCAGATTGACATCGAATAGGTGAATTTTGCGATAGCGAGCCAGCTCTTTGCCCTCGGGGCTGTAGAGGGCGGCGGTATTGTAAACTTTGCCCTGCCCATCCGGTACAGGATATCCTCCTCCCAAAATAAATACTTGATAGCGCTGGGCCATCTTGCTCAGAAACTCCTCAGCCCGCTCCGCAATTTCGGGGGCAAGGCGGGCTTTCTCGGCTTCCGGCCCCATGAAGGCAAAGTTTTCCGGTAGCGTCACCAGCTCGCATCCCTGGCGCACAGCAAAGTCAATCCACTCTTCCGCCTGCTGCAAGTTGCTGGCCAGATCGGGAATGCTGGTCATTTGAATGGCGGCTGCCAAATAAGAGCGCATAGACGGAAACTCCAAAGGATGCTGAAGAGGATCCGACAGGCTCAGCCGACCAGATGCCACCAGCCCAAGGCAGGCCCCACAAATCGGATCACAACCCAAACAATCGCCAGCAGAATGATGCCTGCCCAAGCGCCACGGGTTGTCCAATTGTAGATCGCGCGAGCTTGCCCTTTGGTGAGGGGAATGTCTTTGAGGTTGGGAAACACCAGCTCTTGGTCGGGATCTTGGCTGATGCGGGTTTTACGGCGCTTCGCTTCGCCCATGGGGTAGCCTCCAAGTTCTTCGCTGGGGTGGCGACTTTTATCTTAAGGTTTTCTGTCTGGGTCACAAGACTGGGTGGATATCAATCTGCATAATAATCGCCTATTTACGCCATCAGGCCACGCCAATCCATGGGCTTGCCGACACTTTCCCTAGCCGGAAATCCACAAGGTGGATCCTTCGTGCTCTTGGGGACGCTCGCTGTCCTCTTCGCTAATGGCTACAGCCCGCACCCATTCTGTGGATTCAAACACCGGCGGTAGGCGCAGCTCCTGTTGGCGATTGCCTGTTTCATCCACCGGAAAAGCTGCCATGAGAATGGCCCCCGCACTATCGGTGGTAAAGGGCGCCTCAGGATCCACCACCACCCACAGGGCATAGACCCGGCCTTCCGGCAGAGGTGGCAGACCTTGGGCCACCAATCGCCCTTGCAAGCGCTGGGGATCCACCTCAAGCTTGACCGAGCCGGTCAGGTTCTCCGCAGTCGGCTGCAGTTCATAAGTCAACACCTCGGCAGGGATCCCTTGAGTCTGGGCTAGCTGCAACCTGCGCCACAGGTAGAGGTTCCCCAGCCCCAAAGCGACGATCAAGCCTGCGGCCACTGCCCCCAAGCCCCCCTCCCAGAGACGGGATCCCTTGGCAACCCAGGTGGAGGTGTGCATCGGCTGGGCTGCCTGCGCCTGCAACAGAGAAGCCCGCAGGGTAGGGGGGGGTTGCTTTTCCTCTACGCCGTAGGCTGTCTCCAATGCCTGTTGCAAAGCTTGCAGTTCTCGGTGCAGCTCCGGGCGCAGCTTGAGCAATGCTTCCAGCCGGTCGGCCTCTTCCGGGGAGAGATCCCCCAGCACGTAGCCTGCCAGCCACAGTTGCAGTTCTTCGGGAGACACAGATTCGGCTTTCATGAGGGGCCTCCCAACAACTCGCGCAGCCGCAGCAGAGCCCGCCGGGCTCTGGCTTTGACCGTTCCCAAAGGCAGATCCAGTTGCTTGGCAATTTCCGTTTGGCTCATGCCTTCGTAATAGGCCATCTTTAAGACTTGCCGCTGACTTTCGGACAACTCCGCCAAAGCCGTTTGCACCTCAACCACCTGTTCTGCTTGAGCCAACTGCTCCAAGGCGGGATCCGCAGCGGGGTTGCCCTGTAATTCCACTCTGCCCCGTTCCAAGGAACGCTGTCGACTCCGCCAAGAGCGCAGCCGATCCAAACAGCGAGAGCGGGCCAAGATGCTCAGATAGGTGCGCAGGGATCCCCGCCTGGGATCGAAGGCAGAGCGGGCCAAGTTCAAAAAAATATCCTGGGTCAGATCTTCAGCTTCGGCAGTGTTGCCCAGCATTTTGCAGGCAATTCCGTACACCAAGCCAGCATGTCGGTCGTAGAGAATGGCCAGAGCTTGTGACCGGCCTGCTTTTAGGGCTGCAAACACCTCTGCATCGGTTTTTTCCTGCAGGGATCCCTCAGCTTTGTCGCCCTCGATCTTCATGAGCGGGAAGAGGAAACGGGATGGAAGAGAGAGAGAAGCTGCAGAGGCACAGGCATCGCCCAGGGCAAGCCAAGCAGGGCAGTAACTTTCATAATTTATCGTCTGCATAGGCGAAGGTCAACCCTGACGTGTGGGGAGATAGAAGGCCCAATCCTGAGCTGGGATCGGGCCACGCAAGGGATCAACTGCGGCAATGATTTCAAAAAGTTGATCCAAACCCATGAATTCAAAATGTTGATTAACGCTGATGAATCTTGATTTAGATAGGCAAATGGGAATCGGCCTTCCTAGAGGGCAGCCAAGCCAAAGAACGGCCCACCCGGCAGCGTGCCCAGGGATGTGGCGCGACCGGTGTTGAGGTCAATTCGATACAAGGTGGAGCCGCCGATGGCAAAGCCGGTATCCACCCCATCAGCAGTACGGATGTCAAACCCACCCACAGGGCCGAAGTTCACCCCCAGCGGGCCAATCGGCATCTGCACCCCGTCATTGGGGGGGTTCTGAAACAGCAGCAGGTTCCGTTGCCCGTCGATGTTCAGCAGCCGCGTGGATTGGGCGCCGGCCACATTGTTGGTGTAGGCAGCAGCGGTGATGGCCGGTTGGGATCCCTGCAGTTCCATTGGGCCAAAGGCCAAAGGTCTATCTTGGATCACTTCGCCCGTATCCACATTGATGCGGAAGTTCTGGCCGTTGGCTCCCACCAAGCGCAGGCGATCCGGAACGGGGTTGAAATCCATGCCGGAAAGCGTGCCCGCCGTAAAACGAGCCGACAGGGTGCTGGCCACGGTAGCGGCACCGGTCTGCAAGTTGATGGTGTAAAGGATGCTGGTGTCGGTCAGCCCGTAAAGCAGCCGGTTGGCAGGGCGCACATCGATACCAATGAGGTTGCCGTTCACTCCTGTTACCGTCAGGGATCCCTGCACAGAGGCATCGGCAGAGCGGATGAAAGTGAGGCGATTGCCGCCGCTCAAAGCCACCAAATCCGCTTGGAAAGGCATCATCGAAGACGAAGTGCTGCTGCCGCAGCCCGAAAGGGCAAAACCACCGGCTACCACAGATGCTGCTATAAAGCTCGGGTGTTTGTGCATTGAAAATCTCCCCAAAAGATCGACAAACCATCAAAATCACTGACAGGACAAGCCGCCCCCCAAACCACAGGATGTGTGGCTGCAGATCGCTGTGCTGGAAACCTTCTTCTTGCAGTCCATCAAGAGAACCCTGGGATCCCGGATGCAGGTTGGGATCCCCTCTGCCTTGCCTGAAGAAAAGGCAGTTGTTCTCTGCGATGGCAGCGCGTCGGGGCGCGTCTGTAGAAATTACTCAACCCCTTGGAACTCGGATGCCTGGGATCCAAGATTTTTGGCCGAGTTTTGGCCCAGACTTTAACTGGAGGCACTGGTGTAGAAGCGCAGGGCAAAGCGCCAGAAAAGATGGGATCCCCACAACAACCCCGCCGCCAGCAGACCGGATCCCAGCAGCCATGGCCATTGGACTCGCCCCAGCAAGGTCTCCGCTGGGATCGTTGTTAAGAAAGCCACCGGCACGATGAAGGTAAAAAACACGCGGTAGGCCACCGGATAAGCCACCATGGGAAACCGCCCTGCCTCTACCAAGCCCCGCAACACCTCGGTCACGTTGTAGATTTTGACAAACCAAATGCTGGTGGCCCCCAACATAAACCAGAGGCTATAGAGGATGATCAGCCCCAGCAGCAGAGGCAGCAGCCCCACCGCATAGGCCCACCCCGGTAAGCCCAACTGGATCCCGGCATAGAGAATAAGCAATAGACCAAAGCCAATGTCGGTCAAGCCCCAGGGGGAAAACACCCTGGTCGACAGCCAAAACTGGCTGCTGATCGGCTTCAGCAAAACAAAATCCAAGGTGCCTTCCTGCACCTGCTGCACAATGCGATTGAGATTGACATTGAAGACGCTTGCTGCCACCCCCTGCAGAATGGTGAACACCCCCAACACGATGAGTGCTTCCGGCCAACTCCAACCGCCCAGCCGATGCCCCTGCTGATAAAACAACGACAGCCCAAACAGAGCCGATCCCAAACCACCCAAACTGCTGAGGCTGGCAAAGAAAAAGTTGGCGCGGTACTCCATTTCCGCCGCAATTGAGGTGCTCCAGAACAGCCACAACACCCGCAGATAGCGTGTCATCTTAGGAATCAGTCTTCCACTTACGGTAGCAGCGAGCAGTAATGAAGTAGGGGTGAAATATCTCTAAAAAGTGGCTTTGTAAAACCCGGAAAAACTCCTCAATTCTTTGCGGATCGTCCAGATGAAAAGGAAACTCGCCGTTAAACCCCTTGAAGAAATACCAGTTGATCAACAGCTTACCTTCCGGCTGCAGCCAGCTATAAAACTGCCGCAACTGCTCTGCCGGATCCGGCAGATGCTCTATCACATCAAAGCAGAGAATCGTATCCAACTGTATTCCCTCTGGGAAGGTTTCTGGACAGTGGATCTGATCCTTTAGGCCCAACTTCTCGGCTCGCAGTCGCACCAGTTGTCGATGCACAGGGTTGATGTCCCAAAAGATGACCCGCTCCACGGCCCCACAAAGGGCTGCTCCAATTGCATGGGTACCAATGCCGCCGCCAAAATCCAGTACCAACCCGCGGGCATGATCCGCAACCAGGCGTAGGGTATCGCCGATGTAGTCGGTGCTGCTTAAGTGCCAAGCAGCCAAGTCCAGCAAATAGGCGGATCCCACCTGATCCCGGTAAAATGCATCTGCCCGATCCCAGTCAAAGTCTCGCCAGCCCAACTCCGCCAATTGCTGCTGCCCCGCCCGCAGCTTCTCCCGCAAATCGGCAGCCCCAAGGCCCAGGAAGGATCCCAGGTGGGCTTCTAGGTCAAAGGCATTTTGCCAGTAGCCGCTTGGAGCAGGTGGGATGGGGGGCACAGAAGGATTCAGAAAGCTGGGTGGGTTGGCTTAGGCCACAGTGGTGAAATCCTCTGGTCGAGCTGGCTTTCTCGGGTTCGGTTCCGTGTCTCCATTAAGAGAGGCTAGGGATCCAGAGCCAGCAGCATCCGGAGGCTGCAACAACTTGGCTAAAGTTTCCGGGCTGAGCCGATCTGTCCTCTCCACAATTGCCATTACGTTCGGCCCAAACCTTATCTTGTCCAGCAATTGAAGGCGATGGGACAGAACCCGTTTTCCGTTGACGAATAGGCCGTTGCTGCTGGAGCCGGATTCCGAACTGCCATCGAATACTATGTAGCTGTACTGCAGGGATCCCTGTACAGTTGGCTCTGAACCTGGAACGCGGACAAGGGAAGCGTGTTTCCGAGAGACGCAGGGATCATAAAGGCGGATATGGTTATCTTTAGCCCGTCCCACCGAGTAATAAATACCCTCCAAAACAGCGGCCCTCTGCCCCAACCGATCCCTGAAGATCAAGACCCAGTGAACAGGGCCAGGATGAGTACCGCAGTGAGCAGAAGAGGCCATCGTGAACCTACCTGCACCCAGAGTGGCTGGTGTCAACAAAAGAGAAACCCAGTAGAGGTGGGTAGCTGCCTATCCTTTGGAATCCAAAAAAGGTAGTAGCTGCTTCTCCCCATTATAAGCAGCCATCCCCCTAAGTCTAGAAGCCTCAGTTTGGCTAGAAGTAAGGACGTTGCCGAAACAGAAACTGGCCCAGAAAACCCATTCTCATAGGTCCAAGCTATACCCAGAGTTATCCTCCTTGTCCTTTTCTGTTGGGGAAGAATCCTAGGAACTTAACTCTCGGGCGGCTAGGGGGTAGTCTAGCATACCTAAGGCTTTTGAACCAGAGCGCAGGGGGGTAGTTGCAGGTTTGGCTCGGACAAGAGATCATAGAGTTTTATCAAAACCCAAAGCTCCCATTGACGGCGTGACGGTGGAACACAAGCACATTCAGTTAGACAGTCAGCCCGCTGGCCTGAGTACAGCCACCGGTACCATCAAAGCTCAGTTGGACTTACTACTGCTGGGACTGGAGTCCCTAAGCGGAGAAAGTTCCGAAGCGGTTCTGGCCGCAGCCAAAGCCCTGAACTTGCAAGAGCAGATTGGTGATCGGGTGACCCTCTGGCGACTGCGCAATGCTAACCCCTTGCGCCGCAGCAGCGGTGGGCGCAAAAAGGTCGATATTGAAGAGGCCCGCGCCCTCGTGATGGTGATTGCCTATCTGGCTGCTCAGCAACAAGCCCGTATCCGCAGCACCTTGGAGCAACTGGAAGCCGCTGTCGACCAAGAGCTCAGCCCCTTCCGTCAGCCGCTGGTGGGCGATTACTTGGATGAATTTCTCTCCCACTACCGCAGCCGCATGGTAGATGGGGATGTGCGCGATGAGAATAGCCTCACTGAGCTGGCCCTATGCATCTTGATTGAGCTGATGTTCTACAGCAGCCCGAAGGGCGCTCAGCGCCTGTGGAAAGCCTTACTCAGCCGTCCTGAGATGGATTTGCCCGCCGGCAGCGATCTGGAAGAAGAGGGGGTAGCCCATAGCTCCGGCCCCGATACCTCACCTTCGTCTTGAGGCAGGCTCGCCAATTGTCGCCTCTGTAGCCCTCTAACCGTATTGTTTGCCCGCAGTTGCCATGCCCAGCCTTACCCTAGTTAGTTACACCTATCAACAACCCACGTCTACGCTGACTGTACAGGGAGAAGCCCCTGCCCCTTCCAATTCTTCAGACTCCTCTTCAACGCCGCCACCACAAGCTATCCAGCGCAGCTTCCAGTGTCAGTTGGAAATCCGCCAGGGGGAGACAGTCAAAACCTTACACGGCGATAACGTTTGGCTCAACGATTTGATCACCGTAATCGACCGCTACGTGGGATCCCATCTGAGCGGGGAACCCAAGGGAACCTTCAGCGGTACCGTTGCCATCCGTCCGCTTGATTTCATTTTTCATCGCCTCACAGTGCGCCAAGGGGAAGATCGCATCGCACAAGTAGATCTGTCGATGACGCAGTTGTACGACCTGCTGGAGAACCTCTCCCAGGTAGCCGACGACATTCCGCAACTGGCCAATCTGGGAACTCCGGTGACGCGGGCTTGGTATCGACAGCCCACTGGGATTGCGGCCCTGCTGGTGGGCGGGATCGCAGTTGTGGCCGGTGTCGGGATCTGGGCCAGCCGCCCCTCCAGGGATCCCACAGTTTCCCCTTCCCCGCAAGAGCAGCTCACCACCCCCGCTTTGTCGGATCAGCCTCAGTCTTTGGCCACATCCCTCCAAGAACCTGACCCCACGGCGGGAAGAGAAGCAGCAGGTGCAGATCCCCTTTCTCGTCTGCGAGACATTCTGGCGGAGCAGTGGCAGTCTCCCCCCGATTTGCCGGAGAGCTTGGCCTATCGAGTAACTGTGGATGGGACGGGATCCCTGCTGGCTGCTGAGCCGGAGAATGAGCTTGCCCAGGAGCGCCGAGCCGAAACCCCGTTTGCCGACCTGCCGGAGCTGCCGCCGGATCCCTTGCCAACAGGCGCCCAACAGTTCCGCGTCAGCCTAGAGCCGGGCAACCAGGTGGAAGTAACCCAGGATAGGTAGGGACAAGCTGGGGTGGGTCAGTACTATGACCTACCTAGGGTTGTTTGGGTTAGGGTGAGACGCCTGGGCTACCAAGAAAAGCCTTTTAGCCCTGATTGCTCCGCAACGCTGTGGCTATGCCTACGGCACCCTGACGGGAACCGCAACGCTGACGCGAGGACGCGAAGACGCGGCGACGCGACGACGCAACCAACGTTTTCGGTGTGGGTGCAGTGTCCTAATTTGCACCGAAGTGGCCATACTTTCAGAGCTGGCGGATTAGAGGAAGCGATCTGCCCCTGAGGATTAAGCCGGAAAGAGGGAGACCATCCAGTTCGGAAAGCCAAGGCTGTCGCCAATACCGAGGCCCAAAGGCTCTACAGACTGCATCCGAAGAGTTTGACCGGCCTCAGAGGACAGGGCAATGAAGGTAAAGTGGAAGAGTGCCCTTTACTGGATCACTGCCACTCTATGACCGCAACCATCGAAGTGCCTAAGCGAGGCTTGCCTGTTACCATCATCACAGGTTTTTTGGGCAGTGGGAAAACCACCCTTCTCAACCACATCCTCAACAACCAAAGAGGGATGCGCACAGCGGTGCTGGTCAACGAGTTCGGCGAGATCAGCATCGATGCGGAGCTGATCGTCTCCAGCGAAGAAGACTTGGTGGAGCTGAACAACGGCTGCATCTGCTGCACCATCCGGGACGACATTGCCGAAAGCGTGTTGCGGTTGATGGAACGCTCCGACAAAATCGACTACCTGGTGGTGGAGACTACGGGATTGGCGGATCCCTTGCCAGTTGCTCTCACCTTTTTGGGGCCAGAATTGCGAGATCTGACGCGGCTGGACTCCATCATCACCCTGGTAGATGCCACCAACTTTGCCCCCGATCTGTTCAACAGCAACGTGGCCTACAGCCAAATTGCCTATGGGGATGTGATTCTCCTCAACAAAACCGATTTGGTCGAGGAAGCTGAAATCGAGCGTCTGGAAAAGCGCATCCGCGAGATCAAAGAAGATGCCCGCATTTTGCGCACTGTCAACAGCGCTGTCCCCCTGGAGCTGATCTTGGATACCGATTTGTTTCAGGCCAGTTCCTTGCCCCGAGAAGAGGCCCACGTTCACGACGGTCACGACCACCATGACCATGAGCACGATCATGACCACTGCGAGCACCCTGACCACCACCACTCCCATCCCAGCCACATTGAGGCTGACGGCTTTAACTCCCTAGCCTTCGAGAGTGATCAGCCCTTCTCTTTGGATGCTTTCCAAAATTTTCTCAACGAGTTGCCCGATGCAGTCTTTCGTGCCAAAGGGGTGTTGTGGTTTGAGGAAAGCCCAGAGCGACATATCTTTCACCTCAGCGGTCGACGCTATACCCTCAGCAGCGATGAATGGCCTCGCCAGCCCAAGAACCAGTTGGTGCTCATCGGCCAGCGTCTCGATACAGCCCGGTTGCGGGAAAAACTCCAAGCCTGTATTGCCCATCCGGCCACGCGGGGCTAAGGGTTTGGTCGCTGAATTGGGGATTGGCGGCAGTCCAGGCTCAAAACAGTCGGGCAATGTTCCAGCAGCCTCGATCATGAAGCCCTGAGGTGATGGCCCACGCTCCATGTCCGACATCTTTGTGATGATCCGCAATCAGGCCAACAATGCCCTCACCTCCATCGATGGGATCCCTTTTCTCAGTTTCCTGGAGCGAGAGGGGCAGTTGATTGCGGAAGAAACCATTGAGTTGATCTATGCGGACGCTGGATTTGATGACCTGCCGATTGGAGAATACACTGTGGGGGTACGGCATGAACGGGTGGAGCCCCCGAAAGCCACCTGCCCAGTGAGCATTGCCTCTGAGGACGAGGTTGTTTTGGTAACATTTGTTTACCTTGAGCCCGAGCGGGTTCTGCTGACTATTCACGTCTCTGTGGAGAAGAGGTTGTAGCTATGACTGTCAAGGTCATCCCATCGCACTCGATCAAAGCCTTTCGCTATCGGGTGTTCTGTTTGGGACAGGATCTCTGGAATGCGCGGGATCCGATTAGCCGTGCCAACCTTGCTCTGCAACTGGCGGATGCCGCTACAACTTTGGCCCGAATGGAAGTCCAAGCCGCTCAGCCCTTCGGCTCAAGCTCTTCCTATTCCCTGCCGGAAGCCGGCCATAGCTAGTCATCGATCCAGCCGGAAATGAAGGCCAGAGGCAAGGGATCCCGCCTGACAAGCCTCACTCCCACTCAATGGTGCCAGGGGGCTTAGAGGTGATGTCGTAAACCACGCGGTTAATGCCGGGCACCTCATTGACAATGCGGTTGGAAATGGTGGCCAAGAGGTCGTAGGGAACCCGCGCCCAATCGGCGGTCATACCGTCTTCGCTGGTAACCAGTCGCACCACCACCGGGCAGGCATAGGTGCGCTTATCCCCCATCACCCCCACCGACCGCACTTCCGGCAGCAGCACGGCAAAGGCTTGCCAAAGTTTGGGATAGTAGCCGGAGCGGTTGATCTCCTGCCGCACGATCATGTCCGCATCTCGCAGGGTTTCCAGCCGTTCTTTGGTAACTTCGCCCACAATGCGAATGGCTAGCCCCGGCCCAGGGAAAGGATGGCGGCCAACAATTTCTTCCGGCAGACCCAGAGAGCGGGCCAGTTGCCGCACCTCGTCTTTGAAGAGCTTGCGCAAAGGTTCTACCAGCTTAAAGCGCAGATTTTCGGGCAGGCCGCCGACATTGTGATGGCTTTTGATCTTGACGGCAATCCGTTCTCCGGTAACTGGATCCACATTGGTATTGGCAGACTCGATCACGTCTGGGTAGAGAGTGCCCTGGGCTAAGTACTCAAAAGGGCCCAGCCGCTGCGACTCCTCCTCAAACACGCGAATAAACTCTGCCCCAATCCGTTTGCGTTTTTCTTCGGGATCGGTGACCCCCTTTAACTGCCGGAGAAACCGCTCTTGCCCGTCCACATAGTTGACGGGGATGTGAAATTGCTCTTGGAAAAGGCGCAGCAGCCGCTGGGGCTCGTCCTTGCGCATAAACCCTTGATCGATGAACACGCAGGTGAGCTGGTCGCCGATGGCCTTGTGCAGCAGAAAAGCCAAAGTAGAGCTGTCTACCCCCCCGGAGAGGGCCAACAGCACCTTCTTATCGCCCACACGGGCACGCACCTCTCGAATGGCTTCCTCCAGAAAAGCTTCCGTTGTCCAGGTGGGCTCGCAGCCGCAGATGTGATAAACAAAGTTGCGAATGAGGAAGGCACCGGCCTCAGAGTGGGCCACCTCGGGGTGAAATTGCACCCCATAAAGATGGCGAGTGGGATCGGCAATGGCGGCGCAGGGGGTGTTGTCGGTGTAGGCCAGCGAATGAAAGCCTGGAGGCAGCTCGGTTACCGAATCTCCGTGGCTCATCCACACGATGCTGTTTTCCGGCAGGTTGGTGAGCAGATCGGTGGGATCCAAAATGTGCAGGGCGGCACGGCCATATTCCCCCTTCTGGGCTGCCTCCACCTTGCCCCCCAACTGTTGCACCATGAGTTGCATGCCATAGCACACTCCCAGAACCGGGATCCCTAGGTTCCAAATCTCGGGGTCGCACACCGGAGCGCCTGGCTCATACACCGAGTTGGGGCCCCCGGAGAGGATAATGCCCTGCAGTCGCAATTGCCGCAGTTGCTCAGCAGAGGTGCGATAGGAAAGGATTTCCGAATAGACGTGGGTTTCGCGGATGCGGCGGGCAATGAGTTCAGAGTACTGGGATCCAAAATCGAGAATGACAATCATCTGAGGCTGCACCTCAAGGGGGAAGAGGAAAGACTGGGATCAAGCATAAGAAGAGTTGAGGGGATGACAGAGCCTCACACAGTGCAGAATACCCAAGCCTGAAAAATTGGGTTTAGATTAAGAAACCTAACTGGAGCGCCTCTCTATCCTAGCAAGGGGAGGGTGACCTGCTGCCGTCCCTCAGAACTGCCCCTAAGCCAGGATTGGTTTTGCCCTGCCAGAGGGTTTACACCGGTGCTTGGGATCAATTGGCAATACAGACCCACGGTCTATCGACTTATGATCAAGCAAGGCTGAATGGTCGAAACTAAGGCGGATATCGGCAGGGATCCCTAGAGCTGCTTCATGTCCATCACTGCTGAGTCATTTCAAACGTACATTCGCCGCCGCCGTCGCCGGCTTGCCCGCCGCCTCAAACGACAGCAGGGGTGGGGTGTGGTTTTGGCGTTGTTGGCCCTGTATCTGCTCAGTTGTGATGGACTGGGGGAGGGTGGGTCGCCGCCGCGGCTGTGGACGGGGCAGCCCTTGTGGCTAGTGGTGATCCCTCTGGTGGGGGGAGGGCTATACAGCTTGGGCACGGGGCTCCTCTGGATGCTGCGGCAGTGCCGACTTCCCCAGGGATCCGCAGGTTCTGCCCGGCTTTTGGCCCAGATGATCAGCTTGCCCCACTTGGCTTTGGCTGCCTTGCTCTGGTTGGGGTTGGCAATTTGGGGAGAGCATCTTCTGCCCTTCCTGGCACGGCAAAAGCCCCAATTGTTGGCGGGCCTGTTCGTCAGTTGGCTACTGGCCCAGGGGTGGAGTTTTTTCCAGACGGGTTGGGTAGTAGAGGCTGGGCAACTGTGGGCTGACTATCTGCAGGAGCTGCGCGGTTCTGTATTGCAGCCCTGCTACCAGCGCCTGGAAACCTGTCGTCGCTCGCTCCATCTTTACCACGCCATTTGGCAAGACCTGCAACTGGAAGAACTGGAGGCCCGGCACCTGATTCAACTGTTGTCTGAGTCGTTGCTGCCGCTGACCCTGCCCCTCAAGGTGTATGCTCAGCGGGTTCACCATTGCTGTCAGCAGTTGGCAGCCCTATTGGCACAAATGCAGGAGCGGGTAGAACGGCTGGAGCAAGCGCTACTGAATGTGGAGCTGGAATTGGCCTCTCATCAGTTGCTTCAGGCTCAGCCGCAGCCGATTAACTTGCTGGCGGAAGATTGGGCCAACTATCAGGAGCTGGATTTGCAGGAGTTGGTTTGCCTAAACCAAGAGCTGCTGGGCACCGACCGCTCTTTGCAGGGCTTGACCCAAGAGCTGAAAGGCTGGGCCGACAGAGCCATTCCCGCTGGATTGAAACTGGGATCGCCATGGTTGGGATCCCTGGGATGAAGAAGACTGACACTCCTTCCTCTGAGCCTCCAGAGCTCAAGGCCCTGTGGGCAAGCTGGCTGGCAGATCTGGGTTGGCAACCTTCTGAGCAGCAGCAGCAGCAACTGCAACAGCTCTATCCGCTGGTGATGGCTGGAAACCAAACCCAGAACCTGACCCGCATCACCGATCCCGTCGATTTTTGGGAGAAACACCTGTGGGATTCTCTGCGGGGCCTACGCCTGCTGGGATCCTGGGAGACAATCCAAGCTCAACCCTGGCGGGGGATCGACATCGGCACCGGCGCAGGGTTTCCAGGGATCCCGGCCCAAATTGCTCTGCCCCAAACCCGCTTTACCCTGCTAGACAGCACCCAACGCAAGATTGCCTTTGTGCAGGACACCCTGCAGAGGCTCTCTCTTACCCAAGCGCGGGCGGTGGCTCAGCGGGCCGAAATCTGGGGGCAAACTCAGCAGGAACGGGGCAGCTATGATATTGCTCTGGCCAGGGCTCTGGCCTCGGCGGAGATCTGCGCCGAGTATTGTCTGCCACTGCTCAAAGTCGGGGGGCGTGCCATTCTTTATCGCGGCCATTGGACGGAGGCAGAAGCCCAAACGCTGGAGCGGGCCCTCAAGCTCCTGGGGGGAAAACTGATCCATGTGGAAGCCTTCACCACCCCCCGCAGCCGTGGGGTGCGCCACTGCCTACTGCTGGAGAAAGTGGCCCCAACACCGCCTCTATATCCCCGCTCTCCCGGCACTCCCAAACGCCAACCGTTGGGCCAAAGTCATTGCCCATGAAGGTTAGGATACTGAGTTTCCATCTTGCTACAAAAGCTTCTCCCAATTCTCGGACAAAAAGCTGGAAGAATGGCTTTGCAAATGCCATTGGGAAGACTAAGATGTGGTTGGCATGAGGTTCGGATTGAGCGAATGGTTTAACCAGGTGAGCCTCCGAACTGAACGCTAAAGGATAAGGTTCGGAGTTTGCTACACCATGACCATTTTCGTGGGTAATTTGTCCTTCAAGGCGAGCGAAGAAGATCTGCGACTTGTGTTCGCTGAATACGGCACCGTTAAGCAAATTAAGCTGCCGGTGGATCGGGAGACTGGCCGTAAGCGAGGCTTTGCCTTTGTGGAGCTGGAAAACGAAGCCGATGAGCAAAAGGCCATCGACGAGCTGGATGGCGCTACTTGGATGGGCCGGGATCTGAGGGTCAACAAGGCGTTGCCTCGGCAGGCCAGCGCAGGTGGCAGTCGGGATGGCCGCTCTTCCCGCTTTTGAGTTGATTACCTATAGCTTTTCTGCCCTTTCTCAATGAGGCTTGAGCCAGGGATCCCAGCCCGCGATCCCTGGCATCTAGCGTTTCCCCAAGAGCGATCTGCCCAGAAAGGCCAGGCCAAACCAGGCGGAGGCCACCAGGACAATGGCCGGGCCAGAGGCGACATTGAGGTAATAGCTGGCGTACATCCCCAGCAGGCTGGCGCTCACCCCAAACAGGGATCCCAGCAGCATCACCTGGTGCAGTTGAGGCACCAGCAGGTAGGCGGTTGCTGCCGGCGTGATCAGCATGGCCAACACCAAGAGCACGCCCACTGCCTTCATGCTGGCCACCAACGTCAGGGAGGTAAGCACCATCAGCCCCCACCCCAGCCGCTCGGTGGGCAGGCCGGCTGCTTTGGCCCCCAGGGGATCGAAGCTGCAAAAGGTCAGTTCCTTAAAGAAGAGGGCCACCAACCCCAACACCAAAAGGGTGATGCCCACCACCGTCAGCACATCGACAGCATTCACCCCCAGGATGTTGCCAAAAAGGAAGTGGTTGAGATCGATGCGAGCCCGCCGCTGGATCCAGGTGATCAACAGGATCCCAAGGGCAAAAAAGGCCGAAAAGACGATCCCCATGGCCGCATCCGGCTTGAGGGGGCTGGCGGAGCGGATCCATTGGATCAACAGGGCGCTGAGGAGACCGGCCACGAAGGCTCCCACAAACAGGTTGAGGCCCAGCATGTAGGCAATGGCCAGGCCCGGCAGCAGCGAATGGCTAATGGCATCCCCCAGCAGGGCCAAGCTTTGCACCAGCAGATAGCTGCCCACCACCGCACAGAGTATGCCCACGGCCACCGCCACCAGCAGAGCCCGCTGCATGAAGGCAAAACTCAAGGGATCCACCAAGCCGTGCCAGAGGCGTTCCATGATGCTCCCCTCAGGGTCAAGCAGCCAAGCTCAAAGAGATGGCCTGGCCATAAGCCTGTCGCAACACCTGCGGTTGTAGCACCTGCTGCGGGGATCCCTGGGCAATCAACACCCGGTTCAGCAGGAGCACTTCATCGAAGCGGGCCAAAGCCTGACCCAAATCATGGTGAACCACCATCACGATGTGGCCGGCATCTGCCAGCTCCCGCATCACCTGGAACAAAATGGCCTCACTGGGCTGATCGATCCCGGCAAACGGCTCATCCAGCGCGTAGATCTCCGCTTCTTGGGCCAAGGCCCGCGCCAAAAACACCCGCTGCTGCTGCCCCCCCGATAGCCGACCGATGGGCCGATCCCGATAGGATCCCATCCCCACTCGCTCCAGAGCTTGGGCAGCCCGCCGCCGTCCCTCCTTGCCGATGCGACGGAACCAGCCGGTGGGTTTCACCTGACCCATCAACACCACATCCCACACCGTGGCGGGAAACGTCCAGTCGATGGCCGAGCGCTGGGGTACATAGGCCACTTGCTCTCCCCGCAGCGCTTGCCCGCCGTAGCGCACTTCCCCCCGTTCCAGCGGCACCAACCCCAACAGCCCCTTGAGAAAGGTGCTTTTGCCGGCCCCGTTGGGCCCCAGGATGCCCGTGATGCGCCCCGGCGCGATTTCAGCCTGGATCCCTTGCAGCACCTGCAGGCTGCCGTAACGCACCGTCAGATCCCGCACCACCAGGGATCCCCCGGCCGGACGAAGAGGGAGAGGAGCAGATTGCTTTTTCATTTTGCTTTCATTTTCGAGTAAGTCCAGTGTACCCTAAAGGGACATCCAAGCCATGAAACGATGATGAAAAGCCCTGTCTTCCTTTGGGAGCGGCGCCGTTGGGTAGCGGCCTTCGGCTTGGCGATCGGCAGTTTTCTGGCCCTGGCCGGTTCGGGTTGGGCGCGTCCCCGCGTCGTGGCTACCACCACCCTGATTGCCGATTGGGTGGAGCAGGTGGGCCAAGATCGCATCCGGCTCACCAGCCTGCTGCAGCCGGGAATGGATCCCCACATCTACGAGCCGGCACCGGCGGATGGAGTGGCCCTAGAGCGGGCAGACCTGGTGTTTTACAACGGCTACAACCTGGAGCCGGGATTGATGCGCCTCATCGAGGCCACAGCCCAAGGGGCGCGGCGGGTTGCCTTGGCCGAGATCCTTGAACCTATTGTTGCCAACGAGGACGGGATCCCCACTCCCGATCCCCATGTGTGGGGCAATGTGGAAAACGTCATCCTCATGGTGGAGCGCATTGCCCAAGAGCTGGCGGAATTGGCCCCCAGCGAGGCGGCTTTTTTTCGGGCCAACGCTGCCGCCTATCAAGCGGAGCTGGCAGAACTGCACGCCTGGATTGCCCAGCACATTCAAACCATTCCCCCTCCCAAGCGGATTCTGGTGACCACCCACGATGCCTTTGCCTACTACACCCAAGCCTACGGTCTCAAAATGGGGGGATTCCTTTTGGGGATCAGCACTGAAGAACAGCCCAGCGCCCAGACCGTGGCCCGGCTGGTGGCTGAGATCCGCGCTCTACAGGTGCCGGCTGTCTTTGCCGAGACCACCCTCAACCCGGCCCTAATCCAAACGGTGGCCGCTGAAGCGGGAGTCAAGGTAGCCGAACAAGAGCTATACTCCGATTCTCTGGGGGAAGCAGGCAGCGGTGCTGAAACCTACATCGCCATGATGCGCCTCAACACCTGCACCATCGTGGCAGCCTTGGGCGGATCCCCCGCCTGCCCTTAACAGCGCCGATGGGATCCCAGGCAGGGGCTCTGAGTTTGTATGATAGGGGCTCAGACTGCCGTTATCTCATGCCATCCATGCCTGCTGCCATCCGTCGCCCGGCCCGCTCCCTCTACTGTGGCGAAGTCCGCCCGGCCCACATCGGCCAAACCGTCACCCTCTACGGTTGGATTGACCGCCGCCGCGATCACGGGGGGGTGATCTTTCTGGATTTGCGGGATCGCTCCGGCATTGTGCAACTGGTGGCCGACCCGCAGAAAACCCCACGGTCATACCCACTGGCGGGGGAAGTGCGCAACGAATACGTGGTGCAGGTCACGGGAACGGTGCAGAAGCGACCTGCCGACTCGTTTAACCCCCGGCTGGCCACTGGCGAGGTGGAGATCTATGCCGAACAGTTGGAAGTGCTCAGTCGAGTTGGCAAGCAGCTTCCCTTCAGCGTGTCGGGAGAAGAAGCGGAGGAAGTGCGGGAGGAGATTCGCCTGCGCTATCGGTACCTGGATTTGCGGCGGGAACGCATGGCCCGTAACCTACAACTGCGCCACCGGGTGATCCAAGCCATCCGTCGTTTCCTGGAGGATGAGGAGGGCTTCATTGAGGTGGAAACCCCCATTCTCACTCGCTCTACTCCAGAAGGGGCCAGGGACTACCTGGTGCCCAGCCGTGTCAACCCCGGCGAGTGGTTTGCCCTGCCACAGTCGCCCCAGCTCTTTAAGCAGTTGCTGATGGTGGCGGGGGTGGATCGTTATTACCAGATTGCCCGCTGCTTTCGGGACGAAGATCTGCGGGCGGATCGGCAGCCGGAGTTCACTCAGTTGGACATGGAGATGAGCTTCTTGGATCAAGAAGGGATCCTGGAGCTCAACGAGCGGCTGATCTGCCACCTTTTCAAGACCGTCAAGGGGATCGAGTTGCCCCGTCCTTTTCCCCGCCTCACCTATGCCGAGGCCATGGCCCGCTATGGATCCGACAAGCCCGATACCCGCTTTGGGATGGAGTTGGTGGATGTCTCCGAGGTGTTTCAGGGATCCCGTTTCCAGGTCTTCGCCAAGGTGCTGGCCGAAGGCGGTTTGATCAAAATCCTGCCGGTGCCCGGCGGCGACGAAAAGATCTCCAACACCCGCATCAAACCGGGCGGAGATCTGTTCAAGCTGGTCACTCAATATGGGGCAGGCGGTTTGGCCTTTATGCGGGTGCGTCCCAACAGCCTAGATACCATTGGCGCCCTCAAGGAGAGCTTGAGCCCCGACCAGGAGAAGCGGTTGCTGGATCTCACCCAGGCCAAGCCGGGGGATCTGTTGCTGTTTGGGGCAGGGCCGGCGGCGGTGGTGAACGAGTCTTTGGGCCGACTGCGGCTGCACCTGGGCCACGAGCTGGGCTTGATTCCAGAGAATGCTCTGCATCTGCTCTGGGTTACCGACTTTCCCATGTTTGAATTCAACGCCGAAGAAAATCGCCTAGAAGCCCTGCACCACCCCTTCACCGCCCCCCACCCTGAGGATCTGGGCAACCTAAAAACGGCGCGGGCCCAGGCTTACGACCTGGTGTGGAACGGCGTGGAGGTGGGTGGGGGATCCCTGCGGATTTACCAGCGGGAGATTCAGGAGCAGGTTTTTCAGGCCATTGGCCTCACCCCTGAACAAGCGTGGGACAAGTTTGGCTTTTTGTTGGAAGCTTTTGAGTATGGCACCCCACCCCACGGAGGCATTGCCTACGGCCTGGATCGGCTGGTGATGCTGCTGGCAGGGGAAGATTCCATCCGGGATGTGATCGCCTTTCCCAAAACCCAGCAGGCCAGGTGCTTGCTCACTGGCGCTCCTTCCGGCGTTGAGGCCAAGCAGCTCAAGGAACTGCACGTGGCTTCCACCCATCAGCCCGGCTAAGCGGAGCGAACGGTAACCATCTTCCGCCAGTTCTAGGGCGTAGTGGGCCTGTCGCAGGACTGAGGCTACCCAACCGGCCAGCACGGGATCCTCTTCGACCAAAAGGACTTTCATTGAGGTAGAAGCCGGGCTTTTTAAGGAAAGTTCAAGGCAGGAGTGCCTGGGATCCCTTCCCCCAGCCCCAGCCCCCACCTGTGGGAGGATAGAAAGGAGTACACCCCTACTTTTTTTACCATGCTAGATCTGACGGGAAAAAAAGCCTTGGTAACCGGCATTGCCAACGAGCGCTCCATTGCTTGGGGCATTGCTCAGCAACTGCACAAAGCGGGGGCCAGCCTAGGGGTTACCTACCTGCCGGACGAGCGGGATCGCTTCAAAACCAAAGTGCAGCAACTGACAGATCCCTTGCAGCCGGATTTCCTTCTCCCCTGCGATGTCCAAAGCGACCAGCAAATTACCGATCTGTTCCAGGCGGTGGCCCAGAAATGGGATCAAATCGATGTCTTGGTTCACTGCTTGGCTTTCGTCAAAAAAGAAGAGCTGAGCGGCCATTTTAGCGACATTTCCCGAGAAGGGTTTGCCCTGGCCATGGACGTGAGCACCTACTCCCTCATCGCCCTGTGCCGGGCTGCCAAGCCCCTGCTGAGATCCGGCAGCAGCATCCTCACCTTGACCTACTTGGGAGGAGTGCGGGTGGTGCCCAATTACAACATGGCAGCAGTCACCAAAGCGGGCCTGGAAACCTGTGTCCGCTACCTAGCTGCCGAGCTGGGCCCTGCCGGGATCCGGGTGAACGCCATTTCTGCCGGCCCGATCCGCACCTTGGCCTCTGCGGCCATTTCGGATTTTCATGCCATGCTGCATGCCGTGGAGGAGAAAGCCCCCCTGCGGCGCAATATCACTCAGCTAGAGGTGGGCAATGTGGCGGCTTTTCTGGCCAGCGATCTGGCCAGTGGCATTACCGGCCAGGTGATCTACGTGGATAGTGGGTATAGCATCCTGGGTTTTTAAGCGCTTTGGAATCCCTCAGGGATGGCTCCGGCATGAATCGTTTCTCTCCTCTGCAGCGGTTGCTGCTCACCTGGATTTTGATCGTCATCAGCGGTTGGCTGGCCATACAGGTGGGTCGGCTGTTTGGGCATTTGCTCACCACCATCCTGACAGCGGCGGTGCTGGCCTTTTTGCTCAACTACCCCGTGCAGGTGCTGCGGCGCTATCGGGTTAGTCGAGGTTTGGCGGTCACCCTGGTTTTTGCCCTGTCGGTGGTGCTGCTGGTTTTGGTGGGGATTGCCTTGGTGCCAGTCTTGGCCAAGCAAGTGGTGCAACTGGGGGCACGCATCCCGGATTGGGTGGATACTTTACAACGCTGGCTGGATCAAATCAGCCTGTGGGCCGCCGAGCGCAACATTAACCTCGGCCCGACGGAGCTGGTCAATACCTTTCTCAACCGACTACAGGCCAGTGCTGAAAAAATTGCCGGGCAATCCCTGGACATTCTCTTGGGCACCTTTAACCAGGTGATTGACTTGGTGCTGGTGCTGGTGCTGGCCCTCTACATGCTGCTCTACGGGGGTCAGTTCTGGCAGGGGCTGCTCAGCTTGTTTCCCAAACCTTGGGGACCCCGCATTGGCGAAGCCCTAGCCCTCAGCTTTCAGAACTTCCTGATCAGCCAGTTGGTGTTGGGGTTCATCATGGCCTTGATGCTGGTGCCGATTTTTGGGTTTTTGCGGGTACCTTTTGGGCTTTTGTTCGGCCTGCTGATCGGCTTGCTGGAAGTGATTCCCCTGGTGGGAGGCGTAATTGGCATTGGGGCGGCGGCGGTGTTGCTGGCCTTTCAGGACGTTTGGCTCAGCCTTAAGGTGGTGTTGGTCTCCCTGATTGTGCAGCAGGTGAAGGATCGGGTGATCGCCCCCCGCTTGATGGGGGAGCTGATTGGGCTGAACCCGGTGTGGATTTTAATTGCCCTTCTGGTGGGGGCGCAATTGGGGGGCATCTTGGGCGTGATCGTCGCCATTCCTCTCAGCAGCGTGGTCAAGAGCCTCTACGAGATCGCCCGCTCTGCAGACCCGGCCGCCGAGGATGGGTTGGGTTCGGACGTAAAAGGATCCCCCCACGGACTCCGTCCAGGTAGTGGGAACGGCGAAGCCCGCCGGGATCCCACCCTGCCCAAGCCGGAGACCCAGCAGATCTAGCCACCCGCAAAAGGAAGAAGCTCTGTCCATCCGCTTCAGGGGATCACCCTAACCGGCAGCGAAACAGAGGCTCAATCCTGGTGAACCCAGTTGCTGTATCGATGGCTACCCTTTCCCTCGGGGAGAGGGGCCGGAGGTGTTGGGTCTGGGAAACGGTCTCAAGCTTCCCAGGGATCCCGGCTAGCGAATTTTGCCCTCGATAAAGGGCACCTCCAGCACCTTTTCGTGGTGGATAGGGCCGTGGCCAAAGTAGCCCCCCTCCCCAAACAGCTCGCCGTGATCGGCGGTAACCGTGATGTAGGTGTTTTGGGGAACCAGGTCAAACAATTGCTCAAAGATCCCGTCCAAGTAGCGCACGGCTTGGATCTGTCGCTGCCGCAGCTCTTCCAACTGGGCCGAATTGAAAAAGGGGATCCCTGCTTCTTCTCCCTGGTCTAGGCGCTTTAACACCCCATTGACCCCAGAAATACGAGGCCATGAGCTGGGATCCTCATCGGGCAGTGCGTAGGGATAGTGAGTTTCGCCCACATTCAACAGGTAAAAACTGGGCCGATCTGGCTCGAAGTGCAATTGTTCCACCATGGCTGCCATGTCGTTGTGCTGGGGCATGAGGCGATAGGAATCGAAATCGCGATTCAGGAGGGTACTGGGGTTGAGCACGGGCAAAGAGACCATGGCGTGGGTGGTGTAGCCCAGTTGATGCTTCAGCAGAGTCGGCAAATAGAGATGGGGCAGCAGATGCCTGAACTCAATGGGCTGCCGGGTGCCGAGCCGCTCGTTGTAGCGCAGATAATCCTGCTTGTAGTGTTCGGAAGCAAAGACTTGGGTGGGGCTGGTGTGGGGCAGCAGGCCCATGAGCAGGTTGTAATGGGCAGGAGCCGTCCAAGAAGCATAGCTCCAGCGCCTTTCCAGGGATCCCAGCTTGAGCAGATGCTTGGGGTTAGCGGCCAGCAGGCTGTCGAAGCGGCAACTATCCAAGACGATCAACAGGTAGTGATTTTGTCCCTGCGGCTCAGGTCGGGGGGCAGGCTCAGGCAAGGAAGCCGCAGAAGAAGATTTCCACCAGTTTAAGAGTCCCATTCTTCCTCCTCGTCAGAGCGCCAGTTGGGAGCAGAAGCATTGCCGACCTCCTCCTCCCGAATGCGTTCCGGCGGGATGTTGGAATAGGAGTATCGGCCCGCGTAGGGATCCGGAGCATATTCTGGCTCTGGCAGATCTGGGGGCAAGTAGTGGTCAGGGGGGATCATCTGGGCTTCCAAAAAGCGAACTCGGTCGCTCAACTGATTTAACTTGCGGATGGCCTGTCGCTGGAACACCCGGTCGTGCAGCCGCCAAGAGCCTACATACAAAAATCCCAGCCCCATCCCTGCTCCATAGGAGGCCAACAGCACCAACGACAAGGGAATCGGGGATCCCGCTTGCCCACCCACCACAACCGTTACCGGGGATCCCCAGTTTTGGATGAGGAGAATGAGCAGGATCAGGATCCACAAGCCCAGGAGTATGAAGCGGATGTTTCTAAGCACGTCAGCGGGACGGACTCCTTGCACGGCCTCAACCCTATCCTTTACCAGGCTACCATTCTCTCCCTTCTTCACCAGTGCGGCAGTAAAGATGCTGGAAGGTTAGGCGGATTCGCCCGTTGTTGTTCTCAATGGCCATTAGCTCCCTCCCTAAGACGTGTTTTAGGGAGAGTTTTAGGGAGACCCTGGGGCCGAAAAGGCCACTTCCAGCCGCCTATGTCTCCTCTCCGGGAGAAGGACTTGGATCGTTAAAGCCCGCTCCAGAAGTGGGCTTGCGGATATGGGCGGTACAAGATTCGAACTTGTGACCCCTTCCGTGTGAAGGAAGTGCGCTACCACTGTGCTAACCGCCCGTAGATACTACTCTAGCAGCTACCCGACTAGAGCAGGACTTCTATATTACCAATCACGTCAGCCATTGAGCCAGAGGATTCGGATCCGCGTGGGAGATGGTCGGGATCTGAGCTGAGGGCTACAGTAAGGGTCAGGGAGCTGTGGGGCACCATGGCCTACTCACCAACCGAAGAGGCAATTGCTCTGCTGATTGATTTGGCAGAACGGGGCGAGATCGACCCCTGGGACGTGCAGGTCATTGAGGTTATCGATCGCTTTCTGGCCCGTATGGCTCCCACCAGTAGCAGCCATGACCTGTCTGAGTCGGGACAAGCCCTGCTCCATGCGGCTATGTTGGTCTACCTCAAGGCGATGGCTTTGGCAGAACCGGAAGCAGAAGACAGTGAGCCCAGCCCGGTAGAGGTGGAAGGGGATCCCTGGCCAAGCGGGTCTTTGGCGCACTTGGATCGGGTGTTGCAACCCAGGGCAGTGCCGCGTCTCCAACGTACCCGGCCTGTCACCCTCAAAGAACTCATCGCCCACCTGCAAGAGCTGGAAACCTTGCTGGAACACCAGCCGGAAGCTGCCCCAAAGCCCCTGGCCCAACGGATTTCTCGCCAGCAAGCGCTGTCGGCCATCACTCAACTAGCCCACCCGGAAAACCTTTTGGAAACCACCGCCGAGCTGGAATCTCTGCTGGCTCAACTTTGGCAGCGGGGTCTGACCCTGATCAGCTTTGCCGATCTCCAGGAACACTTTTGCCAAAAAAGCTGCCGAAACGGCAGCAGCGCTATTCACCCCATTCAAGTCTTCTGGTCATTGCTGCTGATGGCTGCTCGCTCTCAGGTGGAGCTGTGCCAAGAGGAGTTCTACGGCCCACTGACCATCCAACCCTGCCCAACAGGGGACCGGGTAGAGTGAAGCTCACCCCTGGGATCCCTTCACCTGCTGAGGTGAACTCCAGAGGACTTTTCTGGCCGTGGCTGCTCGATCTACCTCTAGGCTCCCAAGTTGGCGTCCGAATCTGAGGATGTTGAGCGCTCTTCTGTGCCGCTTGCGCAACCGACGAGATCCGGCAAACGGAGAACTTAATCTGTGCCTTCAGCATCGTGCCGGGCACGATCCACCCGTTTGAGATCTTCCCCACTGGAGCGCACCGGCAGCTCGGCAGGGGTCTCCCGATCTAGGTAGTAATCTTCTACGAGACGCTCGCTGCTGAGATGATCTTCTCCTTCCGTAGGCAACTGTGGCGGATGCAGCAATTCAGCCGGGGGGCAGTCTTCTGAGGTGAGTAAATCTGACGTGCTGAGCATCCCTTTGGGAATGGTGGAAAGGCGCTGAGCAACAGCCCCAATGCTTTCCAGGCGAATCATCTCCTCCCAGGAGCAGATCTCCTCCTCGTCTTCCGTCTCGTAGCGAACTAGGATGGTATCCCCTTCGATATCGAGGATCTTGGCTCGTTCCAGCCAGCGTCCCTGATCGCGCAGATAGATCCACACATCCTTGCCTTCGCGGCTGAGTTGATAGATCCTACGATGAAGCACGGTCCCCTCCTGAAGTGAAAGATCCGGGTGAGTTGTGGGGGCTACCCAGCTCATCCCTCCATCTTAGCGGCTGGATACCGAGGCCAGACAGAGTCTTTAGCGAGACACCATGCGCATTGCCATTGTTGGGTTGGGCTTGATCGGCGGATCCCTGGCCCTGCAACTGACCGAAAAGGGATATTCCGTCTGGGGGATAAGTCGCAACCCGGCCACCTGTAAACAGGCTCTGGAACGGGGTGCTGTTCAAGGCTGCGGAACCGAGTTGGCCCAGTTGGCCCGCTTTGATCCTCAAAGGGTGCTGATCTGTACCCCTCTGGAACAGGTGTTGGCCACCCTAGCCGCTCTGGTGCCTTATTTGTCGGCAGAGACCGTGGTGAGCGACGTCGGCTCGGTTAAGCAACCCATCGTTGCACCGGCAACCGAATTGTGGCCGCTGTTCGTGGGGGGGCATCCCATGGCCGGCAAAAGCCTGCAAGGGATCCAAGCGGCAGAAGCCGACTTGTTTCGGGGGCGGCCTTACGTGCTCACTCCCATTGCCGAGACCCAACCTCAGGCTCTCGATGCCATGAAAGAGCTGGTTGCTGCTGTTGGCGCAGAAGCTGTCCTCACGGATCCCGCACGCCATGACCGAGCGGTGGCCTGGATCAGCCATTTGCCGGTTATGGTCAGTGCCAGCTTGATCGCAGCCGTCAGCCAAGAGGAGGATCCCGCGATTCTGGAATTGGCCCGCACCTTGGCCAGCAGTGGATTCCGCGATACCAGCCGTGTTGGCGGAGGGATCCCGCCATTGGGTTTGGAGATGGCCCGCCACAACCGGCAGGCGTTGCTGACTGCCCTGCACAGCTACCAAGCCCAGTTACGACAGATAGAGCAGTTGATCGATAGCGAAAGGTGGGACGAATTGCTCCGGGTGCTGCAACGAACTCAACAAGAATGGCAGCAGTTCCCGGTCAATCGTCCTCGCAGAATTCTCCACAACCTGGGCGGTGGGAATGGATAGCAGAGATATCTTGAACGGGATTGGGGATCCTTCATGCTACCCTGGGCTTATGTTGACAGATTGAGCTTATGTTGGATACAGCTCAGCTTTGGCTTTACCATCTGGAACAATGGGCAACTGAGCTGGTTCAGTTTCAACTGCAGCACCTTTCTCCCGTTAGTCTGTTGGTGGTGGGTCTGGCGGGCTTGCTCACCAGTCTTTCCCCCTGCACGTTGTCTATGCTGCCGGTGACTGTCGGCTACATCGGCGGCTACACTCCCGCTTCTGAGGAAACGGCTGGGGAAGGGCGGCGGCAAGTTTGGGCTCAATCTCTGGGTTTTGCGGCTGGGGTGGCTTTTACCCTGACCCTGCTGGGCTTGTCGGCAGCTTTGCTGGGTCGTGTTTACGGACAAACCGGATCCTTGGGGCCTGTTGTGGTGGGGGGAATTGCCGTCTTGATGGGGCTGAACTTGTTGGAGGTGATCCCCCTGCGTTTTCCCGATTGGTTTAACCGCCTCGAGATTCCCGGAGAATGGCCCAGGCTGGGTCGGGCAGTGTTGCTGGGGTTAACTTTTGGCCTGGTGGCCTCTCCCTGCAGTACGCCGGTTTTGGTGGCTTTGCTGGCTTGGGTTTCCACCACAGGGCGACCCTGGGTAGGGGGCGGGCTGCTGCTGGCTTACGGGCTGGGGTTGGCCTTTCCCCTGCTCTTGGCGGGGGTGTTTACCGGAGCGGTGAAGCAACTGCTGGCCTTGCGGCGCTGGTCGGGCTGGCTTACTTATGCCAGTGGGGTGGTGTTGGTGGGGTTTGGCACCGTAACAATCTTGTCGGCTTGGGCCTAAGGGATCCCTGCTGTTGCAGGCTAAGATGGGGCTACATCGACAGCGCCCTGTTGGGAACTGCGCCTTGCCTGGCAAGAGGGGCGGTCTGAATCTTGAGCCGACAAACTTCCCATGATCATCTACTCTCTCCCGCTTGCCCGCTGGGTTTCCTCGCTGCAGCGGTATTTTCGTCATGAGCTGATGCCGCTCCTGGCGGATCTGCGCCTGGCCATCAGCCTCTTGTTGGCGATTGCGGTTTTGAGCGCCATCGGCACGGTAATCGAGCAAGAGGAGACGGCAGCTTTTTATCAGGCCCACTATCCAGAGCATCCGGCCCTGTTTGGCTTTCTCACCTGGCGGGTGATCCTGGGCTTGGGATTGGATCACGTCTACCGCACCCCTTGGTTTCTGGCCATGCTGATCCTGTTCGGCAGCAGCCTTGCCGCCTGTTCCCTGACCCGCCAATGGCCGATGCTAAAGGTGGCCCGCCGGTGGAGCTATCTCACCCGCCCGCAGTCTTTTCAGAACCTGCCGTTTTGGACTTATCTGCCTCAGCAATCTTTACAAGGGCTACCGGAGCAGCTGCGCCGACAGGGCTATCTGGTGTTTCAGGAGGGCCATCGCCTCTACGCCCGCAAGGGGTTGATTGGCAGGATCGGCCCCATCTTGGTGCATGTCAGCATGCTGCTGATCTTGCTGGGGGCAATTTGGGGCAGCATTAGTGGCTTCAAGGCTCAAGAACTCATTCCCAGCGGCAGCGTGGCTTCTATCCAACACTTGACCGGAGCAGGGGATCTGGCTCGCGCTCACTTACCCACCTGGCAAATTCGGGCCAATCGCTTCTGGATTGACTACGCCCCCGATGGCCGTGTCAAGCAGTTTTATTCCGACCTCTCGATTTTGGATCAGGGTCAGGAGGTCAAACGGCAGACCATTTCCGTCAACCATCCCCTCTCCTACCGGGGTGTGACCCTTTACCAAGCCGATTGGAGTATTGACAGCATCCGCATCCGCGTCAACAACAGCCCCACTTTTCAAATCCCGGTGCTGCCGGTGCGTACCGAGACAGGCAACAAACTCTGGGGCGCTTTTGTGCCCACCCAGCCGGACATGAGCCAGGGCCTCACGCTGCTGCTGCCGGATTTGCAAGGGACAGCCCTGCTCTACGACACTGAAGGGCAATGGATGGGATCCCTGCGCCAAGGCATGAGCTTGGCCCTTAACGAAGTTGCTCCCCAGCGCTTCCCCAGCCCCCTCACACTGTATCTGGATGAGGTGATCGGCGCTACCGGCCTGCAAATTAAATCGGATCCAGGGATCCCTGCGGTGTATCTTGGATTTGCTCTGTTGATGGTGGGGGTGGTGATGAGCTACTTCAGCTACAGCCAAATCTGGGCTTTGCAAACAGAGACGGGGCTCTACTTGGGGGGCAAAACCAACCGGGCCTTGGTTACCTTCGAGCGAGAATTCGACCGCTTGGTGGAGCAACAAAAGTTTGCCTTCTCTCTTTCCCAGATCCCGGTGGAAGCTGAGATGGGCTAGGCGCAGCTTTTCCCGGCGAAACCAGCCTCCTGCCCAATAGGGATCCCATCAGGTCGAAAGCCCTCATTCGGTCTTCCTCGCCACACCCTATGGTTCTCTGGGAGGATATATGCCATCCCGGGATCCCGTGACCGGCGCTGTTGGCTCAGGGGGGATCCCTCTGGTTGGGATAGGCTTTCCCTGGGATGTTCTGGAGCTTTCCAACGGGAAGATGAGCCTGAGAAAAATACAAATTACTGTTTCTTACTGTTTCAGTTTCCACATACTTCTCCACATCTCGAAGGTTTGCTTAGAGGTTGAGCTAGAGTGTTTCCAGTGGGTTCCTGTGGTGGGCCGCCTTGTTAGGAGGGCAAGACATGAAAGTTGGAGATCGGGTGCGGGTGCGTACCAGCGTGATCGTCTATCACCACCCGGAATATCGCAATCGACCTTTTGACCTCAAAGGTATGGAAGGGGAGCTGAAGGCTGTGATTCGGGATTGGAATGGCCGCCCGATCAGCGCCAACTTCCCCTTTCAGGTGCAGTTTGACAACAGGTTCCGTGCGCATCTCCAAGCTGATGAGCTAGAGGTGGTTGAGCCGGCCAACTCTGAAGAGACCGCCGGGACGGCGGCCTAGTTGAGGCCCAGTAGCGTGCGGTTGGTTTCCAGAATCGGCCTGATCAACTTGGCTTCCTCGGGGGTGAGGTAATTGGCTATCACTTCTTGCAGAAAGCGATAGGTGGCCTCGCAACTGCGCTGGGTGCGAAAGGCCCGCATCAGGGTCTGGAACCAGTAGAGAAATCGGTCTTTGTAGCGCTGCTCATCATCCAGGAGCATGGCCAAGGCCGAGAGGCGTAGAACCCGAACGGTGTCAGCTTTCCACTTGTTGCTAAAGTCTTCCACCCCTCGCATGAGCAAGTAGGGATCCAGTGCCCGCATTTTCATCTCCACATCCCGGATGATCTGGGCTTCCGCCGCTTGAATCTTGCGATAAGCACTTAGGCGTAGCTCAAAGGAAGCTAGGTAGGTCTCCATGAACTGCAGCTCCTCATCCCTGAGATAGCGCCCGTCGGCAGCGATGCTCAGTTCGCGCAGTTGAGTCAGCATAGGGATCCTTGGACAAGCTGGAATAAGAATGGAAAAAACACCACCTATCCTGGCTGACGGCCCAGCCTGGGTCTCTCAATCCTATCCCCAAACTCCTGGCCAGAAGAGCGGGATTGCAGGGATCCCCGGCAACCCTCTCAGGCAGGTTAATATTAATTAACAGTCTGTTGCTGCAAGAACCCACTCGACCCCAGATTGTTACTCGCAAGTTGCCATCTGCGAGTTTGATTCAAAAACACCCTTTGGGAGGAAACACTTCCGTGAGTCAGAAAGGTAAAAACAAGAAATGGAGAAGCGCGGGGTTATATGCGCTACTGGCCATCGTCTTGATCTCTTTAGCCACCACCTTCTTGGGTACCCGCCCGGCTGAGCGTTTGGAGATCAGCTACTCCGACCTAATCAGCCGCGTCGAACGGGGCGAGGTGAGCAAGGTTTTGGTGGAGACGGCCCCGGATGGCCGCCAAGTTGCCATTGCCGAGGCAGAGATCAACAACCGCGCCACCCAAGTGCAGGTGAATCTACCCCCCCTCACTCCTGAGTTTGAGAACACCCTGGTTGCCAACGGGGTGGAGCTGGCCGTGCGCCCTGTCCAAGAGGAGGGGCTACTTGGGCGCATTCTCAGCACCTTCTTCCTGCCGGTTTTGCTCTTGCTGGGGCTCTTTTTCCTGCTGCGGCGGGCTCAAAATGGCCCAGGCAGCCAAGCTCTCAACTTCGGCAAATCCAGGGCGCGGGTGCAGATGGAGCCGAAAACCCAGATTACCTTCAACGATGTGGCTGGCATCGATCAAGCCAAGCTGGAGCTGGCAGAGGTGGTGGATTTCCTGAAAAATTCAGAGCGCTTCACCGCTTTGGGAGCCAAGATTCCCCGCGGGGTGCTGCTGGTGGGCCCACCCGGCACCGGTAAGACCTTGTTGGCCCGCGCCGTAGCCGGAGAGGCGGGTGTGCCCTTTTTCTCCATCTCTGGCTCTGAGTTTGTGGAGATGTTTGTCGGGGTCGGTGCTTCTCGCGTGCGGGATTTGTTCGAGCAGGCCAAGCAAAATGCTCCCTGCATCGTCTTCATCGATGAAATTGATGCGGTTGGTCGCCAGCGGGGAGCTGGCTTGGGAGGTGGCAACGACGAACGGGAGCAGACCCTGAACCAGTTGCTCACCGAGATGGACGGTTTTGAGGGCAACTCCGGCATCATCGTCATTGCGGCCACCAACCGCCCGGATGTGCTGGATGCGGCGCTGCTACGGCCTGGCCGGTTTGATCGCCAAGTGACGGTGGATCGCCCCGATTTTCAGGGCCGGCTGGAAATCCTCAAGGTGCATGCCCGCGGCAAAACCCTGTCTGCCGATGTGGATCTGGAAAAATTGGCCCGCCGTACCCCTGGGTTTACCGGTGCCGATTTGGCCAACCTCCTGAACGAAGCGGCCATTCTGGCAGCCCGCCGCAACCTCACCGAGATCTCCATGGACGAGATCAACGACGCAGTGGATCGGGTGTTGGCCGGCCCGGAGAAGAAGGATCGGCTGATGAGCGAACGGCGCAAGGAGTTGGTGGCCTACCACGAGGCGGGCCATGCCCTGGTGGGATCCCTCTTGCCCAACTACGATCCCATCCAAAAAGTAACGATCATCCCCCGGGGACAGGCGGGTGGCCTCACCTGGTTCATGCCCAGCGATGACGACATGGGGCTAACCACCCGTGCCCATCTGAAGAACATGATGACCGTTGCCTTGGGTGGGCGCGTGGCCGAAGAAGTGGTCTACGGAGAGTCGGAGATCACCACAGGGGCAGCCAGCGACCTGCAACAGGTGGCCCGCATCGCCCGCAACATGGTGACCCGCTTTGGCATGAGCGATCGCCTGGGAAATGTGGCCCTAGGTCGCCAGTACACCAACATTTTCCTGGGCCGGGAAATCGCCGCAGAACGGGATTTCTCGGAGGAAACAGCGGCCCTCATCGACGAAGAGGTGCGGCGGCTGGTGAACGAGGCCTACCAACGGGCCACCTACTTGATTCGGGAAAACCGTGCCCTCTTGGATCGGATTGCCCGTCGTTTGGTGGAGGCCGAAACCATCGATGGAGAAGAGCTGCAGGCCATCATCGACAACTCTGAGGTGGTGATGTTGCCCCCCGAAGAGGAGCCAGAACCGCTGACGCTTCCTATGGCCGTCAACGCCGGCGCCTAGTCTCTTGTCCCCAAGCGCAAACTTGGGATCCCTGCTTTTCCTCTTGAGGGGAGGGGGATCCCAATATTTTGTATGATTTGCGCCAGGAGAGGGGGAGTCTACCCTAGCTGGCAGCAGCCGAACCCAACAAAGTCCGGCTCGCCTCTGCTTCCAGGGGCTGAGGCTCGTAGATTTTCAGCACGTACTCCGCTACCATGCGGTCGGTGTTGAAAACAGGATTGAGCGTGCGGATCGCCTCCTTCATGCGGGCAATCCAACGACGTGGGATCCCTTGCTCGTCCCGGTCGTAGAACATGGGGATCACCTCATACTCCAACAAGTCGTAGAGGGAGTTGGCGTCCAAGTCGTCTTGGGCAGCGGGATCCAACCCTTCGATCTCCTGGCCAATAGCCCAGCCATTGCGACCGTTGTAACCCTCCGGCCACCAGCCATCCAGCACCGACAAATTCAATCCCCCGCTAAAGCCCACCTTTTGCCCTGAGGTGCCGGAGGCTTCCAGAGGGCGTCGCGGGTTGTTCAGCCACACATCGACCCCCTGCACCAAATTGCGACCCACATAGGCATCGTAGTTTTCGATGAAAGCGACCCGGTTGGCCACCTCAGGCCGGTTGGACCATTCCACCACCCGCTGGATCAGGCGCTTGCCCCCTTCATCCCGCGGATGGGCCTTGCCGGCGAAGATAATCTGCACAGGGTACTCTTTGTTGGTGAAGATGCGGGTAATTCGCTCCAGATCTCGCAGGATCAAATCTCCTCGCTTGTAGGTGCTGAAGCGGCGGGCAAACCCAATCGTCAAGACCTTGGGATCCAGCAACTGGTTGACCGCTTGGATGCGTTCGTTGCTTTCGCCGCGATTGCGCCGGGCCCGCAGCACCCGGTGGCGGGTAAAAGACACCAACCGCTCCCGCAGAGCTTCTTTGCGCCGCCACAGTTCTTCATCCGGGATCTCTTCCACCTTGGCCCACAGTTCCGGGTCGGACACCCGCTCCGGCCAATCGGGGCCCAAGTACTGATCGTAGAGATTCCAGAAGAGGGGGGAAACCCAAGTACGGGCGTGAACCCCATTGGTAATGGAACTGATGGGCACCTCATCCACTGATCGCTCAGGGTAGAGCACATGCCACATTTCGCGGGAAACCCGTCCATGGAGCTTGCTTACCCCATTGGCTGCCCGCGCATACCGCAAAGCCAGCACCGTCATGTTGAAGCGCTCCCAGGGATCCCCGGTGCGCCGTGCTCCCAAAGCCAAAAATTGCTCCCGCGTTAGGCCCAGTTGAGGCCAGAAGGAGGCAAAGAACGCATCCATCTCATTGGGGCTAAAGGCATCGTGGCCCGCTGGCACCGGCGTGTGGGTGGTAAACACACATTTTTCCCGCACCTTGGCCTCCGCCGTCTCGAAGGGAGTGCCCCGCGCCACCTCCTCCCGCAGCAACTCCAGCGTTAGGAAAGCAGCATGCCCCTCATTCATGTGATAGACCATGGGATCCAAACCCAACTGGCGCAGCAGCCGCACCCCACCGATACCCAGGATGCACTCTTGGGCGATGCGAGTATCGGTGCTGCCTCCATAGAGGTGGGCGGTAATCCAGCGGTCAATGGGGTCGTTCTCCGGCAAGTCAGTGTCCAGCAGAAAGAGGGGCACCCGGCCCACGTCCGCTCGCCAGGCCTGCGCCTTCACCAACCGCTGCCGCATCGCCACTTCCACCAACAGAGGGCTGCCATCCGGCTGACGCACCAAAGTCAACGGCAGAGACTCAAAGTCAGAGTCTTCATAAAGCTCCCCCTGCCAGCCACTGTTGTCTAGGCGCTGTTGGAAGTAGCCCTGGCGGTAGAGCAATCCGATGGCCACTAGAGGCACCCCCAAATCTGAAGCTGACTTGAGGTGATCGGCAGCCAACATACCCAGCCCGCCAGAGTAGGTGGGCAAAGACTCATGCAAGCCGTATTCGGCACAGAAATAGGCGATGGGACGCTGCCAGTCGTAGGTTTTCATGGTGCGCTTGGCCCAGGTATCCTCAGCCGCCATGTACTTCCGATAGGACTGCACCATCCGGTTCAACGTGTTGAGGTAGTTCACATCGGTGGCCAAGGCTGCCAACCGCAAGTAGGAGACCTCCTCCAGCATGCGCACCGGGTTATGGGAGGTTTTTTCCCACAGGGCGGGATCCATTTCCCGAAAAATGGTGAGGTGATCCGGGTTCCAAGTCCACCAATAGTTGCGGGCGATCTCGCACAGGGGCGTGAGCGCTTCCGGCAGCACCGGACAACGTTCGGGAAAAGCAGGAGCTAGGGTGGCAATGGACATAGGACAGATACCTGGGGTTAAAGTTATGGGCTCGAAAAAGAAGAGGTAGAGGTCGATCCTGGTAAACGTATCTCAATTATTATTGAGCCGATCCTGAGGATTCCGAGAGGGGAATTCAAGATCTCTACAAAATCTTCACAAAATCTTCAGGGATGTAACCCAAATTTGCCGGGGCTTCTCTCGATCTTGTCACAGCAGTGGGGGCCCTTCAAAAACAGGAGCCCTTGGCAGGCCAGCTTTCAGTTCCGGCAGAAGCTGCCCGTCTATCGTAAGAGAGGGTGCAATATTAGAATTAACTCAAAGTTAACAAAATCTGCAGAACCCTAGCGAACCCTCAGGGAACTCCTCCGCTTCAATTAAAATGTTGCTTTGCTGCTTTTCATAAGCTCTTAAAAACTGCAGCTACTTTTGCTACCAATCGATGATTTTGTTGGCTTCTCCCTGAGGTTGAGCCCTAACGTCCTTCCACCACTGCCAAGCTGGTGTTGCGGTAGTAGTGGCTGAGGATCTGTTGGTAGGAGTAGTTCTGGCTGGCCATCGCAGCCGCTCCCCACTGGCTCATGCCGACGCCATGTCCGTAGCCGCGCCCTTGAATCTCGAAGAAAGCCGGGAATGTCCCTGCCACAGGGGCCAAACTGGCTGTAGTGGCGGCCTCCCCGCGCGGGCTAATGGCAATCTTTGTACTGCGCAACCCAAGAGCCCGACGAAAGTCGCCGGCATTGAGATCTTTGAACCCTTGGGATCCTGTCAAGCGCACCGTGATGGCCCGTCCCCACGGGGAGCTGCGCAGCACCTCCACAGAACGAATGGCTCCGATCCCAGCAGCCAGTTGCTGGATCTGTTGGGCAGGAACAGTGGCCGTCCAGCTAAACACCGGTGAGTGCTGATCGAAATCGGGTACCCCCTGCAAGTAAGGCCGCGATTCTAACCAGACATTGCCCGCATCATCCGTATGTCCCCCTGCAGAGGAGTGGAAAACCGCATTGATCAACTGCCCTTGGTGGATGAGAACCTGCCCGGCGGTCTCGCGGGCAGCCGCTTGGGTACGGCTAGATTCGGCAGCTACCCCCTTGTAAACCTGCCAATCGATCCCATTTCCTAAGTCAAAAGGCTGGTGGGAACGGCGACTGCGGTGGTAGAGGGCATAGGTGCGGGAGGCCACGGCTTGGGCTTTGAGAGCCTCCATAGGGAAACGGTGTCCCATTTCGCTGCCCACCACGCTGGAAACGTAGTCCTCCAAGCCAACTTGGTTGATGGCAATCACCCCACGCTCGCCGGGGATCAACTCCACCCAGCCGCGGTACCAGTTCTGGTCGATAAACACCAACCCATCGGGAGCCGTGGGCTGTAGGTAAAGACGTTCTCCCCGTTGGCCGGCCAAACTGACTGCTGAACCCGAACGGCTGGCCTGCAGCGGTTGCATGGCCTGGATCTCTGCCAGCGGTTGTCCCTGGGCGTTCAACAGGCGGGCTCCGGTAGAGCTGCCGATCGTGACCTGAGACTTGTTGACGGCAATACCCACCCGCAGCAGCACCCGTGCCTGCACCGGAAAGGTCAAGCACAGCCAAGCCCAAACCAGAATGAGCCAGGCCGATGGGAGAGGAGAAAAGGAGAGGGCAATAGTCACACACCAATCCTCTGTGAAAGACTACCCGCCGCTGGGCATAGCCAGCGAGGGATCCCAGACAAGTCGGGTTCTGAGAATCCAGGCATAGGGCCGACACACCCTCAACAACCCAAGCGGCCACTGTCGGGCCTAAGAGAGCCCGCACTCGGAAAGCCTTTTTTGAGGCTGGTGCGGGATCCGGGCAAGGGCCAGCCGAACCCGTTATGAACAGTATCAAAAATATCCTGCAGATGCACGACTCCAGCCCAGAATTCTCCGCGCCCAGTTCCTCAGTCAGGGTTCAGCTTGCTCAAAGGAGAGGCCACGCCGGCGGCAGAACCACTGCTGCAACAAGCGCCGACACTCGGCCTCGCAAACTCCACCGATGATCTCCGGGCAATGGAAACTGGCAGCGGAGGCGGGCAAATTAAGCACACTGCGCAAAGCCCCGGCCTTGGGATCGTCCGCACCATAAACCACCTGAGCCAGCCGCGATTGGCTGATTGCCCCAGCACACATGGGGCAAGGCTCAAGCGTAACGTACAGCCGACAGCCCCGCAGTTGCCAATCTCCCAGTCGTTGCCCTGCCTGCCGTAGGGCCAGGATCTCCGCATGGGCCGTGGGATCCCGATCCCGCTCCCGCCGGTTGCCGCTTAGGGCCAACAGCTCTTCCCCTGGCCCGACCACCAGAGCTGCCACCGGAACCTCTCCAGCTTCTCCCGCCTGCTTAGCTTCTCGCAAGGCCAACTGCATCCAGGCGCGGTGGCGCTGCCACGGATCCCGTCCTTGCAGTTTGGAGGAATGAAGCTCGCTCGGATCCCCGATCATTTTGGGCATTTTGAGCACTGCCTTTGCCCACAAGATTTGCTAAGGATTTGCTAAGGTGAACACGCATACCCCAAACATCCGCAAGAAACAGTAGGAGTAGATAAAATAGACCAAAAGTGAACTGAGTCTTGATGGTCTAAGTCGGGGGAGCTGGTTCACGCTTTTTGCATCTTGGCAACAGGCTTAGCTTTGGGAGGGATCATGGCGCGGATTCTACGGCACACACTTTTGGCGATGGCTCTGTTTGGTGGAGGCGTCGCAGGTGGGGTCTGGCTATCGTCTCGATCGGGGCAGGAGTGGTTACGGCAAACTCCCCTGGTCACTTGGACGCAACGGGCCGGTGAGGGAGTGGGATCCCTTTTGCCCTGGTCTGAGCCTCGCCCTGAGGCTGCGAATTCTGCCTCTCCTGCCGATGCCGTCCGGCCTTCCAATTTTATTGCCGCTGTTGCCCAAAAGGTCGGCCCAGCAGTGGTGCGCATCGATGCCACCCGCACCGTGTCGAGAGGGATCAACCCAGAGCTGTTCAACCAGCCCCTGTTTCGCCGCTTCTTTGGGGATCAACTACCGCAGTTGCCGCAGGAGTTTCAGCGAGAAGGCACCGGATCGGGGTTTATTATTGACGCCAGTGGCCTGATCCTCACCAACGCCCATGTGGTGGAAGGCAGCGAACGGGTCAGGGTTCACTTGCTGGATGGGCGTACCTTTGAAGGAGAGGTGAAGGGCTCAGATCCGGTTACCGACATCGCGGTGATCAAAATTGAGGGGGAGAATCTGCCCACCGTTACTTTGGGCAACTCTGACTTGGTGCGACCGGGGGATTGGGCTATTGCCATCGGCAACCCTCTGGGTCTAAACAACACCGTAACTGCCGGGATCATCAGCGCCGTCGGGCGCTCCTCCGGGCAAATTGGGGCTGTCAACAAGCGGGTGACGTTCCTGCAGACGGATGCGGCCATCAACCCCGGAAACTCGGGGGGCCCGCTGCTGGATGCGGAAGGGCGTGTGATTGGGGTGAATACGGCCATCTTCCAGCAGGCTCAGAGTGTCGGCTTTTCCATCCCCATCAACCGCGCCATGGAAATTGCCGAGCAGTTGATCCGGCATGGTCGGGTGGAGCACGCTTTCTTGGGCATTCGCATGATCACCCTCAACCCCGACATTGTGGCCCGCCTCAACCGCGACCCCGCTCGCCCCACCACGCTGACGGTGGAAGAAGGAGTCTTAATCGGGCAGGTGATTCCAGGATCCCCGGCTGAGCAAATCGGCTTGCAGGAAGGGGATGTGATCATCGAGATCGATGGGCAGGCCATCCGCGATGCCGAACAGGTGCAGCAGTTGGTGGAAGCTGCCGGGGTGGGCAATACGCTGACGCTACGGGTCATCCGAAATGGACAGGCACGCACCTTCCAGGTAAAGACGGGGGTGCTGCCGGTGGACTTCTGAGCAGTTTTGTGGGCCATCAATTTACTGATCCCCATGACACAATAGCCCTAGAGGCGGGGATCAGGTATGGTTTGGGCAGTTGGCGAAAGACTACAAGGGGGGCGCTACCGCATTGAGGCCATCTTGGGAGAAGGGGGCTTCGGCATTACCTACCGGGCCTGGGATAACGTCCGGGCCGAGCAGGTGGTCATCAAAGTTTTAAGCGACAGCATCCGTCGGGATCCCGAGTATCCCCGCTTCCAGCAGAACTTCATGAATGAGGCGCTGCAACTGGCTCGCTGCCACCATCCCCATGTGGTGAAGGTGGAAGAAGTGATTTGGGAGCAGGAGCGCTGGTGTATTGTGATGGAGTACATCCGCGGCCAGACTCTGCACCAGCTTCTGCGGCAAAAAGGGCTGTTGCCCCTGCCGGAAGCCCTACGCCTGACACGGGAGGCGGGATCCGCCCTGATGGCTCTACACGAACAGGGGATCCTGCATCGGGATGTGAAGCCGGCCAACATCATGGTGCGGGAGGGATCCCAGCAGGCGGTGTTGATCGACTTCGGCCTGGCTCGCGGCTACTCCCAAGGTCTGATCCAACGCCATACCTCCTATGGCACCGATGGCTATGCCCCACTGGAGCAATACGACAGCTTGCGCCGCCGTGGGGCTTTTATCGATGTCTACGCCTTGGCAGCTACCCTCTACACCCTGCTGACGGGAATGGTGCCCCTGTGTGCGCCGGTGCGGGCTACTGGTCGCCAGTTGGATCCCCCCCGTAGCCTCAACCCCAGCATTCCAGAGGCCGTAGAAGTAGCCATCCTCAAGGGAATGGCTCTCAAGGCAGAGGATCGCCCGCAAACCATGGCCGAATGGTTGGCACTGTTGCCGGCAGAAGCCTCTCAAGAAGAGAGAAAGCGGGTTGCTTTTGAGCCCGCCATCCACACCCAAGAGCTGCGGGAGCTGGAGCAGGTCTTAGCCCAGACCCCGGAACCGCAAGATGGGCTGGAACAGCTTTTGGCCAACCACTCGGCAGAAGAGCTGGAGCGACTGGTGGCACCGCCCACCCCCCCAACGGTGAAAAGGGAGACAGGATCTGGATCCCTGATTTTCCCGAAAGTCTGTCCAGAAAGGCAGGGAAGTCAAGAGGGATCCCAGCCCAGAACCCTCTCTTGGCCAGAGTGGGTGGGGGAAGCAGCCCCTGCCTTGCAAGGTTTGTGGGATCGGCTGCAAGCGAGGCAGTGGGGGGAAGCAGATCGCTGGACGACCGCCTTGATGTTAAAACTGAGCGGGCGCTTGCAGGTGGGTTTTTTTGATCCCAAGGATATTCAAGCCTTCCCCTGCCCAATGCTGTGCTTGATTGATCAACTGTGGGTGCGGGCCAGCCAAGGGCGCTTTGGCTTTAGCATTCAAAAGCAACTGTGGCAAGGATGCGACCCCGGGGGAACCTTAACAGGCAGATCAGGATCCTTCTCCGCCTTGCCCCGCGAAGAGTGTATGGGGGAAGCCGTGGGTTGGCGGATCCAAGGCCGCTGGTTGGGGTACGGCGAGCTCAAAACCAACCTGGATGCACCGCCAGGACATCTGCCTGTCGGCTTTTTTTGGGGCTACTCGGGTGGCTTGCACTCGGCGCTGCTGACGCTGGATCGAGTGGTGCTGAAAAAGTTCAAAGCCTGCCTATAAAAAAGCTCCCCTCTCCCAGAGGAAGAGGGGGCAGGGGTGAGGGATTCAAGAGCCTTAGTAGCGATGCACCAGCTTGTTGATGGGCTTGAAGATGTCCGCTTCAAACTTTTTGCCCTTGAGCATGCGGTTCCAGTAGAGCCAAGGCAGGACGTGCACCTTCGCCAGGTACATTGAGTAGCGCTCCCGTGTCGGATCCAGCGGGAAGGAGGGAGCCAGTTTCCCCCCGTAGGCAAACTCCGCCATGATTAGGGAGTTATAGCCTGTGATCAGGGGACAACAGGTGTAGCCATCATACTGGGCCACCAGGGGCTTGGACTGCATGGCAGCCAAGAGATTTTCGGCCAGTACCGGCGCTTGCTTGCGGGCGGCAGCGGCTGTTTTGGACGTTGGCAAAGAAGAGGCATCTCCCAAGGAAAACACGTTGGGGTAGCGGGTGTGCTGCAGCGTTGCCTTATCCACATCCACCCATCCTCCGGGGCCAGCCAGGGGGCTGCGCTTGACAAAATCCGGGGCGCTCATGGGCGGAGCCACGTGGATCATGTCGTAGTGCAGTCTCACTTCTTCTTTGCCGTTGTCAGTGGTGACCTCAAAGATGGCTTCTCGGGTTTCTGGCCGAATGGCTTTGAGGTTGTGCTTGAATTTCACCTGGATCCCTCGCCGCTCTACCACCTTCTCCAAGGCGGCGCTGTACTCCGGCACCGCAAAGAGAGTGGGAGTGGCTGTGCAAAAGAGAACCTTGGTATTGACCCCAACGCCGCTCTTGCTTTTGAAAACATCGTCGGCCATGTACATGATTTTTTGAGGGGCGCCGCCGCACTTGATCGGGGTAGCCGGGTACGTGAAGATGGCTGTTCCCCCTTTGAAGTTGCGGATGGTTTCCCAAGTATAGGAGACGTAGTCCTTGGAGTAGTTGCTGGTCACGCCGCCCTTGCCCAGCGCCTCCGGCAAGCCCTCGATCAAGTGCCAGTCAATTTGGATCCCTGGGGCAACGATGAGGTAGTCATATTGAATGACCTGCCCGCTCTCTGTGATTACGCAGTTGTGATCCGGATCCAGCTCCGCCACTCGGGCTTGGATCCAGGTGGCTCCCTTGGGAATCACGGTCTTTTCGTCCCGGATGAACTTGGCCAGGGGAGCCACTCCCCCACCCACCAGCGTCCAGCCTGGCTGATAGTAATGCTTGTCAGATGGCTCGATAATCGCAATGTCGAGGTTACGCTTGCGCTCCAGCAACTGGGCCGCTGCGCTGATGCCGGCAGCCCCTCCTCCCACCACAACAACTTGATGGTGAATGACAGATTGTGAAGTTCTGGAGACGGATCCCTCCACACTGGGGCGCCCGTTCGTTGGGGTAGTGGCGGGTGGGGCTTGGGTTTTGAGTTCCATCGTCTTAGTAGTCGTTGACACAGCAGTTTCCTCAAACAGAACTGAACTTGAGCTCAAGAAGCTCTTTAATTACGAAAGAACCTGTTAAATGACAAACAACAATCCCAAACCGGCAATCCGTAGAAGACTTTGCGGATCACCAGCCTTCAGGACGCTGCAGGTGTGGAACAATTGTAACCACAACACTTGATAAGAATATAGCCATTTTTTCGAGTTGTCGAAAATTTGAGGCAAATCTTAGCCTGGGACTTAGGCTTTGTTGACGCCGGTGGCAGCAGTGGCACCCTGGGGGATGAGCAGCATCCGCTAGGCTATGGACTGTACGAAGGATTCGCCGCTGGGTTCACGGCTAGCCTTCAAGTTCTGTTGCGTTTGACTGGAGACCTTCATCACAATGGCGAAATCCGTCTCCCCAGGTCTATTGCCAGTTGCTCCCTGGCACGCCCTGCCTGAGGAGGAAGTTATCCGCCAAATTGTTGCAGAGGAACTGCCCCTGGCGGCACTTTTGGAGCGGGGTCTATCTCAAGCTGAGGTGATCCAACGGCAGAAGCAACATGGCCCCAACGAACTCAAAGCCAAGGCAGCTACTCCGGCTTGGGTGAAGTTTCTGCAGCAGTTTAACCAATCCCTGCTCTACATCTTGATGGTGGCCGGGGCGGTCAAAGCGTTCTTGGGATCCTGGCGCAATGCCATCGTGATTTGGGCGGTGGTGGTGATCAACGCCCTCATCGGCTACATCCAGGAGTCCAAAGCGGAGGAAGCGATTGCTGCCCTGGCCCAGTCGGTGGTGACGGAGGTCACCGTCATTCGGGATGGGCAAAAACTGCGGGTGCCCTCGCGGGAGCTGGTGTTGGGGGATGTGGTGCTGCTGAGTTCGGGAGATAAGGTACCCGCCGACCTGCGCCTGCTGAGCGTGCGCAACTTACAGGTGGATGAATCAGCCCTGACAGGGGAATCGGTGCCGGTGGAAAAACGGCTGGGATCCCTGCCAGAAGAGACTTCTCTTGCCGACCGCCAGAACATGGCCTACGCTGGCAGCTTCGTCACCTTCGGCCAAGGGGTGGGGGTGGTGGTAGCCATCGGTAACCAGACTCAAACAGGCCGTATCTCGGAGTTGGTCGAAAAAGGGGGATCCCTGCAAACCCCCCTGACGCGCAAGTTCGAGGAATTCAGCCTCATGCTGCTCAGGATCATCCTTACCTTGGCCGGGCTCACCTTTTTGGTGGGATTGGTTCAGGGGCAGGGGGCGGCCAGTGTGTTTGAGGCGGCAGTGGCCCTGGCCGTTAGTGCTATTCCGGAAGGCTTGCCGGCGGTGGTGACGGTTACTCTGGCCATTGGGGTTTCCCGCATGGCACAGCGCCACGCCATTATCCGCAAGCTACCGGCAGTGGAAACCCTGGGCAGTGCCACAGTGATCTGCTCTGACAAAACCGGCACCCTCACGGAAAACCAGATGACGGTGCAGGCCATCTACGCCGGATCCCAGCTCTATCAAGTCACGGGCGGTGGCTACAGTCCCTAGGGACAAATCCTAGCCCAGGCGGGGGATGGTCCAGTAGAAGTGGAGCGGCTGCCGGCGTTACAGGCTTGTCTCTTGGCCGGCTGCCTCTGCAACGACACCCGTCTCAAATCTAAAGACAACGGCCAGTGGGAGGTGGTAGGGGGTGAACAGGGGGAATCGATAACGATTCTCCTCAGCGTGCTGCTCAACCGCGAGCTCCCCATCCTGGTCATTCAAGTGCTGTGGCTCAACATGATCAACTCCATCACCATGACGGTGCCTCTTTCCTTTGAGCCAAGTACAGGCCGAGAGATGACCCGCCCACCGCGGGATCCGGACGCCAACTTGCTCTCTCCTAGGCTGTTGCAGCGCATCCTGCTGGTCTCTGTGTTCAACTGGATCTTGATCTTCGGGGTTTTTGAATACATCTGAATACATCGAACAAACCATCGGCAACATTGACCTGGCCCGCACCATGGCTATCCAAGCGTTGGTGATCGGGCGAATTTTCTATTTGCTCAGCCTCAGCCAAGCCATTCCTACCCTGCTGGGTCGTGGACGTGCCAGCCAATTGGAGCGCCATGAGCGCCTCATGGATACAGCAGCCATTGCCATCGGCATTGGGGCGGTCATCCTGCTGCAGATCCTCTTCAGCCAGTGGAGCCTGTTCAACATTCTCTTCGACACAGCACCCCTGTCTTGGGAGCAATGGGGCTTTTGTCTGCTGGTGAGCTTGCCGATCATCGTTGTCTCAGCGGTGGCCAATCGAGTGGATCCTGAATGAATAACTTGCTTTGGGCCACTCGCGCTTACTGATCTCCTATCTAAAGAAATGCCGAAGAGGGGATCCCCTAGCCATTGCTCAGGTGTGGCCGACCTTTGCCAAGAGGGGAAAGTGCCCGCCGGGCTGGGTCTGATAGCATCCAGCTTCACGTCGCTCTGGCTATCTTTTCGACCCATTTGCGCAAGGCAATGGCAATCGCCGTGCCCATCTCTATGGCGGTTTTTGGGAAGATCGAGTCCGTTTTCTGGCGGAAGTTGCAGAAGACGTGATCAGAGTTCGGGGTACCTGACGAGTGAGGATGAGGTTGTCTCCAAGCAATGCCTATCCCCTGCGCGCCTTCGGCCATGGGGTGAAGTCCCAATTGCTTTCCCCTCTCATTTCCAGAAAGTGATCAATTGCATCTGCGCCACGGCACCACCTCTATTCCAACGGCAATCTTTTGTCAGCTCCCTCCACGCAAGCCCCAGCAGCCTTCAGCGCTTAAGTTCTCTTTGCCCCCATCACCTTTTGGCAAGAGCGGGAACATCTCTTGAGCGAGAAGAGGCTTTTCCTTCGGAGCTGCCGGCTCAAGGAACAGGAGAAAAACCTGTCTTCAAAAAAGCCTCCGACTTTCGGTTGCAGGGGTACACCATAAGGCTATGATCTTAGGGGAAGGATGTAGGACATTAAAAAATGTCAGATATACCACCACAACCTTTAACCGGGAAGGCTCTGCTGCAGAAGGTCGAAGCGTTGGGGCATCTTCCACGCCGAGAAACGGCAAAGCGATGTGGCTATGTAACCATGACCAAGACCAACAAGCCTCGCGTCAACTTGAATGAGTTCTATGACGCGGTGCTGGCGGCAAAAGGTCTGAGTCTCAGCCCAAGTTCCAGCCGGGACAAGCGCGGTCGTGAGCCAACCTTTCGAGTCAGCGTCCACAAAAATGGGCAGTTGATCATTGGGTCGGCCTACACCGAAAAAATGAATCTCAAACCTGGGGATGAGTTTGAGATTCAGCTAGGTTACAAGCACATTCACCTCAAGCAGGTGCTAAACGGCCAGGTGGTGGAGGAGTCAACCTCAAGCAAAGAAGCTTCCCCCAAAGCAACTCGCGGTCGCCGGAAAAAAACTGCTGGGGCTTGAACCGCTTCTGGGATTGGAGGAGAAAGGATCCAGTTGATGAACTGTCACTGCACAGCTTTCTTCTCGCATTGCCTTCTTTAAGATGGGATCCAAAGCCTAGGTCTGCCGATCTGACTGACCCTAGATAAGGATTCCTATGCAACAGAAGGTTCAGCCGCCCCTCAAGTTTTTGCCGCCGCGATTGACGCCCTGGGTCGTTCGCTTTGCTCAAGCAGGCTTGCCCTTTTGGTTGCGATGGACCAAAGGGATCCCTCGCGTTGAAGTGGAAGGGGGAGAGCGTTTGGCCCAGCTTTATCAGCAGTTTGAGGCGGGCAAGATTCGCCTGCTGGTGGCCTTTCGACACCCCACCCTTGATGATCCCCCCTGCTTGATGTACTTGTTTGCCCATCTCCTGCCGCAGGTGGCCCAACGCCTGGGGATCCGCTTTCGGGGCCGACCCCACGTTTTGTTTGTCTATGACCGCGGCCTACCTCTGTGGCTGGGATCCGTTGCCCGGTGGGGCTTGCCACGCTTGGGTGGGATCCCAATTTTGCGGGGCCGTCTGGATCGGGCAGGGCTAAAAAGTTCTCGTGAGCAGTTTGTATCCGGCCAATATCCGCTGGCAATAGCTCCAGAAGGGACGATCAACGGCATGAGCAGTCTCCTCAACCCGCTGGAGCCAGGGGTAGCCCAGATGGGCTTTTGGGCGGTGGAGGATCTGCACAAGGCAGGACGGCCAGAGCAGGTGCTGATCTTGCCAGTGGGTCTTCGCTATTCCTACCTGAGGGATCCCAGTGCTGCTCTGAATAGATTGCTGAGCCGCATGGAGGCTGATTGCAAGCTGCCACCCACGCGCTCGACTCATGCCGGTCAGGCCTTTTTGCTGGCCCGTATCCTTCGCTTGGGAGAACACCTGCTCCAAGTTATGCAGACCTTCTATGAGCGCTTCTATGCCCCTGCCCTTCCTGCTGCAGATAGAGTCCAGGTTAAAGAGGGGGATCTGTTGGCGCGCCTTCAAAGCTTATCAGATCTGGCCCTGCGGGTGGCCGAGCAACATTTTGGCCTAGAGCCCCAGGGAGACTTCATCGAGCGGCGGCACCGCATCGAACAGGCGGGCTGGGCCTGGATCTACCGCGAAGATATTGCTGATATTGCTGCTCTCTCGGCTTTGGAGAGGGGGCTGGCCAATCGAGTGGCTGCTGAGGCCAGTTTTCACCTCTGGCACATGCGCTTGGCGGAAACCCTGATGGTGTTTGCGGTGCGCCCCATGCCCGAGCAGCCCAGTTTAAGTCTGGATGAGTTGGCGGAAACCGCCTTGCGCCTCTGGAGCCTGCTGGCTTGGATCAAAGGAGAAAATCCCGTCGGAGCTGCCCCCCCCCGCTTAGGCCCTCGCCTAGCCCGTTTCAGTATTGGGGATCCCCTCTCGGTTTCCGAACGCTGGCCCGCCTACCAGGCCAACCGTCGACAAGCCGTACAAGCCCTCACCCAAGATTTGCAAGCGGAAATGGAGCGGCTTATCCAAGGGATCCCGTGCTCCCCTGCCGCCCTGCCTGCTGCCTGACCTGCCCGGTCAGCTCAGGGGCAAGAGGTGTAACAATTCCTAAGACATTTTGTGAGATATTTCGTGAGAGTAAGACGAACTTTTGCATTATCTGACAAGCAGGTGAAGGAAAAGGGAAGTTTCTGGCTCTTGGGATAGAAAGGGGGCAGAAAGGAAGTGAGGCTCGTTGGCTTGGTCTATGTCTGATGAGCTGCTCCGCGCCATCCGCAGACGCGACCTGGAGGCCGCCACTTCAGCGGTGCAGCACTTGCGTTCTCGCCATTTAAGCGAAGCTGTGATCACCTCGATGGTGATGGTGGCTGTGGAGCGGTTGGCGTGGGATGAAGGCGACCGAGCCGCCGCCAGTTGGTTACTGCGTCGCTGCTCCAGACGACGGCGCTGAAGGGATCCCTTTCGAGCCAGAGGGCATTGTGATTAGCACCGGCTTGCCAAACCGCTGCCTCCCCTTTTCCTGGATCTCAGAGCTTTCCCGTGTCAACCTGCCCACAAAGCCCTATCAGCAGAGGGATTAGCTTTCTTCCTTGCCCTTGTTCGGATCGTCGGGATGCTGTCGGTCTTCATCGAGGAACAAAAACCTCTGGACAAGGCCCAACCGGTAGTCGGATGTGCGCCGAGAGAGAGAAGTCCACGCTCCTGCGCTGCCCAATTTAGACTTCCGATACAGCAGAGATGCGCTGGGATCGAAGCCGACGGCTTGGGCATCCCTAATGGCAGCCAGATCGGCGCTTAAGAAGACAAACTGCCAGCCCTCCTTCTCGGTTTTTTCCTGGATCATCTTCTCAATTTGCTCTTTGCGGAACTCGCGACTGGCATTCTCTTGCCCATCGGTTACCACAACCATGACAACCTTGGCCGGGCGATCTGCCTCGCTGAGTTCGCTGAGGCTCTTTTCTAGGTCGATGATGCCGCGCCCCATAGCATCCAGCAAGGGAGTAGAAGCTCGCGGCACGTAGGTCTCGCGGGTCAGCTCAGGGACTTCGGCAATTGGCTTGAAGCGGTGAATGACTTCATAGGGATCCTAGGAGTCGAACTGAACCAAGGTAAGGGTGGCACTTCCCGGTTCTGCTTTTTGCTGCTGCAGAAAGGTATTGAATCCGCCAATGGTGTCGTCTCGGATGACTGCCATCGAGCCGGTGCGGTCGAGGATGACGGCAATGTGGGTGTAGTCTTGTCTCATAGTCACTCGCCTCCTGTAGAAAATCTAACTTTGGCTCAGGTGCAGCGATCTGTTTGTGAAGGTTTGCTTGCAATCTGTTGTAAAGAGTATGAATGCCTTTTGAGGTCGCCTTGGTAGCTGGGGGTGCCAGAGCATTGACTCAGACGGATTCAGATTGACTGCAGGTTAACAGTTTCTCTTGATTTCTAAGTGCTTCATATCATAAGGTTTATAAACCAAAACACCAAACACTGAGGTTTGCCCTTAATCTCTTTGCATTTCTGAGCTAAGCTTCTAGGCATTGGCCCCGTAAAGATTTTGGAAAAACTAGGGAGTGGCTATGTCTTCTCGCGCAGATTTACAGCGTTTTGCCTTCGCTGTGCTAACAGCGCTGCTTGTCCAGGCGGGGCCGGCTCGGGCCGATCTGCCCGGAACAGTGGATCCCCCAGGGCTTAAGCGCTTCGCAGGATCCAGCATTGTGTTTCAATCGCGGGCCGATTACGACCGCTTTAAGTTGGCCCTTGAAAAAATCGTCTTCAGTGGCGCAATGGGGGCTGTGCAGCCCTATCGGTCTCAAACTGTCGAGGGGCGCCGTATCACGACCTATTATCGACTGCCGGAGCGGGTTGCCCCTCTTGAGGCGCTGCTCAACTACGAAACCGAACTGAAAGACTCTGGCTTTGAGATCCTCTTCTCCGGGTTGGGGGAAGAGATTGAGACCGCTCCGAAAGACCTACGAAACGCTAACAAACACTTCCAGAGTGTTCAGTGCCTGCCGCGCTTCTGCTTTCTTCCTGCTTCCACGACCCATGACTAGCGGCAGAGTTCACCCCCACCACCCCGCCAGAGGAGTCTCCACAGGCGTCACTTCCCCCAGAGCTTGGGGTAGTTTCATACCACCGCACCAGGTTCAGCGCTGCATTCAAGTCGCGGTCTAGCTCCAAACCGCAAGCCTTGCAGCGAAACACCCTTTCCTGCAGGGGCATCTTCTGTCGGTGCCCACACCCAGAACACAGTTGGCTGGACGGATAACACCTATCCGCCGCCACCACCTGACAGCCAT
>Ga0101945_1000334_pt1 | contig 88202 bp, 81 predicted proteins | sample DewCreD2012metaG_2_FD_75246 | JGI IMG/M metagenome (GOLD analysis project Ga0101945, IMG submission 75246) | Hot spring sediment bacterial and archeal communities from British Columbia, Canada, to study Microbial Dark Matter (Phase II) - Dewar... ... | reverse complement strand
GTCCATCGCCTTCAAACCGGTACTTCGTGGTTTGAAGCGAAAGCATCTATCATCCGAGAGGCCATCCGTTCTTATCTGGCTCAACCGCTTTACAATCTGCCGTCAACTGCGTAACTCCTATCTGGATTGCTTTGCCAGCCAACGAAGGGAACCCTTACGGGTATTATCAAAGGCCCTGCGTTTGACTTCGGCCTGAGGGCCAAAGTTGAGCAGTAAACCCACCTCGTAGGGAGTTGCTTTCAGGTAATTGAGCAACTGAGCCTCATGCTCCGGCGCCAGTCTCTCCACTGCTTTCAATTCCACAATCACCGCATCGCCGACCAGCAGGTCAGCAAAGTATTCCCCCACAACTTCCCCCTCGTAGTAAACAACGATCGGCACCTCTTCGGCAACGCTCAGCCCCATCCGGCGCAGTTCTATTGCCATCGCATTCCGGTAAACCTTTTCCAAAAACCCGTAACCCAAACTGTTATAGACGGTGTAGAACGCTTTGATAATCGCTTCCGTCAACCGGGTGTGCTTAAACTCTGGATACTGTTCCATCTTCACCTTCCTAAATCAGCGAAAATCTGCGTTCATCTGCGTCCGCTGAAATGAAATCAGCGGGAATCTGCGTTCATCTGCGTCCGCTGAAATGAAATCAGCGGGAATCTGCGTTCATCTGCGTCCGCTCTATCGGCAACAACCGGGAGGCCAGCCGTTGGAAGACGAGGGCGGCGGTCTGGGACGCCCAGGGGGAAGTACGGGGGCGGTCCAGCCGCACCAGAATCAGCAGTTGCGGGTCCTCCACCGGCCCGTAGCCTACGAACGACGCGATGGTCCCGCGCGGGTCGTACCCGCCGGGGACCGGAATCTGGGCCGTCCCGGTCTTCCCGGCGATCCGGTAGTTGGGGACGGTCGCCTGAGGGATGTGGCGCTCCGTGGCCTGGGCCAGAATCTCCGTGACGACCCGGGCCGTCTCGGGGGAGATGGGCTGCCCCCGGACGACGGGGCGGGAATCCAGCACCGACCCGTCGGGCCGAATCTGCCGGGCGACCACGTAGGGCCGCACCAGGCGCCCCCCGTTGGCCACGGCCGCCACCGCCGCCGCCATCTGCATCGGCGTCACCGCAATCGCCTGCCCGTAGGCGTTGGTCCCCAGATACGAATCGCACCAGTCCAGGTCCCCCGGCATGTGAACCGTCCCAGGGACCTCCCCCTGCAGGTCCACCCCGGTGGGTTGCCCAAAGCCGAAGGTCCGGACGTAGCGGTAGAACGTCCCCGGGCCCATCCGCACGGCCAGCGTGGCCGCGCCCACGTTCAGCGAATGCCCCATCAGGCCGACCAGGTCCTGCTCCCCGTAGGCCTGATTGTCCCAGTTGGTGATGACCTGTCCCCCAACCTCCATCTGTCCGGTATCTACGTACGTAAACCCAGGGGACACCGCGCCGCTATCCAGCGCCCCTGCCAGGGTAATGATTTTGAATATGGAGCCGGGTTCGTACTGGGTGTTGACGGCCGGGTTCAGGAATATCTCTTCCTGGCCATCGTTCAGGTATTGCTGGTAATCGTTGGGATCAAAGGACGGCTGGACGGCCAGCGCCAGGATGGCCCCGGTTCGGGGATCCATCACGATGACCAGCCCCCTCTCGGCGCCGAACTCTGTCAGCCCCCGGGCCAGTTCCTCCTCGGCGACCATCTGCATGGCCAGGTCCACCGTCAGCACCAGGTGGTTGCCCCGCTGGGGGGTGGGAATCTGGCCTTCTTCATGGGGGAGTGGCTGCATGCCGGACTGGTCCGTCTCTATCACCACCTCTACTGTCAGAGGGCGGAGCGCGCGGTCGTAGTACCCCTCCAGTCCGTAGAATCCCTCCCCACTGTAGGCAGTGAAGCCCAGCAGGTGTGCCGCCAGAGGCCCGTGGGGGTACCGCCGCAGCCAGCGCGGGCTTGCCTGGATTCCGGACAGTCTCAACTTTTTGACCTCTTCTCCCTGCTCCCAGGAGGCGTAGGGGGCCAGAATCACGCCCTGGGATGTATGCGCCATCGTTGCGGAGAGGGTCTCGGCGGGAATCTGGAGAATCGGAGATAGGATTTCTGCCACTGCCCCGACGTTCGTGATATACATGGGGCTGGCAGAGATTTTGTAGCGGGGCTCGCTAATGGTCAGGGGAAAACCGTTGGCGTCGGAGATGGAACCCCGGGGAGGTTCGGGAAGCGTCAGTTTCTTTAGTCGTTCCCAGATCGCCTGCTGGCGATATGCAGCGCCGTGGACGACCTGGATGTCCAGCAGGCGCCAGACCAGGAGCAGGGCCAGGGGCACCAGCAAGAGTGCCAGAAAAGTCAGCCGGGGACGGATATGGACAGGCATGGTCAGGGACCTACAGTTTCCACCTGGGAAGCAGGGACGAAACCCATCTGGATGGCTTGCTGTAACAGGTTCTGTTGCTTTTCCCCGATTTGCTTTTCCAGGGTCGCATTGACCGCCTGGGTTTGGAGGAGCATTTCCCGAAGGTCCTGAACGTGTCGGGCTTTAAGGAGTGTATAACTGACCAGTCCCAGATAGAGCGACGTCAGTAACCCACTGACGATCAGCAAGCCGAACAGGAACAGCGCCCCCCGGTGGTTCAGGTCCCCTCCTTTACGGAAACCGAAATCCCAGCCCTTCCCGCGCCGACGGGGCCGGGGAGGACCGGCAGGACGATTGTCGCCGGGTGACCGGACATCCTCGGGTTTCCGCTGAGCGTCTGTCATCGGACCACCGACCCCTGATGACGAACCACTGACCACTTACTGGCTAACCTTCTCCGCCGCCCGCAGCCGGGCCGAACGGGCCCGGGGGTTGGCGGCGACTTCTGCCGCATCGGGCCGGACCGGTTTCGGGGTCAACACCCGCACCTGTGCCCGATGCCCGCAGACGCAGACCGGAATCTCCGGCGGACAGATGCAATCTCGCGCCTCCCGATACAGAAACTGTTTGACGATGCGGTCTTCCAGGGAATGGAAACTGATGACCACCAGCCGACCGCCGGGCCGGAGCACCTCCAGCGCCTGGGGCAACACTGCTTCCAGTGCCTCCAGTTCCCGGTTGACCGCGATGCGCAGCCCCTGGAACGTCCGCGTGGCGGGGTGAATCTTCTCCCGCCGCCCCACCGTCCGCTCAATCAGCGCAGCCAGTTCGGCCGTCCGATAGATGGGGCGGGCGGCGACGATGGCTTCCGCGATCCGCCGCGCTTGCTTTTCCTCGCCATATCGGTACAATAAGTCTGTCAGTTCCCGAACCGAGAGAGTGTTAACCAGGTCAGCGGCGGTCGGCCCCTCCGACGGGTCAAAACGCATATCCAGCGGACCGTCCTGGGAAAACGAAAACCCTCGGGCGGGGTCGGCTAACTGCAGGGAAGAGAACCCCAGGTCCAGCAGTACGCCGTCGGCCGGGATGAAACCCTCGGCCAGGTGCAGCAGGTCGGCGAAGGAGCCTCGGCGGAGGACCGCGCGGTCTCCGTAGGATGCCAGCCGCTTCCGGGCAACTTCCAGCGCCGCCGGGTCCCGGTCCAGGCCCAGCAGGCGGCCGTCGGGGGCGGAAGCGGCCAGAATCGCCGCCGCGTGCCCCCCTCCGCCCACCGTCCCGTCAATGTAGACGCTGCCAGGCCGGACCTGCAAAAACGACAGCACCGCTTGTAAAAGGACGGGAATGTGAAGCGGGGATTGGTACTCCTGGGGGGAAAGGGCCCCTGCCCCCACCCCACCCCCGGCGGCTTCGCCGCGGCCGGGGGGTGGGGTGAGGCCTACACCCCCAGGCTGGCCCATCGCCCGGCGTTTTCGTCGTTTTGGGTCATTCTGGCCTGTACTTTGGCCCACTCTTCGGGATTCCAGAGTTCAATGTACGCGTCGCAGCCGGCGATGACCACCTGTCCATCCAGACCGGCGTATTCCCGCAGCGATTGGGGGATGACAAAGCGGCCCTGCGTGTCGGGCACAACGTCCACCGCGCCGGCGAATACTAACCGCCGCAGGTCCCGGGCGTCCCGATCCAGCGTGGGGAGGGACGAGATGCGCTCCCGATATGCCTGCCATGCATCCATAGAATAGATGACCAGGCACCGGTCCACCCCTTTGGTGATGACCATCCCCCCGGCCAGGGCGTTGCGGAACTTCGCCGGGACGACCAGGCGGCCTTTATCGTCTATGGTGTGGATATACTCGCCGAGGAACATTTGTTCTGTTTCCTCCCCCACCGACGCGGCAAAATCCGGGCAAAATGGGGAATTTTATTCCACTTCGTACCACTATGTGCCATTATACACCACTTTTTTCAATTTGTCCAGTACCTGGCGAAAATTTTAAGGTTTCGTAAGCCGATTGAAATCGCCCTCCCTGGGCACTTCGTGCCAGGCGTCGGCCTTCGCCGACGCTTTTTACGGAGGTCGGCGCAGGCCGACCTCTGGACGTAGGCCCAACAAGGTGACTTCCAGTCACCGCCTGATACGGTTCCTATGGGACAGGGCCGCCACACCATTCGGATTCTCTTTCTGGTCTCGGCCCTCCTCCTCGGCCTGCTGGCACCGATGAGGGGGGCTGCCAGCGCGCCCGACCCCCGCTTCGGCGTCGTCGCGGCCCATGAGGCCCCCTGGGCAGCCGCCGACCTGGGGGCTGGCTGGACCCTCATCCCTTTCCGCTGGGACGATATTCAGCCCGACGGCCCCGCCGACTGGAACCCACCCCTCTCCGATGAGCAACTGGCCCTGGAATTCGCCCTGGGCCGTCAGGTGGTGGGCGTGCTGACCAGCATCCCCTCCTGGGCCGCTGACCCCATCACCGGCCTGCCCCGGGGCCTGGAGACTGCCCCCGATGACCCCGAAAACCTCTGGGCGGCCTTCGTGTGGACGGTGGTCCGGCAATACGCGGGCCGGATTGACCACTGGGTGGTCTGGGAGGGGCCGGACCGATCGGAGAACTGGCCCGGGTCGGCGGCGGATTTCGCCGGACTCCTGCGCTCGGCATGGACGGCAGCCCGGCAGGCGAACTCTTGCACCGTCATTCACCTGGGTGGTGTATCCCACTGGCCCGACGTCCTCCAGGGCAATCCCCCCTTCGTCCGCCGCCTTCTGGACGCGCTGGCGGCTGACCCCCAGGCCCGCGCTCATGGCTTCTACTTTGACGTCCTGACGCTGGATGTTTACGACCAGCCGGAGAGTATCTACGACCTCACCGTCTTCTACCGTCGCCTGTTGGCGGAGTATGGCCTGCGGAAGGAGATATGGGTGGAAACCGGTAGTCCGGTATCGGAGGAGGAGAGAGAGGGGCTGCCGGAGGAGCAGGCGGCCTTTCTCATTCAGGCGCTGGCGCTGGGGATTGCGGGCGGGGCCGAACGGGTATCTCTCTACCGAATGGTGGATCAGACAGGGGAAGCGCAGTACGGACTGATGAGCGCGGATGGCGTCCGCCGCCCGGCATTCACGGCCTACCAGGTAGCCGCGACCTACCTGGACGGTTACCGCTCCGCCCGCTGGGAGCAGCGGGACACCGTCAGCGTGGTGGTGGTGGACCGGGGGCCGCAGGTGACGACGGTCGCGTGGGCCCGCACCCCCACTACTCAGACCCTGATGGTGGCGGCCCAGACGACGCGGGCCCTGCTGGTCAACGCCCACGGTGATGCCGAGATTGTCCACCCGGACCGGGGTTATTATTTCCTCACCCTTCCTGGCTGCCCGGGCGAGGAGATATGCCGGATGGGTGGGATGCCACTTCTGCTGGTGGAGGAGAACGGCGCCGGGGCCACCGTGCCGTCCTCTCCCACCGCGCCCATCGCGACGCCGCCACCACCGCCTACCGCCACCCCGACCCCGACGCCCACTCCCATCCCGGCAGCGACGTTCACCCCCACACCCACTCCAACTCCCACAGCGACGGCCTCTCCTACCGCCTCACCGACTCCTACCCCGGCGGCCATGCCCCCGGCGACGGTCCCGGAGCCCGTTTCTGTCCTTCTGGCCGGTGCGCTGCTGGGGGGATTGGGCATCGCAGGCCTGGCCTCTGCCCGGAAGCCGCGCCGCAAGAAATGAGGAGGGGTTTTGCGGCGGCGGCCGAAGGCCGCCGCCGCAAAACCCCTCCCGTTCACCCCCGGGCAGGGGAGAAGAGCGAATCGCCGCTATTCGCCGTCGCTCCCACCGCCGGGAACGGCTGCTGCAACGGCTTCCACCGGGGCACTCCCGGGCACCTCCAGACTCCGACGGCTTTGCCCGACCGCCCAGACCAGCAGGACCAGCAGGATGGCTGCTGCAAGGGCCAGCGGGATGGGGTGGTCCCGGTACTGCACCAGCAGCGGCGCCGCCAGCAGACTCACCAGGTTGACCACCTTGATCATCGGGTTGAGGGCCGGGCCCGCTGTATCCTTCAGCGGGTCGCCCACCGTGTCGCCGACGACGCTGGCCTTGTGCGGCTCGGAGCCCTTCCCGCCCAGGTGACCGTCCTCAATGTACTTTTTGGCGTTGTCCATCGCGCCCCCGGCGATGGCCATGAAGACCGCCAGCAACTGTCCGGAGAGGATGACCCCCGCCAGGAACGCCCCCAGCGCTTCCACCTGGAAGAGAATGCCCACCAGCAGCGGCAGCGTCACGGAGAGGACAACCAGGCTAACCAGTTCCTTCTGCGCGGCTGCCGTGGTGATGGCGACGACCTTACCGTAGTCGGGCTTCACCTTGCCTTCCATCACCCCGGGGATGCGGAACTGCCGCCGCACTTCCTCCACCACCAGCGACGCGCCCCGGCTGACCGCCCGCAACGCGAAGGCCGAGAAGAAGAACGGCAACGCCCCGCCGATCAGGAAGCCGATGACCCCCTCCAGCAGGGAGACCCGGATGCCGGTGGAGAGCAGCCACTGCTGCACCGGGATCCCCAGCCGCTCCTGCACCAGCGAGACATCGGTCACGAAGGAGAAGAACAGGCTGGTGGCGGCGATGACGGCGGAGGCGATGGCAATCTGCTTGGTGATGGCCTTCGTCGTGTTCCCCACCGCGTCCAGTTCGGCCATAATGTGCATCGCCTTGGGGTCCACGCCGACCATCTCGGCGATGCCGTTGGCGTTGTCGGCGATGGGCCCGTAGGAGTCCATCGCCACGTTGTTGCCAGTGTGGGAAAGCATCCCGATGCCGACCATCGCCACGCCGTAGAGCATATAGAGCAGGATGCCCTGCTCGCCCAGGGCCAGGATGTTGGCGGGCGGGAAGAGACGGGCAATCAGGAAGGAGATGCCCATCGTGATGCAGATGACCAGCACGCTCCAGACGCTGGTCTCCATCCCCACCGAGAGGCCGGAGAGGACGGTGGTGGCGGAGCCGGTCCGGGTGGACTGCACAATCTCCTGGACCGGCTTGCGCTTGGCGGAGGTGAAGTAGGAGGTGATGGGGTTGAAACTGACCGCCAGCCCGACGCCGACCGCGTTCAGGAGGGCCAGCCGCCAGTCCTGGGCGTACCACCAGGCGAAAAGGAAGGACCAGAGGACGGTGTTGACGCTGGAGACCTCGTAGGAGCGGAACATGGCCTCCTCGGCGTCCCGGGCGCGGAGGAACTTCAGCGGGAACCGCTCCCAGATAGGAACGGTGAACGTCCCCAGGATGGAGGAGATGACCCCGATGGCCCGCACAATGAGCGGGTAGACGATCCAGACAATCTCCCCGGTGACGTGGGCCAGGGCGATGCCGAGAATCAGGGTGGAGACGATGGTGACCTCGTAGGACTCAAAGATGTCGGCGGCCATCCCGGCGCAGTCGCCGACGTTATCCCCCACCAGGTCGGCAACGACGGCCGCGTTGCGGGGGTCGTCCTCCGGCACTCCCGCTTCCACCTTCCCCACCAGGTCGGCCCCGACGTCAGCGGACTTGGTGTAGATGCCGCCGCCGATCCGCATAAAGAGGGCCAGGAGGGTACCGCCGAACCCGAAGCCCAGGAGGGCATCGGGCGCCGCGCGGCCGAAAATCATGAAGATGAGGGTGCCGCCCAGCAGCCCCAGGCCGTCGGTGAGCATACCGGTGAAGGTGCCGGCCCGGTAGGCGACGGTGAGCGCGCCGTTGTAACTGCCGCGCACCGCCTCCGCGGTCACCCGGACGTTGCCCTCAATGGCGACCCGCATCCCCAGTTGGCCCACCAGCAGGGAGAAGGTGGCCCCGAGGATGAAGGCCCCCGCCCGTCCCAGCCCCAGGGCCAGACGGGCCCGCTCGCCGAAGAGTTCGTAGGCCTCGCGGGAGGGCGCAATCACGTAGACGCTGAGGAAGAGGAGGACGACTAGCAGGCCGAGGATGGGGAGGATGGTCTGGAGTTGGCGTCGCAGGTAGGCCTCGGCCCCTACCTTAATCGCCTGCCACACATCCTGCATCTTCTGGCTCCCCTTGTCCCGGCGCACCGTATCGCGCCAGAGCCAGAGGGCATAGAGGAGGCCGATGATGGCCGTGGCGATGACGCCGTAGAGCATACCTTGTTCCAGGGTGCTCAGTTCCTTCACAGGTGCCTCCATATGAGAATAGAATTCACAAGGTGCAGCGGAGTACGGCTTTTCCGCCGCACCTTATGTTTCCAGGGGGACGGAGAGATTTTACCGGATTTCCGGTTTTTCGTCAAGCGGCGCTGGCTCGCCATGGACGGTTTTTTGGTTGCAGACTCTCTATACTGTGCTATAATGTTTTCCACCGGAGGGGTGCCGGAGTGGACGATCGGGGCGGTCTCGAAAACCGCTGTGGCCCTTTGTGGTCACCGTGGGTTCGAATCCCACCCCCTCCGCCTGTACCGAGTTTCTCCCGCTGCCGAAAGGAGGTGAGACCGCCGTCTATGCCATCCCAGATTCTCCCCATTCGCTTCTATTATGACAACCTTCACAACAACCGAATCTAAGGAGGAGAGATGAAAGGTCGCACGCTTTATGCTCTGCTGGCTATCGGGGTCATCCTGGCACTGCTGGCATCGTGCAAGCCAGCCGCGACCCCTACTACCCCGCCACCTGCGGCTCCAACTACGGCGCCGACGGCTCCGCCGCCCACCCAGCCGCCCGCCCGGAAGGTCGCCACCTTCATCTGGACCCAGGAGTTTGACGTTCTCAACCCCCTCTACACCAACATGTGGTTCTCCTCCATCACTCAGCAAATCTGGAACTGCTGGGCCTGGGACTTTGACGACCAGAACAACCCCCACCCGGTCCTGGTCAAGGAAATGCCCAGCACGGAGAACGGCGGCATCTCCCCGGACGGTCGGGTCATCACCCTGAAACTGCGGGACGATATCGTCTGGTCCGACGGGACGCCCATCACCTCTGAGGACTTCGTCTTCACCTACGAGATGACGATGAGCCCCAAGAACACCGTCGCCTCCACCTTCCCGTACGATAAACTGGAGAAGGTGGAAGCGCCGGACCCGAAGACGGTGGTGATGACCTTCAAGGAACCCTTCGCCGCTTGGCAGGCGACCCTCTGGCACGGTCTCCTTCCGGCCCATGTCCTGCGCCCCGTCTTTGAGAAGGAAGGGACCATTGATACCGCCGAGTGGAACCGCGCTCCCACCGTCGGTTGCGGCCCCTTCGTCTTTAAGGAATGGGAGTCTGGCTCCTTCGCCCGCTTCGTTGCCAACGACAACTACTGGCTGGGCCGTCCCAAGATTGACGAAATCTTCATCCGCTTCGTCCCCGACGACGCCTCCCAGGTGGCGGCCCTGAAGGCTGGCGACGGCGACCTGGGCACCTTCATCGCCTACTCGGACATCCCCACCCTGGAGCAGGCCGGCGTCCAGATGGTCAAGGTCTTCTCCGGCTACAACGAGGGCTGGTACTTCTACCTCCATCCGGAGAAAGGGCATCCAGCGCTCAAAGATGTTAAAGTCCGGCAGGCCATCGCCCTGGCCTTTGACCGCTTCTCCGTCTGCAAGGACCTCCTGCTGGGCCTGACCAAGCCTCCGGCGACCTACTGGGCCAACACCCCCTGGCAGGACCCGACCCTGGAGCCCTGGCCCTACGACCCAGAGCGGGCCAAGCAACTGCTGGACGAGGCCGGCTGGAAGGACACCAACGGCGACGGGGTGCGGGATAAAGACGGCGTGGAACTGGTCCTGACCCTGGGCACCACGACCCGCGAGATTCGCCGGGACGTCCAGGCGGTGGCCCAGCAGCAACTGGCCCAGGTCGGCATCAAACTGGAACTGGCCAACGCCGACTCCGACATCTTCTTCGGCAGTTACGGCGAGGGCGGCCCCTGCGCCACCGGTCAGTACGACATCTTTGAGTACTCCACCGTCACCAACTACCCCGACCCCGAGACCGCTGACTGGCTCTGCAAGGAAATCCCCAGCGACGAGAACCCCGCCGGTGTGAACTGGCAGGCCGTCTGCGACGAGGAACTGGACGGGCTCTTCAAACTGCAGGCCACCCAGGTGGACCCCGCCGAGCGGATGAAGACCTTCCACCAGATCACCCGCCTCATCTACGAGAAGGTCTACTGGCTAGGGGTCTGGGAGGACCCGGACATCTGGGCAGTGGGCCCGCGCCTGAAGAACGTCCGCCTCTCCGGCGCAACGCCGTTCTTCAACATCGTGGAGTGGGACCTGAGCCAGTAGCGAATATGGGACGTGCCAGGCACTTTGAAAGTGCCTGGCACGTCCCCCCCATTGACGATATGCTGCGCTACGTCATCCGTCGGTTGCTTCAGGCCATCCCGCTGCTGTTCATCATCAGCATTATCCTCTTCGTGCTGATGCAGAACATGGGGGACCCGCTGGCCACGCTGGGCGGGCGCCAGGTCACCCGCTCCGAGGACCGGCAGCGGCTGGCCCGCCAGTTGGGGCTGGATCAGCCCCTCTATATGCAGTACCTCTACTGGCTCATCGGCAACGACTGGACGAAGATGGACCTGGACGGCGACGGCGTCCCGGAGACGCCGGGCCGCCGCAAGGGGGTCCTGCGCGGCGACTTCGGTGTCTCCCTGGTCGCCAAGAAGCCGGTGGTGCAGGTCATCTGGGACCGTCTGCCCAACACGCTGCTCCTGATGGGCGTCACCGAACTGGTCATCATCGCAGGCTCTCTGATCATCGGGATGTACTCCGCTCTCCGTCAGTACTCCTTCCTGGACCACCTGGTCACGGCTATCTCCTTTATCGGCTACTCCATGCCTATCTTCTTTGTCGCCCTGCTCTCTATGTACATCTTCGCCGTCAACTTCAAGCGCTGGGGACTGCCGTATCTGCCCACGGTGGGGATGTTTGACCCTGAAGTGGGCAAAACCCCCAGCCAGGTGGCCCTGCACATGGTCCTGCCCGTCTTCAGCCTCTCGTTTATCTACTTCGCCGCGTACAGCCGTTACATCCGCAGTGCGATGCTGGAAGTGCTGAGCCAGGACTACATCCGCACCGCGCGCGCCAAAGGGCTGCCCCGCCCGACCATCATCTTCATTCACGCGCTGAAGAACGCCTCGCTGCCCATCGTGACCGTCGTTGGGCTGGACCTGCCCTTCCTGCTGGCGGGGGCCATTGTCACCGAACGGATTTTCGCCTGGCCTGGCATGGGCCGTCTCTTCCTGGACCACGTCTCCCGGGGCGACACGCCAGTCGTCATGGGCATCCTGATGATGATCGCTGTCGCCGTGGTGGTCTTCCAGATCATCACCGACATCGTGTATGCCTGGCTGGACCCCAGGATTCGGTATGAGTAGATGTGGATCGTTTATTCCCGAAACGGTGTCCCTGTTCGCCTGACCGATGAGCGCTGGCAGCACATCATCACGCGCCATCCCGAAATGACGGGACTCCAGGAGCAGGTACTGGAGACAGTTTCCGAACCTGACCTGGATTCAACAAGGCGACTATGGGGAGTTGCTGGCGATTCGGTTTTATCCCGAAACCCCGTTGACTTCCAGGTTCCTGGTCGTAGCGTATCGGGAAATGGGTTCTGATGACGGATTTGTGCTGACATCCTATTTGACCAACAGGCCATCTCCACGAAGGGGAGTTTTATGGAAGCGGTGAAAATCCTGGAGAAACCGGCAACGATTACCTGGGACTATGACGAAGAAGCAGATATTCTGTATCTTTCTATAGGCGAACCGCGCCCTGCTATCGGCATGGATATTGGCGAAGGCATCGTTGTCCGCTACGATGAGGTCAGCCAGGAAGTTGTCGGTCTGACCCTGATTGGATTGCGCGCCCGGGTGATGAAAAACCTGCTCACTCCCTATTAGCGCCAACATGCTCATGCCCAATACACCAACTACCAATCTACCAACCACCAATCTACCAACCACCAATCTACCAATGACCGAAGAGGAAGCGCCGCCCCTGACCCTGCGGGAGTTGTTCTGGCGCCGCTTCCGCCGCCACAAAATGGCCCTCTTCGGCCTGGCCACGCTGTTTCTGCTGGTCATCTACTCGGTGGGTGGCACGCTGTTCTTTACTGAGGCGTACGCCAACCGCACCGATACCGCGATGCGCCTCCAGCCCCCCTCCCATGAGCACCCCTTCGGTACCGACACCGTCGGGCGGGACATTCTGGCCCGCACCATCTACGGCGGGCAGATTTCCCTTCTCATCGGCCTGACCGCGATGCTGGTGGAAGTGGTCATCGGCGTCACGGTCGGCGCCCTGGCAGGCTACTATGGCCGCTGGCTGGATAGCCTCCTGATGCGCTTCACCGAGGCCATGCTGAACATCCCCCAACTCTTCCTCCTTCTGGTCATGGCCAAATTCTTCGGTGGTAGAGTGCCCAATATCACTCTCTTTGGCCGCACCTTCAGCGGCAGCGTCGTGGTCATCGTTCTGATCATCGGGGCGACCAGTTGGATGTACCTGGCGCGCATCGTCCGGGCGGAGTTTCTCTCCATCAAGGAGAACGAGTACATCCTGGCCGCGCGGGCCACCGGCACGCCGACCGGGCAGATCATCTTCCAGCACATCCTTCCCAACGCCATTGCCCCGATTGTGGTCTCCGCCACCCTGAGCGTCGCTAACGCCATCACCCTGGAGGCCTACATCAGTTTCCTGGGCCTGGGCGTCCAGCCGCCCACCGCCACCTGGGGCAATATGCTGGAAGGGGCCTACAACTACATTGAGACGGCCCCCTGGCTCTGGATTTTCCCCGGCACCCTGATTGTGCTGACGGTTCTGAGCATCAACTTCGTCGGCGATGGCCTGCGGGACGCGCTGGACCCCCGCTCCCTGGCCCGCTGAGGAGGCAACGTTGGCTCCCTTGCTGGACGTCCGCGACCTCACCGTGCGCTTCTACACGCTGGACGGCGTCGTCCACGCCGTCAACGGCATCTCCTACACCCTGAACGAAGGGGAGACGCTGGGGATTGTCGGCGAGAGCGGCTGCGGCAAAAGCGTCAGCGTCCTGGCCCTGATGCGGCTCATCCCGGAGCCGCCCGGCAAGATTGAGGCCGGACAGGCCCTCTACCGGGGCGAGGACCTGCTCCAACTGACCGAAGAGCAAATGGAGCAGGTGCGCGGAAAGGAAATCGCGATGGTCTTCCAGGACCCGATGACCGCGTTCAACCCCGTCCTGACCATCGGGCGCCAGATCGCGGAGACGCTGGTCACCCATATGGGGATGTCCTGGAAAGAGGCCTACGGCCGGGCGGCGGAACTGCTGACTATGGTGGGCATCCCCCAGGCGGCGGAGCGCTGCAAGGACTATCCCCACCAGTTCTCCGGCGGCATGCGCCAGCGGGCAATGCTCGCGATGGCCCTGGCCTGTAACCCCAGCATCCTCATCGCCGACGAGCCCACCACCGCGCTGGACGTCACCATCCAGGCCCAGATTATAGACCTGGTCAAGCGGCTGCGGGACCAACTGGGGATGTCCGTCATCTGGATCACCCACGACCTGGGGATCATCGCCGGACTGGCGGAGCGGGTGCTGGTGATGTACGCGGGCTTCATTGTGGAGAAGGGGCGGGTGGACGACATTTACGGCGACCCGCGCCACCCCTACACGCTGGCGCTTCTGCGCTCCCTCCCCCGGGTGGACCGTTCCATCGGGGACCGGCTGGTGACCATCGGCGGATTGCCGCCGGACCTGCTCCGCCTGCCGGAGGGTTGTCCCTTCGCCCCCCGGTGCGCGTTCGTGCAGGAGCGATGCCGGTATGAGCGCCCGTCTCTCCGCCCCGTTGGCCCCGAACACGAGATTGCCTGCTGGGTGGACGTATGAAAGAGGATCATGTGCTGGTCCGAGTAGAAGGGCTGAAAAAATACTTCCCCATCACCCGCGGCATCCTCATCCAGCGGCAGGTGGGGGCCGTGCAGGCCGTGGACGGCCTCACCTTTGACATCTATCGCGGGGAGACGCTGGGGCTGGTGGGGGAGAGCGGCTGTGGCAAGACCACCGCAGGCCGGACCATCCTGCTCCTTTACCGCCCGACCGCCGGGCGGGTGATTTTTGACGGGGTGGACCTCACGGCGCTGAAGGGCGAGGCGCTGCGCCGGATGCGGCGCCCGATGCAGATCATCTTTCAGGACCCCTTCGCCTCTCTGAACCCCCGGATGACCCTCGCCCGCATCATCGGCGAGCCCATCCGGGTCCACAAACTGGCCACCAACCGCAAAGAGGAGATAGAGCGGGTCCAGGAACTGCTCCGGCTGGTGCAACTGAACCCCCGGTTCATCAACCGCTACCCGCACGAATTCTCCGGCGGTCAGCGGCAGCGCATCGGCATCGCCCGCGCCCTGGCCTCCAACCCGGAGTTCATCGTATGCGACGAGCCCATCTCGGCGCTGGACGTCTCCATCCAGGCCCAGATTGTGAACCTGTTAGAGGACCTGCAGGACCAACTGGGGCTGACGTATCTCTTCATCGCCCACGACCTGAGCATGGTCCGCCACATCTGCGACCGGGTGGCGGTGATGTACCTGGGCCGGATTGTGGAACTGGCCCCGAAGGACGAACTCTACGACCATCCGCTCCACCCGTACACCCAGGCGTTGCTCTCGGCGGTCCCGGTGCCGGACCCGGCGGTGGAGCGGCGCCGTCGGCGCATCATCCTGGAGGGCGACGTCCCCAGCCCGGTCAACCCGCCGCCGGGCTGTCGGTTTCGCACCCGCTGTCCCCTGGCCTCTCAGTGCCCGGACGAGGAGCCGGTCTGGCGGGACGTGGGCGGCGGCCACTGGGTGGCGTGCCATCAGGTGTGACGGCGTTGCGGCGGCGGCCCGCAAAGCGGGCCGCCGCCGCAACGTCCCAATCCTCAATGCTCCCGGTGGCCGACCGGGTGGCGGGGTGACCGGAACAGCAGCGCGCGGATGGCGCGCAGTTCTTCCATCCGCATCAGTGCGGTCCCCAGCAGATAGCCCCCGGCCCCCAGCAGGATGCCGCCGGCTCCCACCACGGCCCCGCTGGCCCCCGGGAGCGCCCGCTGCCAGAGGGCCAGCAGGAGCCCCATCGCCCCAGCCGCCAGCCCGCTGCGCGCCACCGACGCCCCCAGCGCCCGCCCCTCCAGCCCGCCCAGTCGGGGGCGGAGCAGCGCCATCAGCCCGCCCATCTCTAACAGCGTCGCCACGGAGTTCGCCAGCGCCAGCCCCCCGTGCGCCGGAAGCCCCATCCAGGCAAATACCCCCGGCAGGGTCAAACTCAGGACCACGTTGAGGGACATTGCCAGCCCCCCCACCCACACCGGCGTCCAGGTATCGTGGAGCGCGTAGAAGGCCCGGACGACGATCTCCACCCCCGCGTGCCCCACCAGCCCCAGCGCGTAGAAGGCCAGCGCCCAGGCCACCGCGTCGGTGGAGGCGGCCTGGAAGGCCCCCCGCTCAAAGAGCAACGCCACCAGTGGCCGCCCCAGGACCAGCAGTCCCACCGCCGCCGGGACGGTGACGAAGAAAACCATCCGCAGCGTCGTCGCCAGCGTGTGGCGCATAGATTCCCGCTCCCCCCGCGCGGCCTGCTCGGCGAACGTCGGGAAGGCCGCCGTTGCCACGGCCTGGGCGAAGACCCCCTGGGGCAGGAGCATCAGCAGCCAGGCGTAGTTCAGCGCCGAGACGGCCCCCTCCCCCAGGCGCGAGGCGATGTTCGTGTTGACCAGGAAGTTCAGGTGGACCGCGGCCAGCCCCAAGACGCGGGGAGCCATCAGCCGCAGCACTTCCCGGACGCCGGGGTCGCTCAGGGTGAGGACGGGGTGGTAGCGGGCCCCCACGCGGGGAAGGCCGGGCAACTGGACCGCCAGATGCAGCACCGCGCCGACGACGTACCCCAGCGCCAGCGCGCGGGCGCCCAGTCGGGACGCCAGGAGTCCCGCCGCCGCAATGAGGGAAAGGTTCAGGAGACTGGGGGCCAGGGCGGGGAGCAGGAAATGCTGGCGGGTGTTGAGAATCCCCATGACGACGCCGCTGACCCCGAAGAGGACGGGGGCCACCAACATCATCCGCATCAGGGAGACGGTGAGGGCCTGCTGGGGGGGCGGGAATCCGGGGGCCAGCACGGCCACCACCAGCGCCGGCGCGACGGCCCAGGCCAGGCCCGCCGCCAGGGTGAGCACGACCAGCACCAGATTGACCACGGCGCTGGCCAGTCGCCATCCCCCTTCGGCGTCGTCACGGGCAAAGTACCCGGCCAGGGTGGGGATGAACGCGGAGGCCAGCGCCCCCCCGGCCATCAGCGAGAACAGCAGGTCCGGAATGCGCGCGGCAGCCAGATACGCGTCGTATTCGGCGCTGGTGCCGAAGACGGCGCCGATGACCATCTCCCGCGCCAGCCCCAGCGCCCGGGAGAGGACAAAGAGGGCCATCACCTGGGTGGCGGCCCGGGCGATGCGGGCCCCCGGCGGCGTTGATCCTTCCATATCCTTTACCTCACACAGAGACACAAAGACACAAAGAATTTTTTTATCTTTTTATCTTTGTGTCTTTGTGTCTTTGTGTGAAAACCATCACAGGGCCGGGCGCAGGCGGCGGAGTTCCCGTCGCAGTTGTTCCACCCGCCGGGCGGTCTCCTCCTCCCGGCCGTGAGTCACCCGGCGGTGGCGGGCGAAGGCCAGTTCGGAGGCCAGCCGGTAGTACGTGCCCAGACGCCGCCAGCGTCCGATCTCCCCGCGCGCCAGCGCGCCCAGCCGCTGCCCGACCCGGCGCCAGTAGGAGCAAATGATCGGATAGTCCTCGGGCGCGATGGTCCCCTTTTCCACCTCGTCCTTCAGGTAGAGGACCAGTATCCGCTGCTCCCGAACCGTGAAGTAGATGAGCAGGCCCAGGAGTGCCAATACGCCCCCCCAGTCCGAGGCCAGACTGAGCAGCAGACCCCAGCAGGTCAGGCTGGTGAGGACAGCGCCGAAGTTGTGCAGACCATGAAGCGTCATCGCCACTCCCAGCCCGATGAATGGGGCCGCGATGCGGATCCAGCGGCGAGGAGACGTCCGCGCCAGGGCGATGCCCAGGCCGGTGCAGCCCGTGAACAGCGCGTGGTTCAGGCCGAAGAGGACGGCGCGGAAGAAGGCCAGTTCCAGCACTCCCCCCAGCCCGGCCATGCCGTAGGCGTCCAGGAAGTAGAAGAAGTTCTCGGTGGTGGCGAACCCGAAGCCCACCAGTCCCCCGTACAGAATGCCGTCCAGCGGCGTATCCATCTCGTGGCGGAAGAACAGCATCAGGAGGAGCAGCATCAACCCTTTGAATGGCTCCTCGGTAATCGGGGCAATCAGGCTGGCCCCCACCAGTTCGGTCCCCAGGCTGGAGCCGAACAACTCCGAGACCGGGATGTCCAGAACGATCTGGGCGATGAGGGAGAGGATGACGGCGGGGATGGCGCCCCAGAGGAACGAGGCCAGGATCAGGCCCAGCGGCTCCTTCTCATAGCGGTCCATCCACCAGAGGAACAGCGCGTAGAGGAGCATCGGCACGACGGCCAGGATAATATTAGTTAGTATGGCAGTGAGCGTTTCCAATTTTGCCTCCTTGTTACAGGTCGCAGGCCGCAGGTCGCAGGTAGCACGGCGCAGGGGGCCGGTCGCAGGGCGGCGGAACTACCCCGGCGGGGGTGGAGCCAGGCCGGTCCGGCGGAGAATTTTTGCCAGCGAAGAGATGAGGTGGACCCACGCCGGGGAGGTTCGGCCCTCCACGCGCGCCAACCGTAGCGCCTCCAGGAACGATTCCGGCGAATCAAAGGGCGGCATCCGGGTCACTGCCCGGCCCAGTTCCCAGAGGGAGTGGGCATCGCTTCCGGCGGTTATAGGGAGGCCGTGGGCCCGGGCCAGGGCCTGAGCGACCTCGTTATCCGCCGGGAAAAGGCAGCGGCCATTGAGCCCTTCCAGAAAGTCCACCATCCCCAGGATGTCCTCCACGGCGGCCCGCCCCATCGCCTCCCGTCGGGCCCGGTCCAGGGGGTGGGAGATGCCAACAATGCCCCCCTGGGCCCGCACGGCCGCGATGGCCTCCCGGGGCGGCAGGTCCGGGGGAACGGGTTCGGTCAGGAAGTAGGCGATCAGTTCCCCGTGGGTGGTGCGAATCTCCTGGCCCACGATGATGCGCTCCGGGTCCATCTCCTTCAGCCGCAGCGCGCCGGCGATGGTGTTGTGGTCGGTCACCGCCACCCGGTCCAGCCCCCGGCGCCGGCAGGCCTCCAGAAACCGCTCCGGGGAGACCAGGCAGTCCCGGGAGTAGAGGGTGTGGGTGTGGAGGTCGCAGGAGAGGAGGGGAGGAGGGAGTAGGGAGTAGGAAGTAGGAAGAATTTCTACCCGTGATGCCATCTATACCTCCGCAATCCTCCCGTTACCGCTCTTTGCCCGAGGTCAACCGTCGGGCTCCATCTGCCCAGCCCCTTCCTGGGGCGGAAAATCGCCCGAAGGGGTTCGCGGAATGAACCCGGATGTTTCCGTCCGGGCGAAAGGCCGGCCCCACCCAACGCAATCAATGCCATAGGCGTCGGCCCACCACCCCCACCATCGCCACCACCCCCCGGCTGGGTTGGCCCAGGCGGCCTGGGCCTCGGAGTTGCGGTGGGAGGAGCCCGCTGTCTATCTTGGTCACAATAACATAAGCCGTAGCCTAAATTGTTACAAAAATATCCCCCGACATAGTTATTACAATCATCTCCACAACACCTGCTCTTGGTGCAACTTAAACACTCGCCCCATACGGCCTGGATTGGTTTTTGATAAAAAGCAAGCAAGCCAACCAATAGCAAAAACCCAAAAAGAAAAACCAAAAACCTCCCCATAAATTTAATTATGAAAAAAGTTTTTGCTTTTGTCAACATTGGTTTTTTTATGGATTATGGAGAAGAAGCAACACCAAAAGAGGGAGGGTGGGTACCAAATAAAGATAAATAATAACCCAAAGCGGATTTTGATGCTTCCCATAAATCCCACCAAAATCTTGGGTTAGGAAAATAAACTCCGTCTCCTTTTGTGGACATAAGATAGACTAAAAGCTGTATCAGCGTATTAACCATTGGGTTTTTATCAAACACGATAGAAAACGCCTTCTCAGACGGGACAACTACCGCCCGTATATCCCTTCGTCCGTTAATTGTTGCCCAAACCGCCTTATACTCTTCCTGAGTAGCATTTCTTAAATCTCTTTCGTCTTCCACCATGGAGGCTACAGTCATATGGTGGTCAATCCCCCTGCTTTCCATTGCTTCAATGACGATTGTTGCTATTAAATCTTCTTGAGGTCGAGTTAAGAAGTCCTCTTGGGGTGTTTCTGGAAACTGGCGATAAAGAACCACTGGACCCCAACCGGTAGCTCCAGGATTTTCCCTGGGAAAGTCATATCCAAATTTTTGGCGGCGTTGCTCGTAAGTTTCATCTTCAATAAAGATACCTGCCATATTACCATACCGATAGACAATTTCTAAAAGCGAAGGCGGCAGGTTGATCACCAGTCGGCGATAGGCCTCAACCAGATTGCTTTGACCTTTCTCCGTGGTAATTGCCGCCGGATTAGCGCCACGGCCCACTTTTTGGCTTTTGGTAATGATTAAAAAGTAAAAAACCTCCCCGTCTTTTTTCGTCTCAACCACCAGATAACCCACATCATCTTCATTGTTCGCGTCTTCGCCTTCGTGAACCCGATAGACAACCGTCTCCACCCCACTTTTTTGGCTTCTTTCTACCTCTTGCCAGACTCCCTGACCAAAAAAGCCCGTCCTTTCTCCCAAAGCCGCCATTTCCACCAGTGTTTCCTCACGCCTATCCGCAAGATACGGGGTCAGTTCTGGCAGAATCTTCCACCGCCACTTACCTTCCTCATCTTGAAAGAGTGAAAACTGTAAAAACCGTTCATCCCGACTCAACTGGTAAATCTGTCCGTCTTTGGGATTATAACGCATCGGATTGGTAAAGTGGAATTTTTCATTAGTGTACCAATCATATATTTCAGGAAAACCAACAACCACCCGGCGCAGATCACCATCTTCAAACCAGAAAATCTGCACCCGATTGGTGAAATTATCGGTTAGGTTGGCATCGCATATGCCTAATCTTTCACTACATCCATCATTTGGCTGCATCACAATTAATATTTTTTTGCCATCTTTGTCAAAGGTGGGAATCAGAAGGGCGTTGTCTCTAATCGGGCGGGCATAGGCGCCATCAAACAGGCCGTTTATCGCCCTTACGGTAAGAACCACCCATTCATTATCCGCCTTTCTAAAAGCCGAAAGCACCTCGTCTTCAGAGGCGCTGGGATTTTCGGCGACTAAGGCTTGGCGGGTTTCTTCGGGCAAAACCAGGTAAAAGCTTCTTTCTGGGATCCTTCTTTCCGGAAGGGGAAAACCTCTCATCTCATAAATCGGAACACCAGTATCCGCAGCCAAATAAAGGCGCCGTTCCGGCGGGGAAAGTTGTGCCTCTGCAATGGGCAGGGATGCTATGAGGAACGAAGCCGTCTCTCCGGCTGAGGGAGGGGGCGGCAGTCCGTCTATGCCGGCCCGGGCGTGGATGCGCACGGCCGGCGGCGGTGGGGGAGGGGGCGGGGGAACGGGTGAGGGGGAAGGGGTGGGCCGCAGAGGCACACACCCCGAGAGCAACAGCAGGATCACCACCCGATAGAAAGAGCGCCAGAGATCGGTCCACCGGGCCATCGGAAGCCTCCTTTCCGGCATATCGCGTATCGTGTATCGCTGATCGCTTATCCTATATTGTGCGTATGGCGTACGGAGCAGGTAACTATTCGGCGCTGACCGAAGTCAGCCTTCCTGGGCCTGTGGCCGATGGTCGGCCTTCGCCGACCTCCGAGTGTCGGCGGAGGCCGACCACCGGCACAAAGTGCCCAGGGGAGGAGGATTTCCATCGGCTGAATCGTTACCGGAGCAGGAGCGTGTCCGAAACTCGTCCGGATCCAGCGCGGAGCGCGGCGGAGAGCCGTTGGCTCATTGGTCATTCCGTCATCGGTCATTTCGTCATTGTCGCAAGAGTTCCTCCATCAACCGGCGGACCTCTCCCTGAAAGAACCGCTTGACCTGGCTCCAGCGGCAGGGGACCAGCATCTGGGGCATCGGGTCCGATTCAGCGTCTTCAAAATACTGAAGGCTTTTCAAAAGATGGACTGTGCTATATCGGACCCCCGCGTATTTGCGTTCAAACAGCCGAAAGACCTCTTGCAGCGGAATCGCACTCTGGCAAATGAAATACAGGTCTACGAAGTCCCTCTTTGTCCCCCGGCTGGAAATCGCTTCCAGTTTCATCGCCGCCAGGTCCGAAAGGGCCGCAACCCGAATGCCCTCCACCTCTATGAGTGGCTCCAGCATAGGGTAGGGGTAGATAAAGAAACTGATTTGCTCTCCGTTCAGAGTGCCCACGAAGGTACCGGCGCTTTCGTGAAGGACAACCAGGGACCCGAGCATGGCCAGTTCTTGCCGGGGCAGAGCAGGTGGAAAGTCCCGCTCGGGGATGAAAAAATCCAGGTCGTGCGACCGCCGATGGCCCAGGTGGAGGGCCACCGCCGTCCCACCCGCCAGATAGAACTTCTCCGCCAGTGAAGTGCGGGCTACCAGGGCCAGATTGGCCCGAACTGTCGGAGGGAGCGTTTGGATAAACATCGGATGCTTTTCCGGGGGACGTTCAAGATGTCTGCCCAGAACAGGGCGCTTTTCCGGGATAAACTCCGGCTATCCCGAAGGGTCTGAACAATCTGGTCTTGCGAGAACCGCTGAAACACCCACCGCACCGCCGCGTCGTCCCCCAACTCCAGAATCCGCTCAATGATGTACCGCTCGTGGCCAGGGACGCGCAACTGGTCAAAGTCCACATCCCAGAAAAGGGGACGGAGAAACTCAGGCAAGCGTTCTTCGCTCATCGCATATCGCTTATCGCGTATCGCATATCGCATATCGTATATCGGCTATCGCTCCCCTGCTCCCCCGCTCCTCCGCTCCTCCGCTCCCCCGCTCCTCCGCTCCTCCGCTCCCCCGCTCCTCCGCTCCTCCGCTCCTCCGCTCCTCCGCTCCCCCGCTCCCCCGCTCCCCTGCTCCCCGTTAGAAGAACTGCGGCAGGTACTCCCGGTTGGCCTCCAACATCTCCTCCAGCAGCGTCCGGGCCAGGTCCACGGAACGCACCAGTGGATTGGTGACCATCGCCATCAGCGCGGCGCGGCGGGAGCCGGTCACTCCGGCCTCCACCGTCCAGGCCTCCCATGCCTTCACCGTCTGGCAGAGGGGCCGGACGGTCTCCGGAAGGGAGCCCATCCGCAGCGGGGTGACACCGTGCGCTCCGACGACGCAAGGGACCTCCACCGCCCCGTCGGCAGGGAGGTCGGGGATGGCCCCGCCGTTGCGAACGTCCACAATCTGCACGTCCCGCCGGTCCAGTACCAGCGACAGGATGAGGCGCACCGCTGCCTCGGAGTAGAGCGCGCCGCCCCGCTGGCTCAGTTCCGGCGGCTTGACGACCCGGTTCGGGTCGGCGTACTTCCGGAGGAGGTCCCTCTCCACCTCCATCACCACCTCGCCGCGCGTCTTCCCGGCCTGGCGCATCTCCTCCACCTTCCGGTCGGGGTAGTAGTAGTACTGCAGGTACCAGGTGGGAAAGACACCCAGGGCCTCCACCAGGTCGGCGTCAAAGGGGTAGAAGGGGAGCCCCTCCCGTACCCGCGCCATCAGTTTGGCGGAGACGTCCTGGCCCTGGATGTAGACGCGCCGGATCCAGTTGACGTGGTTCAGCCCCACCCACTCCAGGAAGACCGCCTCGTCGGGGACGCCGAAGAGGCCCGCAATGAGGCGGGTGAAGTTAATGGGATTGTTGCAGAGCCCCACGGCCTTCAGGGAAGTGTGCTTCAGGAGCGTCTCGGTGATGATGCCGGAGGGGTTGGTGAAGTTGATGAGCCAGGCATCGGGCGCCAGCCGCTCCACATCCCGCGCGATTTCCAGCACGGCCGGGATGGTGCGCCAGGCCTTCAGCGTGCCCCCCGGCCCCGTGGTCTCCTGCCCGACGACGCCGTGGGCCAGGGGGATTTTCTCGTCCCGGATGCGCGCGGCCATCCCGCCCACCCGAATCTGGGAGATGACGAAGGCCGCGCCCTGAAGCGCCGTGGCCCGGTCCGTCGTCCTCGTGACACGGGTGGGGAGTCCGGCGTGGCGGACCATCCGCTCCACCAGCCCGCCGACGACCTCCAGCCGCTCCGGGCTGATGTCGTGGAGCGCGATCTCCTCTACCTGGACTTCGTCCCGGTGGACGATGAAGCCGTCCACAAATTCCGGCGTGTAGGTGCTCCCTCCGCCGATGACGGCAATTTTCCCGATGACGGTCATTTCCGCCTCCAGGATCGCAAAAGGATAACACGAAGGCACGAAGGAAAATTAACAATTAAGACTTCACTGCAAAAAGGTCTCTTTACCGCAGAGACCGCAGAGTACGCAGAGCAATATTATTGAAGAAAATCTCTGCGCTCTCTGCGTTCTCTGCGATTAGTTTTTGCAGCGGACTCAATTAAGAGATTCTTCGTGTCTTTGTGTCTTGTGGTTTTCTCTTCAGGCCGGGCGGTTGCCGATGCGGATGAGGATGAGGCCGACGGCCAGCAGGAGGAGCCCGCCGCCCAGGCCGATTCGCTGCAGCGGCCCGAAGCCGCCCCACTCCCCCATCCCAATGCGGTCTATGACGCTGATCCAGAACAGGAGCAGGGCCGCGATGGTGGAAAGGAAGATACCCAGTTGTCGTTTCGTCACCATATTGATGGGCACAGCGGCGTGGATTTTGCGGCAACGGCTTTTTGTTGCCGTTAACTGGTTTTCCCTTGAATGTACCCCAAACCTGCCCATTTGTCAAACGGCTGGGGGTTTAGGGGTGTGTCCCAAAATCGTCGGGAGCCCGGTGGGCCAGGCCGTCAACGGCCTGGCTGAGGTTGCACAGGGCGCTGGAAGCGCCCTCTCCCTATCGGCAGTTTTTCGGGAACCCGGGTGGCCCGGGTGGAGAGGGGCGCTCTCGCGCCTCGTCTTCGCCTGAGCCGGGCCGTTTACGGCCAGGCGAAAAGGCCAGCGGCCCAGCCCGACCAAACTGGGACATACCCGGGGGGTACGATTAGGGTGTGTCCCAATTTCGTCGGGCCTGGCCGCTTTGTAGGACAACTGCAAGCAGTTGTCCTACAACTTTGGGACACACCCTACGATTAACTCTACTTGACAAAACCGATGTTAGGGTTATACTTATAACAACAGCCTGCCGTAGAGAGTGCCCCGTCTAATGTCCGTCCCTGACTTTTCACATTATCGTTCCGCCAGCCACTTAGAAAGGAGAACGCCACGATGAAACGGTTAACCCTGCTCACAGGTTTGCTGATCGTGATGGGCCTGCTGGTTACCGCTTGCCGGCCAGCGGCTCCGGCGACCATCAAAATTGGGCTGAACGCCGAGTTGACCGGCGGCATCCCCGTCGTCGGGGCCTCCTGCAAGAACGGGGCCGAACTGGCGGTGGAGGAGGTCAACAACGCTGGTGGGCTGGAGGTCGGCGGAAGGAAATACAAGATTGAACTCCTCATTGAGGACAACGAAGACAAGGCGGAGTCCGCCGCCGCCGCGGCCCAGAAATTGAACGCCGCGGGCGTCCTCCTGATGATCGGCCCCAACGCCAGCCGCAATGCCATCCCCGCCTCCACGGTGGCCGAAGCCAATAAGATGCCCATGATCTCCCCCTGGTCCACCAACCCCAAGACCACCATTGACCCGGATACTGGCCAGCCCAAGAAGTACGTCATGCGGGCCTGCTTCATTGATGACTTCCAGGGCGTCGTCGCGGCCAAGTTCGCGATGACCGAACTGGGGAGCAAGAAGCCGGCCGTCCTCTACGCGGTGGACTCCGAGTACAACAAGGGGATCGCCGAAATCTTCAAACGGACGATGGAGGAGAACGGCATCCCGGTGGTGGCCTTTGAGACCTACACCACCGGCGACAAGGACTTCTCCGCCCAGTTGACCAAGATCAAGGAGGCCGGCGCCGACTCCCTCTTCCTGCCCAACTACTACACCGAGGTGCCGCTGCAGGTCCAGCAGGCGCACAAACTGGGCTTCACCGGGGTCATCTTCGGGAGCGACTCGTGGGGCGCTACCGAACTGATTGACCTCTGCGGCGCCGACTGCGAGGGGTACTTCTTCACCACCCACTACGCGTCGGACATCGCCACGCCGAAGGCCCAGGCCTTCATCAAGGCCTACGAGGCCAGGTACGGAAAGACGCCGGACGACGTGGCCGCGCTCACCTACGATGCCTTCGGGCTGGCCTTCCAGGCCATCCAGGCCGCCGGGAAGATTGACCGGGAGGCGGTCAACCAGGCGCTGCATAGCATCACCCGCTATGAGGGCGTCACCGGCGTGATGGCCTTCAAGGGCACTGGCGACCCGGTGAAGAGCGCCGTCGTCCTGCAGATCAAGGGTGGAAAGTTCGTCTACTACACCACGGCCCAGCCGTAGGGTCACTCCGATGTGCCAGGCACTTTCCAGAAGTGCCTGGCACATCCCTTATCAGGACGGGCATACGGGGACTCTCTGGGGGGAGAGGGGGATTTCCCTTCTCCCCCCTCTGGCATAGAGAATATATTTTTCATTTATCCCCGCGGGCAAAAAGGCCAAACTTGAATAGGAGGAGGGCCGCTGCAGGCGGGGGGATCGTAGCGCAGGATTTATCCTGCATTGCGCAGCATTTATCCTGCAGTGCGCCATCTTACCGTCAAGGGGGACAGCGACCCATGCAAACCCTGATCCAGCAGGTCCTGAACGCCCTTCAACTGGGCAGCGTCTATGCCCTTATCGCCCTGGGCTACACGATGGTCTACGGGATCATCACCCTCATCAATTTTGCCCACGGCGATATTTTTATGGTCAGCACCTATGTGGCCTTCTTCGTCGGCACGGCGCTGATGGGCCAACTCCTCCACCTCCCCGGCATCGTCGTCTTCGTGCTGACCATGCTGGCTTCTATGTTCGCCACCGCTCTGCTGGCCGTGCTGATTGAGCGGTTCGCCTACAAGCCGTTGCGTCAGGCGCCGCGTGTTTCCGCTGTCATCACCGCGCTGGGGGTGGGCCTCTTCCTGGAGAACTTCACCCTGGCGACCATCGGGCCCGACCCCCGTTTCCTCCCCAAATTCTTCCCGGTGCAGACGTTCACTGTGGGCGGCGTCGCCTTCTCCAATGTCCAGATCATCATCATCGCCGTCTCTGCGGTGGTGATGCTGCTCCTGGATACCATCGTGCGCCGGACGATGGTGGGGATGGCCATGCGGGCCGTCTCCTGGGACAAGTTCACCGCCCCTCTGATGGGCGTACCGGTGGACCGCATCATCTCCATCACCTTTGCCATCGGCGCCTCCATCGCGGCGGTCGGTGGGACGCTCTTTGGAATGGTCTACACTGTGGACCCGTACATGGGCATCCGCATCGGCTGGTGGGCCTTCATCTCCGCCGTTGTCGGCGGAATCGGCAACATTCGGGGGGCCATGATCGGCGGCTACATCCTGGGGTTCGTGGAGATTTTCACCCCGGTTATCCTGCCCGCCTCCACCTACCGGGACTTCGTCGCCTTCTCATTGCTCCTGGTCCTGCTCATCTTCCGCCCCTACGGCATCCTGGGCCGCCCGGTGGCGCAAAAAGTGTGAGGAGGCCGGCATGACACGATCACTATTCTCCTTCCTGTCCCGCATCACCGCACCTTTTCGCGCCGCGTACGAATCGCTCCCCCCGCCGGTCCGCCGCTGGACCATGCCAGTGCTGCTGATCGTCTTCTTCATCATCGCCCTGTTCGCTCCCTCTTTCGTCAACCTCTACTGGCAGCAGGTGCTCATCTACGTGGGCATCAATATCATCCTGACGGCCAGCCTCAACCTGGTCAACGGGTACATGGGGGAGTTCTCCGTGGGCCACGCCGGATTTATGGCCGTCGGCGCGTATGTGGCCTCTATCCTGACGGTCTGGGTCTTCCCCCGCTGGGGGCTGGGGGAATACATTCCGTACCTCTTCCCCCTGGCGCTGCTCATCGGCGGGTTGGCCGCTGGCCTGACGGGCCTGGTCATTGCTTTCCCCTCCTTCCGCACCCGGGGCGACTACCTGGCCATCGTCACGCTGGCCTGGAATATGATTGTCAAGAGCGTCCTGGAGAACATAGACGCCATCGGCGGCCCTCGGGGCTTCATGGGGATGCAGAAGTTGACCTCCGTCGCGTGGGTCTATGTCTGGGTGGTCATCACGATTTACCTCCTGCGCAATCTGGTCTATTCCAACTTCGGCCGGGGCACCCTTTCCATTCGGGAGGATGAGATTGCCTCCTCGCTGGTCAGCGTGGATACCCGGAAGGTGAAAATCACCGTTTTCGTCGTCGCCGCGTTCTTCGCCGGAATCGCCGGTGGGCTCTTCGCCCATATTATCCAGTTCATCAACCCCCGCTCCTTCTCCATCCTGAAGTCCACGGATGTGCTGGTGATGGTCTACCTGGGCGGCATCGGGAGTCTGGGCGGCTCCATTCTGGGCGCGACGGTCTACACGGTCCTGCTGGAGTTGCTGCGACCGCTGCAGGTCTGGCGCTGGGTCGTCGGCCCGCTGCTGCTGGTCCTGCTGATGATTTTCCGCCCGTACGGGATTATGGGCATGCGGGAATGGCGCTTCATGGTCCCCCGGGAGGAGCGGATAGAGACCATCGCTGCTCTGATGGAGCGGATTCGGCGGAAGAGAGAAGCCGTTGCCGCACCGGCTCCGGTCGGCGGATCCTCGGATTGACGGAGGGGCAATATGCCGGTACTGCAGATTCGGGGACTCACCCACTACTTTGGCGGCCTGCGCGCCGTCTACGACTTCAACCTGGACCTGGAGCCGGGGGAACTGATCGGCATTATCGGCCCCAACGGCGCGGGCAAGACCACGGTTTTCAACCTTATCACCGGCGTCTACCGCCCCACGGAGGGGGAAATTTTCTTCAACGGGCACAATCTGGTGGGCAAACGGTCCGACCAGATTGTCTCCCTGGGCATCGCCCGGACCTTCCAGACCATCCGCCTGTTCAAGAACCTGAGCGTACTGGATAACGTCCGCATCGCGCGCTTCGCCCGGATGTCCTACGGGGTTCCGGCGGCAATGTTCCGCCTGCCGAAGTACGTGCGGGAAGAGGCGGAGGCCCGGGAGCGGGCACTGGAACTGCTGGAACTGATGGGGCTTTCGGAGCAGGCCACCTGGGTCGCCTCCAGTCTCCCCTACGGCATGCAGCGGCGGCTGGAGATCGCCCGCGCGCTGGCGACGGAGCCGCGTCTGTTGCTCCTGGACGAACCTGCTGCCGGGATGAACCCCGGCGAGATTGCCGAGTTGATGGAACTGATCCAGTGGATTCGGCGGCGGTTTGACCTGACCATCATCCTGATTGAGCACCAGATGCGGGTGGTGATGGGCATCTGCGAGCGGATCAAAGTGCTGGACTTCGGCGAGACCATCGCCGAGGGCACCCCGGCGGAAATCCAGAACAACCCCCGGGTCATTGAGGCCTATCTGGGGGAGGAGGCCGTCGTATGATGGACGACAGACCACGGACCACAGACGACCGACCACAGACCACAGACGACAGACCGCAGACGACGGATGATGTGGTCCTCTCGGTGCAGGACCTGCATGTCTCCTATGGGGTGATCCGCGCGCTCAAGGGGATTTCCTTTGAGGTCCGACGCGGGGAAATCGTCACTCTGATCGGGGCGAACGGAGCCGGGAAGTCCACCACGCTCCGGGCCATCTCCCGCCTGGTGCCTATTCAGCAAGGGAGCATCCTCTTTGAGGGGGTGGACCTGCGCACCGTCCCGCCTCACGAAGTGACGGCCATGGGCATCTCCCACGTCCCGGAGGGGCGGGGGATTTTCGCCAACCTGACGGTGCAGGAGAACCTGAAACTGGCCACCTGGGGGCGGAAGGACCCGAAGGAGATTCAGCAGGCCTACGAGCGGGTCTTTTCCCTCTTCCCCCGCCTGGCGGAGCGGCGGAATCAGTTGGCGGGCACCCTCTCCGGCGGCGAGCAGCAGATGCTGGCCGTGGCGCGGGCGCTGATGCGCGGCGGGCGGCTGATGCTCCTGGACGAGCCGTCTATGGGGCTGGCGCCCGTGCTGGTGCGGGAGATTTTTGACGTCCTGCGGGAGATCAACGCCACCGGGACCACCATCCTGCTGGTGGAGCAGAACGCTCGCCAGGCCCTCAAACTGGCCCACCGGGGCTATGTTCTGGAGACCGGCACCATCGCCCTGGCGGGCACGTCCCAGGAACTGATGGATAATCCCAGGGTGAAAGAGGCGTACTTGGGTGGATAGGTGACGGCTGAAACGGCGGCAAAGCCGCCGTTTCAGCCACTCTGTAGATGTGGGTGTGATGGAACAGAGGCCTCTGTTTGATATAACCCCTTTTGTTCCGCTGACGGCCAGACGGAAGAACGTTCTCCGTTCCCCCAAGCAACATGGGTCGTCTTCACGCGATTCCCGTCCCTATCTGGAAGAATTAGGCGTTGAGATTCTGGATGCCCCTCAGCCCATCCAGTTTCAGCCCAATACAAACGAGCCGGTCCACCGCTGGTCGCCCTACGTGCAGGGATTTTCCGCTCAATTTGTCCAGAGAACTCTGGATCGCTATCGGGCTGAATACCGGGAGCCTGTTGTAGCCGACCCGTTTCTCGGCAGCGGTACGGTGACCGTTCAGGCGAAAATGAACGGTTACCCCTCTTTCGGCGTGGAATTGAATCCCCTTCTTCACTTTGTGGCGCGGGTCAAGGTGGCCACATGGAAAGTCCCCCCTGACCGTCTTCTGGAGACCGCCCTTCATCTCCCCACCGACCGCCAGACAGAAGCCCCCGCGTTTCTGCAGTCCGAAAAGCATTTCCGGCCCCCGGTACTCCGGAACCTGGAGCGGCTGAAGGGAGGCATTGACGCCTTTCAGCCCGCAACAGAAGAGGATGCCCACATTCGGGACCTGATGTTGCTGGCTTTTGCGTCCATTCTGATTGACTGCAGTAACCTCAAGCGTTCCCCGTGCCTGGGATATGCCCCTGGCAAGTTTGTTGAAGACGACGCCCCGTTTACCCTGTTCGCTTCCAAGATTGCCGCCATTGCCGGAGACCTTCGCCTCTGTCAGACGAAGTATCGGGACTCATTGGATACCCCGGCTGAGATTATTCTGGCGAATTCTATGGAGTACCAGCCACCCATTGGCTATGATCTGGTGATTACATCGCCGCCTTATATGAACGGCCTGGATTACGTGATGAACTACAAGATTGAGATTGGGTGGCTGGGCTTCGCCCGGACTCATCAGGAACTGAAGCAACTCAAAGACGCGATGGTTGTCTGTGATAATGTCTCTAAAGGGGTGGTTCGCCGATTCAGTGGTGTCTCTCAGCGGTACACCAATTCCTGGATTGAGCACATTAAGGCGGAAATTGCGGCCAATATCGCCCGCCGGGGCTTCTACCGCCGGGAGGATATGCCGGAAATTGTCCACAAATATTTTGACGATATGTATCGGGTGATGCGCAATGTTGCTCAGGCCATCCGGCCGGGAGGGCGTTTCATCCTGGTCGTGGGAGACAGTCTGATCGCCGATGTGTACGTTCCTACGGACCTGATTCTGGCCCGCATCGGCCAGGAACTGGGCCTGACCATTGAGCGTCTGGAACGAGCGCGGGTCCGGCGCTCCGGCCAAATCCGCAGTTATCGCCTGCGGGAGACGATCATTACACTGCGGAAAGGGTAACTGTTCAGCGCCGACTGAAGTCAGCCTTTTGAGGCCGCAGGCCTTCGGTCGGCCTTCGCCGACCTCAGAGTGTCGGCGGAGGCCGACACCCGGCACGAAGTGCCCAGCAAGGGCGATTTCAATCAGCGTATAGTTACCAGAAAGGATAGGAAACATGCCGCACCGCGAAGACTTGGGCTTCCAGAGCCTTCCGGAAAACGGCCTGAAAATCGTCAGGGCCCGCACCCTGTTGGGCAACCTGCGCCTCTGGGAGATTCCCCGGTCCGAACAGGCCCTGGAAACTGTCGTGAAGGAAATTGGCCGCTCGCCAATCCCAGGGCTGTATGTTCTTCTGGATGAACGGGCCGAGAAAAGAGCCTACATTGGACAGACAGAGGACATCAGAGCCCGCCTGCTCAACCATATTCGGGCTCCAGAGGATAAAATCCAGCAGTGGCAACTGGCCTTCATTTTCAATGACGGACGCAGCGCATCGCAATCGGACCTGAATGATGAGAACATCCGGCTGACCCTGGAGAACTACCTGGTAGACCTCTTTAAAATCAACCGATACCGGGTTGTAACCTCTTCTACCCGCCTGCCCAGCCTCTCTTCGTCGCAGACGATTCTATGTAACGCCTTCAAAGATAGAGATCAACATCCTGCTGTTCAATAGAGGCCGAATCACTCGCTTCTTACGAGGCCGTCTGGATGATGAGGTGTTCCTGGATGACGCGCGGAAAATCCTGATCCGCAGAGGGTATCAGATTCAACAATGGGGCGAGAAGTACGCAACCATTGATAATCAGCCGGTCATCATCAGGCCAGGGAGTGAAAAACCGAAAGGGTGGCAGGTGACCTTTCGGGGGAGCAAATCGCTGGCCCAACTGAGGGCAGGGGAAGGTTTTCTCTTGATGAATAGGGGCGGGCTGGTTTTCCTGCCACTGTGCGAAGTGCGTGATTTTATTCTGTCCGTAGACGCTGAAGCGTTCCAGAGGGATACGATTGATGTCTTCCTGCGCTTTGAAGAAGAGCGGATTGTGCTCGTCTACAAGACCGGCGAGAAAGACGTCACCCGTTACTCGGTGGAGCCGTATCCGCCTGCCAACCGTTAAAAACCAGTCTTCCGGAGTCGCTATGTCCATCCCCGGTCCCGAAGATATTCTTCGCCACGAACTCCCCAACGGCATCGTTCTCCTGACGCGGGAGAACTTCACCAATCCCACAGTGGTGGTCAGCGGCTATCTGGAGGTCGGCTCCTGCGACGAGACGCCCCAGCAGGCCGGCCTGGCCGCCTTCACCGCCTCCGCCGTCACCCGGGGCACCGTCCACCGCACCTTTGACCAGATTTACGAGGAGGTGGAGTCGGTGGGGGCCTCCATCGGCGTCTCCGCCGGGGTCTACCACACCGGGTTCGGCATCAAATGTCTGGCGGAGGACTTCCCCCGCATCCTGGATGTCCTGGCCGATGTCCTCCGCCATCCGACCTTCCCGCCCCAGGAAGTGGACAAACTGCGGGGGGAAATCATCACCGACCTGGAGGAGCGGGCCCACGATACCCGCCGCATGGCGTCGCTCACCTTCCGGGAACTGGCCTACCCGCCCGACCACCCCTACGGCCGCAGCGTGAACGGGTACATAGAGACGGTCTCCCCGCTGACGGCAGAGGACCTGGCCCGGTTCTACCAGGCCCACTACACGCCCCAGGGGATGGTCATCGCTGTGGTGGGAGCGGTGGAGGCAGCGCGCGCCCGGGAGATGATAGAGCAGGCCCTCGGCGACTGGAACGGCCCTGCCCCGCAGCGGCCCCCGTCTCCACCCGTCTCCCCACCGGAGGAAATCCGGCAGAAATTCGTCCCCATCCCCGGCAAAACCCAGACGGACATCGTCCTGGGCTACCCCGGCCCCGCCCGCACCGACCCGGCCTTCCTGGACGCGCTGCTCTGCAACACCGTCCTGGGGGTTTTCGGGATGATGGGCCGCCTTGGGGATAAAGTCCGGGATGAGCAGGGGCTGGCCTACTACTCCTACAGCCGGATAGAGGGCGGGAGGGGGCCCGGCCCCTGGACCGTCATCGCCGGGGTGAATCCGGCCAACGTGGAGCGGGCACTGGAGAGCATCCGGGCCGAAATCCGCCGCATCTCGCGGGAACCGGTCCCGCCGGAGGAACTGGCCGATAGCCAGTCCTTCCTGGTGGGGAGCCTCCCCCTGCGGCTGGAGACCAATGAGGGCGTCGCGGCGGCCATTCTGGATATGGAACGGTACGGCCTGGGGCTGGATTACCTCCAGCGGTACGGCGACCTGATTCGGGCGATCACCCCCGAACGGGTGCTGGCGGCCGCGCAGCGCTGGCTGAACCCCGACGCCTACGTCCTGGCCCTGGCCGGCCCACCGGAACCGTAGGGGCAGGCCTTATGCCTGCCCTTTCGGGCAACCGCAAGGGTTGCCCCTACCGTAGATGCCATGACCATCCGTCCCCTGACCCCCTCCGACCGGGAACAATGGCTGGCCATGCGGCAGACGCTCTGGCCGGACCAATCCCTCGCGTCCCACGCGGCGGAGGCGGCGGCGATGCTGGCCCAGCCCCGGCGGTACGCGGTCTTCGTCAGCGCGGGCGAGGACGGGCGTCTGAACGGCTTTGTGGAGGTCTCCCTGCGGGAGCAGGCCGAAGGATGCGCCACCACCCCGGTGGGCTACATTGAAGGCTGGTTTGTGGAGGAGAACGCGCGCCGCCGGGGCATCGGGCGGGCCCTCATCGCAGCGGCGGAGGAGTGGGCTCGCGCGCACGGGTGCCGGGAACTGGCCTCCGACGCGGACATCCGCAACGAGGCCAGCCAGCAGGCCCATCGGGCCGTGGGATTTGAGGAGGTGGAGCGCACCGTCCACTACCGCAAGCCTCTGGGGCCCCTGACTCCCCCTTCCCCCGCACCCTTATTCCCCCTGGCCGTCGGGGTGGACCTGATTGAGGTCTCCCGCGTGGAGCGGGCGCTGAACCGCTACGGGGAACGGTTTCTGCGCCGGGTCTTCACTCCGGCGGAGGTTATCTACAGCCGGGGGCGGGCGCCGGAACTGGCGGCGCGGTTTGCGGCCAAAGAGGCCGTCGCCAAAGCGCTGGGAGTAGGGATGCGCATGCTGGCGCCCGACGGAGTGGAATGGCACGAGGTGGAAGTTCTGGGGGACTGGCGGGGCCGCCCGGAGGTCTACCTGCATGGACGGGCGGCTCAGCGGGCCGCCCAATTGGGCCTGACCCAATGGGCCGTCAGCCTCTCTCACGAGCGGGAGTACGCCATCGCCTTCGTCGTGGCGATGGGTCTAACGGTGTGAATGATCAGGGGGCCCAATGTCCCTTCGTCTGAAATCTATCCTGCTGACCACGGTGGTGACCTCCGGCCTCATTGCGGCCCTTTACCTGCTTTTCTCCACCAATCTGCGTCAGCAGTTCTCCCTTCTGGAGCGCCAGATGGTGGAAGATGAGACCGGGAGAGCGGTCAACATCCTGCTGGGCGAATTGGAGAATCTGGGCGCTCTGGTAGAAGACTGGGCACCATGGGATGATACCTATCAATTTATAGAGGACGGAAACGAAGAGTATATTCAGAGGAACCTGACCAATGAGGTGTTTATAAACCTTCGGCTGAACCTGATGCTGTTCGTTCATGTATCCGGACGGGTGGTATATGGGAAAGCGTTTGATCTGGAGAAAGGGGAGGAAGTTCCTGTTTCCGCCGCGGCCTATGCCCTGGCAACGGATGAACAGGTCATCCGCCACACCGATACCCGGCAAGGACGAACGGGCCTCCTTCTCCTCCCAGAAGGGCCGCTATTGTTCAGTTCCTGGCCCATTGTGACCAGCCTCTACCAGGGGCCCATTCGGGGCACGTTGTTGATGGGGCGTTATATGACCCCGGCGGAGGTCCAGCGACTCTCGGAATTGCTGGACCGTCCTCTAACGGTTTACCCTGTAAATCGCCTGGAGCAGATGCCCGGCGACGTCCGGATGGCATTCGCTGTCCTTCAGAGCGACGCGTCCATCCTGGTCCGTCCAATGAGTTCCGAGACCATCGCCGGGTATGCCCTCTTTAGAGATGTTCACCAGGAGCCGGCCCTGATTCTGGAGGTCCGGCTGCCCCGAACGGTTTACTGGCAGGGGCAGCGGGTGATTCGCTATAACCTTGCATCCCTGCTGATTGTTGGCACTCTCTTTGGCATCCTCAGCGCCCTCTTGCTGGAACGATTTGCCGTCTCTCGTGTGCTCCGGATGAGCGCCGAAGTAGATGCGATTAGGATCAGCGGGGACCCCTCCTGCAGAATTCGGGTTCGGGGAAGGGATGAACTTTCCCGTCTGCAGATCGCCATTAACCAGATGCTGGAGGCGATTGAGAGCGCCCAGCAGGCCCGGGCGGAGAGCGAAGCCCGTTATCGGATGGTGATGGAACAGACCTCGGAGGGGATCGCCCTGGTGGATGGGACGACGAAAAAATTCATAGAAGCGAACGCGGCCTTCCAGAAATTGGTCGGGTATACCTTGGAGGAACTGGGGCAACGGACCCTCTCCGAAATTGAGGATGGGGCAGACCGGGATATCCAGCAAGTAGTGGAGGAGGGGATTCCTCTCTTTGGTGAGCGTATCTGTTGGCGAAAGGGTGGCTCGCCGGTCCTGGTGGAAGTCGCAATGAACCGGATCTTCTTTCAGGGGCGTCCGATCTTCTGCCTGCTCGCACGGGACATCACTCAGCGAAAACAGATGGAACAGTATCTGATCCAGACCGAGCGGATGGCCGCGATGGGACAAATAGCGGCTGCCCTGGCCCACGAGATTAACAATCCCCTTCATTCTATCGGGGCCATTCTGGAATTGGTGACGGATTTTCCGCTGGACGAAGCGGAGCGGCAGGACCACCTGCGCGCCATGCAACGGGAAGTCCAACGGCTGATGAGGCTGACTCGCCAGATACTGGAGTTTTCCCGCCCGTCCCATCGGGAACGGACTCCGGTGAATATGCGGGAGACTCTCCGCCACGCGCTGCATCTGGCCGACCGACAACTGCGGGACCACGGCGTCCGGGTCACCCTGAGTGTCCCTGACGACCTGCCTCCGGTGGTCGGTTCCCAGGACCAACTGGCTCAGGTCTTCCTGAATCTGATCCTGAACGCAGTGGATTCTATGCCCGATGGGGGTCAGCTGGAAATTTCCGTCACTCCTGGCCATCAACAGATTGTATTGACTTTCGCCGATACCGGTCCCGGAATTCCGGCGGATGTGATGGAACATCTCTTTGAACCGTTCATCACAACCAAGAAAAACGGAACAGGTTTGGGACTGGCGATCTCTCAGAACATCATCCGTCAGCACGGGGGCACCATCACGGCCACCAGCGCCCCCGAAGGAGGAGCCGTTTTTACCATCACCCTGCCAACCGAGCCGGTTCTCTCATAGCGAACGTCACTCTGGCTTTACGGAGTCGGGACAGTTCCGAAGGGAAAATGAGCGAGGAATTCCTGGCCCGGATTCTGATCGTGGATGACGAATCGGCCACCTGCAGGGCGCTGGTCCGCGCACTGACTCTGATGGGCTATTACGCCGACAGTGCGCTTTCCGGCCAAGAAGCGCTGGGCCGATTGGGCCGATCACCCTACGACGTGATGGTTCTGGACCTGCGGCTGCCGGATATGCCGGGGGAGGAGGTTCTACAACAGGCGCGGCGGATTCAGCCGGACCTGCTGGTCATCATCCTGACCGCCTATGCCTCGCTGGATAGCGCGATCGCGGCGGTCAGGGCCGGCGCGGTGGATTACCTGCGCAAGCCCTACAGCATCCGTGCTCTTGAAGAAGCGATTGGGCGGGCCCTCCATCAGCGTCGGGAACAACAGCGTCGGGAGCGCCTTCTCCGAGTGATCGCTGAAGCAGTAGAACAACTGGGGCTGGAAGAGCCTGCCCGGACATCCCCTGTGGTCTCGCCCGGACGGTTTCTGCGGCAGGGCCGGGTCACCCTGGACCGGGAGATGCGCACCGCTCTGGTCACGGACCCTGCCGGAGCCAGTGAGGTGGAAGTTCCCCTGACCGCTAATGAAGCGGCTCTGCTGGAATATCTGATGGAACGCCCGGGAAGCGTCGTCTCCTGCCGGGAACTGGCGCAGAATGTCCTGGGCTACAGAGGCCTGGTAGAGCGGGAAGCGGAAGCCCTGATCCGCCCCCTCATTTTTCGTCTCCGCAAGAAGATAGAGCCAGATGCTGAGCAACCCGTCCTGATCCGCACTGTACGGGGGAAAGGCTACTTTTTCTCCACCTGATCCCCCTGACGGTCACCCCTCTTTGGCCCCCAAGCCCGCATTCTGCCTGCATTATTCCCTGGGATCCCCGATTAAATTGGAAGTACCGGTTCAGACCGATTGAATCGTCCTCTCCGGACACTTCGTGCCGGGTGTCGGCCCGGCCCGCACCCTTCCCCCCACCCCCTCTCCTCAAGTTTGGTCCTTGCGCCCGCTGGGATAAATAAAATATGTTTTTTCGCTGCGGCGGCTTCGCCGCCGCAGCGAAAAAAACATTTTCTTTGCTATCTAACTATAATCCAGATGCAATGTTCGCTCCCGTTTTGTCTGCTATCATTTTGCTGTTATGAGGATGCACTCCATCAAGAGGACACTCTGAGGAGAGGCGGCATGAGAGCACCCAACGGTTACAAAGATGAAAGGGAAGGGCGCGGGCAGGGATTGGTAGAGTTTGCCCTGATCCTGCCTCTGCTCCTGTTGATTCTGCTGGGCATTATGGATTTCGGGCGGATCCTCTTTATATACGTCAATCTCTTCAACGCTGCCCGGGAGGCTGGCCGTTATGCCCTGGTGGACCCCGGCAATCAGGTGCGGATCCAGCAGGAGGCCCGGGACCGCATTTTCCTGGTACCGCCGGAGGCTGTAAACATCACCATCTGGTACGACAAGGGGCCACCGACCTATCAGACGATTGCCAACCCCAACCATCTGGTCGCAGGAGATCGAGTCATTATAGACCTCCGGTACAACGCGGAGTTCATCACTCCGCTGATTCAGCCGTTTGCTCCCTACTTTCCCATTCATGCGGTGGCCCGGCGGACCATCCAGCGCGTCCAGACCATTCAGACGCCCACTCCGGCTCCGCCAACATTTACTCCCACTGCCACTACAACGCCAACACCCGGGCCGTCGCCAACACCAACGCCTCGCCGTAATACGCCGACACCGCCCCCTACCGCCACGCCCACGGGCACGCCGATTCCCGTTCCCACCGCGACCCCTTCACCCACGCCGCGTCCGATCGTCATTCACAAACCCCTTCTGGCAGGGCAGACGGTCGTTACCGGAACGGCTCAGCCGGGCGAACGGCTGATCCTGCGCAACATCCAGACCGGCTTTCAGATGGAGACCACCGTGGGACCTGATGGTCAGTTCATCTTCTCCCTGCCCGCTCCCCTGGTAGCCGGGCATACCATCGTCGTTCAGGGGTATGGCGCCCAGGACGTCGCCGTGGTGTTGGGGGGAACTCCCACCCCCACGCCCACACCGACCCCCAGCGGGCCCTCTATGACCGTGAGCCCGGCATGTATGGCGGAAGGAAGCCGAAGCGTCACGGTCTCCGGTAGCGGATGGCCCACCGGCGGCAGCATCAAACAGATTGGCATCTTCTGGGACGGTACCCGCGTCCTGACTCTGCCACCCGCCAACTATTTTCTCGTGACCTTCACGGTCAATGCAAACCGCGGGACGCATACCATCCTGGCCCGCACCGAGAAAAGCAATGGCCAGCCCACTGGGGATGTCTCCCTGACCAGGAACATAGAGGTCCCCTGCCAGAGCCGGTTCCCCAACCTGCGCATTACCGCCCTGAACCTGCTGGACCCCCAGCCGCTGGGGACCTACCAGACCATTCACGTGGGCGTCACCCTGGAAAACACGGGTACCGCGGATGTGGCTTCCCTGTTCTGGGTAGACCTGTACGCCGACCCCCGGCTGGACGAGCCCCTGGACCGGCAGGCCAGCGTGGACTGGGTCGCGGTTAACGGACTGGCCGCTGGCTCCTCCATCACGTTCACCATGTGGGTGCCGGGGGGATTCAGCACTCTGGGAGACCACACCCTGCTGGCGGTGGTGGACACCTGGAATCAGGTTGCCGAGAGCGACGAAACCGACAACGCCAGCGACGTGCTGACCATCACGCTGATGATACCCAACCCTATCCCCACGCCGACTCCCACCCCCACGCCCACCACGACCCCCATCGCCCCAGGAAGCGTCTCCGGCGTTACCTACGTGGAGGGAGTCCCTCAGAGCGGGGTGGACGTGTATCTCTACGATGCCAATGGCCGACTGGTGGGATCGGTCCGTAGTGGTTTCGGCGGAGTCTATTCTTTCCCTTCCCTCGCGCCGGGGGATTACTCCCTGGTTGCCCAGATGCGCCTGGGGAACGTGCTCTATCGGGGCACGAACGTGGTGACCGTAGACCCGGGTGTTACAACACAGGGCGTGGATATTATTCTCTACCCCTTCTGAGCCGGTCAGGTGCCGGGGAGATATAAGTCAGGAGAGACAGTTGATCCGGAGAACTCTGGGCAATCTTCTGGGAGCCATCGGGCTGGCTCTGATGGCCGTGGGGACCGTTCAGGCCGTGCTGGCCTGGATACCCTACGAGACAGCCGATCTTTCCCGGAGCGGCGAGGCCCGCCACGTGGCTATGGCGGTCGGCGCGGCGGGCTCCAGAGCCGCCGCCTGGTGGGTGAACATCCCCCTCGGAGAGCGGCGAGGTGACCTGATCCTGGCCCTGGCGGGCCCGGCTGGCTGGATCACCGAAACCGTGACCACAACACCGGAAGCCCGCTGGCCGTCCCCCATTTTCTCCGGCACCCATTGGCTCCTGACGTGGTTCCAGGGCCAGCCCTATACCCAGCCCGCCACCGCCCTGGGCGGGTGGGTCTGGGAACGGGATGACCAGGCCCAAACCCGGCGGGTGACGGAGACCCTGCTCTACACGATAGACGGAGTCCGTCCCCGATGGCGCGTGGGAAACGACGGACTGCATATGACCTTCGCAGCGGCCATGACTTCCACGATGGCTGGACGGGGAGACCTCTATTACCTGTACCGTCCCTTCACCGCCACCACCTGGGCATCCACCGTGGTGGTGACCCGGGACCGGGTCGTGGCCGGTGCGGCAGGTGGGGTCTTCTATCCAGATATGGCGATTGGGGACGAAGCGATCCATCTGGTCTGGGAACAGAAGCGCGAGATGGGAGGACTGATCTCCTACACGATTTACTATATTTCCGCAACGCTGGAGGCGGGGGGACAGATATGGGCTGCACCGACCTCCCTCTCCCTACCGGGAACGAATGGGCAGAGACCGGCGATTGCATTAGATGACGGTGGACGGGTGCATGTGGTCTGGACCAACTATATCACCGATACGGAGCAGTATGTCCAGTACCGCCGCCTGGATGCCTCGGGTTGGTCCCAGGTGCGGGTTCTCAACGAAGAGCCGCTACGGGTGAACAAAATCCGTCCCACCGTCGTCTGGCCGGCCGTTGCCGCCGGGAGCAACCGGGTCTGCGTGGTCTGGCACGGGTTCTATCCGGATGCCCTCTACGAAGCCGAGGAGATTTACCTGCGCTGCTCCCAGGACGGCGGAGACCACTGGGGGCTCATTATGAACGTCTCCCGTTCCCCAAGTCAACTCTCTCTGATGCCCGCTGTAGCGATCGGAGCGGATGGGGCGGTCCATATCACCTGGGAGGAATTCCAGGGAGGGGAGAATTATTTTTACAACTATGATGCGCTGTATGCGGCCGGACCGCCGGAAGTGCATCCGGTCTTTCTGCCCCTTGTGTTGCGGAACGGGTGAGAGGGCCATGAAGGAACGCTGGCTGACGGGATCATTGGTGATTCTCACGATTTTACTGACCGTCGGAGTTGTCTGGTTTCTGACGGGCAGCGGCTCGGCGACATCAGCCCGTGCCGTGCAGTGGTCGGGCGTGGCGGCGCCGTTGCCGCCGGAGCACGCGGCCCAAAAGGCCCAGGAGCGGGCTACCGCCTGGCGCCCGGATGCGGTCCTGGTGCGGGTAGAGGCGTCCTGGCGGCCCGACGAGCGCTGGCTGGAAGTCCGCTCGTTGCCCGTCACCTGGTCGTTTACCTACTACTCTCCCTCCGAGGGTGCTCTGGCAACCGTGGCTGTGAACGCGGAGAAACTGTTCTGGATTCCGCCGATGGAGGCCCTCCAACCTCCCCAGGCCCTTCCAGCCTTTCCGCCGCCGTACAGCGCAGGTCAGATGTGGCTGACCTTTTTTGGAGCCGGAGGCGGAGAGATGGTCCGACAACACCCGGGTTCCCTGGTCCATATCTCTCTCCAGATGGAGGAAGAGGGGCCAGTCTGGCAGGTCAGCGTGGTGGGGGAGGGGGGCCTCTGGACCGTACGGATTCATGCGGAAACCGGAACGGTGATGCCGTAGGGAGGTGCAAAATGGCTCGCCAATCTCGGGAATCAGGGCAGAGTGTGGTGGAACTGGCACTTCTTTTGCCACTCCTGCTCCTCCTGCTCTCCGGGCTGCTGGACCTGGGGCGGGCGTATTACGTCCGGGTCACGCTGGAGGATATGGCCAGCGAGGGAGCGTTGTATGCGGCCATTCACCCCATGGATGCAGCGGGGGTCTGGGAGCGGGCATCTCAGGCCAGCGGCGGAATGATCACCGTTTCCCCCAACGATGTGGATATTGATTATCCGCCGGTTTTATACGTGGGAGCCCCCATTACAGTGACCGTCTCCTACGACTTTCAATTGATTACCCCTCTGATCGGGGATATGTTCCCTGGCGGCGTGCTGAGGCTCCGGGGGACAGCAACTCATGCGATTATCTCGTTGCAATAAACCGAATCGGAAATCAGACGTGATTGTCCAGGAGGTGCACCGTGAATACTTTACAGGAAGAACGAGGGCAGGTGGTCATACTGGTCGTTGTTGCACTGGTGGCATTGTTGGCGATGATCGGCCTGGCCATTGACGGGGGACAGGCTCTGGCTCTCCGTCGGTCGGCGCAGAACGCTGCCGACGCGGCTGCTCTGGCTGGCGCCCGGGAGATCGGACGGATCGTTTCCCGATGCCGGTCGGGCTCCGCGGCCAACGACCAGAAAGTCTGGAACGCGGTCGTCCAGTTCGCCGTCCAGAATGGCATTCAGCCCGACGCCGGGGACGAAATAGACGCCTGGTATACGGACCGCACCGAGACCCCTCTGGCGCGAGTCGGGAGCGGCTTCATCCCCACCGGAGCCACGGGGGTCAGTGTGGTATTGACGACCACGCGACCCACGGCTTTCCTGCAGGTGGTCGGAGAATCCCAGATGAAGGTGGCCGCCAGGGCTCTGGCAATGACCGGCCCCGTGGTGCAGTTTCCCGGAGGAATTCTCCCCATCGCCGTCCCCCTGCAGGTGGTTCAGTCCCTCTCTCCGAATGAGCGGTTTGTCGTCATAGAGACCAATCAACACAACGGGGGGATGTTCTGCACCGACCGGAATGGGAACGGGCGGTTTGACGAAGGGATTGACCTTTGCATCGGGGATCCCAGTTCCCATAATGCCCACCGGGGCTGGTTGAACCTGAACTACATCTACAACACTCAGCACCTGCAGAGGGCCGATCCCAACTACCGCACCTTTGAACAGGAAGTGCCTAACCGGCCCTGTGGCCCCAATCCCAGTACGTCCACCGATGACGGCCTGCAGGGGTGGGCCAGCGGAGAATGCCCCTACCCCTTCCCGATTTTTGCTGGCAACGTTGGGTACACCAACGGTGACTTCATCCACGGTGACCCCGGCGCCCGCCAGAGTTCCCTGATGGAAATCAGTCATTACGAAGGTCAAATCGCTTATGTCCCCGTCTTTGACTATATCTACATGAGCGATTATATGGCCGCTCACTTCCCGGCTCCGGAAGGGATCGGCTGGCCCCGGGCAGGCGGCGGAGGAAGCGCCTTTCTGTATCACATCGTGGGATTCACTGCGGTGCGCGTTGGGGATGTTCAGGGGCACACCCTTGTCGGGTCTTTCCAGGAAGCGTTGATCGGCGAGGGAACTTTGCAACCTGGCTACGGAGTGGGATCAGGGGTTTGCCAGCCCCTGATGGCCCAGGGCGTTGCTCTCTGGCGGTAAAGCATTCGCCTTCGCACATCATTCGGCAATAGATGACAGGGGGTTTTGCCTCCTCATCCCTTTATGCTCCCTTCTCCCCCGCCAGGCGAGGGAGAAAGGCGGGCAAGAGGTTTTGTGGCAGCGGCCGAAGGCCGCTGCCACAAAAACCGTTGTTCTCTTCTTCAACGGTACACCGGATGTAAAGAATCTCCCTCCCAGCGCAGGAGACGTACCTCTGCCCGTACCCCGACCAGCCGCTCCAGCGCACCCGCAAACCGCGCCGGGTCGCCGGTGGTGTAGAACGTGTGGGGCGCAGGCGAATAGCCTGCGCTACAATTTTCCAGCACCCGCCGGACCTGCCGGGCCACCGCCGGGGCCGGGTCCACGATTTCCACTCCAGGCCCCACGATGCGCTCCATCAGCGGGCGCAGGAACGGATAGTGGGTGCAGCCCAGCACCAGTTCGTCTATCCCCGCTGCCAGCAGCGGCTCCAGGCAACTTCGTAGCAGCGCCTCCGTCTCCGGCGCGTCCAGCGCGCCGTCCTCCACCGCCTCCACCAGCCCCGGGCAGACCTGCGGAATGACGCGCGCGTCCCGCCCAAAGCGCTCCAGCAGTGAGGCAAAGAGTTCCCCCTGAAACGTGGCCGGGGTGGCAATAACGCCCACCCGACCGTTGCGCGTCCGCTGCACCGCGGGCTTGACCGCTGGTTCCATGCCCACAAAGGGCACCTGGGGGAAGACGGCCCGCAGGTGGCGCAACGCGGCGGCGGAGGCCGTGTTACAGGCCAGAACCACGACCGTTGCTCCCTGATCCAGCAGGAAGCGGGTGATCCCCTCGGCAAACCGGCGCACCTCCTCCAGCGGGCGCGGCCCGTAGGGGACGTGGGCCTGGTCGGCCACATAGAGGGTGGGGACGTCGGGCAATTCCCGCACAATCTCCCGCCAGACCGAAAGTCCACCGACACCGGAATCAAAGACGCCGATCATTTTGTGTGAAGGATGCCCGTCTTCTCCGTTGATTTGACAAATTGTCTGTCATACACTATGATAGACATACCTTATGGGCTGGAGGTGAATATGCAGGCCTTTGTGGCGCGTATCGGTGCCCGGTATCAGGTTGTCATCCCGAAAGCGGTCCGGGAGGTTCTGAATCTGCGTCCCCAGGGCACTCTGCTCTTTATCGTGGACGGCGATACGGTCTTCCTGCGCCCTCAACCGGTCAGTTTCACCGAAGCCCTCCTGGGACTGCACCGGGAAATCTGGCCGGACCCCGACCGCTGGCTGGAGGAGGAGCGGGCGTCATGGGAGTAGAGGAATTGAGACAAACGCTCTCCGGACACCGATGGCTGCTTCTGGACACAATGGTCTTCTCCTATCACCTCTCCGCCCACCCCCGCTATGCTCCGCTGAGCCGGGTGGTACTGGAAGCCGTGGAGTCGGGCCAGGTGATGGGGCTAACGACCACTGTGACACTGGCAGAAATCCTGAGCCTTCCGGCAAAGATGTCGGACCGTACAACGATGCTGGAGTACGAACTATATCTGACCCATTTCCCGAACCTGCGCTGGGTGCCACTGGATGCAGCGCTGGCCCGGGAAGCCGCATGGATACGAGGGACAACCGGTCTGCGTTTGCCGGACGCGGTCCAGGTTGCGGCTGCGCGGCAGGCCGGCGCCGACGGCATCGTGACCAATGACCGGAGGTGGATCGGGCGAGTTACCACACCGCCGCTGGTAATGCTGGAAGAGTACGTGTAGGGCTTACCGAACCGAATACTGATACGACGCCACCTCCGTCGTCACCGGCGCGTAGGCGGAGATGACCACCACCGCCCGGTCCACGCCCCCGCCCAGCGGTATCTCCCACTCCCCGGTCTGGTCGGGGTTCAGTTCCAGGCGCTGGACCGTCGTCTGGGGGCCAAACAGCACCAACTGCACCAGCCAGCGCTGGGGGAGGACGTTGGCGTGGCGGGCAAAGCCCGCCGCCTCCCAACCACCCCCGTCGGCCTCAAAGTCGGAGAAGTAACCGATTTCGGGGACCGCCACGTCGTCCAGCGCGAAGCCCGGCCGATTCACCGCGTCGTCGGTGATGTACTCAAAGCGGATCAGAACCCGCTTCCCCGCATAAGGCGTCAGGTCCACTTTCTCCTGAATCCACTCCGCTTTGCTCTTCCCACCGCTCCGACCCGTGTACCCCCAGCCGAAGGAGTTGCCGTTGGGGTTCTCCGGAGTGCCGGAGGGGGTGGTCAGAATCTCCCACGTCTTCCCGCCGTCGGTGGAGACCTCCACATAAGCGTAGTCCCAGTCCTCTTCTATGTCGTACCAGCACCAGTACTCCAGCGTGGCCTTCTGGGCGCCGGTCAGGTCAAACTCGCGCGTCAGGGTCATATCGGAGTCGTCGCCCCGGTTGGACCACCAGAGGTACTTGCCGCTGTGGGCCTGGGTGTCCATCAGCCCGACCTGGGTGGAGCCAGTGAAGGAGAAGCGCAGGGGACGGTCGCCCGTCAGTTCTATGTAGTCGGCCGCGTACTGGTGGACGGTCGCCTGCCGGGTCGTCGGGTAGTTGGAGAGGCGGGTCTCTATCTTGAAGGGCGGCGGGTCTATCTCCCGGTAGCCGTACCGCCCGTCGGCCAGGTTCGGGTCGTCCAGCAGGTTGGCGACCACCCAGTCGGCGAAGAGGTCCACGTGGGTCATCCCGGTGCCCAGGTCGGCCAGGACCGCGTCCACCGAGGCAAAACCGTTCTCGTCGTGGGCAATCAGCGCCCGGGTGGCCTCCGCGCCGAAGCGGTCCAGGAAGTAGGACATAAACAGATACGACGCGCCGTAGTTGGCCCCGGCCGTCCCCGGCCCCTCGGGCCAGGAGTTCAGTTGGGTGTCGGGTTTGCGGGAAAAGACGTAGTCGGACCCGCCCGTATCGTAGCCGTTCAGGTAGGACGCCAGTTCGGAGGAGCCCTCGTTCAGCCACGTGTCCTCGTTGCGGTCGTTGTACCAGTGGATCATATGCTGGAACTCGTGGGCCAGGACGCCATTATAAAAGTCGTCGTTGACGGTGACGTTGTCAATCTGGATGTAGAACATCTCCATCGCGTTGGAGTCCTCCCGGACGGCGGGGACGAACTCATCGGCGGATGAGTAGTATCCGGCCACGGTGTCGCCCAGGTTGCGGGCGTGGAGGATGTGCAGACGGGGGTCATTATCCACGCCGGGGTTCCACTCGGAGCCGAAGAAGTTACGGTTGGTAGGGTAGGTCTCCCGGGCGAAGAGGTCTGCGGCCGCCTTCAGGTCGGCCTCGTCCACCTTCACCCCCTCTTCCACCCACATATACACCACGTCGTTCTTGTAGCGGAGGCAGGCGGTCAGGTCAAACTGCTCATCGGTGTCCACGTTGGAGGCGTGGAAGGTGCGGCAGGTCCCCACCGGGTAGTCCGGCGGGCCCTCCGGGTTGATGGTGCGCGGAGTATCGGGGGGGACGCCCCGCAGCCGGATGGCCAGTTCGTGGAGGTCCCGGACGGGGATGAGGGTCTCTTCCAGGAGTCGCTCCGTTTCGGCGGCCTCGGGCGGGAGCGGCTCGCGGGTCAGTTGGGGGGTAACGGGCGGCTCCGCCGTCGGCTCCACCGCGCTGAGGAGGGGCTCCAGGAGACTCTCCCAGTCAACGGTGGTCAGCCAGGCGCAGCAGGCACAGGCCAGCAACAACAGAGCCAGAAGGATGCCAATGATAGAAATCGTCTTCATGTTGCTCCTTTACCTATCATCCGCCGCGCTCCCGCAGGATTTGCTGCCGGCGAGGCTTGAGCACGGGGATATCTTCTTTCACCACTTTCCACACAATGCGCAGGTCCAGTAACTATTCGCGCTGACTGAAGTCACCCTTCCTGGGCCTGCGGCCGATGGTCGGCCTTCGCCGACCCCAGAGTGTCGGCGAAGGCCGACACCCGGCACGAAGTGCCCAGGGAGGACGATTTCAATCGGCTGAATAGTTACCGCACATCATCCTCAAACTGGGCATAATCTATCCCAGCCGTGAAGGCCTCTGCCTTCTCCATTGCGTCCAGGATGTCGCCTACGTTTTCATCACCCCTACCATCAGCACCGCGGCCAGAAACGCCATCGCCGCGCCGAAGAGGAAGGGGGCGGAGGGGCCAAAACCCTGCCAGGGGCCGACCCCCTGCCAGAGAATGCCCGCAATAAAGGAAGCCGGGAAGTCCAGGATGCCCAGCACGGCGTTGTAAGTGCCGTAGGCGGTGCCGCGCAGGTGCTGGGGCACGATGTCGGCGACCATGGCTTTGGCGGTCCCGTAGGCCATGCCGTAGTAGACGCCGTAGAGGGCGTAGAGCAGCCAGACCTGCCAACCGCTGCGGGCCAGCGCTACCCCCAGATAGATGGCCCCGTAGACCAGCCACCCGCCGACGATGACCCGCTTGCGGCCGATGCGGTCGGAAAGGGAGCCCGCTGGGGTGGAGACCAGGGTGTAGACCAGGTTGAAGGTTGCCAGCATCCCCAGCACGCCAATGACGTTCAGCCCCCGCTCCTGCGCCCGCAGGATCAGGAACGCGTCCGACGAGTTGCCCAGGTCAAAGAGGCCGACGATAAGCATAAAGAGGACGAACCGTCGCCCCAGGCCCTGGAAGGTGATGCGGGGCCGCTCCGCCCCACCCTTCACGGGCACGTCCTGCGCGCCCAGGGCCAGCGTCAGGACCCCTAAGATGCCCGGGATGATGCTGATGAGGACGACGGTCTGGAAAGTGCTGCGGCTCAACTGGGCGGCCCCGCGCTGGGCCAGCCAGACCACCAGCAGGGCGATAAGAATCCCCACCAGTGCGCCCGCGGTATCGGCGGCACGGTGGAAGCCGAAGGCCAGACCCCGGTTCTCCTCCCGGACAGAATCGGCGACCAGCGCGTCCCTGGGAGCGGTGCGGATGCCCTTGCCCACCCGGTCGGCCCAGCGGATCGCCGCGACCAGGCCCCACGAATTGGCGAAATAGAAAAACGGTTTGGAGAAGGCCGACAGCGCGTACCCGGCGACCGCCAGTCCTTTGCGAGCCCGCAACCGGTCGGAGAACCAGCCGGAGAAGACCTTGAGCAGACTGGCTGTCGCCTCGGCGATGCCCTCTATCAGGCCGATGACGCCGGTGCGGACGCCCAGGACGTTGGCCATAAAGAGGGGCAGGATGTTCAGGATCATCTCGCTGGAGATGTCTGTGAAGAAACTGGTCAGGCCGGTGGCCCAGATATTGCGGGGAAGGGAGCGCAGTCCAGTGCGTGGCTGAGATATAGATTCGCTCATTGATGTTGACCTCATGGTAGACATCTGTTATGGCACAGGATTATGAACTTTAGAAATTAGTTCGGACATCACACTATAGAGAGCTGGCTACCTGATGGCTGGATAGAAAGCGCCCCCGCCGACTTCCCAGTGACCCCTCTCATCCCCCCTGCCCCCCCTTCTCTCCCCGCAGCGGGGAGAGAAGGGGAGAAGAGAGTGGGGTTTGGGGGCGGCGGCTTCGCCGCCGCCCCCAAACCCCCTTCTTTTCTCCCCCTCCCCGCGCCGCGTAGCGGCAGCGGGGAGGGGGCCGGGGGGAGGAGTAAGCCCAGAAGGGCAGATGGCCAATATGCCGGTTTATGTCCGGGTTAATTTTTTAAAGTTCATTATCCTGTGACCGTTGTGGATTTATCCTGTGACCTCACTGCAAAAGGGATTCTTCATCGCGGAGACCGCAGAGTACGCAGAGCAATACTTACGAAAACCTTTGCGCCCTTTGCGTTCTCTGCGGTTCGTTTTTGCAGTGGACTCGTCCTGTGGATTGTGAAATGCAGGATAAATCCTGCGCCACTATCCGGTCTCAACTCGGCACTGCCCCCGTCGTGGCAGTGAGCGGTCTTCTAATCGGGTGAGAAGAACACCATCCCGACCCCCATCTGCTCCAGCGCCTCTTCGGCGTAGTAGGTGACCAGTGCGCTGGGGTCGTCCAGCGCGGCGCAGAGGGCGGGGATGGCCTCTTCGGGCTGAATGGCGCAGAGGGCGCGGGCGGCGCCAGCGCGGACGGCTACGTTCTCATCCCCCAGGGCGGCGATCAGGGCCGGGACGGCGGGCGTCCCAATCTGGGCCAGTGCGTCGGCGGCCAGACGGGCCACATAAGCCGAAGGGTCGGAGAGGCAGGCCACTAGGGGCTCCACAGCCTCTGACGGTCGGAGACTGGCCAACCCCACCACCGCGCAAGCCCGCACGTCTGGGTCGGGGTCCCCCAGCGCAGCGATCAGCGTGGCCACCGCGCGGGGGGTGCCGATGGCCGCCAGAGCGCGGACTGCCCACCAGCGGCGGTCCCGGTCCGGCGCGGCCTGCCATTCCATCAGAGTGGGCAGAAGCGCGTCTCCCAGTGGCCCGACGCTCCGGGCGGCCTCCTCTGCCCGGAGGTCATCGCCGGCTGCTATGGCTTCTTCCAGTGCGTGCAGTGGGTCTCTCATCTTGCTCTTATGATGACTTCTGGTATCACTTCCTCGCCGGCCAGCCGGGCAAACGATTCACGCTCCGGAAGTTCGGGGAAGTGAAACAGGTGGGCCGGACATCGGCAGTCCGATGATCCGAATCCCGGAATGGGTCGGGACGCGCCGGGCATCTGAACCAGCGCGGCTGCCCAGAGGCACTCGCGCCGGTCCGTCCCCGTTGCCCACCATATGGCTGTGGGCCGGGCAACGGGCCGGAGAAAGTCCATGTGCCAGACCATGGGTTTGGGGTGGCGGAGGTGACGGGCCAGCCGGGCGGATAGTCCGCCCGGCCCCCGGGCGCTGCCCACGTACGCCAGCCAGCCGGGCGGAATACGGAACTCCCCCAACCGCCCGACCCGGACCCGCTGCTCGTCATCCACCACAAGAACCAGCACATACGTGCCGGGCAGACCGGGCACGCCCTCCATACCCCCTACTCCCTACTCCCTACTCCCTACTTCCTACTCCCTACTCCCCCTTATCCCCCGCTGCCACAGCACCCCCGCCCACCACGCGATACCCCCTCCCAGAGCGACGAGCGCGAGACCGACCAGGTCCATCAGGCAGATAGAGTGGGAGGCGTCCATCGCGTAAAGAGCACTCCCTTCATAGGGGTCGGGGAGGGCCATTACTATGAGGCCGCCCAGAATGCCCAGGAAACCAATGGCGGCCAGAACGAATACCCGCCAGTCCATTGCCTTTGGCGTTATTCTCCCGGCGGCGGTACCGGCAAGTCCTCCACCGCGACGTGAATCCATTTATCCCCTTCCTCAATGAGCATAACCGGGATGTCGTCGCGGATGGGGTATTTGCGGCCGCAGTCTGGCTCCTGACAGACCAGCCAGCAGCCGTGGACCAATTCCAGCCGCCCCGGGTCATCGCCGGGTTTCCGGGTCTCCCCGCTCACACAATAGGGACAGCGGAGAATGGCCAGCAGTTCCGGGTCTACCATATGTCCTCCTCCGTGCACGGTGAATCAGTGGTAAAATCATACACCAAAACGGGAAAACCGCCAGTTAGACCACGGACCACAGACCACAGACCACGGCCACAGACCATTGACCACGGACCACAGCCCCAACGCGTGTCCTTGCAGGAAACCCTGCTTCGGTTTATAATAGACCACCGATGATAGACGACGGACGACGGACCACCGACCACTCTCCGTGGTCTGTCGTCTGTGGTCTGTCGTCCATCCGGGGAAGTGTCGGAATGGGCAGACGAGCGTGACTTAGGATCACGTGGGTCCTCCCGTGCGGGTTCGAGTCCCGCCTTCCCCACTGGTGCGAATGGGGGTAAAGGGGGTTTGGAGGCGGCGGCCTTCGGCCGCTGCCCCCCAACCCCTCTCTTTCTCCCCCTTTCTCTGAAGTTTGGCCTTTTTCAGAGCAGGGGCGGGAAAATCTCCAAAACCCGCCTCCGGTGAGGCCAAAAGAACAGAAAGAAAATATTTTTTATTGCGGCGGCTTCGCCGCCGCAACGAAAAACAATCTTCTTTTTGGGGCCGTGGAGGCGGCTAAGGGCCTATGCAAAAGGGCCACGGGCAAAAGGCCAAAGTTGAGAGAAGGGGGCTGGAGGGATGAGGAGGGGCAAACGCGCCACCTGAAAGCGGTGCTATCCAGTAAATTTCCCGAGGCTTTAAACAGGTACAACTTCATAGGACCCAACACGCCCGATTACTATCACCTGGAGGATGAATGAAGCAATCAGCGATGCCTGTGACGACGGAGTCCGTTGGGAAACGGGACCTGCGGTTGACTGTGGAAATTCCCGAAGAGCGAGTCCAGCAGGAGATGCGCCGGGTCGCCCGGGAGATTTCGGCTCAGGTCAACATCCCGGGCTTCCGGAAGGGAAAGGCCCCTTATAGTGTGATCCTGCAACGATATGGCGAGGAGCGTTTGCGGGAACAGGTAGCGGAAGACCTGACCCGGGAGTTCTACCGGGCTGCCATACAGCAAGAAGGAATCACTCCTTATGGCCCGGCAAGTTTGGAAGACGTTCAATTGAGTCCTATGCGGCTCACTTTCACCCTGCCTCTTCCACCCATTGTCCGCCTGGGGGACTATCGCTCTTTGCGGGTGGAATTTCCCTCCGTGGAGGTGACGGAAGGGGAACTTCAGAACGTACTGGAGGACATCCGCCAGGAAAATGCCGTATCAGAACCAGTGGAAGGACGGGGGGCCCAACCGGGGGACCTCCTCCATATCCAGGTGGAGGGCCGCACTGACCAGGGCGAACTGTTTCTGAAGGACGACGACGCCGAGGTGATTCTGGACCCCGATGACACTTACCCGGCCCCCGGCTTCTACCGCGCGCTGGAGGGGATGACCCCTGGAGAGGAACGCACCTTCCGCCTGAAGATGCCCGGTGGTCAACCCTCTGAGGAGGCGGAGTTTCGCGTCCAGTTGCTGGCCCTCTACAACCGTATCCTGCCCGAACTGGACGACGACCTGGCCCGGACGGCGGGCCCCTACCCCACCCTGGAGGCGCTAAAGGAGGACATCCGGGGGCAACTCCTGCAAATGAGGGAGAGGGCGGCGCGGGAGGAATACGCCAGAGCGGTCATCCAGCGCCTGGTAGACCAGGCGGAGGTGGAGTATCCTTCCCTCCTGCTGGAGGAGCGGTTGCAGGACCTGATGGAGGATTTGGAGAAGCGGGTCCGGGAAGAGCAACGGATGAGCCTCCAGGACTACCTGAAAGTCACCGGGCAGACGATGGAGGGCCTCCGGGAGCGGCTCCTTCCCGTTGCGGATTATCAGGTCCGGCGGATGCTGGTCCTGGGGGAACTCGCGCTGGCGGAAGGGCTGAAGGTGAACGATGAGGAAGTGGACCAGCGCATCCAGACCATCAGCCAGGCATGGGGAGACCAGGCTGAAGCCATGCGCGTTCAACTGGAAAGGCCAGAGAACCGGGAGCATCTGAGTGCCCAGATTCTCTATGAGAAGGTAATGGACCGGCTGATCGCGATTGCGCGGGGCGAACCGGTACCCGAACCCGCGACAGGAGGACAGGATGAAACCCTATAACCTGATCCCGATGGTGATTGAATCCACCAGTCGGGGAGAACGGGCCTACGACATTTTCTCGCTGCTGCTGCGCGAGCGCATCGTTTTCCTCGGCACCCCCATCACCGACCAGATTGCCAACCTGGTGATTGCCCAGTTGCTGTTCCTGGACCGGGAGGACCCGGAGCGGGAGATTTCCCTCTACATTCACTCTCCGGGCGGGATTATCTCGGCGGGACTGGCGATATACGACACCATGCAACTGATCCGGGCCCCGATTTCCACCATCGCGGTGGGGATGGCGGCCAGCATGGCCACTGTCCTGCTGACGGCGGGGACCAAAGGGCGGCGTTTCGCTCTTCCCCACGCTACCATCCACCTCCATCAGCCCCTGGGCGGTGTGGAGGGCCAGGCAACGGACATAGAGATTGCCGCGCGGGAGATTCTCCGCCAACGGGCCCTCCTGAACGAACTGCTGAAGAGACACACCGGCCTCTCCGATGAACAGATAGACCGCTTCACCGACCGGGACTTCTATATGACGGCCGAGCAGGCTGTCCAGTACGGAATCATTGATGCCGTCCTGCATCCGCCGGAGGAGGCGAAGAAGAAAACGTAACTGTCCGGCCTCATCCCCTCCCTGCCGTCTTCAGCGGCCTCTCTCCCAGAGGGGAGGTTGAGGAATCGGGATTTGGGGGGCGGCTTTGCCGCCCCCAAAAAACCTGTCCCTCATCCCCCTCTCCCCGGCCGGAGGGAGAGGGAATCAGAGGAGGTGAGGGGGTTGTAAAAACCCTGTTCGGGCCATCAGGCCTGAGCAGCAGTTACAAAAACCCTTATGCCATTGCCCCTGCCAACAGACGGACTGTAAACGCTGCCATGGCCGAGAATCGCACCGTTCCCCGAGTCCTCATCGCCGACGATGACCCACAGATTGCCGGCCTGATTCGGGAGGTCCTGGAACTGACCGAGTGCGAGGTCCTGGAGGCCCGCTCCGGCGAAGAGACCCTGGCACTCCTGCGACGAGAAAACGCCTCTGGCCGACCGGTGGATGTCCTCCTGCTGGATATTCTGATGCCCGGCATCAGCGGCTACGAAGTCATCTCCCGCGTCAAGTCGGACCCCCTCCTGGCGACCACCTCTATCATTGTCACCACTGCTCTGACATCCATCACCGACAAAACTCTGGGGTTGGGGATGGGTGCAGACGACTATCTCACCAAACCCTTTGACCCCAGGGAACTGGTGGCGCGCATTCAGGTCATTATGCGCATCCGCAACACGGAGCAGGTCCTGCGCCAGCGCAACCGGGAACTGGCCATTCTGACTGAGGTGAGCCGCAGCATTATCTCCAGCCTGGATCTGGAAGAAGTGTTGGCGGCCGCCGTGGAGGGGGTCCGTAGAATTCTCCCCGCCGCAGTCGGTGTTCTGGTTCTGATGGACGAAGAGGCCGGGGATATGGCCTTTTACAAGAGTGTGGCGGGAAGCCATCCGCTGATGGGCCATCCTCTCCCTATGGAACGGAGCATTATCCGCCACGTGGTGACAACCGGGCAGCCGTATCTGACAAATGACGCGACCCGCGATCCCCTTTTCTCTCCTCGGGTGGACGGGTGGGGGCTACAGACGCGCTCCGTTCTCTGTGTCCCTCTCATCGTGCGGGAGCAGGTCATTGGTGCACTGGAACTGGCCGACAAAATCGGAGGCCCGTTTACTGAGACCGACCGGGACCTTCTCCAGACGCTGGCCGGCTCCGTCGCCGTGGCAGTGGAGAATGCTCAATTGTACGCTGAGGTGAACGATTACGCCCGCGCTCTGGAGCGCTCCCAGGCTCAACTCATCCAGGCCGAGAAGATGGCGGCCATTGGCCGTCTGGCGGCCTCCATCGCCCACGAAATCAACAACCCCCTTCAGGCCATCCACAACACCATCCACCTGGCGATGACCGACCGTCTCCCCGTGGAAAAGCGAGGGGAGTATCTGGGAATGGCCCAGAAAGAGGTAGAGCGGCTGATAGAGATTGTCCAGCGGATGCTGGAATTCTATCGCCCCTCTAAGGGGGGCATCGTACCGGTGGACGTCAACCGTCTTTTGCAGGATGCTCTGGCGATTGCCGACAAGCGGCTCCAGCATGGAAACATTCGGATTTCTGCCCGTTTTGCAGAAAAATTGCCGCTGATTCTGGGCGTCCCCGATCAGTTGACCCAGGTTTTCCTGAACATCATCATCAACGCGGTGGAAGCGATGCCGGATGGCGGGGAGTTACGGGTGGGTACCTTGCTGACCGAGGATCAGCGCTGGGTTCTGGTTGCCTTTCGGGATGCCGGCCCCGGCCTGACGGCTGAACAGATCGCTCACATCTTTGAACCTTTCTACACAACCAAGCCCAGTGGTACAGGGCTGGGTCTGGCCATCAGTTATGGCATTGTGGAGCGACATGGCGGGACCATAGAGGTCTCCAGCCAGCCGGGGCAGGGAGCGACGTTTGTGGTTCGCCTGCCCGTCCCGCCACCGTAGAAGTTTCCGAAAAATCCTTTGTGCCCTTCGTGTCCTTCGTGGTTTTTGAAAGGAGAAAGGGAATGCCAGAGACCCGAACCCCGCGCATTCTGGTGGTAGATGACGAAGCGACAACCCGGATTTCTCTGGCGGAGTTATTACGCCTGGAAGGGTATGACGTGAGCATCGCGGCCAGCGGTGAGGACGCACTGGAGGTCATTGACCGCAACCCTCCGTTTGACCTGATGGTCCTGGATATTAAGATGCCGGGCATGGATGGCCTGCAGTTGACCGAGGCAGTCCAGCGGCGCTCCCCCGATACCGTGATTATCCTCCTCACTGCGTTTGGTACACTGGAAACGGCCATTCAGGCGCTTCGTCGGGGAGCCCACGATTATCTCTTGAAGCCATGCCCCGTCTCTCAGATTCTGGAGAGCGTGCGGAAAGGCCTGAGCAAACGGTATCAGGAACGGCAGCGAAAAGAACTGGTCTCTCGCCTGGAGCAAACCCTTTCGGAATTGAGGGCGATTGAGCAGCCAGATGTCGCCATCACGCTGCCGGTTCCATCGGCGGAGCGGTACCTGGAAGTTCAGGATGTACGATTGGACCGGGAGCGCCACCAGGTCTGGATCGGAGACCGACCAGTGGACCTGACCCCGACCGAATTCAAACTGCTTTCCTACCTGATGGAGCGGACTGATCAGGTCTGCAGCCCCCAGCAACTGGTTCGCCAGGCCCAGGGGTATGAGACCGACCCATGGGGTGCCCGGGCCATCGTTCGCGTTCATATTCGGCGTCTGAGACGGAAACTGGAACCCGATCCTGCCCGGCCCCGCTATATCGTCAATGTGCGCGGGGTAGGGTATACATTCCCCAGAACACCTCCAGAGTCAACCGAACCGGAAGAGGACGACCTGTAACCAAACCGTAACGGCTTCGCAATCCCCGACTCGCTCATTCTGTGGTACGCTACAAGCGGTGTCACCGCCCGGTCAGGGCGGAATCAACCGATGCCAGAGGAGTATGTGCAGAATGAGCGAGGGACCTCTGTTCCCCTCTCAGTTATCCTCAGGTTGGATGGAAACCGTTCAGCAATCCCTGGCCACTCTTCAGCGGGGTATCGGAGGGGAGTGTGTTTTGCTGGCTGGTGGGCAGGGGGAAGTGATTGCCCAGACCGGCATCGCAGAGGACATCCTGATGGAAGACCTGCTTCCCCTGTTTCTGGAGGAGGCGGCTCTGACGGTTCGCCTGGGATGCTCCATTGGAGACGGGACGGGCATCAGTTTGCACCACTATGAGGGGAGCCAGCGCCAGATTTATGTAGGAGTGGCGTCTCAAAGCCGCTTGCTGTTAATCGTGGTCAGCCGCCAGCCTCCCCCGCGTCGCCTGGGTGTCATATGGCTCTTTCTGCGGCGTACCTTGCAGGAACTGAGCCGTCTTTTGCCACCTCCCGAAGGACCATCGGCGCGGCAAGGCAGAAGGGCCGGTTCCCTGACACCGGAGCAGGTCCGCGCACTGGGGCTCTGGCCGGAGGAGTGATTCCGTCAGGATTTATGCAGTTGGCGGATAAACTATCGGAATTCGTGGCAAAAAAGATCAACTGCGTAACCCCTGTCCGTTTCAACCGTGCGATGAGCATGTGAGCACGATGGAGGAGCCATGAGTTCTTTGACGGCGGTATCCCGACAATGGCGATGGACGGATGTGTCTCCCGGCGATACTGCCGGAGGGCGGTCCGGAAATCTCTCGCGGGTCCAGCGTCTGCGGCGGCTCTTGCGGCGGACTATCCGTCGGCGCCGTTCCCGCCAGGAGCCCTCGCGGTAGGGGGGCAGTTTCCCGGTAAACCGCCCTGTGAGGGGGAAGGGTGGAGGAAACATTTCTGCGGCGGCTTCGCCGCCGCAGAAATGTTTCCCGACCCCTCGGGTCGGGGCACTTGCTACTTGCTACGGCGCGCTTGACGATAGGGGGCTTTGTGGTAGAATAATTTGCACCAAGATGCCCCCATCGTCTAGCCTGGTCAGGACACAGGCCTTTCAAGCCTGAAACACGGGTTCAAATCCCGTTGGGGGTACCACCCCCTGGCCTCCTGGTCGGGGGGCTTTTTTGTATAACCACCGCAACTATTCAGGCGCTGATTGAAGCCAGCCTCTTTGGGTCGCAGGCCTTCGGTCGGCCTTCGCCGACCTCAGAGTGTCGGCGGAGGCCGACACCCGGCACGAAGTGCCCAGGAAGGGCGATTTCAATCGGCGTAAATAGTTGCCAACCACCGCAAATTGAGCTATCAGCAAGGAGGCGAATGACCCGATGGCTGGTCACCGGCGGCGCCGGCTTCATCGGTTCTCATCTGGTGGAGGCCCTGGTCGCCAGGGGCTACCCGGTCCGGGTGCTGGATAATTTCTCCACCGGTCGGTGGGAAAACCTCTCCGCCGTCCGGGATCGGATAGAGGTCATAGAAGGCGATGTTCGTGACCCGCTGGCCGTCCGGCAGGCCATAGAAGGAGTGGGAGTGGTGGCCCACCTGGCCGCCGTTGTCTCTGTGGAGTGGTCCCTGCAGAATCCCCAGGAGACAATGGATGTGAACACTGAGGGGACGCTGAACCTCCTGGAGGCGGCCCGCCAGGCCAGCGTGTCCCGTTTCCTGTTTGCCTCATCCGCCGCCGTCTATGGCGACCATTCTGAACTTCTCCTCCGCGAGGACCTGCCCCTTCGTCCGCTTTCCCCCTACGCCGCCAGTAAAGTTGCTGGAGAGGCTCTTTGCCATGCCTATCGGGCTGCCTATGGCCTCCCCACGGTGATCCTGCGGTTCTTTAACATCTACGGCCCCCGGCAGGACCCGCAGAGCCCGTATTCCGGCGTCATCAGCATCTTCGTGGGGCGGATGCGACAGCTCTTGGCCCCGGTGGTATACGGAGACGGCCTGCAGACCCGGGACTTCGTCTATGTGGGGGATGTGGTGGCGGCGCTGATTCGGGCGGGGGAGCGGGACGGGGCCGCTGGAGCAGTGGTCAATATTGCCCGAGGAGAGGAGACCAGCGTCCTTCGGCTGGTTACGCTTCTCAATCAGGCACTGGGCACCCATCTGGAGCCAGAGTTCGCCCCACCCCGCGCCGGGGAAATCCGCCGTTCTGCCGGAGACCCCCGCCGGGCCCAGGCCGTCCTGGGCTGGCAGCCCACCGTCGGGCTGATGGAGGGGCTCTCTCGTCTGGTCAGGTCCATTTCGCAATCACGAATCACGCATCACTAATCACGAATCACGAATCACGAATCACATTTTCCCCAGGGAGGCGCCAATGACGGAGAGAGTAGAAGCGCTGAAAGAGAGGCTACAGAAGGGCATAGAGAAGACCCTGGCCATCTTCGGTTCCATTCAGCCGGGTCAGTGGGAGGCCGTCCTCTACGAACAACCGTACCCCTGGACCGTGCGGGACCTCCTGGCCCACTTCGTCTCCTCCGAGGAGGGGCTGCGGCAGTTGGCCCAGGACATCGCCGCCGGAGGGCCGGGCGCGCCGGAAGGGTTTGACTACGATGCCTACAACAAGGCGGAACACCGGCGGCTGGCGGGTGTCCCTCCGGAGCAACTCCTGGCGGACCTGAAGGCCGCCCGTCAGCAGACCCTGGAATGGGTCACCACACTGACTGATGAGGACCTGGACCGGGTGGGCCGACATCCGGCCCTGGGGGAAGTCAACCTGGAGACTTTCATCAATGCGATCTACGGTCATCAGTTGATGCATATGCGCGACCTGATGAATGCTCTGGGGGGATAGGCATGGAGGAATTGAAGCGCCGCATTCTGGCCGAAGGGCGGGACCTGGGGAACGGTATCCTCAAGGTGGACGGGTTTATTAACCACCAGATAGACCCGGGGCTGATGCAGCGGGCCGGGGAGGAACTGGCCCGCCGCTTCCGGGGGACGGGAGCCAATAAGATTTTGACGGCGGAGATTTCCGGCATCGCGCCGGCCCTGGCCGCCGGGCTGGCGCTGGGGATCCCGGTCATCTATGCCCGGAAACGGAAGCCTATCACGATGACGGAGCCGGTCTACGTGGAGAGCGCCCCGTCCCACACCAAGGGGCTGGAGGTTCTACTGATGGTCTCCCCGGAGTACCTGGGACCGGGCGACCGGGTGCTCATCATAGACGACTTCCTGGCCACCGGCCTGACCATCGCCGCGCTGGTCCGGCTGGTCCAGAAGGCCCGCGGGGAGGTCGTCGGCATCGGCGTCCTGATAGAGAAACGGTTTGAGGGCGGCCGCGACGTCCTGGCCCCCCTGGGCCTCCCCATAGAGGCGCTGGTTACCATTACCGAAATGCGGGATGGCAGAATCTCCCTCGCTGACTGAATTTCACGACACCGTCGTCATCCTGGACTACGGCTCTCAGACGGCCCAACTCATCGCCCGGCGGGTGCGGGAAGCGCAGGTCTACTGCGAACTCTTCCCCTGGGATGCCCCCGCCGAACAGGTGATGGCGCTGGGGCCGCGCGGCTTCATCCTCTCCGGCGGCCCGGCCAGCGTCTACGAGCCCGGCGCGCCGACCCTGCCGGCCTACGTCCTGGAAAGTGGCCGCCCCGTCCTGGGCATCTGCTACGGGATGCAACTCCTGGCCCACGCGCTGGGCGGGCGGGTCCGGCGGGCCCCCGAGCGGGAATACGGGCCGGCCCCGGTGGAACTCCTGCATCCGGTTCCGTTGCTGGTCCCGCTGGAAGCCCAGCCCCAGGTCTGGATGAGCCACGGCGACCGGGTGGAGGAACTGCCGCCGGGCTTCATCCCCCTGGCTCGCAGCCCCAACTCCCCCATCGCCGCCATGGGCGACCTCCAGCGCCACCTCTACGGCGTCCAGTTCCACCCAGAGGTCATCCATACCCTCGCCGGGCGGGAGATTCTCCGCCGGTTCGCCACCGACGTCTGCGGTTGCGTGCCCACCTGGACCCCCGCGGCGTTCATAGAAGAGGCCGTTGCCGACATCCGCGCCCGCGTGGGGGAGGGGCGGGTCCTCTGTGCCCTCAGCGGCGGCGTGGACTCCGCCGTCACCGCTACCCTGGTCCACCGGGCCGTGGGCGACCATCTGACCTGCATCTTCGTCAACACCGGCCTGATGCGCCGGGGGGAGCCAGAGCAGGTGGTGCGCACGTTCCGGGACAGATTGGGGATGCCGCTGGTGGCAGTAGACGCCACCGAAGAATTTCTGGCCGCGCTGGAGGGGGTGACGGACCCGGAGGAGAAGCGGCGCGTCATCGGTGAGAAGTTCATCCGGGTCTTTGAGCGGGAGGCGGAAAAGGTGGGGCGGGTGGATTTTCTGGCCCAGGGCACCCTCTACCCGGACGTCATTGAGTCGGCGGCACCGGACCGGCCCGGGGCCCGCCGGATCAAGACCCACCACAACGTGGGGGGGCTCCCCGAGCGGATGCAGTTGCGGTTGATAGAGCCACTGCGGTATCTATTCAAGGACGAAGTCCGCGCGGTGGGGGAGGCGCTGGGGTTGCCGCCGGGGGTGGTCTGGCGGCAACCCTTCCCGGGGCCGGGGCTGGCGGTCCGCGTCGTCGGTGCGGTGACATGGGAGCGGCTGGAGCGGCTGCGCGCCGCGGATGCCATCCTGCAGGAGGAACTGGGCCGGGCAGGCCTTCTGCGGACCACGCAGCAGGCCTTCGCCGTCCTCCTGCCGGTCCGCAGCGTGGGAGTGATGGGCGACCAGCGAACCTACGAGGAGGTCGTAGCCCTGCGGGTGGTTACCACCGAAGACTTTATGACCGCCGACTGGGCCCGGCTGGACCCCGACCTGCTGGCCCGGATCAGCAACCGCATCGTTAACGAGGTCGCCGGAGTGAACCGGGTGGTCTACGACGTCACGTCTAAACCCCCGGCGACCATTGAGTGGGAGTAGGGTTCAGCCATGAGATGCCCTGACATTTTCTCATCCGGGGGGAAGAGCAGGGGGTTGCGGTGGGCAGCGAAGCCGCCCACCGCAACCCCCTCCTCCCCCTCCTCGCGCCGGAATGACGGTGGAGAGGGGGGAGGATTGAACCGTTACTTTGGCTATAAAATTGAAACGCACCTGTTGCATAAGGCGGTTGACTTGTCGTCAGGAAAAGGTATAATAGTATCGCTACTTGGCATCTATTGTCTGTCGTTCACCTCAAGGACAGGCAGGGTATATGGCACTGAAAGGGAACCTGCAAGACTTTAGCGCCACCCAGTTACTCCATCTCATCAATCTGGCGCGCAAGACAGGCACTCTGGCGGTAGAGACGCCGCAGGACCAGGCTCGCTTCTGCTTTCGCGAAGGCAAACTCATCTACGCCAGCCTGGATGGGCAGGATGACCGTCTGGTTTCCATTCTCCAGCGGGCTGGGAAAATCACCGAGGAACTGGCCCGCACCATCCGGGCCCGTTCGGATATTAAAGACGACCGGGAACTGGGTGTGTTGTTGAGCAACGCGGGCTATGTCACCCAGAAGGACATTTTGGATAGTGTCCGCAACTACGTCCTGGAGGTCGTCTACAAACTGTTCACCTGGCCTGAGGGAACGTTCCGCTTTGAGCCCAACGTCCTTCCGGTAGAAGGGCGCATCACGGTCTCCATTGACCTGGAGAACGTGATTATGGAAGGAAGCCGCCGTCTCAGGGAATGGGAGCGGCTTCAAGAGGAATTGCCCAATCTGGACATGGCCCTCCGCTTTACAGACCGTCCGGATGCGCGCTTGCGCACTATCAACCTGACGGTGGAAGAGTGGAGGGTCGTTTCGTTTATCAACCCCCGCAACACCATCCGCCAAATCGCTCAGTATAATCACATGAGCGATTTCCAGATTCGGCGCATCGTCTACGGACTTCTTCAGGCCGGATTGGTAGAATTGGTTCCACCAGAGGGTGCGGAAGTCAAACCGCCACCCGGTGTTCCTGCTCCTGTTGGGGTACCGCCCATACAACGACGCCCGGCCGTCAAGCGCAGCATCGTCCAACGACTGATAGACCGCATCCGGGAGTTGTAAATGCAGATCGTTAAAATGGTAGTGACCGGCCCCTTTGCTGCGGGCAAGACGCAGTTCATCCGTTCCATCAGTGAAATAGAGGTCGTGGCTACCGAGGCGAAAATCAGCCGCCCTGAGGAGCGGATCAAAGAAGAAACCACGGTGGCCATGGACTTCGGGCGAATCACAGTAGATGATGATCTGGTTCTTTACCTTTTTGGCACGCCGGGGCAGCGCCGATTTGAGTTTATGTGGGAAATTCTCTCGGAGGGGATGCTGGGCTTCGTGGTAGTCGTGGACAGCACCCGTCCGGAGACCTTCCGTGAGGCCCGATTGATTCTGGATACATTTCGGACCTACGCTCCAACGCCGTACGTGGTGGCAGCAAACAAGCAGGATGTGGAAGACGCCTGGTCTCCGGAGGACCTGCGGATCGCTTTGCGGATTGACCCGGCAGTGAAAGTTCTTCCCTGTGTTGCCACTGATAAGGAGAGTGTCAAGAACGTCCTTCTGGAATTGCTTTATTCTATTTTGGAGACAATGGACGGCGAGGGGGAGTAGTTGACGATCTCGGGGCGGGCACCGCCGTCCGTGGGGCCGGTCTATTCGGACCACGGCCACAGGTGTCCGCCTTTATGTTATACAAGGCCGAAAGAGACTGTAACCTCCTTTTAACTCACTTGCAACGCATTGTTGTGGGGAAGGGGCTGGTTTTGTGATAAGATAACAGGGGTGACCATACCCGAGGAGAAAGACAATGAGTTCCATCGTCACGGATCGGGGAGTCATCCATTATGAGACATACGGTCGGGGTCAGCCGGTCATTCTCCTCCATTGCTGGTTGGGCTCATGGAACTACTGGCTGAGCACAATGGAGGTGCTGGCCGATGGATATAAGACCTACGCGCTGGATTTCTGGGGGTTTGGCGAGTCGGGGAAGAAGGGGTTGCAGTTCAGAGTGACGGATTATGTGGAAATGGTGGCCCAGTTTATGGACCAGTTGGGCATCTATCGGGCGCGGATAATGGGGCATTCTATGGGCGGTACGGTCTCCCTGAGCCTGGCGCTGGCCCACCCAGAACGGGTACAGCGGGTGGCGATGGTTGGTTCCCCCATCACCGGAGATGGCCTGGCGCTGATGTTGAAACTGGCAGCGAAAAAGTCTCTGGCCGCTCTGGCCTATAGCATTCCGGGGGCATTGCCCCTGGGAGTCCGTCTGGCTTCTCCCTTCCTCACCCGTGACTGGCGGCGCTGGTCGGAGATGTTTCAGCAGGACCTTTCCCGTACGACACTGGAATCTTTTCACTATAGTATTGCTTCTCTCCGCCGTACCGACCTGCGCCCCCGTCTAAGGGAAATCCGAATCCCGGTACTGGGTATTTATGGCCGGAATGACCGGATTGTAGATCCTGACCAGGGGGAAATCCTTGCCAGTGGGATTCCTCTGGCCCAGGTTTCGTACTTTGAGCACTCCGGACATTTCCCGATGCTGGACGAGCCGGAACGGTTCCATCAAACCCTGAGAGAGTTTCTGGACCGGTGATAGAAGAGACTCATATCCCCAACCGGTTCGGGCGTTTTCTCCTGATGGCGCTGGAGCAATCGTTGGGCACTCCTGGCTTCCAGGCTGTGCTGGGTCGCGCCGGCCTCCGCCATCTGGCTGTCTACCCGGCCGACGATCTGGAAAGAGGGTTCCCGGTTGGCCTGGTTCCCCGGCTGATGGCTGCCCTGGAGGAGATGTACGGGGTGGGGAAGGGACGAGAACTGGCGTTCCAGACCGGACGCGCCTGTTTCCACCTGGGGATTTCCGACTTCGGCATCCTGGCAGACACGGCTGAGTGGTTATTTCCCCTTCTCCCCTCCCTGACCCGGGCCCGGATCGGGCTGGAAACACTGGCAGAGGTATTCAACCGGTTCGCTGACGGGAACATTCAAGTCCAGAAGCAAGGCGACCATTTCCTCTGGGTGGTAGAGCACTGTGGAGTGTGCCAGGGACGGACGTCGTCTTCTCCCTGTTGCCATCTGCTGACCGGTCTGCTCCAGGAGACAGTCCATTGGGCAACCGGCAGGGGTTCCGTCAAAGTCACAGAGGTGGTCTGCGCGGCGGCTGGCGGACCCCATTGCGCGATGGAGATAGAGCTGGGGGGATAGACCACGGACGACAGACCACAGACCACAGACGACGGACCACAGACGACGGACCACAGACAACGGGCGATTTTATCACCGCTAAGGCAGTTGTAGTTGTAGCGCAGGATTTATCCTGCGGTGGCGCAGGATTTATCCTGCATAGTTTGGTAGCGCAGGATTTTGCGCTTTAACAAATTGTTCCGACGATAGCCGGAGAAGTGTTTTGCTTCCCCTCACCCCCCTTGATCCCCCCTCTCCCCTTGGCCTTGCGGCCAGGGGAGAGGGGGGATTGAAGAGAGGGGTTTGCGGGGGGCGGCTTCGCCGCCCGCCGCGAAACCCCCTCCCTTATTCCCCTCCCCTCTCCCGCTGTGCGGGAGAGGGGAGGGACCAGGGGAGGGGTGAGGGCCCCCGCCGCCGCAGGCAAGCGGGAGAGGGGCACGAATGATTCAGAAGTTTTGATGAACTTGGGGACAGGGGAGGGGTGAGGGCGCAGCCGGGGAAACCCCGCCCTGGAGCAGGCAACGGATTGTCGGAATAATTTGTCAAGTTGCAATATCCTGCATAGTTTGGTGGCGCAGGATTTATCCTGCAGGTAGGGCAGACGGGCATGCGCAAGATCATTCTGAGGGACCGAAGGTTTATTCACCCGTTCAACGAGCCAGCCCGCGAACTGCGGGTGCTGAATAAGCCCCTCTGGCTCCATCAGCGGGACCTCCTGGCGCCGTACGTCACCCAGGAGCGGGAGGTGGACTCATTCAGCGAAATCAGACCGGAGCGGGTGGAGACGCTGGTCTATCGGGAGAACCTCTTCTTTGATAAGCCCTTCATTGACACTTTTATCCAGAAGGCCCGCAAACTGGGCAAGGCCTGTCAGGTTGCTTTTCCTCTGGATGATAAAGCCATTGTCGCCCATGCCCTTCCCCTCCAGCAGACTATCCGCCGGGAGGGTGACCTCTATGTGGCGGATATGTGGTACTTTCCCCACGGTGTTGAAGAAACGGTCCGGCCACTGGTCATACACACCGAGCCCCGTGAAATGGGATACTACCGGGTCCCCACCCATATGTCCAACGTCTTGGGAGACCTGGTCTATCATGTGCCCACGCGGGCGTTCCTGGCCATTGAGTCATGGGTCCACGTCCTTCTGGCGAACATCATTTTTGGCATCTTCGCTGAGGCAGCCCGCCTGGATAAGGCGATTGAGGAGAATATCTGGCTGCAACTGAAACTCTTCTGGCGGGCGCTGCTGGAGCAGAAGCAGGTGCTCTCCTCGTCCGCCGTGGTCAAAATTGGCAGGAACTGCTCCATCGACCCCAGCGCGGTCATCCGGGGGCCGACGATCATCGGCGATAATGTGGACATCGGCCCGGGCGCAGTAGTGGATATTTGTGTCATTGGCAATAACGTCACCATCTCCGATGGTTGCCATTTGATGCTCAGCGTCATCAGTGACCGCTGCTTCCTGCCCTTCCGCGCCTCTCTCTTTGAGACCGTCCTGATGGAAGACACGATGGTCGCCCAGAACACATGCCTGCAACTGGCGTGTGTGGGGCGGAGCAGTTTCATCGGCGCCGGGACCACCTTTACCGATTTTAACCTGATTCCCAATCCGTTGCGGGCCATGCGCGGTGACCGCCTGGAGCCGACGGGGATGACCGTCCTGGGCGGATGCGTCGGTCACCACTGCCGCGTTGGTTCGGGCCTGGTTGTCTACCCTGCCCGGACGATAGAATCGGATAGCATCCTTCTGGCCTCGCCCCGGCGGCGGGTAGTGATGAAGAACGTCTCCTACGAAGAGAGCGATGTCCACCGCATCCCTGGGGCTACCCGAATGCACCCGCGCCTGTACCCGCGCCTGGATGAAATCCGGGGGACGAAACCCGGCGACCGCGATTGACGCCATACGCAACACGCAATACGGACTACACCGATGGACTCGTTCGCCTTCATCCTGCACCCGTTGGACCCTAAGGCGGACGTGGCGCGGAAATATCCGAACCTGGCCCGCCTGTTGCCGGTGAGGGCCATCCACTTTCTCTCGCTCTACTGGCCCCCACTGGTGCTTTCCCACATTCGGGGCATTCGCTCCACGACGACGGGCCGGGAAGTGGAGGGGTGGCTGCTGGCCTGCCCACTGACCGCCCGGCGGATGTTAGAGGTGCCGCCCCAGGTGGCCTACCGGAAGATCATCCAGACCGGGCGTCTGGCGGAGCGGCTGGGGGCCCGCATTCTGGGGCTCGGCGCCTACACCTCTGTGGTGGGCGACGGCGGGCTGACCGTCGCCCGGGCATTACAGATCCCGGTGACCACAGGGGATAGTTACACCGCCGCTCTTTCGGTCCAACCGCTCCTGGATGCGGCAACCCAGGTGGGCATTGAGCCGGAGCATGCCGTTGCCGCTGTCGTCGGCGCGACCGGGGCCATCGGTGGCGTCTGTGCCCGGTTGCTGGCCCCCCAGGCGGGCCGTCTGCTCCTGGTGGGCCGCCGGGCTGATACTTTGGAGGAGATGCAGGCCCGCCTCTCGGGCGAGGCTAACGGACCGGTGGAGGTCGCCACCGACATCGCAGCGGTCCGCTCCGCCGACCTGGTGCTCAGCGCCACCAGCGCGGGGCGGCCCATCATCTTCCCGGAGCACCTGAAACCGGGGGCCGTTGTCTGCGATGTGGCCCGCCCCCGGGATGTCTCCATACGGGTCCACCAGGAGCGGGAGGATGTGCTGGTGGTGGACGGCGGCCTGGCCCAGACCCCCGGCGGGGTCGGGCTGGGGTTTGATTACGGCCTGCCGCATGGGCTGACCTTCGGCTGCATGGCCGAGACGATTGCCCTGGCGCTGGAAGGCCGATTTGAGGATTACACCGTTGGGAAGGAGTTAGATATAGGTCGGGTGCGGGAAATTCAGGAAATGGCGGCCCGGCACGGATTCCGCCCGGCCCCGCTGCACTGCCTGGACCGCCCGCTCCCTCCCGAACGGATTCGCACCGTGGCGGCGTACCGACAACAGACGATGTAGGGGCAACCCTTGCGGTTGCCCGCAAAATGTGTACCAACGTCCACCAGCAAATAGGGGAGGCAGACATGAGCAAACCAAGAATTCTGGTGGTGGAAGACGATTTTGACATCTCCAACATGCTCCGTATCTACTTCCAGAGCCAGGGCTACGAGGTCGCCGTGGCTCCACGAGGCGGAGACGCACTGGAGATGTGCCGCCAGCAGTTGCCGAACATCGTTGTTCTGGACATTATGCTCCCAGACATAGATGGCTACGAGGTCTGTCGGCAATTGCGAAGCAACCTGCGGACCAGCCACATCCCCATCATTTTCCTGACCCAGAAGGACGAGCGGTCCGATAAAATCCAGGGACTGGAACTGGGGGCCGACGACTACATCACCAAGCCATTTGATGTGGAGGAACTCCGGCTGCGGGTGAAGAACGCCATCGCGCGCGCTACCTACGAGAGCCTGACCAATCCTACTACAGGCCTTCCCAGTGCCCGCCTCATTGAGGACCAGTTGCGCCGACTGCTCCACCGGGATAACTGGGGGATCATCTACATTGGCATAGACCGCCTGGAACCTTTCAAGGAAGTCTACGGCTTCGTCGCGGCCGATGAAGTGCTTCGCTACACCGCGATGGTTCTCGGCGAGGCCGCTGATAATATAGGGACTCCTGAGGATTTCATCGGTCACATCGGCGGGGACGATTTTCTGGTGATCACCCGGAAGGAACTGATTCGCCCGATGGCACAGGATATGGCCCGGCGGTTTTCCGAAGGTGTTGTCACCCATTATGATTTCAAAACCCGCCAGCAGGGGTACCTGGTGATTCGGGATGACCAGGGGAATGAGCAGCGGGTGGGGCTGATGGAACTGGCCATCGGGGCAATCTCCAGCGATGATGGCCCGTTCACCGACATCCGGGAGATCACCGAGGCGGCGGCAGCGGCGCGTCGGGAGCGACGGCTGCCGTAACCGTGTGCCATTAGACTGTATCCGAAATAGGACACGGGTGAACGCGGATGGACACGGATGAACACGGATTTTGCTGATTATGATGCAAAACACGAAGGCCATTTTCCTTTCTCTGGTAGTGGTAAACCTTAAAACCCTATGGGTTTCCGCATCAGCCCGAAGGGAATTTGAAGAATAAGCCCGACACTTTAGCATCGGGCTTGCGGATGGAATTTGCGGATGGCATCTTTTACCCGCATTCGCCAATGGTTGAAAACGCTGAGTCGTGACGGAGACCGTCGCCGGAGTGGGCCTTTGACCGTCCGGGAGACCTCCGCTTCTGCCCTCGCGCCGACTCTTGAGGAACTGGCCACCCTGGAAGAAATCGCCCGTACCGTCGGCGCCAGCCTGGAACTGGGGGTGATCCTGCGAACCATTTTGACTTCCACCCGGCGGTTGATAGACTTTGACATGGCCGAAGTCACCCTCTGGGATCCCGCCCGGCACTGCCTGGTAAGCCGGGGCTCTCTGGATGCGGAGGCTTACCACGCGAAAGTCGGCATGGTGTATCGGCTGGGTGAGGGGTACTCGGGGTGGCTGGCCCGTCACCGCCAGCCCCTCCTGATTCCCGAGATTTCGGCTCGCCAGGATGTTCGGCCCAAACTGGACCGGCCTGACCTCCCCTATCATTCTTACCTGGGCATTCCCCTGTATAGTGGCGGCGAGTTTGTGGGGACGCTGGAACTGATCAGTTATCGTCCGGCGGCCTTCTCCGAACGGGACCTGGCCCTGCTTCAGCGCATTGGCCAGTATGCGGTTACGGCCATTGAGCATGCCCGACTCTATGAAGAGGCCCGCCGTCGGGCTCTGGAACTGACCACCCTCTCCCGCGTCGCCACCGCGCTGACCTCCACGCTGGAACTTCCACAGGTTCTGCAGACGATTGCAACTTCGGTTCTGGAAGTCATCGGCTGTGATGCCTCCGCCATTTTTGTCCTGGATGAAAAGGAGCCGGTTTTGCGCCTTGCCGCGACCCATGGGCTGAGTCCGGAGTACACCCGCCGGTCCCTCGTCCTGCCGGTGGCGATTGGCGGACGGGGTCACGCGGTGGCCACCCGGCAGCCCATCATTGTGGAAAACCTGGCGGCTGACCCGACCATGAGACGGGTCGCTCCGCTGGCGGAGGAAGAGGGGTTCATCGCATTTGCCGACCTCCCCCTTCGGGTGGGGGAACGGGTCATCGGCATGCTGGCGGTTTTCTTCTCCCAACCCCACCACTTCACCGAGGGGGAGCGGGAGTTGCTCTCCACATTCGCCGATCAGGCAGCGGTCGCGATTGAGAATGCTCGCCTGTACGCCCAGACGGACCAGCATCTGCGAAAGCAGCAGAGCGCGCTGGCTGGCCTGCAGCGGGTCGCCAGAGAACTGAGCCTTACTTTTGATCAGGAGCAAATTCTCCGGCTGGTGCTGGAGGAGTCATTGCGTATTGCCGACACCCCCTATGGGGCGATCCTGATGCGCAGCGAATCGGGGGCCTGGGAACTGGCCCTGTGCGCAGGCTACCTGGAAGAGGAGCAGGCGGCTCTCCGGCAGGAATTGCGGGAGATTCCCCAGAACAGCCTTCTGGCGAAGTTGGAACATCAGGACCAGACCATCTACCAGGCGGATGGAATCGGTCGGCCTGTGTTGGGACGGAGCGATGTCCGCTCCGCACTGGTGGTGCCAGTCCGGTTCGGGGAGAGCCTGGCGGGTGCGATTGCTTTGCTCAGCGTGCGGGTGGATGTCTTTGATGCTGAGGTGCGCCAGTTTATTGAAACGATCGCTGCTCAGGCCTCTATCGCCATTGCCAATGCCCGCTGGCATCGGGAGCAGCAGGAACGGGCTTCCCTTCTCCACCGGCGTGCCGACCAGTTGAGCCGGGTGCTGGAAGTCAGCCGCGCCTTCCGTTCCGACCGTCCCCTGGAGGAAGTCCTGGAAGAGATTGCCTACGCTGTCCAGGAGAGCGTCGGCTTCAACATGGTCCTGATCAGCATCCTGGAAGGTGACCCGCCGGTCCTGCGGCGCATCGCCGGTGCGGGCATCCCTCTGGCAGCCCTGGAGCGCCTGAAGCAAACCCCTCAACCCTGGAGGACCGTGCAGGCGGTTCTGGAGGATCGCTTCCGCATCGGTCGGAGTTACTACATCCCCGCAGAGGAGCAGACGCACTGGCGAGGGCGACTGGACGTATACGAAGGACGTCTGGAAGAGGCCCCCCGTCAGCCCGGTCAGTGGCATCCGCAGGACTTGCTGCTGGTACCCCTCATCGGCCCCAGCGGACAGGTTCAGGGCATGCTCTCGGTGGACGAACCCCGCAATGGCCGCGCCCCGGATTATCCGACCATAGAGGCGCTGGAGATTTTCGCCGCCCAGGCGGCCGTCGCGATAGAAAATGCCCGCATGCTGGAAGACCTCCAGCGGCGGCTGGACATCCTGGCGACCTTCAATGACCTGAACCGCGCCGTGACGGCTCGCCTGGACCTGCGTGGTGTCCTCCAGACCGTGGTAGACGCGGTCCCGCGCCTTCTGCAGTGTCAGGGCAGCGTCGTCTTCCTTTGGAATCCGGAAACCGGGCGATATGAGGCGCGTGCTGTTCACGGGCACGACCTCTCCTCTCTCTTGGAGCACTCGTTCGCTCCCGACGAAGGGATGGTGGGAACAGTGGCTCAGAGTGGGATGCCCCTGGCCGTGACGGATGCGGCCAGGGCGGAGAGCCTTTGCTACATCCCCAAAGGCGCCGTCGCTCTGGCGCCTCTGACCATCGGTGAAGAGGTCGTCGGTGTTCTGGCCGCAGACCGTCCAGCCCGTGAGGCCTTTACCCCCACCAACCTGGCCGTCCTCACCGCTCTGGCCGATCAGGTCGCTGTGGCCGTCCAGAATGCGCGCCTCTTTGAAGAGTCGGTTGGCCGCGCCCAGGAACTCTCCACCCTGCTGGAAGCGGCCAGTGCGCTGTCGTTCACTCTGGACCTGGATTGGGTGCTCTACGCTCTGGGCGAGCGCCTGATGGACCTCACTGGCGCCGAAGGCTGCGTCATCTCCGAATGGGACCGGGAGATGGACCAGGTCACCGTCCTATGGGAGTCCCGAGGGGAGGAGGCGCCGCTGGCCTGCCGGGCGTACCGCTCTGCCGAGCGCCCTGTGGTGCAGGAAGTGCTCCTGACCCAGGAACCAGCAGTTCTGACGGGAGACAACCCAGATGCGCAGCCGCTCCTTCAGGAACGGGATGCCCGCTCGCTCCTGCTGGTACCGATGGTCGTCCGGGGGCAAACGATGGGGCTGGTGGAACTGGAGCGGCGGGAGGCTCGCCCCTTTACCCTCAATGAGGTCCGTCTGGCTCAGGCGCTGGCTAACCAGGCCGCCGCTGCTATCCAGAACGCCCGTCTCTACGAAGAAATCCGCCGCTTCACCGAGGAACTGGAGCAGCGGGTAGAGGAGCGCACCCGCGAACTGGCCCGGGCTCTTCAGGACCTGACGAGGGAGCGGGACCGGATGGAGGCCCTCTACCGCATTGCCAGCCAGGTGGCTTCCAGTCTGGACGTAGGGCAGGTCCTCCACCGGACGCTGGAAATTATCGCTCAGGCGACTGGAGCGGAACAGGGCTTTGTCCTGCTCACTGACCCCCAGACGAATGCCCTCGTCCGCCGGGCGGCGGTCGGTGTGCCTGACCATATCCCCGTCAGGGGGCTGCCTACCCGCTTCCGGCGAGGGGAGGGGTTGGCTGGATGGGTACTGACCCACAATCAGCCTGTCCTGATTCCCGACCTCTCTGCCGACTCCCGCTGGGTTCCCGGGCCCGAAAGCCAGGGGCAAAAATCCGCTCTGGCGGTGCCCCTGGGAGTGGCAGGAGAGGTTCTGGGCGTTCTCCTGCTGTTTTCTACCGTCTCCGACTATTTTACGGAGGAGCATCTGCGGCTGGTGGAGGCAGCTGCCGCCCAGATTGCCAACGCGGTGAACAACGCGGCCCTGTATGACCTGCTCCGCCAACAGGCTGAAGACCTGGGAGCGATGCTCAAACAGCAACAGGTGGAGGCGGCCAAGAGCCAGGCCATCCTGGACGGTGTTGCCGATGGGGTGCTCTATGCGGATGCTTCGGGGAGGATTCTCCTGTTCAACCCGGCAGCGGAGCGGCTCCTGGAAATCCCCCGCCAGCAGGCGATCGGGCGAAGCATCCGGGAGATGCTGGGGCTCTACGGCGTGGAGGGCCGCAGGTGGTTGGGGGCACTGGAGGACTGGGCCGCCCATCCGGCCGATCGCACCCCGGAGGACTTCGTCGCTGAACGGCTCCAACTGGGGGACCGGATTGTCAGCGTCCACGCCGCCCCGGTCATCCGGGGGACGGAGTACCTGGGCACCGTTTCCGTGTTCCGGGACATCACTGCCGAAGTGGAGGCCGACCGGGCCAAGAGCGAGTTCATTTCTACCGTCTCCCACGAGTTGCGGACGCCGATGACCTCCATCAAGGGCTATGCCGACCTGCTAATGCTGGGGATGGCCGGCCCCCTGGACGAACAACAGAAGCATTTCATCGGGATCATCCGCAACAATGCCGAACGGATGGTCGCGCTGGTCAGCGACCTGCTGGATATTTCCCGGATTGAGTCCGGGCGGGTGCAGTTGGACCTGCGGGCCGTTCACATCCACGAGGTGGTAGGGCAGGTGGTCCACACCCTTCAGGGACGGGCCCAGAACAAAGGGATTACCCTTCAGATTTACGTGTCCGAGCATCTCCCTCCTGTTTGGGGGGATAGTAACCGGGTGGCCCAGATTCTCACCAACCTGATCAGCAACGCCATCCAGTACACCCCACCGGGAGGCCGGGTGACCGTCTCCGCCCGTGCCAGCGGGGATATGTTGGAGGTCTCTGTCGCCGATACCGGCATCGGCATTTCCAAAGAGAACCAGCGGAAAATCTTTGACCGCTTCTTCCGCGCCGACGACCCGCTGGTCCAGGAGACGCCCGGCACCGGTCTGGGATTGCCCATCACCGCGTCCCTGGTGCAGATGCACGGGGGGCAAATCTGGGTAGAGAGCGAGTTAGGCGAGGGAAGCACGTTTACCTTCACCCTTCCGCTGGCGACCGCCCGGGCCACGGCTCCCTCTCCAGCGCCCTCCGTGGGTACCATGGTGCTGGTGGTGGAGGACGAGGCGGATATTGCCAACCTGATTCGGATTCATCTGGAACGCGAGGGTTATGCGGTGCAAATTGCCGGGCGGGGTGAGGAGGCACTCCGGATGGCCCGCGAAATCCAGCCCGGTCTCATCACCCTGGATATTCTCCTGCCCGATATGGACGGGTTCACTCTCCTGGAGCGGTTAAAGAGGGATTCCCAGACAGCCCATATCCCGGTCATCGTGGCCTCCATTGTCCCCGAACGGGAGAAAGGGCTTCGGTTGGGGGCAGTGGACTATTTGGGTAAGCCAATAGATGAGGAACGGTTGATAGAACTGGTGCGGCGAGTGCTCCATCGGCGAGGGCTCATCCTGGTCGTGGACGATGACCGGGACAACCTTTCGCTGATGCGGGAGGCGCTTCGCCGCCATGGGTTCAGCGTACAGACGACCGGGCAGGGGAAACGGGCCATCCAGATTGCGCGCGAGACCCATCCCGCGCTGATCCTGCTGGACCTGAGGCTGCGGGACGTGGACGGCTATCAGGTGCTGCGGAATCTGAAATCTGACCCGCGCACCCGGGATATTCCGGTGGTGATGATGAGCGGGAGCGTGACAGACGAGGAATTGAAGGAGCAGCGGGCGCTTGCTCTGGGTGCTGTGCGGTTTTTGACCAAACCATTTGCCATTGACGAATTCGTCCGGGAGATTTCCAAGCTGGTCCAGCCCGTGACCGCTGATTGAGCGCGTAGCACAGGATTTTGCAACTTGACAAATTATTCCGACAATCCGTTGCCCCGTCCTCGGGCGAGGCTTCCCGGGCCGCGGCCCTCACCCCTCCCCCTGCCCCCTCCCCTCTCCCCTGGCCGTAAGGCCAGGGGGAGAGGGGGGATCAAGGGGGGTGAGGGGAAACAAGACACCTCTTCGGCTATTGTCGGAACAATTTGCTAAAGCGCCATATCCCGTCACAAATTGAGGCTGCCCACTCAGGACGCTGTCGCTTTTCCAACTCTCTTGTTGAAGGAGGAACATGCCTCGCATCCTGATTGCTGAGGACGAGAAAGACATTCGGGAACTTATTGCTTTCACGCTGCGGTTTGCCGGCTTTGATGTCCTCCTGGCCACGAACGGCGTGGAGGCGGTGGAGGTCGCGGAGACGGAGAGACCCGACCTGGTCATCCTGGATGTGCGGATGCCCAGGATGAGCGGCTACGAGGCCTGCCGTCGGTTGAAGGAGAATCCGCAGACGGCGTCCCTTCCCGTTGTTTTCCTCTCCGCCAAGGGACAGGATTCCGAAATCCAGCAGGGGCTGGAATCCGGGGCGGAGGAGTATATTCTCAAACCCTTCGCTCCCGACGAGTTAATTCAGCAGGTCCGGGACATCCTGAACCGCCACACGTAAAGTGAAGCGTGAAACGAAAAGACGATAAGCGATACGCGATACGCGATAAGCAATATGAGCGCGGTCATTATTGAGGGTAGAGTGGTCCACTACGAGGCCATTGGGCGAGGCCGACCGGTCATCTTCATCCACGGTTGGCTCGGCTCCTGGCGCTACTGGATGTCGGCGATGGACGACCTCTCCGAGCGCTACCGGGCCTACGCGCTGGACCTCTGGGGGTTTGGGGATACGGACCGCCGACAGGACAGGTATTCGCTGAGCGCGTACGTGGATCAGGTGGAGCAGTTTATGGAGGAAATGGGCTTCTCCCGGGCCGTCCTGGTGGGGCATGGGCTGGGTGGCGTGGTGGCCATCCGCCTGGCTGCCCGGACACCGGAGCGGGTGGACCGGCTGGTTGCTGTGAGTACCCCGCTGGTGGGAACGGCCATCGCGCCCCCGCTGGCGACCTTTTCTAACCATCACAACGGTGAATGGATCAGCCGTATTCTGGGCCGCCGTCAGGCCTCCGCCTACCCGGAGGTCCAGATGGAAGCGAACAAGACGGACCTCAATGCCATCATCCATAGCGTCCAGACGGTCTGGACAGAGGACCTGCGCCCCAACCTGGAGTCGTTCACGTTCCCGGTGCTCCTGGTCTACGGGAAGAACGACCCGCTGATTCGCCCCCCAGAGGATGACTGGGTGAACCAGTGGGAGCAGAACATCTACCTGGTCTCTCTGGAGGACTCGTTCCACTTCCCGATGCTGGACGAGGCGGCCCGATTTACCCGCCTGCTGCGGCAGTTCCTGGCGCTGGGGAGCGGGGTGGAAGCCCTGGAACTGCGGGACGAGTGGCGGCGACGGACTCGTTAACAATGACAGGAAAGGGACCTATGCGCTCATCAACGTGGCTGCGGACCGCTGGCTGGGTGTTGCTCCTGGTGGCCATCCCCGTGGTTGCCCATGCGGCCCCTATCGGGCAGGAGGGTGGGGAGACCCCCGCAGACGTGCTCTGGATCACTCTGGCGCCTCTCATCGCCATCGCCACCTTCGTGGAGCGGGTTCTGGAAATTTTCTGGGACCGATGGGAGGCCCCAGGCATCTGGCCCAACCGAATGGGTGTGCCCAACCCCTCCGCTCCGACTTATGTTCGTGCCAAAAAGGCGTGGTCCCAGTGGCTGGGCACGCTGGTCGCTGCCGTCACCATTGGCTTGACCAATGTTCGCATGTTCCGCCTGCTGGGGTTTGATGTCCTCTTCTCTAACCTCCTGCTGTTCACGTCCAACGTCGGCGGCATTTTTGACCAGTTCACCGTTGGCACGCTGATTGACTGGCTACTCACGGCGGGAATCATCGGCTGGGGCGGGACCGAACTGGTCCACAACATCATTGAGGGGCTGGTCAAGGGGCGAAATCTCTGGAAGGAGATGAGGGAGGTAGAATCGGGGCGCAAGTCCATCCTGGATGCTCGTTTCTTCGGCGACTACATCGCGCCCGAACTGGAGAAGCGCGGCATTTCGGTCACGGGCCTGCGGAATCTGTTCCAGACTCTGAACTCTGTGGGCGTCTCTCCCGACTCCCTGTTGGGCTCCCTGACCGTTGGTCAGGTGGACCAACTGCTGGCTCGCCTGGAGTCCCAACCGGAAACGGCCCCCGCCGCCCAGGCCATCCGTACGTTCCTGGATGGGGTGCCCCCGGAGAAGCAACCGGAGATTCCCAACCTGCTGGCCCTGCTGACCCCGGAACAGCGGCTACGGTTCCTGGGAGCATAAGCGAATCCGCCCGCAGGTTTCCCACCTGCGGGCGGATTCTTGTGGGTCACTGCGGCCTCTCTGCCAGCGTGACGTTCACCTTCATCTCTTGCCCTCCCCGGAAGAGGGTTACCTCTACCGTCTCGCCCACCCGCGTCTGCGCGTCCAGGTAGACGTTCAGTTCCTGGAGTGTCGGCACCGGGTGGCCGTTGATGGCGGTGATGATGTCACCGCCCACCGGAACCCGGTACCCTCCGATGCGGACGATCTGAGTTCCGCCCCGGATACCGGCCCGGTCCGCCGGCCCGCCCCGAACCACGCTCAGGACCAGCAGCCCCTTCTCCACCGGCACTTCCATACCGGCCTGCCGCAGGGCCTGCACCCACTCCGGGGTCAGGGAGAGGACCTGCACGCCCAGCCAGGGGTGGGGATACCGTCCCTCAGCGATCAGATGCGGCACCACCCGCCGCACCGTATTGGAAGAAACCGCGAATCCGATGCCCGCCGAGGCCTGGCTGGGGCTGATGATCTGAGAGTTGACGCCGATGACCCGCCCCTGCAGGTCCAGCAGGGGGCCGCCGGAGTTGCCGGGGTTGATGGCGGCGTCGGTCTGGATGGCCTCCCCGATGAAGCGACCGTCGGGGCTCTGGATGACCCGCTCCAGCGCGCTGATGACCCCCAACGTCATCGTCCCCACCTGCCCGAAGGGGCTGCCGATGGCGATGACAAACTGCCCCACCCGCAACTGGCCCGAGTCCGCCAGCGGGAGCGGGGCCGGCAGGTTCTCTGCCGGAATCCGGATGACCGCCAGGTCCGATGACGGGTCCACCCCGACAATATCCGCCGAGAACGACCGCCCGTCGGCCAGCGTCACCACCACCGATTCGGCATTCTCCACCACGTGGTAGTTGGTGACGATGTGCCCCTGGTTATCGTAGAGGAAACCCGACCCGGTTCCTTCCTGAGGGATGGGTTGCATGAAGATGTCGTAGGCGATGCTGCGGGTGGTGATGTTGACGACGGCCGGGGCAGCCTGCGCGTAGACCGCTTCCACCTGGGCTTCCAGCGCGTTAAACGCTTCGGGGGGGACGGTAGGCAGGACCGGCGGCGCGGGGGTCGCCGTGGGGGGAATGGTCGGTACCGGAGTGGGGCTGGGCAGAACCGCCGCTGGCAAGGCACAGGCGGTCCCGATTCCCAACACGATCAGCAACACCAGCAGAAGCCGAAAACGAAGCGCGGATGTCATTTTTGCACCTCCATGTGACCAAAAAGCGACCCCGCAGGGGGTCGCTTTTTGCGTTGGGACTCTCGCGGGCTTGCGACGTAGCACCTTATCCGGTCAACAACTCCCGCACGACCTCGTTAACCAGCCGACCGTCAGCGCGTCCTTTCATTCGGGGCATCAGGGCCTGCATCACGGCGCCCATATCCCGGGGGCCGGTGGCGCCTACCTGAGCGATGACGGCGCGGGCCTCGGCGGCGATCTCCTCCCGGCTCAGCATCCGGGGGAGGTAGGATTCCAGAATGGCCAGTTCCGCTTCCTCGTCAGCCAGCCGGTCTGCCCGGGAGGTCCCCCGCAGTTCCTCAATCGTCTCCTGCCGCCGCTTGACCTCTTTCTGCAGGACAGCGACCAGGGATGGGTCGTCCAGTTCGCCCCCGTGGTCGGCCTCGGCCAGTTGGATAGCCGCCAGCGCCATCCGGATGACAGCCTTGCGCCGTTCATCCCGGTTCCGCATCGCCTCTTTCAGGTCCTGCTGTAAGCGGTCTTTCAATCCCATATTGACTCCTGCTACCCGGTGGGTCACACGACCGCCGGGACCAAAGTCCGCACGTGAAGGATTTCTTCGCGGCGCATTGGACGAATATCTGCTCCAGTTAATGTGACAACCGCAACAGTTTTGCCTTCACCGGTGACAAATTCCACTTCAAAGGTTGCCCCATCCCCATAGCAATGCACGATAGCCCCAACATCACCGCGCTTGAGGCCATAAGTCTTCAGGTCTCTGGCAAGAACCACGGTATCCAGTTCCCGAATCATTTTCACGACTCCCACAAGGGACACGAAGGGTACAAAAGTGTTGTATCCCTCCGTGTCCCTTCGTGGTTTTCTACAGAAACTCTTCCCGGAGAATGGACATCAGATGGGAATCGTGGTACCTGCCCTCAAAGAAGGCGGCCTGCCGGCGCGTCCCCTCATAGCGGAAGCCGGCCTTTTCATAGCAACGGCGGGCCCGCGCGTTCTCGTCAAAGACCTCCAGTTCCACCCGGTGAAGATTCAGTTCTTCAAAGGCGAAACGGAGCACGGTGCGGGTCGCGTCGGTGCCGTATCCCTGGTCCCAGTACGCTTTCTCCCCCAGGGCAATGCCAAAGATGGCACAGCGGTCTTTCCAGTTAATTCGGTGCAGGCCGACATTGCCAATGTGCACCCACTCGTCCCCCACCCGGGCCTCCACGGCGAAGACGAAATCCTCCCGCCGCTGGACGCGCTGGAGCATGTCCTCAAACCAATTTTCTTCCTGTGCGGCCGACACGGGCGCATGCATCAGCAGGTACCGGCGTACCTCCGGGTCGTTGAACCAGCGGACGAAGGTGGGGATATCGGACCGCTCTATGGCCCGCAGACGGCCCCGCTCTCCGTAAATCATTGGCCTACAACCTGTATGAACGAATTACCCGTATCGTTGGAGACTACGGATGGTGGTCCGGCGGCTTTTGCGCAGTTTGGCCGCCTTCCGGCGCTTCCGAAGAATGGTGGGCGGTTCGTAGAACCGGCGCCGCCGAATCTCGGAAAGAATGCGCTCGTTCTGGACCTTTTTGTTGAAACGACGCATCAGGGAATCCAGCGATTCCCCTTCTTCGGCAACGACTCGCGCCACGCCCTGTTCACCTCCTCTCGTTGTTGGATAAAGGCGTTCCCAATTATAACTATCTTCCAAAGGTTGTCAAGCGCGGGTGCCCCAAAATTTCACCGCAGCCCATGCCGCCCCAGGAGTTCCTTATCCGCCAGGAGGGCCGCCGTGAGGCCGTCGGCGACGACGACCCCGCCGTCCATCACCACCGTCCGGGGCAGGAGTTCCGCCACCAGCCCCAGGTCGTGGGTGGCGACCAGCATCGTCTGCGGGAGGGCCCGCAATACCTCTATCAGCCGTCGGCGGGCGCGGGGGTCCAGCCCCGACGACGGCTCATCCAGCAGCAACACTTCGGGTTGCATCGCCAGGACGGTGGCGACGGCGGCCCGCTTTTTCTCCCCCGCGCTGAGGTGGTGGGAGAGCCGTCCCTCAAACCCGTCCAGCCCCACCTGGCTCAGCGCGCGGGTCACCCGCTGGCGGACTTCCGGTTCCGGCAACCCCGCGTAGAGGGGCCCATAGGCCACGTCGTCAAAGACGGTGGGGGAAAACAACTGGTCGTCCGGGTCCTGGAAGACCAGGCCCAGGCGGGCCCGCAGGCGGCGCGCGTTGCCGTCGTCCAGGTCCTCCCCGAAGACGCGCAGGGTCCCCCTCCCCTTCAGCAGGCCGACCAGGGCCAGCATCAGGGTGGATTTCCCGGCACCGTTCGGCCCCACCAGCGCCACCTTCTCCCCCTCCCTCAGGGTCAGGTGAACGCCCCGCAGAGCCTCCCGTCCATCCGGATAAGTCAGGTAGAAATCACAAACTTCAATCACCGGTCGCATTGGCTGGGTGATCCCTCGTTGGCTCCTACAGGTGCGGATGGGGATGCTCGTGTTCCGGTGAGACGGGCGCGCCGCCCAGATGGTCCAGCGCGCCCTGCAGAGCCTCGTTGGCCTGGCCCAGCATCCGGGCCGCGGCCAGCAGGTGGTCGGCCACGTGAATTTCCCCGGCCTCGCGAGCCCGTTCGGCCCATTTCCGGAACTCTTCCGCGTGCTCCTCGTTGTGCTCTATCCAGTGCGGGAGCAGGCGCTGCAACCGGACAAGGTCATCTGCAGAAGTGGGTCCGTGCATAGTTTCCTCTGGAGTCCGTCGTCAATGGTCAGTGGTCAGATAAACGGTGTGTCGGAGAAAGTCAATCCTCACAATCCGGCCGCGCACCCATCTCTGTTCCCCCAGCAGGCCGGTCAGTTGGTAACCGTCCCCTTCCGGCTGGAGCAGGATGACTTCTTCCATAATCGGACGTCCGCTGGGGTCGTTCTCCAGATAAACCTTCGCTTCACACATTTTGCCTCCGCAGGCACGAGAAAGAAGGTCCTTTACGCTATGTGCAACTTCCACTGCTGGATTGGTAGTCAGCCGCTTCTGGCCCCTCCTCATCCCCCCGGCCCCCTTCTCCTCCCCGAAACGGGGAGGAGAAGGGGGAGAAAAGGAGGGGTTTGAGGCGGGCGGCTTCGCCGCCCGCCTCAAACCCTTCTCAATTCCCCCTCCCCGCGCCGCGCAGCAGCAGCGGGGAGGGGGATATGGGGGAGGAACAAGCCTGTGTAGCGCCCAGAGGACTCCAAATACCTCTGGGAAAAATAAGTCGCATATGGCGTCCTTTTGTTTTCCTTCGCATCCTTCGTGGTTTGGTTTCTTCGCGGCTGTCGTTACAAACCGGTCCGCGTGGCAATCAGAAGCAGGATCAGCACCAATCCGCCGACAATCCCCACCCGCCAGTCGGACGGGCGGAGGGCGGGGGCAGAGAGCACTCGCACCTCGCCGTCGTACCCCCGGGCGACCATCGCGTTCCAGATGCGCTCGCTCCGTTCGTAGGCCCGCAGGAAGAGGGTTCCGGCCATCGCGCCGGTCACCCGGGCCCGCCAGAGGACGGTCCCGCCGCCCCGACGGCCCGTCGGAACGGCCGACCGGGCCTCCCGCGCCTGCATCATCCGCCGCGCCTCGTCGGCCAGGACGAAGAGGTAGCGGTAGAGAAACCCGCCCACGGCGACCAGAATGCGGGGGACCTTCAGCGCCCGCATCCCCCAGAGCAGGTCGGGGAACTGGGTGGTGGCAGCCAGGAGCACCGCCGCCTGGACCGACAGGTACGACCGGGCGACGATGGAGAGGAACCGCCAGAGGCCCGCCTCGCTGACGGCCCATGGGGTACCTGGTAGGGGCACGGCTTGCCCGTGCCCTATATCCCCCGGCTGGGCGAAGGCCACGGTCAGGGCGGCCAGCAGGAAGGGGAGGGCCAGGGCCGACCGTTTCTGGACCACTCCCAGCCCGACCCGCGAGAGCCCAACCGCTGCCAGCACCAGACCCTCCAGCAGGCCGAAGGCCAGCCAGGCCCGGTCGGGCATCAGCGCGGCGGTGAGGATGAAGAGGACCGTCAGCACCAGTTTGACCCGCGGGTCCAGGCGGTGGACGGGGCTCTCGCCGGGCAGGTAGGTGTCCAGCGCGTGCAGGTGCATGGGCACTCTTTGGACGTGCCAGGCACTTTAGAAGTGCCTGGCACGTCGGTTATGCCGCCGCCCGTTCCCTCCGCCGGAGGAGTGCGGCCAGTCCAACGGCGATGCCGTAGACGATGAGGGTCCCCACGATGCCCGCCGCAATCGTCGCCAGCGCCTCGTTGGAGATGCCGGGGAAGACATAGTCCGGGATGACCTGATATAGGGGCTCCTGGGCCCGTTCTATAAAGCCCAGGTCCTCCGCTACCCGCTCCAGGCCGTCGGGGTGAGGGGAGGCCAGGGGAGAGAACAGGGCCAGTACGAGAGCGATGGCCAGCCCGCCCCAGACCCAGCGCATCCCGGCGGGGACCGGTGCCCGCTCCACCTCCACCAGGTCCGGGCGGGTGGCGGTCACCAGCGCCAGGGCGCCCACGGTGATGAGCCCCTCGCCGATGCCGATGAGGGCGTGGATGCCGGCCATGGCTGGCAGGGCGATGCCGATGGGGGAGGTGCCGGAGAAGCCCAGTTCCATCGCGCAGGCCACCGCCGCGATGACGATGGAGACCCAGGCGGCGACGAACCCGGCGACCAGCGTGCTCCCCCTGCGGCTGCCCAGCAGGGTCCGGACGCCCCGGTAGAAGCCGTAGGCGACGACCGGGCCGATGACGGCCATGTTCAGGATGTTGCCTCCCAGGGCCAGCAGTCCGCCGTCCTGAAAGAGCAGGGCCTGGAGGGCGACGACGGTGGTCATGGTGAGCATCGCCGCCCAGGGGCCCAGGAGGATGGCCGCCAGCGCCGCGCCCAGGAAGTGGCCGGACGTCCCGCCCGCGATGGTGAAGTTGAGCATCTGGGCAGCGAAGATGAACGCGGCCAGGACGCCCATCACCGGCACCTGTCGCTCCCCCAGGCTCTTTCGGGTGCGCGCCAGCGCGCTCCCGATAGCGATGATGCTGAGAACCCAGCAGACGATGATGACACCCATGCTGAGAAACCCGTCCGGGATGTGCATGGGGGTCGGAGATGGGAGTATCTCACTCCGCAGCATGGTGGCCTCCTTCGCGTTTCACGTATTGCGTATCTCGTGCTCCGTCTGATTACAGGCCTCACAGAGCCCGTAGAGGGCCAGATGGCCGGTGTCGCAGCAAAAATGGTACTCCTCCCGCAGGGCAGCGGTCAGCGAGGCCAGCAGGGCCGCGTCGGCCTCCAGCACCCGCCCGCAGCGGCGGCAGACCAGGTGGATGTGGGGCCCGTGCCGGACCGTGGCGTAGACTACCCGGCCCTCGCCCAGGTCGGTACGGGTCGCCAGCCCCTTCTCCACCAACAGGTCCAGGGTCCGGTAGACGGTGGCGATGTTGACGGCGCGCGTTTTCTGCCGTACAATCTCCAGTGCCTCCTCGGCGGTCATGTGGCGGCCGCTGTGAGCGATGGCCTCCACAATCATCTCCCGCTGAGGGGTCATCCGGCATCCCTGCTGGCGCAAGGTTGTAATTAAGGTGTGGCAGTGGGTCATTCTGATTCCTCTGGAAATGGGACGCAGAATCACGATATACAGGAGTTGCTAATGCAATTATATGCAAGTGCAATAAATTGTCAAGATGCACGGCCGGATTGGATTTACCTCTCCCCCCATCTGGACGACGCGGTCTTCTCCTGCGGCGGGCGGATTGCCCTGCAGGTCCGGGCCGGGATGCGGGTGTGGGTGGTGACGGTCTGCTCGGGGAGCCCGGAGGGGCCGCTATCCGACTTCGCGCAGGCGCTCCACGAGTACTGGGGGCTGGCGGAGACGGACGCTCCGGCGGCCCGACGGGAGGAAGACCGGGCCGCGCTGGCCCTTCTGGGGGCGGTACCCGTCCACTGGGACTTCTGGGATTGCATCTACCGGCGCGCGCCGGATGGTCACTTCCTGTACCCGAACCTTCCCTCTCTCCGGGGAACGGTGGCAGAAGAGGACGGCGCGATGCTGGAGGAGTTATCCCGCCGGATTGCCGGACTGCCATCCTCCGCCGTTCTCTGCGTCCCGCTGGGTGCCGGGGCACATGTGGACCACTGGCTGGTGCGGCAGGCAGCGGAGCGGACTGGCAGGCCGCTGGTCTACTACGAGGACTACCCCTACGCGGTAGAAGCCGGGAAGGTGGAGGAGGCGCTGAGGGAGGGGGACTGGGAGTCCGAGGTGGTGCCGCTGGATGCAGCGGCGCTGGAGGCGAAAATCGCCGCCGCCCTCTGCTACCGCTCCCAGATCACCAGTTTTTGGGCGGATGAGGCGGACCTGGCGGCCCACTTCCGGGCCTACGCGGCGGCGGTGGGGGGCGGAAATCCGGCGGAGCGGTACTGGAACAGGGAACAGGTCGCAGGGTCGCAGGGAGCAGGTCGCAGGGAGCAGGAAGCAAGTCGCAGGGAGCAGGGGCGCAGGTAGGGGCGAGGCATGCCTCGCCCTACTGGCAGACCGCAGGGTCGTAAGGAGCAGGGAGCCGACCGCCCGGACGTAAACGTCCGGGCTCATCATGCGAAGCCCTTCGGACTATTTTCAGCCCCCGAAGGGGGCTTTGCAGATTCAGCCCGACGGTTCACCGTCGGGCGAGGAATGGTCGTAATAAACAAGTTGGTAGTGAGCCACGAAGCGCAGCGGAGTGGCGTCCGGGCAGGACAGACGGCACTCCGCTGGCGCTCTGTGCCTGACTACGAACTCGCTTCAGATCAACCTCAGTCGGCCGAATAGACCGTCAGGCTGTCCACCCCGATTTGTCCCCTCAGCAGGGTGATGCGCACCCGGTGTGTCCCCGGACGCGGCGCGGAGAAAAGACGCAGCAGTTCCCCCTGCACCGCCAACTGCCGGGGCACGCCGTCGTCTATCTGCACCTCTATCTCCCCCCCTTCGGGGCCGGGGGTCAGGGTCAGGGCGCGGCCCTCAAAGACGAAGGAGACCGTCGCCCCCAGCGCGGAGGCCCGGCGATATGCCCCCAGGACAGCCCCCGGGTCGCGGACGGTTTCCCACTCCCCGCTGTAGACCAGAGCCCAGTGGTCTTCCTGATGGGTGCCGGGGTAGAGGGTGGGCGTCAACCCGGCGATGTAGTCCTTCATTGCGTAGTAGACGGGGAGGGGGGTGAAATCCGGCTCCGCCATGCGGAAGTAGTACCAGGCCTGGTTTTGCTCCGCGTCTGAGGGGCGGCGGAAGAACCAGAAGTTGATGACGCCAACCCAGGGCCACTCCCGCAGCGCGCGCTCGTAGGCCAGCGGCGCGTAGCGGGCCTGCTGTTCCGGAGTGACCTGTCCGTACGCCCCGAAGTTCTGGATGGTCGGGTTGTCGGGGACAGCGTTGGCGTTCATCTCGGCGAGCCATATGGGCTTATGGGCGTCGCCGTTGGCGACCATGAGGTCCCGCAGGTAGACGGGGCGGGCGAAGGTGACGGCCCAGGGGCGCAGGCGGCGGTCGGTGGGGGCGGACCATAGGATGTAGTCGTTGACCGCCAGGACGTCAAAGCAGGCGGCGGCGCCGGCGTCGTACATCCGCTGGAGGAAGACGAATTCGTTCATCCCGGTCCACGGGCCGGGCCCGAAGTCATAGCCAATGGTCTGGGCCAGCGCGCCGGTGAGGACGACCGCCCCGGGGTCGGCCTCTTTGATCCGCCGGTAGGCCGTACAGAGCAGGCGGGTGTAGCCCGCCGGGTCCACCAGCTGCTCCCCCCACTCGGGGTAGATGTTGGGCTCGTTCCAGACCTGGTAGGCGCGGATGCGGCCCCGGTAGCGGGAAGCGACGGCGTAGACGAAGTCGCCGTAATCTTCCAGATTGTCCGGCGGGGCGAAGGTGCCTCGGGCGTCGCCATCGGCGCGGGACCAGGCGGGCGGGTTGCTCAGGACGGCGATGACATTCAGCCCGTACTGCCCGGCCAGCGCGACGATGTGGTCGTACTTCTCCCAGGCGGAGCGGTAGGGAACGTTCCGCCGGTCCTCAAAGTCCCCCTTGCCGTGAATCTCTATGTCCTCCCAGGGGAAACTCTGGCGGAGCCAGTGGAAGCCCGCGTCGGCAACCATCTGGACCGTCTTCTCCCGCTTCCAGAGTTCCGCCTCCTGCTCCAGGAAGACGTTCATGCCAAAGGGGTTGAAGCCGGTGTAGGCGACCGGTTCGTAGGGGAGGGTGCGGGGTTGGGCGTGGAAGGGGTTTCCGGCTAACTGGAGCAGGGCATAAGCCTGTTTGACGGGTTCTTCCTCGCCGGTCCGCTCAAAAGGGGAAAAAGCGAGAGAGCAAAAAGCAAGAAGGCAGAAGGCGAAAAGCAGGAGGGCAAGAAGGCGGTAAAATCTACGTTTATCCGCGTTCATCCGTGTCCTGCTTCTTATTCTTCCTCTTCCGCTTCCTCTTCGCCTTCAACGGTGGGAAGGACGGGCACGGCGCCGCTGAGATAAGCACGCACCTTTTCGCGGGCCTCCTCAAAGAGTTGGATGAGTTCCTCGTCCGAGCCTTTAAAGCCAGCGACGGTCCGGCGGGCGCATGTGCAGCAGCCCAGGGAGGCCCGGTAACTATCCAGGTTGCAGGTCAGGCAACTGCCCAGTTGAATCATCAAGAGGGAAAAGCCCAGCACGTCCTCGTGATCGTCGGGCAGTTGGGTCAGGTGGTCAATGAACTGGGCCCATTTTTCACCGCGCAGATTGCGCAGCGGGGGGATGCAGCGCGGGGGGAAAAGGATTTCGCTGTCGGGATACATCCGTGTCCTCGTAGAATCTATGATTCGCGGAACCGGGCTTCCAATTGTTCCAACAATTCGGCGGCCTCCACCAGTTTGTCCAGTGGGTTCTGGTCGCCCACGAAGTAGCGGTAGTCGCAGGGCATCACGTCCAGGGTGGCGACCAGTTGTTCAAACCGTTCCCGCAGGGTGCGGTCGTTGATGCCGTAGAGGCTGGCAATTTCCCGCATGGTGACCTTACGCAGATTGACCTTGCGGACGGTATAATCCAGCGCGGCGGCCCAGGCCTCTGGTTTCCGCGTGACCAGGGGCTCCCGGCCCAGCGCGATGCGGTATTCCAGCCACATTTGCATCGCGGCCCCGATTTCGTCAATGGGCATACCGCTGCTGGTCATCTTCTCGGTCAGTATAGTTTCTACCTCGTCCAGGCCCCGGGCGAAGAGACGCTCAAACCGTTCGGCGACGGGAGAATCCGGCTCCAGGCGCAGGAACTCCGCCAGCGCCCGCAGAGCCTGGTCAAAGTCGCCGGCCCGGGAGAGGGCCCGCGCCAGGTTGAGATGGAAGTCCGCCCGTTCAGGGGCGAGTCGGATAGCGGCCTGGAACCGCTCCACCGCTCGCTCTATGTTCCAATCCGCGTAGGCCTGCAGGCCTTCCTGGTTGTATGCTTCGGCCCGGTCGGTGGTCGCGTTTCTGGTTACCGGCATCGCTGGTCCTCTGGATTGTCGCAGTGAATGCGCGGATGAACACCGGTCTGCTGGTGGCCCTGCCGAAAGGACAGGGCGCCGTTTGCCACGTGGAATAAATTATAGCACATCTGGGGCAGAGAGGCAAAAGGACGCGTTTATTCACGTAAAATGTTACCGAATGCTATATCGGGATGGTTCAATTTTCCGGGGATATATGTTGACACTTTTTACAGGCGTTAAAATTTCCGCTCGGGGCCCTCACCCCTCCCCTGCCCCTCCCCTCAACTTTGGCTTTTTGCCTGTGGCCCCTCTGCACGGGCCCCTGGCTGCTTCCGCAGCCCTGAAAAGAAGATTATTTTTTCATTGCGGCGGCTTCGCCGCCGCAATGAAAAATATTTTCTTTTTATTCTTTTGGCCTCACTGGAGGCGGGTTTTGAAGATTTTTCCGCCCCTGCTCTGAAAAAGGCCAAACTTCAGGGGAGGGGAATGAGGAGGAGGAAGTCGCAGCCGTGCGCCGAGGGCTCGCCCGAGGCGCTGCTCGCTGCGTGACCGAAAGTGGTGGGGAGGGAGGGCTACACAGTGAGCCCGAAAAAAGAAATGTGCCCGCATTCACCAGACGGTAAGAACTTGTGCATTGGGCAATTCCGGGTACAATAGAGTTCATCGGAAATAGGCTATGTGCAAGACCTGGGGGAGAGCAGGGAATTATTCCCTATTCTCTTCTGCTCCCTCATGCAGTGGCGACCAAATGGGCAACCTTTGCCGGCCGACAGGCCAGAAGCAAGTTGCACAGGCCACACGCTGTTTCCATAACCAGGTCTTCAAACTCGGGCCGATGATTCCGATAGGTCTCCCGGACAATCCGGAAGATTTTTACCTTCCCAATTTTCGCCCAAATTAGGGGCCTGATGCCCTGGCGAGCTTGACGGAAAGGGTGACAGATGGTTTGTATGTAGATAGGGAGTCCCTATCTTGCATACAGGAGGTCTGTCACCATGTCT